>Ga0136600_1000408_pt1 | contig 23197 bp, 22 predicted proteins | sample AntRauMFilla2698_FD_104634 | JGI IMG/M metagenome (GOLD analysis project Ga0136600, IMG submission 104634) | Saline lake microbial communities from Rauer Islands, Antarctica - Metagenome Filla 2 #698 | ecosystem: Environmental > Aquatic > Non-marine Saline and Alkaline > Saline | place...
GGATCTATCGGTTGAAAAACGCCCTGTATGCGCAGTGTTTTACGCCAGTTGACGCCATCTCCCTCCGTAATCTCATTCTGAGAAAGCAAAGAAGCCGGTACCAAAAAAGTACCGGCTAAAAGAAACAATATGATGTATAAAGCTTTGTTCATAAATGGGATAAACCCGCTGAATGGGAAGTATCGAATTACATTCGAATACTCATAGTTGATTTATAACGATCACGGTTAACCGGTATTCTTTTACCTTCGTAGTTAACTCTGTTAAGTTCGTTAACACCGATAAACAACGACGTTCCTGTAGGAAGATTGCCATAGATCTCATAAAAATCGAGCATGTAAACAATCTCAGAATTTTGAATCTTGCGGTCGTTAGCAATCATTCTTCTCATTTTCTGAGCGTTAACCGTCGCTTCCTGAGGTGCAAGCCCTATCTGAGTTGTACGAACAAATAATTCGCCAACCTCATAATTGGCATCATCAGGATAATCTTTAGCAAAGTCGTCATCAGGCTGAACTACAAGAAAAAGCTCCGCATACCAATCACCCTGATCCTGAATGGTCATAAAATCACGGTTATCATTCATCCGCAATCCAACGATAGGTGCCGGGGGTTGGCTAATTCTGAATCCAAGATTATCAAGATTTGTTAAAGTACCATCTGGTTTTTTATAAGAAACAGAAATCACTGTGGTATCTCCGGGAGGAGCCCAGGTAATTGAATTTCCATTCTCAGTTCTTCCAGATGCGCGATCAGACAATACAATGTCGTTCGCTTCTACACCTGTTACAGAAAATGTAAGTGAATTACGACAGTTCGACAGCAGTCGTGGAGCGGCATTACTCTGAACGCGCACAACCGGTCGAAACACTGTAAACGTGTTTTCCACTTCTTTAATAAATCCTTCGCCACCCAGCGTTAAGGCATTTACTGTTGCCTTATAATTGAGTCTTTTTTGATTTTCACCCGGAGCAAAATCTATATTATTCGTATTGAAGATGATGCGTTTTTCCACCGTATCGTAATACATACCTTCAGGAGATGAACCTTCATCAATAATCACTTCCGGTTCAAACATTTTAACGCCGCTTTTCTCTTTCTTAGCACTGCCTTCACCTTTGATGTCTGAAATAGCATCTTGCTGCTCATCAGTTGGACGAAGTTCATACATAATACTTGCCTGAAAAGTATCGCCGACAGGTACTGTATTTTGTTGTGAGATTGCGTACGCCTGTAGATTGTCTGATTTTACTACTAACGCATCTGGGTTAACATCAAATGTTGACATTGCATAGCCCAAAATTGGCAAGTACAAAGCCGTCATAATGTTGAGGCGCATTGCAACTGCACCACCGCCGCCACCAGCCATAGATTCCTCGTTTTAAATTTAAATTCTAATTATTGATGAGCTATGTTTTAGTTTTGAACGGTATTAAAACTCTTAAAACGGTTAGCCAGTTTCTTCATCTCTTCTTCGAATGTTTTCAATTCGTTATTCGCTCCTTCAAGTCGATTAGAAACGTTTGCCGCATTTTCAGAAAGTGACGCTGCGTTTACTTTCTCAAACTCACCCAATGAATTACCTACGGTATTTATTCTCTCAGATAGATTCCCCAGCGATTGAGCCACTGACTGAATTTGCGTATTTATCGTATTTGTTTCAGAGAGAAGTCCGCGTGTTTTTTCAATATCATCCACCAGCAAATTGGTCAGCTCTGACACTTTTCCATCAAGTTGTGTAGCAACTTTCTCTTCAATTAACTCGCGAAGTGACTCAGGAAGTTCCATATTCACAACAACACCGTCATGCGATTCAGCCGCACTGTTCTCCTCATCTTCGAGATCCTGCTCATCGGGATAAACTTCAATGAATTTATCACCTTTGGCAAAACCCATGATTATAAATACAATAGCTTCACCAAGGAAACCCACCGGCATGAAAATTTCATACATCATTTTACCGGCCTCAGGAGATATCATTCCCCAAAAAGGATCTTTCCAAATTTTTAAAAGAACTCCAAATACGGCCATTGCACCGAATAAGCCTACAAAAAACTGATCTACCTTAAAACTCCGATACTGGAAATAGATGGGTAGATTCTTTGGTCTGTATTTTGATTCAATTGAATTTGCCATAGTAGATTCCCTGAGACGATAATTGGGTATTAGTTTGAGTTTTTTGTTAGGTAAATAAAACGCATCGGACTAAAAATGTCAACGATGATCTCCGTCTGTTTACAACTTAATAACCGGTAGTTACACTTTTTGCACATCTAAACCCAACAAAGGGGGTTCCGGTATTTTTATCCTGAAAGTTACGCACACCAACACCTATAAAAAATTCGGTTGATTGCCATGAACCGCCACGATGAACCTTTCGATTTTCAGAAGGATTGTCGTAAGAAGGTGAGACAAAGTTGGCTGTACCTACATTTTGCAACACCACATAACTGGGATTCCATGAATCAAAAACCCACTCTGCAACGTTTCCAGCCATGTTATACAAGCCAAAATCGTTCGGAAGGTATGAATCTACGGGACCCATGATAGCATATCCATCATCATCGTAAACACCTCTGTCCTGCTTAAAGTTTGCTCTGTATTTACCGGTTTTAGTCTGAACTTCCAAACCATCCCACGGATAAACACGTCCACTTACTCCACTTCTTGACGCATACTCCCACTCACTTTCAGTTGGAAGTCGCTTTCCTGACCATTCCGAAAACAATTTTGCCTGAAACCAATTAACACAAACTACAGGATGATCCTCGTAATACGAATCCATGAAATAGATTTCCCACGGGATAACGTCGTTAAGACCTACTTCTGCCCACGCCTCACGTTGTGGCATTAACACATCCGGCATATTGTTAAAATTTGGTGTTTCGCCATGAGCAGCAATTGTTTGCTGGTCAAACCCGGCACCATTTACAATTTCCTGGATGGTCTTACCATTCTCAACAACGGTATAGAGTGGCTCCGATCCGCCGCCCATATTTCCGGCACCGAGGGGTACGCCCATCTGCTCTAAGAAAATTCGATACTGCAGGTTACTGACTTCATACTTATCGATCATGAAACGATTTATAGTAACTCGTTTTCGACCCTGCACCTGAATATTCAATTCATCAACCGAGGTTAGTCCAATGATATAACTACCACCCGGCACTTCTATCATTTCCACTTCGTATGACGTGTTTCCAAGCTTCTCTCTGCGCTCTGTGGTTTTAGATGCAAGCTCATTAAAACGAACTCCGGGAGTATCATAGAGCAAAATCTTGTCACTCATTATTCGCTGCAATTCGCGAAGGTCCTCATCAGTAGTCACCAGGTTTGCGATATTCTGAATACGTTCAATTTTCGCAACCTGCTTGCGATCAATACGCATAATCTGTTGCTCTGCCTGAGCGGCTTGCCTAGCTTCGTTATTGATAGGAAACAAAAAGCCAAATTCTAACCCTGTAAACGTGTCATTTCCATTTGGTCCACCGGAAATGGCTTCTGATGTGTTATCAAAATAATCGTCGAAGAAATACCCGATACTGTATTTCATGAACCAGCGATAGTTACCTACTATAGCCGTGGATATTTTCAAACCGGCATTAGCGTTAAATATAATATTAGAAACCGCATCGGTCTCTGTACTCAATCGGGTTTGGCTGATATCTACAAGATTATAAGGACTGAAAATATTCGCACCGGAGAGTTCCGCATCAGAAGCAATTGTATTACGGGAGACATTTATCAACGCATTTGCTGTTGGGTTATGCAGAGAGGCCTCAACACCAATAAAAGGTTCAATTGAAGTTTGTCTGGTAACAAAATATTCAAGACTCAAACCAAGTGACGGTCCGGCTTTGAAATTCTTTATGGAAGATGGGATGTAGCTAAATGACTGATCCTGATTACTCAGGTACGGCTGAAAGTTGTTTACAGAAGGGCTATGATAGGTTTGATAGTTGATCCCAAAGTTAATCCGAACATTATAATCCGGACTTTCAATGTAGTCGAGCGGCTTTGATAACATCAAACCCGCACTTATTCCCTCAAAAGGGAAAGGAATGCCAACGAAATCTGTATTACCGCTTATTGCTGATTCATAATCGGTATGAAAATTCGTTACACCTATGCCAAAATTTATGTCAACGTTATCCCAAAAACCGAAATAACTTTGCGCCTGTATTTTCGTGTTACTTATCCCGAGGGCGATAACGCAAAGAGACAGTCCCACTAAATACTTAACCTTATTCAGATGCATTAATTTGTTTTTATTGTTTCAACAGGGTCGTATCACCTTCTCAATACTCGTGCCAAATGGTTAACGACAGAGAAACACGAAATATAAGTCATAAAATGATGAAACCCTTATAGAGCGAATCAAAATGAATATTATTTGTTTAAATCAAAAATCAAAACCCGAGTTTTAGTTTTGTGCCTCTGTTTCATTTTTCTTTTTCACCAGATCAAATTTAAAGAGCGTTTGTACATCTTTAGAATCAAGCAACCTGGGATCACGTAACCGAACAAACAGAGATAACGTTCTGTCTCTCCAAGCGTCAACACCGTCTTTTCTGCGTGGAAAAGCGATAGTTACCGTTCGTTCATACCATGGAATTCCCTCGGTTATATGGTTTATTACAGGGCTTCTGCTAATGTTTAGCGGTTCTAATTGAATACCGCTACTATTTACATAAACTTCCATATAATCCAAATCAAACTGAACAATTTGCATAAAAAAACTTCTCAGACGCAAAACAATTTCTACACGCTCTTTAAATGTTCGCTCATATTCAGTTTTTAAAAGAGTAGCCTCATACGATGAGGTCATATTTTGCTCAATCCTCTCAAGTCGCTCAGCCTGCAACAGCGGACGAGCTCTCAATATTGCCTTCGAATTTAATTCTATGTTATTTATTGTGACCGAAAGTAAGGTTTTATCTTTTAATTTGTTGAAGTCATTAGTAAAATATTGTTCAACCGCCAGATAATGCTCAGCTTTAATGTCAGCAGTTTCGGTTAAACTCAGGTTTACATGACTTGGCAAAGGAATAAATTTCCGTTTTTTATACGAATAAGGAGTTGGGGCGATTATATTTTTCAAAGAATCAGGAATTTGCACCTGTGTTTCGGTAGCTATCGTCAATGAGTCGGCTCCGATAGATATTAAATAATTATTAATTAACGAGTCCGAAGCTGATTTTAAAGAATCCGGCAGTAACTTATTTCTTCTCTGTTCGGTTGATAAATCATTTTCCAATGAAATATTTCCGAGTGAATCGGCGTTAACTTCGGGAACGATTAAGGAGTCAATCTTATTTGTATTAGCTGTTGTATTGGTAAATGCTGAATCTGTCTCACTAGAATCCTGAGCACTGAGGCTATCAGGTACCGTGTTTGCAACAATGCATAACAGTAGTACAAATACCAACTTACTTTTTTGTAGATCATTACAGATCAGTCGCTTAACCGACAACCATTCTTTTGATTTGGACAGGTTTGTTAGTACTTTAATCACGGGCAGAGAGTGAATTTAAAATTTATACTTCTAATATAGTATATGGAGACATTAAGTCGCGAAGAGAAAAATAAACAAGATGACTTTCATGGTGAGATGCTGCCCCACCTTGATGCATTGTATAACTTTGCACTGCATCTAAGCTCCGATCATGAAGATGCAGAAGATCTTGTTCAGGATACTATGGTTAAAGCATACCGCTTTTTTCACAGTTATGAAAAAGGTACGAATGCTAAAGCCTGGCTCTTCCGCATTCTTAAGAATTCATTTATCAACCGCTATCGTAAAGTTTCCAAACAGCCCAACAAGGTAGATTACAACGAAATATCTCCTTTCTACGAATCGATTAGAAGCGAGCAGTCTGAAACTACAGACATGGAAGAGCTCATGTATCGGGAAATGCTTGGTGATGAGGTAACAATTGCCTTGCAAAAACTTCCCGAAGATTTCCGTTCCGTTGTCATTTTGTGTGATATTGACGGATTTACTTATGAAGAGATCGCGAATATGCTGGATGTTCCCATTGGGACTATCCGTTCGCGTCTGCATCGTGGCCGAAATCTGTTGCGCTCAATTTTAGCTGAATACGCCGATTCACAAGGTTTCGACGCCGCTGAATAGTATTTATTACCACCACTTTTTTGAAGAAGAATATTCTAAGCTGTTTTAGGCGGTTTTCGCTTAGACACAATCGGTAATACAATGCAAAATGTTGTACCAACGTCTATTTCCGATTGTTTAATACTAATCTCACCCTTGTGATATTCTTCAATTATCCGCTTTGTAAGACTTAATCCTAAGCCCCAGCCTCGCTTTTTTGTACTAAAACCGGGTTTAAAGATCTCTTTTTGAAATTTCTTATCAATTCCTTTCCCCGTATCTGTAACGTCAATTATACATTCATCTTCCACAACGTATGATTTGAGAATTATAGTTGCGTCTTTCGACCGGGTATCCAGCGCATCAAGAGCATTTTTCACCAGGTTCTCAATTGCCCATTCAAACAACTCCACGTTGAGCTGTATCCTGGCGTCCGATTCAATATCTGTAGTAATCTGTGCATGCAACCCAAGGCTTGGTATTCGTTTGGTCATATATGAAGAAACCCGGTGCAGTACAGGCCCCACACGATGCTCTTTCAGTTCAGGCTGAGATCCGATCTTATTAAAACGTTCAGCAACTTTTTGAACTCGGTCCACATCATTTTCGAGCTCGTGCATGATATCAAACAGTTCTTCAGGAGGATCCATATCGCGTATTAATGCTACCCAGCCATACAAGCTCGAAAGTGGTGTCCCCAGCTGATGCGCTGCTTCTTTAGCCATTCCCACCCACAGTGATGACTGTTCTGAATCCCTGATACTGCTCCAGCTGTAATAAGCAAGTCCGGCAAAAATCAAAATAAACATTATCTGAATGTAGGGGATAACCCGCAACAGCTGAATAGTATCGCTTTCACCGTAATATACGTATTGCGTTTCGCTGTACTCGCCGGTAGCGACAATGATTTTAATCGGTGGATTGAGATTGCTGAACTCTTCAACAAATGATTGGGTAAGCTCATCGGTATTAAGATTTCTATGATAAAGCACTTCCATATCACTATTCACAACTACCGACGGAACCTCAAACCGATTTTGAATAATCAGCTCAGTGGCAACAAAATCGAGAGCCGAATTGGCAAGTTCACCATCAACGCGATCGAGCACGCGCAGCCATTGCCTCAGCTGCTCAGTAGATATTCCATCTGTACTCATCATTTGCTGGGCTACCCGTTTGAGATCTTCCCGTGTCTCAACATTCTGGGGCGTTCCGTTATACTCAATGGCTCGGGCCCACAATTCAATACTTGATCTCTCTTTTTCGCTTAACTTTTCAATCAAAAACTGATTAAAGACCAGCGTAACAACCCCGATTACGAGCAGTAGAAGTATGAGGATAAACTTGACCTGATTAGATCGAATTTTGAACATGAACGCTGAATTAATTCCGGGAGATTTGATCCCATCCATTTACACTGATCATGATACAAAAAAAGCACCTTCAGGTGAAGGTGCTTTCTGTTAAATCTGTTTTCCGGAAAAGCCTTATATGATCAGGCTGATGCTTTTCGCTTCACGTAAGTTGGCGGGGCATCATTAAGAACGGTTTCCTCAGTAATTATGCAACGCTCTATATTAGACATAGTAGGAAGCGTGTACATAATATCGAGCATCGATTTTTCCATAATTGAACGGAGTCCCCGTGCACCGGTTTTTCGCTCTTTGGCTTTTTGAACGATAGCGCTGAGTGCTCCTTCTTCAAAATCGAGCTCAATCCCTTCCATCTCAAACAGTTTTTTGTACTGCTTGGTAATGGCATTTTTAGGCTCAGTCAAGATTTTGATGAGAGCATCATCACTCAGTTCGTGCAATCCTGAAATTACAGGAATACGTCCAATGAGCTCAGGAATCAACCCATACTTCTGAAGATCTTCAGGCTCTACATAGGTAAATATATCCGGATCGTCTTTGTCGTATTTCACGTGTGCTTTATCTGTAGCCTGAAAACCCATCACGCTGGTTGAGAGACGTCGGGAAATAACTTCCTGCAAGCCGTCAAATGCTCCACCAACTATAAACAGGATGTTCTTGGTGTCCACCTTGATAAAACTCTGCTCGGGGTGCTTACGGCCTCCCTGCGGGGGAACATTGACTACGGTTCCCTCAAGCATTTTCAATAGAGCCTGCTGGACGCCTTCACCGGAAACATCACGGGTAATAGATGGATTGTCACTTTTACGGGCAATTTTATCCACCTCATCAATATAGATAATTCCCTGCTGAGCACGTTCTAATTCGTAATTAGAGGCCTGAAGCAATCCTGAAAGGATACTTTCAACATCTTCTCCCACATACCCTGCTTCTGTAAGCGCGGTAGCATCGGTGATATGAAACGGGACATCAATAATATTAGCCAGTGTTTTCGCCAGCAATGTTTTACCGGAACCGGTAGGGCCAAGCAGCGCGATATTACTTTTCTCGAGTTCAATTTCATCTAATGATGTAAGATCACTCTGAATACGTTTGTAGTGGTTATAAACTGCCACTGAGAGCGTTCTTTTTGCGTACTCCTGTCCTACTACATATTCATCCAGGCGAGATTTAATCTCAACCGGTTTTAGAACTTTTTTGTAGGTAGCAGCACGTTTTTGTGCTTTCGTTTTGAGTTCACTTTGAACAATTCCATTGGCGTCGGCAATACAGCGGTCGCAGATATACACATCCGGACCCGCCACCATGCTGTTGACTTCATAATTAGAACGTCCACAAAATGAACAGTGTATCGTTTTATCAGAGTCTTTACTCATAAGCTATAATCTGGTAGGTACTTATTTTTTATCGCGGGTAAGAATACGGTCAACAATTCCGTAATCTGTAGCCTCTTCGGCATCCATCCATTTATTACGGTCGGAGTCATCCATGACTTCTTCGAGCGATTTGCCGGAGTGATCAGCAATTATTTGTGTTAAGTTTTTCTTGATACGCACAATTTCGCGCGCTTCAATTTCAATATCACTTGCCTGTCCCTGAACTCCGCCTAATGGCTGGTGAATCATAACACGTGAATTCGGCAAAACAGAACGTTTTCCGGCAGCACCTGCTGTAAGAAGGACTGCGCCCATAGAGGCCGCCATTCCAAGACACGTTGTGGCTACATCACACTTTATATACTGCATGGTATCGTAAATAGCGAGCCCTGCAGAAACTACTCCACCCGGACTGTTTATATAAAGATTGATGTCTTTTTCAGGATCTTCCGATTCCAGAAACAGTAACTGCGCAATAATAGTACTTGCCACAGTATCATTCACCGGTGTACCGAGAATCACAATGCGATCTTTGAGCAGACGCGAGTAGATATCAAACGCGCGTTCGCCACGGTTCGTTGTTTCGATGACCATAGGCACAAGATTATCCTGCACACCTTTGGCTCCATCCCGTGGTTCTAAATCGTAGATAGGTTGATTAATTGTCATAGCTAGCAATTTGGTTTATTCAGCTTGATCTTCTTCGGCCTTGGCAACGTCGTCATCTGACTCATTGTTGTCTTCAGCTTCGGCAGCAGCGCGAGATTCTTCAGCGCGTTTTGCTTTGGCTTCTTCCTGTTGCTTTTTGACCTTTTCCTGATATTCGTCTTTGCTGATCTCTTTTACGGAAACCGCCTCAAGTGCTTTTCCATACACTTTTTCTTCACGAATCTGCTGACGCAGGTTTTCGAGTTCATTCGGATTAGAAGCATACACATTCTTCAGCATATCGGCTCCAACTCCCATTTGAGCGGCCTGCTGCTCAAAATGAGCATCAATATCAGCTTCGTTGAGTTCTATATCGTCCGCGAATTTTTCTTTGAGTTTTTCTGTGATGAAGTGCCACTTTCCGTCTTTCACCGGCTGATCGCCAAATGACTCACGGTAATCTTCAATATTCAGATCCGCTTCAATTTTATACTGTTGTTTCATCTCATCAAGGCGCTGCTTGATAATCAGATTCACCAACGTTTCGGGAACTTCAAAATCGTGGGCTTTCACCAGTTCTTCCATCAGGCTGTTTTTAGCCGTGTCTTCTGCTGAACGGTCGTAATACGATTGAATCTGGCTTTTGAGAAAACTTTTGTACGAATCGACATCCTCAGCTTCACCGTTTGAGAGTTCTTTTGCGAGCTCATCAGTCAATTCAGGAACTTCCTGTGCCTCAACCTTAGTGATGGTCAGGATATTTTTCAGATCTTCATCGATCGTAACTTCAACTTCGTCACCGGCTTTTTTGCCAACAATATCGTCGATAATTCCGTACTCATCATCTTCAGGTGTATAGAGAAGGCCTTCCTCTTTTTCATCCGCAACCGGCTTTCCGTCTTCGTCGAGCGGAGTAAGGCTGAACAATACTTTATGCTCTTTGGTGATTTCACCATCAAACTCTTTCCAGTCGGCATCCTGTTTCAGGCGACTTTCAAGCTCTTCCTCAACCTCTTCATCTGTAACATCGTGGACCATTTTCTCCACTTCAACAGATTCGATATCGATAAGATCAAACTCCGGCTTTACACCAACCTTGAGCGTTGCTTCAAGTTCATCATTTTCCCATTTCAGATCTTCAAAAACAGGTTCGCCAACAATGTCAAAATCTTCAACTACTTTATTTTGATAAACATCGATAACGTAGTTGCGTACTTCTTCGGCTTCAATTTCGGTTCCGAAACGTTTTTTTATCAGTCCTAATGGAATACGTCCCGGGCGAAATCCCGGCATATTAATCTGGCCTTTATATTTTTTGTAGGCTTTATTGAAATTTGGCTGGAGATCTTCGCGATTTGCTTCAATAAGAATCTCTTTGTCAACCGAGGTAAGATCGTTTACGGTTATTTCCACGTTTTAATCAGTTTTTTAAATTTAATAGTTGATGAAATTTCAGTAGAATGAAAGGCAAGTACGAGAGGGGGGACTCGAACCCCCACATCGATTAAGACACTAGATCCTAAATCTAGCGCGTCTACCAATTCCGCCACTCTCGCAGACAAATCATCGTAAAAATGAATTCTGTATAGACCCGCAAATATAGAAATAAACCAATTTAGTTGCAATGAGTACTGAAGACCTAAGTGCACGATGGGTGTACATCACCTGCACAGATAAAAAAGAAGCACGACATATAGCCTCAGCAGCAGTTAAAGAGCGATTGGCTGCCTGCGGAAATATCATCGACAAAATGGAATCGGTGTATGAATGGAAGGGAGAAATTGAATCTGATGAGGAAACGGTTCTGATTTTAAAAACAATGGACGACCGGTATCAAGAACTCGAGCAGTTAGTTTTATCGATGCATAGTTACGAATGTCCGTGTATCATCGCCCTGCCGGTTGAAGTGGGTTTTGACGGATTTTTGAAGTGGATACATAAAGAGACCAGAAGTTGATTTTTCTTCTCCCCAGACCTGACAGGTTTTTAAAACCTGTCAGGTCTGGGGACAATTTACGCCGTAATTATATCCAGCGTTAATCGGTCTGCCACATCAAACCCTCGCCGTGTAACCTGAACCACATTTCCAGCTTTCAGCACCAAACCATTTTCCTCCGCTCTTTTCAAATACTTTTTCTGAGATTCACTCAGTAAATAGTCATAGCGCTCTCTCAACTGTACTAAATCCAATCCTGCCACAGTGCGCAGGCGCATCATAATATATTCCTCAGCCAAACTTTCCAGATCGAGCAACTCTTCTTCCGTTTTTTTCATCGGGTGATCGATGAATGATTTCACATCTGCTTTATTAATCCAGCGTCGGGCTGATTTTCTGTCATTTTCCCACCAAAAACTGTGCGCTCCGGGACCTAATCCCAAATAATTATCATGTTTCCAATAGCTGGCATTGTGAACCGCTTCTAAACCGGGACGAGCGTAATTACTGACTTCATACCGCTGAATTCCACTTTTCTCTAACTTCTGCTGAACAACTGACGCCTGCCTGACCACCTGATCATCCTCCGGAAGCAGTAATCTTCCTTTTTCATACAATTTTCCCAATCGTGTTTTAGGCTCTATAGTCAACGCGTAGGCAGATACGTGTGGCGGATGAAAGGAGAGTAATGTTTCAATATCTGATTCTAAAACGTCATCTGTTTCTCCTGGATTTCCGTAAATCAGATCGACCGTAAAGTTTTCAAATGGGGATTCTTGAATTAATTCCAGAGCTTTTTCAGCTTCACGAGCATTATGAGCTCGGTGCATTAGGTCCAGCAGATCCTGATTAAACGACTGCACGCCCATGCTCAGACGATTCACCCCTGAATCATACAGCTTTTCCAGATAGTCAGCGCTCACATCATCAGGGTTGACCTCCATAGTGCATTCGGCGATTTCACTGATATCAAATGCAGAATGAAGGGCTTCAAAAATATGTTTCCAATGTTCCGACGATAGTCGTGATGGTGTTCCGCCTCCTATATATAATGTGGAAAAAGCTTCATCAGAAAATTCAGAATCTCCCAGTTGACTTATTTGGCCAATCAGACCATCCACATATTTGGGAATAAACTGGGAGCGTGTGATGAAATAAAAGTCGCAGTATGAGCACGCCTGCTTACAGAACGGAACATGGAGATAAATCCCACTCATGATGATTTTTTCTCTTCAGAATTTAAAAATGCTCTCGCGATGGCGTAAAACTGTCCGGGCTGATCGAGGAAGGCGTAGTGTCCGGCACCGGCAATGGTTACAAGCGCGGCATTTTCGAGCCCGTTTTCCATGCGTCTTGCCTGATCGAGCGGAGTGGATTCATCATCTTCGCCCCATAACAGCAGAATTTCGTTTGAAATAGCAGGCATGTAGTGATCTAAATATTCAGTAACGGATTTCACAAACGTCTCACGCATAACTCCCTGTAGTTTTTGATAATCTCCGGAACCCAGTTTTTTCCAATAATTCGTTGATCTCAGCCAGGCCAAGCCCTTCTCTTCTAATTTACCGGGTAAAAGTTGAAAGGGAAATTTCAATGTTTTTGCCGTGTATTTCTTTACATAGAAATTAAAACTGCGCTTGGGCTTGAGTCCCGCACCACCGGTAATCAGTACGGAATTGACATCCATCATCCGCTCACCAAGCATTTTAAGTACAATACGTGCGCCAAATGAATGAACGAGAAGATCAGCGTTTTTTAGATTTTTTTCTCTCATAAAATTGATCACACATGCCGCGTAATCCTGTATTGACCAACCCTTGGGAGGTTCATCGCTCTTACCAAATCCCGGTAGATCTAATACGTAACACGCCCTGAGATCAGACAGCTTTTTAGAAAGCGGAAGCATAACATCCGCGTTTGCGCCCCAGCCGTGAAGCACTACCAAAGGCTTTCCTTCGCCGACTTTATAGTATGAAACACGCGTTTCCCCGTGCATAAATTCTTGCCGCGATGCGTCTGACATATTAATTATTTGTGATTTGTGTCGTTTTAACGTTCAGTTACAAAGGTAATGGTTTCTCAAAACAAAAACGGCTGCCATTCATCAGATGAACGCAGCCGTTTTTTTAAAAAAATCGTTTTTATTCGGGATTACTCCTGGGTCCGCTCTATAAAAAGCTGGTTATCAACCACCGGACGATCATCCCAGTTGGCAAGTTCAATAGCTGTGCCGTACATCACGCGGGCACGCTGAGCCAGTTGAGGAAAAGCAATTTTATGAATTTCATCTCCCGGACGGTGATAGTCTTCGTGCGTTCCATTAAAGAAGAAAGCAAATGGAACACCAAGGCGGCCAAAGTTCCAGTGATCACTTCGGCGGTAAAACTGCTGCGGATGATCGAGATCGTTGTAACGCATGTCCAGCTTTATGTTATCGGTTTTTTCGTTGCCAACCTGGAGGAGACTGTCCAGTTGGCTCGAAATAATTTCCGCACCTATTACATAGACATAATCCTGATCGAGTGAATCCTGGTATTCATCACCAATTCTACCAATCATATCGGCATTCAGGTTCGCGACAGTTTTCTCTATGGGGAAAATGGGATAATCAGAATAGTAGCGTGAACCAAGTAATCCTTTCTCCTCAGCTGTAACGTGCAGAAAAAGGACGCTTCGGCGAATTTCAGCACCGGCTTCTTTGGCTTTTTGCATGGCGTTGGCCGCGGCAAGTAAGCCAATGGTTCCGCTTCCGTCATCGTCTGCCCCATTATATAAAGTATCTCCGGTACTGTCAGCCCGGCCGATTCCAATGTGATCGTAGTGAGATGTCAGCACAATGACTTCATCTTTCAGCTCAGGATCGGTTCCTTCAAACAGAGCAACCATATTATGCGCCAACATTGTTCCTTTTCCTACTTCAGGTTCTACGCTCAGCACCGTGCCGGTAGATTCTCCTTTGAATGATTCAGGCTTTTCTAAAATATCTTCCTGATAGGCTTTAAATTCTTCAGCCGACATATTCAAAACAGATGCCGCTGCTGATGGACGAATATTTGCGATAGATCGACCTGCCCGGCTTCCGGTCTCCCCATCGGCGAGATACGGCAGTTCAAGGCCAAGAGTTTCCCCAAGTCCCGACTGGAATGACGCTGCGCTTTCATCGTATGCCTCGTCACTTTCTGAAATAATCAAAATTCCCTGAGCACCGGCCTGTCGTATTAAAACACCATACAATGGACGTAAACTTGCCATAACGCTTTGCCCTTCTGCTACCGGAGGAAGAGAAACCATCGCCCATTTACCCGACAAATCAAGGTCTGCGGTGTGATTCACTGAGTCATTTACTATTCCAAATCCAACATATTCAACAGGCGCTTCTAATGATGATGATGCCCACCAAACGGGCGTAACAGGAGCGAGCGTTTGGTCATTTGTTACGGAAAGTGATTTCAACTTCTTTTCTTCTCCTTCAGTTTCATAGAACGAAACCGAGTAATCTTTCAGAAATGATTTCTGAAGCTCAAATTCCTGAAGGTAGGTACTATCGTCGCCAACCGGGGTTAAACCAATAGTGCTGTATTGCTCAGAAAGATATTTCTGAGCTTTCTTAATTCCTTCCGAACCGGTGTCACGTCCCTCATACTCATCGCTGGCAATAACACTCAAATGAGTTCTGATATAAGCCGTATCGATAGCCGCCGCAAAATCATAGGCATCAATGTTGATTTTTTCGGGAGATTGTGTGCTGCTGCAAGCGGAAACGATGATCGCGAGTAAAAGCAGACTGAGTGAGTAAGATTGCTTCATGTATTTGTTTGTTCTGTTTGTTTTACGTTATAAAAAGATGTTCTTGATCAATAGCGGTTGGATTAAAACGTGATTTCTGCCTCTTCCTGAGGCTCATATTGATCATTTATATCGAGATGAAAATCTGTGGGATCGTGATCGACATACAGGTTCAGTCGCTGCTCTTTTACCATCTCCAGAATGGCCAAAAAAGTGACGATAACGGACATACGTGAATGGAGGTCGAGACAGAGTTTAAGAAAAGAACTTCTTCCCCTCCGCTGCAAACTGTTTATCACAAACTCGGCCTGCTCTTCAATTGTTGTCTCTTCCCGATCGACTTTGTGCGTAACCTGTTCCTTATTTTTGTTCATCATAGCTTGCTTGAACGCCACTATGAGATCGATAAGAGAAATATCTCTGAGTGCTTCACCGGTTTCAGGTTCAAATTCAACCTTATCTGGGTGATAATAATTTCGGGTAAACTGTTGCCGTGTTCTGTGGTCATAGACTTGAAGTTCCTCAGCCATCTCTTTATATCGCTTGTATTCAAGCAATGCCTGAACTAATTCATAGCGTGGGTCTTCTTCGGGTTCCATGTCTTCCTCTTCCTGAACCTGAGGAATCATCATCTTTGCCTTAATAGACATAAGGGTGCTGGCCATGAGAATGAATTCGCTGGCTACATTCAGGTCCAGATCTTCAAGAAAGTTGACATACTCTAAAAACTGATCGGTAATGTACGCGATGGGAATATCATAGATATCCAGCTCATCTCTTTTAATAAAGAAAAGCAGGAGATCGAGCGGACCCTCAAAATTCTTCAGTTCTACGCGATACATTATTGTTTTTGTTTATTCTTTTTTGACTTGACTTCAGACCTGTCTGATATTTTGACAAATCGTACTACATGACACATCAACAGAGTTTATTCTTCCGCTGATCAAACTCTTAATCCTGAAAAATGGAATGACAAATCTAATGAAAAAAATAGCAATCAAACCACCGGTATTGCTTTTTGCGGGTATAATTAATTGATTTTCACCAATTTTAACAGAAATTGCCGACCAACGACCCACTTCCCTATTCAATTTTTCACTTTTATAACAGGCTGATATTTGTAAATTATCAACTGTAAAAATTTTTACAGGTTTATCAATACAAGTCAGATGTTGATAGCCGGGGATTATAATCTTACTACTTAATTTACCAATATGGATTTTACCGCATGGTATCAGGCTATTATTGATGGGGATACAAACAAAGCCAACACTCTTTTTGAGAAAGCTTTTCGTGTACTCATCGGGTATCTGATCACTACAATGAATGCTACCGAATACGAGGCTGAGGAAGTTGCTCAGGAATCATTAATGGCGGTTTATCAGCGTATTCGGGAGCAGAAAATTGAAAAGCCGGAATCGGTACACAGCTACATCATAAGTACCGTTCGTAACAAATATTTATCCATGAAGCGCGGAGATGAGTACAATGCGGATATCGACGACCACCAGCATCATATTGCCGATGCGCCCACTCAAATTCTGAACCTAATTGACCGGGAAATGCAGAAGATACTCGACTGGTGCGTAAAACAGCTGGATGCCAAATCGAAGCGTTTCTTCAATTATTGGATGACTCAGCCCGACGCCAGCGCCAGTAAAGCAGCCAGTCGGTTCAAAACGAGTGAAAACAATATATGGGTTCGTAAACACAGGCTTATCAAGGAATTACGGTCATGTGTAGATAAAAAACAAAAATAAATTGTAAGGAATTGAAGAAAATTAAGTCTTTATACTAAAGACTTACTATTTCAGGTTATCACAAAAGAATAATAATGACACAAGAAACTCAACATACTATTGATCAATACATTGCCGGGAAGCTTTCTCCTGATGAGATAGATCACTTGTGGGCAGAAATGCTCTCCGATCCCGAAGCCTACGACTATTTAAAGGTTGTGGCCAATGCTCATCATCTTGCAAATAAGCCTTCTCTGCAACCCGCAAAAACTCATACTATGAACTGGAAAGATTATACTCCATGGATTTCTGCGGCCGCGGTTTTGGCACTCATTATCACCGTATTACTAAATATTCAAATTGACACGCAACAACAGCTGCTCCCAATCAGCGATATAAACGTGGGTCAGTTTGAGATTGGTGAAACGATGCGGGATTCACAGCAAAGTACCGTTTCAATGCTCGATTCGCTGCTCTCAACCGGGATGCAGGCAAAATTGGATGGACGTGAACAAGAAAGTAGATTCACGTTCAAAAAAATCATTGATGATTATCCAAATGAAGCCAAAGCGGCAAAGGCCTATCTGAATTTGGGGATTTTAGATTACAATGATGACAAATTCAGCAGCGCAACAAAAAACTTTGAATCAGCCGCCACATATACCGATCGCACACTCATTCGTGAGAAAGCATTTTGGTATAAGGCAAACGCCCATATACATCTCGATCAGATAAAAGAAGCGAGAGAATCGGTACTCAAAGCCTATGCCCAGAATGGAGACTTCCGTCGCGATGCATTTATTCTTCTTAAGAAGCTCGATGCACTTTTAGGTAATTCCGATTCAGAATCGGCTACGAAGTTGAAATAGCGCACATCGTAGAAATCACCCTACCTGCTGAGTTTGTTTCCTGAATATAGCAGCCCGTTTCAGAGCTTGAATATATAATCCGGATTTATCAAATAATCCAAGCACAGCAAACTTCATTCAAAAAGCAGAGATTTTAAAAAATCTCTGCTTTTTTTTGTGCCCAAAACCTTTGTTTAAATACGTAGAGACGTGCTTTCACAATCTTTTCCAGACTTATAACGCACTGCGTCAAATATTACTTGACAAGTTATGACGCAGTGCGTTATATTAGAGTAAAGATTTAAAGATATGACTAAAGAAACCAGACTCATAAAACGATATTCCAACCGAAAGCTGTACGATACTGCCGACAAGCAGTATGTAACACTGGAAAAACTCACCGATTTGATTAAAGAAGGTGAGAACATTCAGGTTGTGGATCTCAGCACCGATTCAGATATCACCAATCAGATTTTGACTCAGCTGATTTTAGAACAGGGAAAACAGGGTAATTCACCCATTCCGTCATCTGTATTACACGATTTAATTCGCTGGGGAGAAGATGTGATTGACAAAAGCATTGTTCAGGTGACTTCGGGCATTGAAACAATGGTTCACGATTCTTTGAAAAAATTTATTCCGGGCCGCAGTCACGAAGTAAAAGAATTGCGGCAGAAAGTGGCGCATCTTGAATCTCAAATTGAAAAAATTACAAATCAGTAAATAAAACCACATCAAACAATACGAGGCATACCATGGCTAAGAAAGAGAAAAAAACAAACAAACCGATGGAAATTAAAGATCTGCAAAACAACCTCACAGGCTCAGCCCGTGATATCTGGCGTGCCGGTTTAGGAGCACTTGCTACCGTGAATGACGAAGGAACAAAACTCTTCGAAAATCTTAAAACACGTGGCGAAGACTTCGAAAAAGAAGGCAAAAAGCAGATTGAAAGCACCTTCGACAAGGTTGCCGGTCAGTACAAAGAGCAGTCTCAAAAAGTAACCAACAAAGTTTCCGACTCTGTTGAAGGAACTGTAAAAGATATAATGGAGCGTTTCGACATTCCTACCCGCGACGAGATTCACTCTCTCATCAACAAGGTGGACGCTCTTACCAACAAAGTAGATGATATGGCAAAAGACTCAGCTAAGAAAGATACCAAATCGGCTTCGTCTTCTACATCATCGTCATCAAAAACCTCTGCTTCTAAGAAGTAAGCAGTTAAGTACCCAAAGTTGAATGTATCCGCATCGGCGTGATAGCCGATGCGGTTTTCTTTCTTTGAAAAGATTGATTTTCAGAGCCGGAACTCTATCCTGATCAGATTTTGTATCAGTTTTGGTTTCTGCTGCTGCTTCTCATTAGTATCACACAAAAAAATTTATACCAGTATGGAAGCGGTTTCACATAAAATTGGCCTGGCATGCGCCGGCGGCGGCGTGGAAGGAGCAGTCTATGAAATTGGTGCTCTGTGTGCGCTCGAAGATGCTATAACCGGACTCGATTTTCAAAACATGCACGTTTACGTGGGTGTGAGTGCCGGTGCTTTAATCACCAGCAATCTGGCTAATCAGATTTCACCACGGCAGATGAGTCTTGCCATCCTCTCTCACAAAAGTATGGTGAATCCTATTTCACCGGAAATTCTATTCAAACCCGCCGTACAAGAATTTTTCTCCAAAGCTCTCGAAATTCCAGGCTTTACCACAAAAAAACTTTATCGTTTTTTAAAGAATTTTAGTGATAACACCGTATTGGGAGCCCTGGCTGATTTCACCGAACTTCTGCCTGTTGGCGTTTTTGACAATCAACCACTTGCCAATTATCTGGCGAACAACTTCACAAACAACGGTATTTCAGATGACTTCAGAACTCTGGGAAAAACACTTCGTGTTGTTGCCACAGAGCTAGATACCGGTCATACTGTTCGTTTCGGAGAACCGGGGTTCGATCACGTACCTATCTCAAAAGCAGTCCAGGCCAGCACCGCACTTCCGGGTGTTTATCTGCCAGTGGAAATCGACGGCAAAAGCTATGTTGATGGCGTGGCAAGACGTACGGTTCACGCTTCAGTTGCCCTTAATGAAGGCTCAGACCTTGTTTTTTGTATCAACCCTATCGTACCACTCGACAGCGAAACCGCCGACGAAGCCCTTCGCTCTCAGTTTGGTCCTATGCGCAAACGTGGCCTGCCAACCGTAATGAGCCAGACGTTTCGCAGCATGATTCATTCCCGCATGAAAGCCGGGATTAAAGGCTACGCTACCTCTTTTCCCGATGCAGATCTTTTGTTGTTTGAGCCGAAAGCAGACGATTATCGCATGTTTTACAATAATGTTTTCAGCTATTCAACTCGTCGTGAGGTTTGCGAGCACGCTTACCAAATGACACTGGATAATGTGAGGGAGCGTTCAGCTGAAATTAAGCCCGTATTACAAAAATATGGCCTCACGTTAAATCGGAATACGTTGAATAATCCTGATCAAAACCTTTACACAAATCAGATAAAACCAGTCCGCGGAAGGTTGTCTTCTCTGGATGAAACGCTCAATAAACTTGACAAACTACTGGGCTCTGATCAACAAGTGGCATAATTTCAGGTTTTGGTGTTTGGGAGTTACGAGCGCAATTTTCAGTTCGTAAAAAGTCTGTTATCATCTTGTTTAATTTTGCATAAGTAGCGCTAAAAGGAGAACTTCAGCAACTGAAAAAGCGCTTTTACTTTTCATTATTAATAGCTTACACAAGATGAACCCTACTTTACAGCCATTTATGAATGAGATTATCGACTACGCGGGCATGTTTCCGCCGTCAGGACTCCCGTTCGATGAGGCTTTTACCAACTATTTAACCTATCACAATCACGCATATTCATCTTTTCTCTCCCGGTTTATTATTCCCGCCGGAACCATTCCCAGCGTGAGTGATTTTGATGAAGAAATTCGAAAACGCAATCGTACTATTCCATTTTCAGTCCTGCTTCCTTCGGCTGATACCCGGGAAGAATTTATTTCAGAAATTCAGAAAAAGCTGAAGCCTGTTTACGATCTCAAGTCGTATTTCCAGGGTTTGGTCAGTACAGATGTGCTGGAAGTCAGAATTCCGCTTACGGTTGCGGGGTCAGGCAGCGATGAAATCAAAGACACCCTCTTAGAACTGGTCTCAGCCATTACCGAAGCCGACCTGAACGCCACGCATCTTTTTGTGGAAACACACTTTTCGGATGATTGGCTCAATGCTGTTCCCACGTTCATCAACGCGATTTCTGACATTAACAAAGAACAGGATATTCCGCTTAATATTGGATTTAAACTGCGTTGTGGCGGTATAGAAGCTCACCAGTTTCCCGATATCCAACAGGTTGCTCTGGCAATTGAAGAGTGTCAGCAGCACAATGTGGCGATGAAATTTACAGCCGGACTCCATCACCCCATCCGCCATTTTAATGAATCGGTTGATACTAAAATGCATGGTTTTGTGAACGTTTTCGGAGCGGCAATGCTTCTGTTCCACAATAAAATTGACGCAAGTGACCTTGCTCTTATCCTGTCGGATGAACACGATGGTTCATTTATCTTCGATGATCAGTTTTTCTCATGGAAACAAGCTTCCATTCCCACCAAACAAATTATTGAAGCACGTGACAGGTTCTGCGTTTCTTTTGGAAGCTGTAGTTTCACCGAACCGATTGACGATCTCACCAATTTGAATTTACTCTAACTCACACAAAACACCTATGGCCTTAGACGAAACCCACAATCCCGAAAAAAAATCATTCATTGATGTAGATCCTGACGGACATTTCCCGATTCAGAATCTGCCTTTTGGCGTCTTCAACCATCCCAAAAACAACGATCCTCATATTTGTACCGCCATTGGCGATTTTGTGGTTGATCTGCACATTCTCGACAAGAACAAACTCTTTTCTGAAACAGAAGATTTTGAGGGATACGAGTGGGCTGGACAGAAACTGTTCAACGACAGCAGCCTGAATAAACTTATGGGTATGGGACGAAAAACAGCCAAAGAGATTCGTCAGGCTCTAAGTTATTATCTGGATGCTGAAACAGAAACCATACGGGATGACGAAATCCTGAGCAACCAGGCTCTCTTTCATCAGGATACTGTTGAGATGCTTTTGCCGGTTCAGATTGGTGATTACACCGATTTTTATTCCAGCAAGGAGCACGCTACTAATGTGGGAACGATGTTTCGCGGCAAAGAAAATGCCCTGAAGCCCAACTGGACACACCTGCCGGTTGGATATCACGGCCGTGCAAGCAGTATTGTGGTGAGCGGAACAGATATTCACCGTCCTGTGGGACAAACAATGAAAGACGAAGACGATACTCCATCGTTTGGCCCTTGTAAATTAATGGATTTTGAACTTGAGATGGGGTTCTTCACCTGTGGCGGAAATTTACTGGGAGATCGAATAAGCGTAAATAAAGCAGAAGATCATATTTGGGGAATGGTTTTGGTGAATGACTGGAGCGCACGTGATATTCAGAAGTGGGAATATGTTCCGCTCGGACCGTTTCTGGCTAAAAATTTCGCAACCAGCATTTCGCCCTGGGTTGTTACACTCGATGCCCTTGAGCCGTTCCGCACAAAAGGGCCCGAGCAAGATCCTGAGCCGCTTCCCTATCTCAAAACCAAAGGAAAAAGAGCAGTTGATATCGACCTGGAAGTTTTTCTAAACAATGAAACGTTGGAAAAACCGCACAAAATTACACACAGTAACTTTCGGTATTTGTACTGGAATATGGCGCAGCAGCTTGCTCATCATTCCGTAACCGGATGTAATATGCGAACCGGAGATTTACTGGCATCCGGAACAATCTCAGGAGAGAAAAAAACTCAATACGGAAGTATGCTTGAATTGAGCTGGAAAGGTACCGAGCCAATAGAATTGCCAAATGGAGAAAAGCGTACATTTTTGGAAGATGGCGATACCGTTACCATGAAAGGATGGTGTCAACATGAGGAGTTTCGTGTTGGTTTTGGTGAGGTAAACGGGAAAGTGCTTCCGGCGAAAGACATCTGATAGCTTTTTAGGACGGCAGAGACCGTCCTGTGAGTTTTTTTGCCGTCAACTTTTTTTAGAGTAGCAGAGATCGTCCTTTTTCGGCATTTTCTGTTTTTCCAGCCGAATCTTTTTTTGGCAGGGGATTGGTAATTCCGGGAGTTTATTTGCTTAGACTTATTTTTCGGATGACAGATCAGAAGAGACTGGCCTGAAAGTCGAGTAGCCAAGAGGTGATTCACATCAAAGCTCTCACAGAACCGGAGAAAACGACACCGAAAACACAACGCATTGGTGCCAGAGGCACTGCGAATTGGAAAAATGTGTTCTTCTTTTTTATTAAACAC
>Ga0136600_1000413_pt1 | contig 23069 bp, 16 predicted proteins | sample AntRauMFilla2698_FD_104634 | JGI IMG/M metagenome (GOLD analysis project Ga0136600, IMG submission 104634) | Saline lake microbial communities from Rauer Islands, Antarctica - Metagenome Filla 2 #698 | ecosystem: Environmental > Aquatic > Non-marine Saline and Alkaline > Saline | place...
TATTTGGGGTGAAATAAACGGAACGCTTTCAAACCAAACAGATCTCCAGTCAGCATTAAATACCAAAGAGCCAACATTCTCAAAGAACACTGCTTTTAATAAGAACTTCGGGACCACCGCAGAAACAGTGACCGAGGGTGATGATTCAAGACTGTCAAATGCAAGAACACCGGTAGTTCACGGTGATGAAGCGCATTCAGAAACTTATATTATAGAAGGCGATTCTCGACTGAGTAATCCAAGAGAATGGACAGCCTCGACAGTTCTCCAATCTGAAGCTGAAGCTGGAACAGCAACCGTTCGTAGAGGGTGGACCGCAGAACGAGTAAAACAAGCCATCAACGCACTACAGACCGACACCCAATTAACTGATTCAGAAGTAAAAACAGCATACGAAAATAACGCAGACACTAACGCCTATACGGATTCTGAAAAAAATAAGTTGGGCGGGATTGAGTCGGGTGCAACAACCGACCAAACAGATGCAGAGATAGAAACGGCATACAATAACAGAGTTGATGTAGGAGTAGAATCCGATATCACTTCTCCCACCACAGGAATTAAACGATGGGCGGGAAATGTACTAAAATCAGCGATTGAATCCATTGCATTACTTGCTTCTGATGTTGTGGATAATCTTACATCGACTGATACCGATAAACCACTCAGCGCCAATCAAGGTAAAGAGCTTGAAGATAAGAAATCTGATGTAGGTCACGATCATGATGCTTCTGATATTACTTCTGGAACTTTTGCTGATGGACGAATAGCACAAAGTAATGTTACACAACATCAGACTTCATTAACAATTACAGAATCACAAATAAGTGATTTAGGAAGTTATGAAACAACTTTAAACGCAGATCAAAAACGTAAAATAACCTATGGCACTGCGGCTCCAAGTGGCGGCGTTGATGGTGATATCTATTTACAGCATGACTAAACAAGTTCATTTTAAAATTGGCGGTACGTGGACAGAGATTAAAAATGTCTGGATCAAAGAAAATGGTGTGTGGACTGAAAAAGCTGTTCCGCATGTAAATGATGGGGGTACTTGGAAGCCTTGCATGCAATATCTCAAAACAGTTGGATTATCATTTGATGGAACGAATGATCATATCGACGTAGGATCTGGAGCGGACATTGAACGTATCTTTGTTGAAATCGAAACATCAGAAGCAATTTCAGGTGATTATAATGGCACTCATTGGGGCCCACTCATGGCACGATCAGGTTCGTTCGACCCAGTTATATGGATAGGTTCTTTTAGTAGTGGTATTTCTAATGAGACAATTTCACTTTGGGATGGAACTTATATCACATATACGACAGGCACTATCCCAGCAGGCAGAAATGAAATTGAAATAGAGTGGGATGGAAGCAAGTACGTGGTAAGCATAAATGGAGTTGCGCAAACTATGAACAATGATGGTTCTCATGCCAGTAGAAATGATATGGATGGTATGGACGAAATGTGCGTCAGGTCAAAAAGCAGTCATTATTTAAATATAAAATTATACAGAGTAGAATTAGATTACCCATCTCAAGGAAATGTTATTTATCCGATAGATGAAGAGTCAGGAACTGTTCTTAATAACAGCGTTTATTCTGGTGCTGATGGGACTATTAATGGAGCTACATGGATAGGGGTGTGAAATGAGATTATCAAATTTAGCTTTCTTATCAATTGGTTCAGGGATTTATGAAGAAAAATAATAAAGTACATACCTTTGGCTTTGCTCTTGGTGGCGGTGGACGAACACAGTTATCAAATGGCTCAAATGGTGATGGTGGTGATGGTGGGTCGGGAATAGTAATAATCAGGTATAAAATAGGATAGGTTATGAATAAAGCAATGATTGGTTTTTATAATTTATATCGAATGGTAGTATAATGAATAGAATTTTACAACCGATTTATGGTCTTATAGATAATTGGGGAGCGAAATTATTCGTTGCCCTCTTTACGTATATCATAGATTTGTTTACAAATATATTTCAAACAGACGTTGAATTGATTGTTCTTACAATTTTATTCGTGATGGGAGACCTGTTGTTGGGAATTATAAAATCATTGAGCAACAATGTAAAGATAACAAGTCGTAGATTAAGAAGCACTATACTAAAATCCATAGAGTACACCGTATTCCTTGGGGGTATGGTTGGACTATCTAACGTTATCGGAAGTTCTAATGCCGATGGATGGGTTGGTACGTTTGTGTTGGTGTTTGCTGATATACATTACATTGCTTTTATATTTGTAATGCTTACTGAGATACAATCAATGGTGGAAAATTCAAGAAACCTTGACTCAATTTGGAAAGCAATTAAAAAGAGAATTAATAAAGAGAGTAAATAATGCCTAACATAAGATCGGTTAAAAAACCATTTATCAATTTTACAGACTTTGAAGATAGGGAAGCGAAAAGTATTGTAGGTGAGTTGACGAAACTCGTGCAACGTGCGGAGTCTGATAGACAACCAAACCTCGAACGGGCTGAGAGGGGGATGGAGATATGGAAGAATGAGTTTTGGTCCGAAGAAGATTTAGAAATATGGGACGACTTAGATGTTTACCCACACCAAATTCCGGAAGCACGAGCGCCTATTAACAACCTTGTATCCCAACAAAGGAATCAACGGTTTGCATGGGATGTCGTTCCATTGGATAAACAGTCTTACGAGAGATTCAAGAAAGGACGTAATAAGTTTGTCGAAGAAAACATGGAAGACTTCGACAGTGTTAAACAGGCGAGAGAATACTACGACCAATACTATGATGATGAGTATGCTAAAGCATTAACGACCTATTTGGACTTTATTCGTAACATGAATAATACATCCGACTTGGAAGGGGAATCTTTTGAGAATGGAATCATTACCGGTCTTCATTTCTTGAAAACAATTTGGAAGGGTGGTGAGATTAAGACGGAAGGGCGGTCTCAAAGATCAATGTTTTATGACATCAGTTCTGTTCAGTATGATCTGTCCGACATTGAATATATCGGAGAAGTACATCTCTTGTATAAGCAGGACTTGATAGAACAGTATCCGGACAAAGCTGATATTATAAACCAACACTTTGAACGAACAGATAACTTTTTAAGAAACGGTCAAACACAATCGGAACATTGGAAAGAATACTATGAATTTTCTAATGGACAAAACCAAGACTTAAAAATAAAGATTGTTGAATTATGGTATAAAGATATTGAAGAACGGTTTAAGTTGGTGGATTCTGAGAAGAACGAAACGAGACTGTTACGACACGATTTATCTGAAGACCAAGTAATGGACATGCTTGCTTCTCAAACGCTTGAGAATTTGAAGGGGGCTTTATTACAGGGAGAACTTAGTCCTGAATTCTTTGACAGACCAATGAGAGAAGTCAAGACTGAAATTCAAGACATGGTTAACGAACGATATAGTTTGTTCAGTACCAATAAACAAATTTGGAGAAAGGTTGTCTTTACTCACAATGGGTTACTCGAAAATATGAGAAGTCCACTCCCTCATGAATCACACCCCTATACAGCATTCTTCCCTCAATTTACAGATGGATGGAATACAGGATTGATAGATGATGTACATGATGTACTGTTAGCACTCAATAAGGCTGTAGCTTTTCGTGAGGTGCTTATGGCACACAGTGCTAAGGGTGCAGTAGTGATAGACAGAGATACGGTCACACAGAGCAATTACAGCATGGACGATATCAAAGCTCTTTGGACTCAGGTAGGTGGCGTTATTGATTTGAAGTTGAAAGGAAACCGGAGACTTCAGGATGTATTTCAACAAGTCAATACCATGGCACAAGGATTGTCTGAGATTAACGTGGTCATTAGTGATCTCGAACGAAGACTGTATAGAATCCTTGGGGTCAATCAAGCACAACTTGGCATGAGTAGTGATGAAGCTTCCGGACGACAAGACAGGCAACGGATTATACAGGGTCAAGCGAACAACGGTAGAATATTTGATAACTTCAACCGAACACTTCGACTACACACCCATGAAAAAGTTATTCCACTTGCCATGTTTGATCTTCTTGAGGAAAAACCATCAGCCATTAGGTTGTTGGGAGACAACCATACGAAGTGGTTGGAGATAGATTACAATGACGATTTCGATTTGTTTGCTGAAGCGATCTTTACCGGTAAATACAAAACGAAGTTGATGCCGAAGGATTCAGACAAGCAATCCAATACATTGAACACATCAATGCTGTTAGAACTTGCCGGAGCCGGTGTGATTAACATCGAGACTGCGTTTGAATTTGCAGATAACTTCCCAAATAGTCATGAGATTATTAAGAGAGATAAAGAAATCACTCGACAGAAGATGAGAGAACAGGCTTCTCAACAGGTGTCTATTCAGAGACTACAACAATTACTATTAGAGAATCCTAATATTAGTGCAGAGCAAGCTGACGAAATGATTAAGAAGGTTCGTGTAGAGCAAATGGAAAAACAGCGAACCGAAGAAGAAAGTCAAACACAAGGCGCTCAAGGAATGAGAGAGATTCAACGAGAAGCCCAACAAGGTCGTGCAGAACAAGGACAGGACAATCAATAATGGAGAGATATATGAAACGCAAAAATAAAAGTGGATTTAAAAAAGAAAAGAATAGTAAAGTATGCACAGATAAGGGCGCAGAAATGCTAAGAAAAAAGATTAAAAAGAATAGTAAAAAATAAATATTAAAAAAAGTTAATAAATAATTTGCTTTTTCCTCATTTATTTTGTATATTATAGTTGTTACTTAAAACATAAACACCGAAAATCGGTGAATGTTAAAAAATTTTAATGGAATCCTATTAAGGATAAATCATAGGGAGATACGATATGCCTAATTTAGCAGGTAAAGAAGGACTTAAAAAGAACAAAGACGAGATTGATAACGAATTTAGTGAGAACGACAACTTCGGAAACGAAGGACAAGAAGCCGGAAATGAATCCGGTGATGCTAATGAAGGCGAGGGTGGTTCGGGTGAAAGCGGACAATCTAATACTCAGAATCAAGGACAAAGTGATTCGGAGAATGATGCTAATTTTGATGCCAAGTATGTTAATTATTTAAAAGATACATACGGATTTCAGGATAATGAAATAACTGAGAAGGCGGTTAAGTTAGCAAAATCAGACATCGAAAAACAGAGTTATGGTTCTAAACTTAGAAGTGAACTTGATAAGTATAAACAAACAGTTCAAGGTGTAGAATCCATCTTCGAAAAAAATCCCGACTTATATCAGGAGTTTGAGTCGGCAAGAACAGGTAAACGAAGTAGCGGGAATCAGCAACAAAAGGAATCGGGTGACGATAAACCTTCTAACAACGTTGATAAACTTGGCGAAACAAACGTTACCGAACAACAGTTAGTCCAAGAGGGCTATCTGAACAGCGATCAACTTGATGGCATGTCCGATTATGAACGCAAACTTGAAGTCAAGTCTGCCATGATTGACCGGAAAGCCGATGTACGACAGAAGCAATTTGAACAGTCTCTTGACGAAATCGAAACTAAGAGACAGGAAAAGCGTGAACGCAATAGTCGTATTCAAACAAACAAGAAGCGATTGGATGAAGGATTTAACGATCTGATTGCTAAGTATAAAGTTGATTTTTCAAGTGATGAGTTTAGTGACGCATACGATAGAATTCAGAAACGTGCGCTGACCATTGCAGACCCCGACAGTCGTGGGTTAATTGATAAACGTGCTGTTGAACTTTCTGCTCAGTTGGAGTTGGGTGATAAACTCAAGAAACGAGAATCACAATCTACAAACAACACCTCTAACAATAGCGGTAAACGAGACACAGGATTTAATGTAAACAAATCAGGTTCTCAAAGTTCAGGTAATAAGCCTACCTCGGTATGGGATAAGGTAGACGAAAAGACAAGTTCAGGCGGTAGATATGCAGACCGTAAGAGAGCGTTCAAACAACGAAATGAAGGTTAATATTTAAACAAAGGAATTTATTATGGGATATACAGCAGGAAATACGTATGAGTATTCTCCTAACAACTCCGATCAATTTGAGATTGCTACTTCTTTTGACCCCTCTTTATTTGGGTCTGTAGCTGATCGAGATGTTGCTCAGGGTGAGACAGGAGTTGGCTCACAGATGATGAGAAGTGTAGCGACTAAGCTCGCTAAGTACCGTCCTTATGACTTTACGTTTGATACGATGAGTCAAATTTTTGGTAATTTTGAACCGACAGGACAACGTTACCACGAATGGGGAGAAGGAGATGTGTTACTTGAATATGCCGGTGATGGCGTAGCATTAGATCAAACTGACGTTATTAACAACCCCGATGCAGGAAATACAAACACCTACGTACCAAACGACCAAGGTCGATTTGTAGTTAGTTCTGCCGATGGGAAAATTTTTGAAATTTGGGATAAAGTTCGGTATGAAACAGCTACCGGTTATGCTCATGCATTGGTAATTGATAAAGCTGATGTAAACAGTGATGTAGCTCTTACGCTTACATCTCTTGACGGGTCTACTAATCTTGACCCCGCAGATTCGGCAACCGCTAAGATTCACCGATTGGAACCAAACCTTCCGGTTGAGTTTGAAGTAGAACCGAAACCAAGGAAGTCCAATCCGGACATGTACTTCACTTATGTCGAAGAAATTCGAAGGGAAATTTACATGTCTCGTGAGTTGAGTAACCTCACTAACATCGGTTCAACCCGATATGATTTGATTGCTCATTATCAGGAACAACTCTTTAATGAGTTCAGGCGTGACCGTGAAGTTCAGGCGTTAGCCGGTGGAGCATTGCCACAGAAATTTGAAACCACAAACGGTGATACCGTGTGGAGTTCTGCGGGTGTGTACGAACGAATTGCAGGTGTCAACAAGCACACCTCTGATTTCAAAACAAGTGGCGCTTTCGATAAGGATAAGTTCAAAGATGCTATCCGTAAGTTTATGTTATACAACTACGGTGGAGAGTCTGATGGACCGGATATCAGAGATGGTTATATCTGTCCTGTAATGGCTTCTTACTTTGACGAAGCTTGGGAAGACATCCAACGGTTTGAAGGAAACGACTTTGTTGCCGGTGTTCGGGTTAACCGATACAGCAACAGCCAAGGAATCATGGACTTGATTCAGATTCCACTGTGGAGTGAACTTCACCCACTGAAAGATGCATCTATCCGGAATGGTAATAGCCTGAAGGGTGTACTGATGCTTCTGCCTATGGATGAGGAACATGTTTATCGACATGAACTGAGTGGAATGGGACCACGACAGGAGATTTTCAAGCTCAATGGTGGTGACAGAAATGAATATCAACGTGTGGAAGGCTCGCAGGGACTCGGAATCAGAAAGATTCAACATGCCGGAGTATTAGCGGAGATTGACGAAGTGTAGTATAAACATTAATTTAACAAGGGGATTAGGGCTAAAAACTCTAATCCCTTTTTTTTATTAAATTATTTTAATGTTAGCAAAATAAAATTTGCTTTTACGTTAAAATTTTATTATATTGTATTGTACATTAATGATAAATGCCCGAAAAACGGGTGAATCAAAAACTAAAAGGTGATAAAAAGTGGAAGCTGTTTTTAGAGTTAAATCGCAAGAGCAAAAAAATTATATTATTAACTACGGACTTGGTGGGAAACGAAAGACCATTCGGTTTAAACGTAACACCGGAACGTATGGCACATCAGACAGAGAAGAAATTTCAGTATTACTTCGAAGTGATGGCTTTGGAGAGGATTATGAATTACTAACTGACATGGAAACGGTTAGTGAATGGTTGAACGGTGACGAGCCGGATAAGATTACAAGAGAATATCTACAGGATGTAAGTCCGGAAGGAATGATAAATCTTGCAAGTGTGTTTGCACTTGGTTCACACCAAAACAAACCATACATCATTCGTGAAATGTTGATTGGTAAACCGGTAACGCAAGCTGTACATACCATTAAACGTAAGTACAAACTTGAGGACGAAGAAGATCAAGACTTGGTTCAGAAGTATCTTGATGCCGGTGTGATTGTTCATAACAGTCCTTGGTATAAATACAAGGATGAGTCGATCACCCGAAACCCCGCAGAACTTGCTGATTGGGTGCAGGGCAAGAAAGACCAACTCGAAGAAGACTACGAGAAACTACAAGATTAAGAGAGACGAGGGGGTTTACAATTTGTGAATCCCCTTTTTTAAATTTAAGACATGGCTACAATTGTTGAAAGTATTCGAAATGTAATCTCTATAGAGGATGATGATTTTTTCAAGGATGATGTGTTGTTGTTCTATGCAAACGAAGCACTTAAAGAAATCCATTCTTATCTAACGTCCACCGAAAAACAAGCCGGTGTATCGTTACGTGCGTTGGATTCGTTTCGAAAGAGAGAGACGATTGTTACAACGGGAGTGACCTTCACTTCTGTATCAGATTACTTTACCGGTGAGATTGATTTACCTTCGGGTATTTCTCAGATTACTTTTATTAAGTATGGAAGTGCTACTCCAATTAAAGAATTGGATTCAGTTAAGCTAATCCAAACACTCAATTCAAACATTGTACCTACATTAAATGAGGGATACTATAACATTCTTGATATCAGTGGCACAAAAAAGATGGAACTCTATCTTCACGAAGATGGTGAGGAAGATATACAAATGTATTATTTGTCTGATGTTACTGAGTTAGTATTGGCAGATACAACATTAACTGATCTACCAAGTGTGTTTAGAAAAGCTGTGATTTACGGTGGGGCTTATATGGCTGTGGTTCAAGAGGGGGTTGAATCGGAAGCAGATGCAATTGAGTCCAAGCAACTTAAAGAAGAATTTGAGAATCAACTTCAAAGACACACCTACTAATGAAACTATCAAGAATTTACAGAGACATATACTCTACACTTAATGTAGACAGAGAAGAAATTCCAATCCATTCAAAGGATGTGATTAATTGCATTAACGATGTTATTGCTACATCCATTCCGGAGTATGTTAACCGTGGTTTGGGTGATGTTTTTTCGGTGTTGGAAACAGTGTATGGATTTAGTCCGGACACTAAATTTTCAAACATCTACTCAGCGAAGTTAGGCTTTCCTATCAACCAAGACATAGACAAGAATGTTGCGATCACCGCAAGTTTCTTTAAAGAGGGTGTAGATTTAAAAAATGAGTCGGGAAGTGCAAGCCTTGGCGAGATTAGATATAAAGCGGGTCACTTGTATAAATGTGTTGAGTCGTATAATGGAGTTAATACATTTGAGTTGACATTCAAACCGGAAGGGGCTTCTCAGTTTTACCCCGATAACGGACTTTATTATTTTGAAGATGATGTTGTTTTTGATGTGGATACTGAAACGTGGTGGAGAGCGACACAGGATTATGAAAATACGATAGCTGACGACATCGAAGACACCAATACATTTGAACAATTATATTGGAAACGAATTGGCGGGGGTAGTCTTGAAGGAAATCTCTCACCAAGTAAATCGTCTGTGGTTCTTGGAAGTTCTATTGGTACGTATATGTTTTATTTAGATTATAATAGAGTATATGCCAACGATAACAAACCGTTAGTGTTAGAATATGTTCCGGAGTGGCAGGATGAGGACACATTAAACAACGAAATTAATATCCCTCGTTCGTTGGCTGAGAACATCAAGCTACGGTGTGTTGAAATTTTAAGAAGTAAATTTATGAAAGAAGAAGAATGATTTTAAAACGTAACGTATTTTCTAAAGGCATAGATCGAAACTACAATAGAGACTTCGGGCAAGCTGATAGATTACACCTACTCCAAAACGCAAGACTATTTGACCGTGGTGACGTTGGGTATGTCGCACGAATTGAAGGGTTTGTTGAGAGATTAAACCTTGGCGTGGGAAATGTATATGATTTTGTAGAACACAAAGGGCAATTTTTCTTACTTGCTGAAGATGGTACAGATTTAAAATTGTATATCATCAACGGAGATTATACACTAAACGATACGTTAACAATTGGACAAGACTTAACAGGATTTGGAAAGTTAACGCTATTTGAAGATTTTGTTTATATTGAACCATTCAATAAATTTGTTTATGATGATGGTGGTTGGGTATTAAACGATTTTATTTCCACTGTACCGTTGATGAGTAATGCAGTACCAACATCAAGCGGTGTTCAGGCTACAGGTAGTATTGACATCAACAGTGGATATACAACCGTAACAGGAACAAAAGCTTCAGGGACAATTAATGTCACTCGTAATTTACTTCCACCCGATCTCGTAGCGAACATAACGATTAAGGTAGAGAAGGGCGGGACAAGCGTAACAACCATTCCATTTACCACTTCAAGTGTAGATACAAGGCAAGAGGTTGCTCAAAAAATAGTTACCGCAATCAATACGGATTTGGCTGATTGGGACGCACAAATAATTGATGACGATAATTTCATAACGTCTACAGTCAAGGTTAGTTCCGTGGGGGTTGGACCGCAGTGGAATGGATACAAGATTAGCTTTACCGGAGATGTTGTTACCGAACGACCCGATGATGGCGGTGGTGGTGATGATGATGATAACGGCAACCCCCGAAGTCCATTTCCCGAAGAATACCCTCCCCCGTCTTCACTTAATATAGAATCTACCATATCAAACACCAATATTCGCATTGATAGATTATTCATTCAAGGTGGAGTGACGGGTGGAGCGCAAGGGACAATTGATTATCCATTAACCGCAATAGTGAGAATATACCCAACAGAGTTTCAAGTGAAGACTGCACCGATTGTTTCAACGGATTCGGCTTCTGATATCGCCATTAAAGTAAGAGATGCAATTAACACATCTGATGGTTATACAGCAAGCGTGACAGGAAGCACAGTGAATGTGACATCTGTGGAAGGGGGTGCTGATTTTAATGGCGATATGTCCATTGGTGTACTTCGAGACACGAATAATATTACGCTATCGGTATTTGAAAATATTGTAGACACTTCAGTCAATCGACTAACCGGTGGAGAGAGTGCGTTTGGTACATTGAAAACGTTTACCGATTATTGGTACAAAGTTCGGTTTGTTTACAGGGACGGACACACAACACACACCTCATACCCAATTCACGTTAACACAACGAATCAACGTTTGGTCGATCTAACAATAGACACAACCGGAGAATCAGACATAACAAGTGATGGGTTGAATCCGGACATTGAGATATATAGAAAGTCTGAAGGGGAAGAATTCTTTTTGATTGAGACTTTGACCGGAACGTCCGGAAGCAGTGTGAGTTTTACTGATGATGGAACTGCAAACATCAGACCATTAGATGAAGAACCAATTGTGTGGACGGATTTCAACAGGACTTCAGATTTCATACAGAATCGCTATGTACGAGCCGGAGTGGACCTATTCGACTACACCCTCGACCCAAACAACTTTAGCTTATCCACGGTAAGCTCTGACGATGATAACGTACTTCCAAAGCGTTCTGTGGTGAATGTATTTGCTAAACCATTATACGAAGATGGAACGTTTGGATTTCATAAAGATATTGGTAACATACAAATTGGTGATTCAAATGAATCGCTATCGGTGAATCAAGGAACACAGTATACAGAAGACAGAGCAATTAAAGATTTTGGTTTTTTCGTTGAGAGTAAAATGAATCAATCAGATTCTACATTGTCTTTTAATACGATTGAAATTGCCAATCAAAACATAGGAAAGCAAGAAACTTTTCCATTGACGGACGACCCACCCACAGAGTATCCGTTGAAGACAAGATTATTGTATGCATATAAGTATTTGGTTCGGGTAGCTTACTTCCCAAACTATAGTGGTGGCATTCCTTTTATTGCTACGTTGTTATATGATGAAGTATTTCGTTCTGAAGCTGATTCTAATTTTCAATTTTATATTGTTGATTTTGATTATGATGTATCCGGTTCAGATTTAACCAACGATAGCAAAACAAAACCCAACTCCATTACGAAACAGATGTTGGGAATGGAACAAGACTATTATAAAATAGCATCTGCGACCACAGATTTTATCGCAAGCCAAGAAACCGGACAATTTAATTACGATCTCGTAACAACCATTTATGAGTTGGGAGATGCAGAGGGTATTAAGTCTTCAGCATTTAGTGGGAATATGTTTATTCGTCCAAAGGAAGGATTTAACGATTATACCTCTGCACAGATAGCATCTGATTTAGAAGGGCTTGATATTCGAGTGGTGGGTGCGGAAGACATGTCTGAGCAAGGGAATAGGGTTTCTGTGATTGATAGTTTTCCGGCTATTATTCCACCAAAGAATAGTAGGATATATCTACAGTTGGAAGAAAGTCCTCTCGATGAGATTGATGATACGACAGTGAACAAGTCTAAAGAACAGAAGATTGCAGACTTCTCTTTCTTTGAGTTCACTCAAGACATGTATCACTTTGTTCCATTGAAAAACAACGACTATAGTTTGTCGTTTGATCTATTAAATTTCGAATCGTACGAAGATGCAAGTTTTATAGGGAATGAAAAAGATGTAGACTCAGAACGAACAGACCTTGTATGGCAATCGTATGAGTACACCCCAACGAAATTTCAATTATACAGCACAGAGTTTGGCGACCTTCCGTTGACGTATGTTGGTTCCAAACCAAACGCTGTAGGGTCGGTTGATTTTGAATACAGCCCTTTTAAGGTTAAAGAGGAAGACAGTCTCAGGTTTATTCAGTTGAAAAAGAATAATATCTTTGAGGATAAAATCATATCGAAGGATGTGAACAGAGCCAAGACAAGTTACCGGAATCAGATACTATGGAGCGAACCGGTTATTCGGGAATCGTTTGCATCCGGAACGAGAAACTTTATATTCACTTCCTTCTTCAACCTACCCACTTCAAACGGAGAGATACTCCATATAGAAGAATTCAATGGACGATTGATTGTTTTCTGTGAGTATGGTGTAGCTATGTTGAATGTAGGTGAGGTGGTATCCCAACAACAAGGGGGTGAAATGTATGTGGATACGTCTCGCTTTATTACAAACTACCAATGGATGATCGAGAAGTTAAATGACATGAGAGTGAATACCATTAAGAAGTACGAAGGGGCTATGTACTTTAGTGATGGATATGACGTATTCAAGATTACTCAACAAGGAATTGAGAACGTTAGTAACGGTAAAATTGAGTTGTCCGGCAACGAATGCTCTGCAACTATCGACCCAATCAATTATGAATATCGTATCAGTGATTGCGATCAAGATGTGACATGGGCGTATTCGATTAAAAGTGGTGAATGGTTTGGACCATATACGTATGCAGATGATGCCGGAGATTTTATCAACAATAAAATGTTGTCGATCAACGGGGGTAATCTCGTTCAACATAATGTAGGAAACTTATTTGATGGTGTGGCTTACGACACGATCATTGAAAGTGTAGCGAATGATTTACAAGACCCACTATCTGTGAAACTATTCAGGAAATTCTTCATTGATTTCTATGCGAGTTCAGATGATGTGGAGTTTTCATATAGCACAGAAGACACAGCATGGGAAGTTATTGACCTATCAACAGCGCATCTTTCCAATGAGTATTATAGGGTTGGAATTAAAGCAAGGAATAGGCAGTTTATTTTTTGGAGAATCAAAACTCAAGAAGAAGATTTCACTTTACGGGGTGTGTCGTTTCAATTGAGACCACGTAGGAGATTAAGATGAGTTTTAAACTACGCAAAAAAGAGGGTGCTAATTTTGTAGAGTACAAAGTCTATACTGCGGGTGAAGTGCGTAGGATGATTAATGCCGGTTCAACGGACGACACGGTAAACAAATGGGATGAAACGAAACTAACGTTTGATAACATTGAAGAAACTGCACAAGTAAACTTTGATGAACTTGATGAAAGACTCGACACGTTAAATAATATCAAGCTTCCTTTACTTCAAGATAAACTTGACGAGTTAAACAATGTCAAGCTTCCGCAACTTCAGAATGAGTTGGACGATTTAAATAACGTTCAGCTTCCGGCACTTCAGAATGAATTAAATACATTGGACGGATACATTGCTGACCCCTCAACCATTCCCTCAAACTACACCTTCTTCGAAGGAATTGTAACCAACCAAGCATATATTGATAGCTTTGTTGCGAGGGATGGATACATTGACCAACTCGTAACCAATACTACATTTGCAAATAAGTTTGTGGGTAATGAAGCATTCATTGAAACTATCGTGTCTACTCAAGTATTTGCTGATGAGATCATTGCAAACCATGGGTATATTGGTGAAATAATTAGTAATGAAATTTGGTCTGATGTTGTTACTTCGAATGAGGTGTTTACCGGTAAGTTAGTAGCGAACGAAGTGTGGTCGAAGTTTTTAGCGTCTCGTGCGTTTGTGTTGTTGGCTCCCACTGAAATAGATCAAATAATTACAGACATCGAAACCGAAACGGGAGAGCCTGTAACTTGGAATAGTCCATACGAGGGTGGATACATAGCAAGTTCAAATTTCTTTTACGAGAGTTCGGTTGGAGCCGGAGACCAAGGTGTGATAACGAATGGACAAATCACAGACGAAGGTGTATTCGGCTTCGCTATTGACTACGATGGGTATGCAGTGTTCAATGATATCTTTATTCGAAACGGTGAGTTGGTTGGGGGAACGTGGGAGAATCCAAGTTTTATTTTTCCTTATGCTAATTTTCCTAAAAACAATATAAGCCAAAATGTAAACTTACTAACCGTCAATGGTTCTTCTGTAAATGAAATAGAAATAACAGATGGAGCCGGTAACGGACAGGACATTTTTCTGAATGGAGTGAGTCCATTAGAGGTTAATGGAACACGGGTAGGTGCGAAGGTTACTATTAGAAATAGTAATTCTTCAGATACACTACCCAACCTAACCATTAAACACAACAATACAAACGCAACGACAGTCAACAGAATTTATACACCTGATGGCGGTGATTTATCTTTGGGTGTTGGGGAAGGAGTTGAATTGTTTTATAGAGTAGATATAGACCGGTGGATTGTAACGAACGTTGCCGGTTCAGGTGGGTTAGTTACAGAGAGTGACCCTGTTTATTCCGGAGACCCCGCAAGTTCTATTACTCAGACAAATATCAGTAATTGGAATACCGCATACGCAGAGCGTGGTTCTCAGATAGCGGGAACAGGACTTGTATATAGTGGTGGTGATTTGAATGTAAGTAACGTACCAAATTCTTCACTACAAAATTCATTTGTTGGAATCAATGCGGGTAGTGGGTTGACTAATGGCGGTAATGTTTCACTTGGTGGTTCTGTCACAATAAGCCATGCAGACACAAGCACAGAAGGGGACTCTGATAATTCAGCAGATCGTGTGATTCAAGATATATTCTTGGATGGGTATGGACATGTAACCAATATCAACACCACTGATTTAGATGATCGTTATTTTACAAAATCTGATAGTGATAATAGATATCTCCAAAGCGTTGGTTCAGAGTATGCAAGAACTAACACCAATGAAGATTGGGGAACTAATACAATAGAAGCGGGGGGCGTAGGAATTGGTGAAAGTGCTGATTCTACTTATCCTTTGGTTGTTAGAACTAATCTTGGAACGGGTGTCGCGGACAGATTTCACGTTCGTAGTAACGGAAATGTTCAGGTTTCAGGTGATTTATTTACACACTATTCTTATGCTATAGATCATAGGGAAAGTTCAGATGTTAGAGTGAAAAAAATTATTAATGAGGGTGATGGGTTGGAATTTGTTGATACGATGAGGTTGACAAAATTTAGAAAGGATGGTGCTGAGATAGATCAATGGGGATTGATAGCTCAAGATGTATATAAAGCAGATAAAGGATTGGTGGGGCATATAGAACACTCTGAACTTGGGGAAATTATGACACTATCCCCATTAACCATAGCAAGTGTAGCTGTCGATGCCGTTCGTAGGTTAAAAGAAAAGGTTAAACTTTTAGAAATGCAAATCAATGGCGATACCAAGTAACCCACATAGAACGCAAATTTACGCAGAATTTGGTCCAAGTACCGATAATATTATCAACAACCAAAGCCTTGCTCAAATGTATAATATAGTATTTGGCGGGGGAAGTCATTCGAGAGATGCATTTGGTGGGAAAGAACAAGCAACCGTGACAGGTTTAACAACAAGCACATCAAATAATGTGGTTACTTATTTCGTTAATGGATTGAATACGGGCGGGGTTGAAACAACAATACGTTTACTTTATCAATCAGTGTTGAGTAACGGAAATGAATTAGCAACACCCGACCCAAATAATTGGTCTGTTAAAGCCACAATAACAGAAACCAACGATGGCAACAGAAGCTATAGTCAAACATTCACACAAGGAACGTGGTTTTTAGCGATTGAAGTTTATAATGGATTTATATCTGAAGAAGGGGATTGGATTTTTAAAAACGATAACGATGATGCTACAGAGAGAGAGATAACAACAGATTCATCAGGGAATGAACCATCATTGGCACCTTTACTTTCTCCAAGTGCATTTCAAAATTCTCCTTATGGATATGTAATTTATTGGAGTACGGGAGACGGAGTTGAGCCAACTTCATATTATGTTGAATGGGATTATAAACCAACAGGGGGAACTTACAACGGAACGTGGTCAACTGGTGGTGTATTGTATGATGGGAACGGAAATACAGATACAACACAGTATTGGGGCAGTTCAAATAACCCGAAGAAAGTAAGTATGCAACCAAATCCATTACAATTAAGTGGCACGTATAAATTTAGAGTGACGGGACAAAAACCGGATTATGGTGATACGGTTTCACCAACAACAGAAGTGTCGATATAAAATTTGCTTTTTCCTTATTTATTTTGTATATTATAGGGTATAGGTAATAAAAACAAAAACAAAAAGACACATGAGTAAAAAATATTCTTATAGCGATCTAAAGGACATGGAATTGGCATTGAATGGGTTTCTTTCTTTAGATAAAGAACTTGATATTGATTTAGTTTGGGCGCTGAGAAAGAACCTATCGGAGATAAAAGAGAACATTAGTATTTTTCAAGAGATGTTAAGTGATTCTCCAACAGAGATCAATGAGTATTTTAAAAAGAGGTTTGAGTTGATGGTATCTCATGGCGCTGAGTCCAAGTATATGGACAACGGAGCGAAGGTGATTTCCAACACAGAAAAGATGGACACCGAAGAATTCATGGTTGACTTTAAAAAGTTACAGGAAGAATATGCTGATGCTATTGATGAACATAAGAAAATTCAAGAAAAGAATCAAGAAAAGATAGACAAGAAAACCATTAGCCTTGATTTGAATTATATTGACATGGCTAAGTTTGGTAAGACCATTAAACCTAAAGAGTTTCCTCAAGAATTTTTAGAGTTTGTAGAGTATGAATAATAACTTGACGCAGTACATTAAAACAAAATTACAGAACAAGGTTGGACCGGATGTGTTGTCTAATCTTGACACGCACATATTCAGTGCTGTAATGGAGTTGCAACATAGAGATTTACTTCCACCCCGTTTGACAGAGTTTAAATCTATCGAAAGGAAAAAGGAATGGAGAACAGAAGACGGAACGCTTCGGTATCATTACTACGATATGCCTGAAGACTTTAGTTCGTTGGATGAGTTTCACGTATACGGAAGTGAACCTTTTTTTGAAGCGGAGAGTGAGTTAGAAATAGTTCAGGAAAAAGAAAAGGGTAGATGGTTTACGGTTGTCGATAAGAATTTTGATGAAGACAGCAATTGGCAAACGATAATGATTGTCAAACCCTTTCCGGCAAACGAAAGGATAGTACGATTGAAATACTACACCAATGGAAGTGATAGTAATTTTGATTGGATTACATCGAAGTATTGGAATGCTGTACTATATCAAGTACAAGCAGACCTTGGGGTGACAAGGCAGGACACCGCAGACGAGAGAGTTGGTAGTGTGGTGTATGAGAATAAGAACAAGACGAGTAAAAAACAAACAAGAAAGAAAGTTAATCCAAGCTTTTTTGGAAACAATAGACGGTGGAATAGATGAGTTTAGTTGACATGATAATCGGTAAAGACCGGTTGAGAGAACAAAGAGACACAACGATTTCAGCCATTGAGGAAAAGTATGACCCTTCAGTAATCCAACCTCAACTTGATTTTGCTGAGGACTTGGCGAGAGAGGGGATTGAAGATGAAGCAGACTTGTCACGTAGAAACTTTTTGGTGAATTCATTTGCCGGAGAAGAACCGGCACGACTGACCGGTGGAAATCAGGCTACCGCATTAGCTTCAGCAAACGCAACATCCGAAGCTCAAATGGGAGCGCTATCAGAATTAGAAAGAGATTTATCACGACAAGACATTGAAGCAAAACGACAAGGAAGATCAGCACTTGCCAAGGGACGATCACAACAACGTACAATTTTAGGTGAACGAGATTCGCAGATTGACCAAGCAGAGACCATGTTTAATGCAGAGGTTGACCGGAGAAAGAGAGGGTTGGTGTCTTCTATAGTTGGAACAGCCGGAGCGATAGCAACTACACCCTTTGGCGGTGGTGGTAGTTTATTGTCAAGAGGATTGGGTAAAGCTTTCGGTGGTGCAAATGCAATTGCAGAAGGAGCTAACGCAGTGACCGAAGCCGGTGACTTTCTTGGTATGATGGATGGAATTAAAGCTATTCCTGAAGGAGCAAATGCTGTATCTAATGGGGTGAATGCGGTAAGCAAAGCCGGTGACTTTCTTGGTATGATGGATGGAATTAATGCCATACCTGAACGACCAACAAGTGCCAACGTTCAACCAAACGGACAAGACGTTAATGAATTACTACAAAACGCAGACGATCAGTTAATGGGAAGTGGAGTGCTTACTCCTGAAAACTTTGACCAAAGATTGGACACACCGGAACAGGTTGACCCATTTGGAGACATTGATGGGGAGCAAGTTCTCGCAGAATTTAAAGCGGATGTTGCAAAAGAAAATACACCAATGGTGCAAAGAGATACAGGATATTTCACTCCGGACGAAAACGGAAATTTACCTTTTTGGAGTACTAAAGACGGAAAGGCTGTAGACTTTTTTGATCTACCGTTATTTGAAAGGGGTAGAGAAATTCGACCAACCGGTAGAAAAAAAAGAGGGAACGATGCATTTTTTGAAAAGGATGAGAACGCAAGACTTTTGGAACAGGAAAGACTTTTGGAACAGACCGCAGAGGGTGGTGGCTATAGTTCAGCTTACGCAGGACCGATAACGAGTAGGAATCCAATACCGGAACAGGTTGACCCATTTGGAGACATTGATGGGGAGCAAGTTCTCGCAGAATTTAAAGCGGATGTTGCTCAACGAGGGAGTAATGATGTTGGGGTTGAAGATATGGTAGACTTTGTTGGAGGGTTTGAGGGTTTTAAAACAGATGCTTATTTGGATACTAAAGGGAATTCAACTATCGGTTACGGAACAACACGATACCCTGATGGAACACCCGTTGAAATGGGAGACACTATTACTAAAGAAAAAGCATTAGAATTTAAAACCCAACACCTCGAACAATCAATTAAAGATGCGAAAGATTTGGTTGGGAATTATGATGAACTTCCAAGAGACGCTAAGAAGATTCTTATTGATATGATTTACAACATGGGTAAAGATGGTGTGAGAGACTTTAGAGGTTTCAGGGAAGCTTTAGAGGAAGGAGACTTTGAAAAAGCATCTAATCATCTAATGTACCAAACAGGAAGCCCAAACGGTCCGATCACTCCATACGCAATAGACACGGGCGATCGTGCTAAGGCACACATAGATACATTGAAGCAATTAGATCAACGGTAATATGCCATTAAAAACTTTTGAGAAAGCCATACAAATGCAGACACCGGACTTTGACCGGTCTTTGCAGAGCGTCCAACAAATCGCACAAGATTTTAGAACGATGGCTTTACAGAAACAAAAGACAGAGCAACAGTTCGAGAACCGAAAAGCCTTGTATGAAATGCAACAACAAGGACGAATCGAACTACAGGAAGATCGGGAAGAATTTCAGAGAGAAGTTCAAGGCATTGAAGCATCTCAAGCACAGGTTGAAGCATTTAATGAGTCTTTCACTGAAGCAAGAGAGGGTGTAAAAGCAGAGATGGAGAGGGTAACAAATAACTTTTCTGATCTCAGTAAGTACAACTTGGATACGATTATGGTTCAGCCTAAGATTAGAGCGAACGAAGAAACCGGACGATATGAGGTTGGCTATTATGATAATGTAAGTGGGGAGTATGTAAGTGGCACGCAGTTTGAAGACAGGCTGACTCGACTTCAGGACGTAATGGATTGGATTAACCGTGGTGAGAACATGAATCTTGCTGAAGGAATGGGAGAGACAGAAACCCGTAACGTGGGTGGTCCATCCGGACAGACAGAAGTTCAACTTCTTGGACAACAGGGGTTTGAGAATGTTGTGACTCAGTTTAAACGATCATCCAACGACCCTCAAACAATTGCTCAATTGTATCAGTCTATCACCGATGGGCAGATGGAATTTTTAGAAGCATCTGAATCGAAAACGGGTGGAACAAAACTTCCTGATACACTTCAACTACGAACGAGAGCACAAAATATCATGGGTATGGCGAACAAGTCCACACTTAAACTTGACAACTTCGACCAAGCTATTGAATTACAAGGTAAAAGTATTTCGCAACAAGCTACAACTATCGACATGGCTATCATGGGAATGTTGGATATTGATAATGATGAATTGGAAACGTTGAAAGGTTCTGAGGATGGAACTGAAGTTGGTGCGTATACTGATTTAGATGCAGAGTCACAGAAAGAAGTTAACAAACTATTGAGTTTACAAAATATAATTTTACAATCATCCATTACCGGAACAGAAGAAGGCGGGATGTCGTATAACGTACACGAAAATGGATTTGATTTTTGGACAGATCAAGTAGAAAATGTTTCTGATGCCATGTATAAGGTAGAGAAGAATCAAATGCAATCAACAAGTAATTTTTTACAATTGAACGATCAAATTGTACAAATGGGACAATAATACAAACATAAAATAACATACATATATGCCTGAAGAAGTCAACCAAACGGAACTTGTTAGTGACGGGTTGAAAGCAAAAGTAAAAGAACAAAAGGACACGCTTTCGAATACATTTATTGTTGAAGCTTATCAACAAAAACTCCCCAAGTATGCGGGGATGAACCCACACCACCTGAACAACAGATTACTTAACGACAGTGAATTCTTTGACGAGTTCACATATAGTGTAACCAACATAGAAGAATTGGGCTTTGGAGAGCTATCCGATGAAGCCAAAGCGCAACAGGTGGGAGCATTCAAACGTGGACTCCGGACAGCACTCACTCAAAAGTCCACCCAAGGTGTCGATGTTGCAGAGACTATTGTGAATCGTTCTATGGGACAAGTATCTGAGCCTTCCCAACTACCATTAAAAGAATTCAAAGGAATTATACAGGACAACCCTGAACGCTACTCACAGTTTGGTGTAGTGAATGAGGATGGTGTGTTGGCGTATGAGGATAACAAAGTCCTTGGAAGATTTGTAGCTCAGAATGATGATCTGAAAAAGACATTATACTCTGACCGCTTCTCAAGGTTTGAAGATGAGGTGGATAAAACACACAACCCAAATGCGTTGGTCGCAAGTGACCCCGATCAAATAGCCAAGGCGTATGCTGTCTATGATTCGTTTGGTTCTGAAGGGCTGACTCAGTATTTCAATTACCAACAGTTTAAAGGGAATCCGGATACGTCTTCTACCATGCAGATGGTGAACGCATTGCAGTTTGTGAACAATGCAAAGTCCGGAGACAAAGGACTTGACCAAGTGATTACTGACTTCATCGGAGAGGATGAAGAAGACAGGCTGACATTTAACCCCCCAACAGATAACTATGATGTAAGAAATCTTATTCCTAAAGACTTGAATGACTTTTCTTCCCTGGCATATAACGTGAATGATGAAGGGAATATAACCCAACGATCTGATTCAGAGTTCTTAGGAATGATTAAGGATAAATTTTTTCCTGAAGAATTTGAGGGAGACTTTAATGCGGAGAGTTTTTCAGAAGACGGAGAGTTCAGTGATGAATATGCTACGACAATGTGGGGAATTTCAAGAGCGATTGAAGAAGGAGATGTGTCCTTTGACCATAGAGATTTAATGCGTACTGTAATAGCCAATCATGATCGAATGAAAAAGATTGGCGGGGACGATGCGTATGTTGTTGATTACAACCAAGCGGATGCGAAAACGAAAGTAGCAATCAACGTCCTCAGAAACCACCCTCAGTACGAATTCCTTTTACGTACAAACCCACAAGGGGAGATTACGATTGACCCTGATCGAAGGGACAGAGCTATGTGGATTAAAAGAAACTTAATGACTGACAAGAAAATTGTTCAGAATGAGAACGGTGACTTGGTTGTTCAGGAAGAAATTGATAAATCAGTATGGGGTCAAACATACAATTCCATGGCAACTTTAACTCAAGGCTTGGCTTTGGAAGTTGGTAAGTTGGTTGGTGAGCCGGTATCGCGGTTGATGAAGAACATGGCATCCGACTTTGCACCGGACAGTGCAGTAACCGAAGGACTTGACAATGTACATCAATGGCTTGAAACAAACACCGGTGTTGACACGGGTGAGATGATGGATTGGGATGAGTACGGAAAGGTTGCCGGTACGGTAGGGAATGTAGTTCCATTTCTTGCTTATCTTGGTGGAATGTATGGTATTGGTAAAGGCGCATTGGTGGTTGGAGCAAAGTTTCTTAAAGGAGCTACAAGCCTGAAGGTGGCACAAGACCTTAACCGGTATGGTCGAGTCCTACAGGGGACGAATACGTGGGCGAGACGGGGTAATAAACTATCTCAAGCCATCAAGAATGGAGACGATTGGGTAATGGGCTTTGGAATGTTTGAAACCGGAGCCGGAATCATCGAAGCCACCCAACCTGAAAAACGTTCTATGTTTAACACGTTACCTCAGATGGTAACAGGCAAGAACGCAAACGCCATGAGTGAGTTTTATCAGAAGTCAAGTACA
>Ga0136600_1000414_pt1 | contig 22995 bp, 24 predicted proteins | sample AntRauMFilla2698_FD_104634 | JGI IMG/M metagenome (GOLD analysis project Ga0136600, IMG submission 104634) | Saline lake microbial communities from Rauer Islands, Antarctica - Metagenome Filla 2 #698 | ecosystem: Environmental > Aquatic > Non-marine Saline and Alkaline > Saline | place...
AAGACTGAATGGCCTTGGCCACATCATTGACCATGACATTCTTCTTAATCATATTCATGAGGCTTGATCCATCAATATCGTAGGAGAAGAGGCTTTTTACTCTTTCAACGGCTATGGCAATGCCAAAAGTCCAAATGGCGAGGATGATCCACATAAAGATCCCACCTTCATCCATAAAGACTGCAACTGATTTAATAAAGCTAGGGTCTGCAACAGCTGTCGCCGCTGCTGTTGCAGCTTCGGCAGCCTTATTTGCTACTTGTTCTTCCATAGTACAACTCCTCTCAAACTGAGTTATGGTAATTACTTGATAAAATAACTTGTTTACCTATCGGGATAAGGTCATAAAACTTGACCTTAAAAGGTGGACAAGCGGTTTTCTAAGCCATTGTTTTTAGGAACATTCAGCGTAAATTCTGAATATCCTTTCTTACCTCAGGGTCAAAATCGTCCCTTTCAAACAGTGGCCGGCTAAACCGCTTTCGCTGACGTTCTTTTACTGACAGGTCGCCGGGGGCAATAATCTTTCCTTTAATCTCAAGGTTCCCGAGATCAAAGGACTCATATTGCTTGTATTTAATAATGACATTCTTACCCTTGGGCTTTTGTGCCAAAGCTAAGGGGGAAAGTATGAGAAGTGAGAGGATTAAAGTAATCTTTTTCATGACTTGTCCTCCTCCTTTTTAATTTTCTTAACACGCTTACAGTTGGACTTTAATCCAAAGCTGTATTCACCAAGTTCATCGCCCCAAAACTCGCCGTTGAAAACGAAGAAATGCTCTTCAGAAGTTCTATCGATATTTTTGTGAGAACCACGGCTTCTTTTACTGATAAGCTCTCTATTGCTGTAAACCAAGTCTCTTTTGAGAGACATGACCTCTAACTTAATATTGAACATTTCATAACTAAATTGGTGCATATCATTTATAAAGCCAAACATTTGTTTCTTAATGTAATGGTTAAGGTGTTTCGTACGCCAAGAAAGCCCACCTATAACAGCTTTTTCCATTTTCTCTGTAAGAGGTGTTCTCTTGAGTTTTTTAATGAACTTAAGTTCATTCTGGGCCTTGCGGTAGTTCACCAGATCGATTGAGAATTTAACTCTCTTTCTCACTTGTGTCATAAGGTTTCGAACAAAGGGGTTTAGTCCTTCCATCTCTTTAATAGGCTTCATCAACATCTTTACAAAGTAAGTGTGGGAAGTTTTGTTGGCCACAAGTAAGTTCTTAAGGGCATCTGCATGAGGTCTATAAACATTGTAATACTGATCAATCAGCTTAAGTGAGTCTCCCCACAGGCAAAGTTTGAAGTAGGAGAGTGCACTGAGAACTTCCGCCTCTGGAAAGAAGTAACTTGTCATAAGAGGTGAGCGATAAGTCACGAGAATCCCAAGTACTCTGTTGTAGTTACCTAGATGATACGCGGCCCAAGCCTTCTCAAGAAGAATATATGGCCAGCGGTAACTTGTTTTAGGGATCTCCTCATAAGCCGTGAGCGAGTCCTGGTACTTTCTCTCTTTAAAAAGGAGACGAGCTTTATGAATAATGCAGCTTTCTCGTAAAATCGCAAAGTAGCGCTTAAGCTTTTCGTTCTTTGACTGATTCTCTAATGATTGAGCCTTGGTGACACAAGAGTTATAACTTGTAAGAGCCCCTGGGAAGTCATTGATGAGATTTTGGGCTGAACCCATCATGAACAATGCTTCAGGCGCAAAACGGTGATCAGCAGGAACTTTTTTTAAAGACGCAATAGAGCCTTTATATCTTTTGTAATTAAAGCGACGAAGGCCAAGAATAAAGCTAAGACTTGGACTTGGATACCTTGAGAGTACTTTGTCATTAAGACCATAGAATGACATCGTACCGGTTTTGAGAACCAGTTCTTCAAGTAAATTTTCAAATTCTTTGGAGAAGGTCTTGCCTTCAATAAGATGTTCTTTGGCAAAAACAACAGAGCTAAAGTAATAACGGGATTTATAGAGCTCTTGAGCGATATAAGCATTCTTATTATTATTACTACTTTTCACATACATCTTATTAGCCTTGGAGATCAGGGCAAAAGAAGATGAAGAAAAAACGAATGTGAGTAAGATTATTATATTTCTCATTAGAAGCTAAATCCTATACTTAGAACAAACTCACTGTTATTACGCCAGCGTTCACTTCCTGGGATATTATTGACTGTAGGTCCGGGGGCCCTAAAACTGTCACGGTGATATTCAAGGCCTACGTGAACATTCTTAGTGGCATGAATACGAAAAGAAGTTTTCGCAAGGATCGCCATATATTTTTCGTCATTATAAATATCAGCTGTCGTCGAGCTTGAAACTGTTGTTGCATTACTCTCTGTCGTAATTTGACCTAAGCCAAGCCCAAAGCTCCAGTCAAAGTATATAATCTTATTAAAGGTATTAATCTTTCCATAAAAGGGGGACCAAACAGGCATAATTCCATACTTTGAATTCACTCTTCTGACAAAAGGAATGGAGCCATTAATGGTTTGAAGGCTTGTGAAGGTATCATTATCACTATTACTAAATTGATGATAAAGCGCTTCTACTGCCCATTCCTCATGGAAGTAGTAACCTGCTTTAAATTGCACACCATTTCTATCTTGAAAGTCCGAGTTTAACCCAAGAGTAAAGCCTATATTGGCGTAGAACTTACCTTGTTTCTTATAGACCTTATTTTGAAGGACATAGACTTTCTTGTCAGGGTCAAGCCAAAGGAAGTCATAGAGGTCTCCCTCAGCTGCTTGAACTAAGTGTGGCCTGGTCATAAACCAGACCACAGTTAGAGAATATATTGTAAGCTTAAAGAAATTCATATTTACCTCTGTAACACTATTTCCACTCGTCCAACATCAACTTTCGCTTCCGTTCGTAGTGTGTGGAGCCTATTAAGGTCCAACACACTTTTGATAGTATGCTATGACGATTGAGCCTTCACTTGGGATCGCATTTCTATCGAAGCGGATCAGTCGTGAGTTAGCATCGTATGTCCATCCACTACTTACTTCGACATCGTTGATAGTGATACGGATTTCTGCATTTATTGGAACTCCAGATAAAGGAAAGCTATCAAGAAGTTCAAGGATTTTAAATCCAAAGTTTGTCAGAGTGGTATAAAAGTCTTGATGAATGTCAGCAACTTCACCACCAGTCTCATTTGAAACTTCTTCGTAACGCATACCTAAGGTTTCCCACTGCTTCGCTGGGTCAAGAACCTGAGTAACAATTGAGTAGGCTTTAACCATACCTGCAGATGCTTTAAGGCCTTTAAGAGCGTTTACATAGTTGGCCACGTTTTGTGGAGATTGGTCTTCTTCATCAGAGATATAGACAACAATGAGGAAAGCGTCATCTCTCATCCAGCTTCTATATCTCTCTAAGAAGTCCTTACTTGTTTCAAGACCCATCTCACGACCTGAACCACGAGTTCCCACTCTAATCATATTTTGAAAATCATTGATAAACTTACCTTGGTTCGCTTGAGCCGCAGCTCTTGTAAGAAGATCAGGGTTTCCAACCATATTTCCAGAGCGACCGTCTCGTCCATCAGTCGTAGTGATGGCCATTTTAAAGTCAACATCACGAGTAATGAAATCATTGATAAAGGCATTGAAGTTAAAGGCAAGATCATCTTGCTCATCACCCATTGAACCAGAATCATCCATTACCCAAAGGATATCCACTTTACCTTCTTGAGCTGTATTCTGAGTAAAAGTATCGTTAGCATTGGCCACAGTACCATCACCACAAAGACCTGGAGTTGATCCGCCAGTAGTAGAACCACCAGTTGTTGATCCGCCAGTAGTAGAACCACCAGTTGTAGAACCACCAGTTGTAGAACCACCAGTTGTAGAACCACCAGTTGTTGATCCGCCAGTAGTAGAACCACCAGAAGTAGAACCACCAGTTGTTGATCCGCCAGTAGTAGAACCACCAGTTGTAGAACCACCAGTTGTAGAACCGCCAGTAGTAGAACCACCAGTAGTAGAACCGCCAGTAGTAGAACCACCAGTTGTAGAACCACCAGTTGTAGAACCACCAGTAGTAGAGCCGCCAGTAGTAGAACCACCAGTAGTAGAGCCGCCAGTAGTAGAACCACCAGTTGTAGAACCACCAGTAGTAGAACCGCCAGTAGTAGAACCACCAGTAGTAGAACCACCAGAAGTAGAACCGCCAGTAGTAGAACCGCCAGTAGTAGAACCACCAGAAGTAGATCCACTTGAAGTCGAACCACCGTCTGTATTATCAGCTATTTTAGGAATGTCCGGGATTTCAACGATGTCCTCTGGAACACCGACTCCCTCTAGGAATTCTTTTTCGTAAAACTCTTGTTGGTTACATCCTGTAAAAAGTAATACCAACACAGAGACCGCCAAGGACTTCTGAATAGTGCTGATCGTTTTCATGAGAACTCCAGAAAACTCCACTCAATTTTCCTGAAATGAAATCTCAACTTCATGTGAGAAATATCATCTCTTGAGATGGCGTCTATTTCCTTGGATTTTTGACTCTGCTTACATACCGCTTTGTCTTACGTACCGCTCAAAAATCTTAGGTTCTGTCTCTTGGGTCCCTTCAGCTTAGCAAATTGGGGAGTTACCTCAATAGGCTTGTGGCCCTTGGTCGTTGTCAGTGCTAAGAAACTCATTAAAATTAAGAGTTTAGGGCGAAAATAGGGATGGAAGTTTGGCAAATTTGTTTATTTCTTCTCATTTGAAAATTTGCCAACAATTCAAGGTATCCGAGTTTATTGAATGGATTCATCGAGAAGTTTAAGAGTATGAATTTTTAAGTAAGCTCTTAAATTAATCAATCTCTTGAATAAAAACAATGGAGATATTGGGATAGGTTTTGCCATCGACCTCTAAGGGAGCAATCTCTAAGACCTTAAATTGAGAGTCAGGGCTGACCAAGACTTCAAATTCCCCAGGATAGGAACTTTGATTAACTATAGGTATTCCCGTCTCATTTTTGAGGACAAATAAATATCCTGTTTTTTTATCTAAGTCATCTTCAGAATCGTCTTCACTTATTTTGAGAAAACCTTGGGCGGTATTGATGTTGGTTGATGTTGACATGAAGAAGCCAGGGGTAAAGGTTGAACCCTTTCTAAGTCTTTTAAAAATATGAGTGTTTAATTGATGACCGCCAAAAGATAGTCCTTGGAAGTTATCCATACTTTTTAAAGCACTCTTTAAATTCTTCGCCATCTCAGGAATATTTTGTCCTGCAATACTTTCATCATAAGAGAGTGTTACATCTTGAATATGCCTAGCTTTTTGTTCTGATGTCATATGCTCCCAGCTAAGGGGAATGTCTCCAATTTTGAGATGAAGTTGATATTTGTTGTATGCTTCCTTATATTCTTCTAAGTTTTCGAAGTCTTGATATTGAGGTTCTTTGTATTTCTTTCTCTTGTTATTGCTTATTTTTTGTTGACGCTCTCTTGTGGCAAAATACAACCCTAGTTTTCCCCATTGCTCATAAGCATTTAATGGATTGAAGGAGTGACCAGTATACGACCTGACGGCGTTCATTTCTTCCGCTGAAATATTGAGAGAAAACTCATCGTTAAAGAGCTCAATTGCAGCACCGTCACTTCGATAAAAATCAGATAGTTGAAATTCAGCAAAATTTAAAAGGACTGCTTTTCTATTGGTTGAAGGAAGGTGAGCTTGATTATTAAAGGAGGCGACCGGCCAAGAGTGACATAAGCTAAAGAGGTTTTTTGAACTTGTCGCCGTCCCTTGTAAATAATAAGCATATTCGTTTAAAATAGATTCATCAATGAAGGGGATAAGCTCTTCAGTCTTTTCGGTACGACAAATCTTCAAAGCCTTTTCAAATAGATTCTTATTTTCGGGTTTTTTTTGATCATTAAATATCCAGAAGGCTTTATGATTATTTAGTTTCATTTGGTAGTTATTGGAGCATTCAGTAAGAATTTTCATCTGTTCTAAACTACTTAGTTCTGGCCATATTCTGAGGAGCATTGTCTGCTTTAATATAGGGTCCGCTCTATCTCTGCCTCTGTATGCATCTATGTACTTCTTCTCATAGTCTTCTAAATTTGTTTTTTCTTGATCTTGGGCGAGTAGTGGTCGTGACAGAGATTTGACTTTACTACTGTTTAAAACTTTTAAGATAAAGTTCTCTGTTGGCGAAGTTTTGTTTCTCTCATTTGTGGCGTGAGAGTCATCAAAATAAACCTCTTCAAAATCAATCTGAAACTCTCTTCCTATAGTCGCTTTTGAAAAGCCCTCCACGGGCATATTAATGGCAACATCCTTTTTATATCCCCTCTTTTTTATATATTCACAATACTCAGGCCTCTCTTTTACAATGGGGGAGAGTTGATTCTCGATGAATTCAATTACTCCGGTTTTTGCCAGGCGTTCACAGCCCTCAGTCAGAGAGTATTCCAACTGATCTGCAACTGTCTTATTTTTTAAAATTGCACTTTTAAGACCTCTTTCGAAGTCGAGAGAATCAATAAAGGGATGAGTGGCTTCTTCTGCTATAAGGTTATTACTGAGAAGAAGGAGAATGAGTCCCTGGAAAATGGTCTTCTTTCCTTTGGTCATTATTTTCTTTTCGGAATAATTCTTGATAAAAGTAACTAAATTTTGAGGAGAAGTTCCCTAAATCTAGGTGCTTAGAAGGTGAGAAAGGACCGCCTCACTGATTCGAGAGCTTAGTTTATGGTCTTCACCTGTTAGGGAAGTATAGAAGCCCTGAGCCCCGCGCTTTTTTAGTTGATCAAATCGTTCTTTCGCTAGATCCGTTTCAATAATATTATCATCTGCACCTTGAAACAAACTTAAGGCAAAGGAGGGGACCTCTTTCATCAGATCCTCTCTAAAAGAGCAGTTAATGCCAATCACCTCATGAGTATTTTCATAACCCATACCAACAAAGGGAGCGAGGTAGCCCCCTTGAGAATAACCAATAATAGTAACAGGAAGGTTATGAGGGTTTTGATCAGAGATAAAGTTTTTTAAAGAGTTCAGTGGTATTTGATAATCGATAAGGAACTCATTAGTCGTTTGATCAAAAAAGTACCAAGCATAGCCCATTAAAAGGTCTTCCCCTACAGGTCTCTTCCCAAGTGGAAAGGCTTTGGGCAGAGGATAGAGGCCATTGGGGGCTAGAATAAGTGCCTTGTCACCAAAGTGATTTGCTAGCTTATGACCAAGTCTTTTGTAGATTTTAAAACCTGTTTCACTGTATCCATGAAGAAGAATATAGATATGTTCCCCCGAAAAACTTTTGGGGTCTAAAAGATCTAAATTGGATTCATAGCGAACTTGATGAAGACCTTTAAAAGTCGATTTTCTTTGAAACTTTTCCATGACCTAATTTATACAGGTATCGATAGCAAAGAACAAAGTAGGAGGGTTAGACCCGCTGTAAACAAAGGAATGGTAAGGTTATCATCGAGTCGTAATGGTATCATTTCAAAACCACTGGCAATGAGGGCAATAAGAAAGCTTGCTGCGGTTATGGTTCCTAACATTAGAGAATTTGTCCACCACAGGAACACAAGAAAGCTCACAACAAAAGTCGCAATAAAGAAGGCCAAAGAGCCCTCTAGTGATTTGTGAGAGACAATTTTTGTTTTTCCATACTTAATACCAATAATTGCCGACATCGGATCGGCAACGGCAAGTGTATAAATGGCAACAAGGGCGACAACCTTAGGAAAGGATATAAGAGTTAGGAGAAGCCCCATAACATAAGGAACTCCAGCTGACTCTTTTAGCTGCTCTTCTGCTCTAAACATATACTTATTGATGATGCCAATTTTATTACTAAGTTCTGGATAGCTAATCCTGATTTGCTCGAGAATATAAACGAGGCATGCAAAAGTACCAAGAATATAGATTGCTCGTGAGTGGGTAAGAAAGAATTGATAGATAAGACCAACACCTATACCCATAGAGCAATGAAATAACCTTCTCGGTAATTGAAGGCTTTTTCTGGTTGCCGTAGGTTCATTACCATTTTGAGAGGATTCATTAGTGTCTGTAGAAGAAGTCATTGCTTCGCTCGTCTCTTTTGCCATATAAATTCCTTTAATCACTTATCGGAAGCATATGAAGAAATTAAAGAAAAAGCTAGAAGCTTGAGCCTTCAGTTTTTAGGAATTCAATTTCCTCTGCAGTGGAATCTCGGCCTAAGATTTCATTACGATGGGGATACCGACCAAAACGGTCAATAATGACTTTATGCTTGCGCTCAAAGTCTAGATTATAATCAAGCCCTTCTTCACTATAGAGTTCCACCGCCTCCCTATGTATTTTAGCTGATTCACTATGCATATAAGGAAGGTAGAGAAATGCTCTCTTAGGTGCAGAAAGCTCTTCATTGGCCTTCACTCTTATGGCTTCTTGAGCGAGTGCTAACGCCATGGAATCCCAAGCAAAAGACTTAGCTTTTCCACGATAAATATTACGCGAAAATTGATCGAGAACGATTATCTCTGCTAAACGGCCTCGAGGGCTTGAGCGCCAGTCTTCGAGCTCGCCAGCTGTCGCCATTTGATGGATGGGCCCAAACTTATCAGCAATGGCCTGGTCGAGCTCATCGTCTTTTTGCCACCATTGTTCTGGTTTAAGTTCTTCAAACCAAAACTTTAAAACATCTCGAAACTCGATCGCCATAATTTTCTCCTTAAGAAGGATATTATAACTGAAAGCTTCCTAATAATCTTTGGGATTGATGACCTCTTCAGGCCTAGAGAGAAAAATTTCTTCGATTTCTTGGCATTTTTCTTTATTAAAATACTCAAGATAATCGATACTTTTAAGGTTTTCACTAAGTTGCTGAATATTACTTGCACCTAAAATGACTGAAGAGACATGAGGGTTTGCTAAACACCAAGCAATAGAGGCGGGAGCTGTTTCAAGCTCATCTTTTTGCACAAGCTCAGAAAACTTCTTAGTTTTTGCCAATATATTCTTTGTCTTATCTTGATCACCAAGAAAGTGGTCTTTGAGCCAGTTGAGATGTTCAAGTGAGAGGCGGCTTTGATCAGGAATACCACCATCGTATTTATTAGTGAGTATTCCACTAGATAAGGGGGACCAGGTGGTGAGGCCTAAGCCATAGGAGCTTAGAAGAGGCAGAAATTCTTTTTCGACCTTTTCTCTTTCTAATAGATTGTATTGAGGCTGCTCCATTGTAGGAGGAACAAAGCCGTTGGCCTTGGCAAAGTGGATGGCCTCTAAAATATCAAAAGCACTCCATTCACTAGTTCCCCAGTAAAGGATTTTTCCTTGAGAGATAAGGGTATTCATCGCGTAGACGACTTCACTTATTGGAGTATCAGGGTCCCTGCGATGACAATAATAGAGATCAAGATAATCAAGGCCTAGTCTCTTTAAGGCACCATGACAGCCTTCGATTATCCTTTTACGACTATGGCCTAGTTGAATAGGCTGACTACCACCCCAGAATACTTTGGAGCTAACGATATAGCGTGAGCGATCCCACTTAAGTTCTTTTAAGGCATTGCCCATAACTTCTTCGCTCTTACCTTCTCCATAAGCTTCAGCGTTATCAAAGAAGTTGATACCCTTTTCAAAAGCAAAGGCCATCATATCCGTCGCTTCTCTTTGATTAAGCTGTTTACTAAAAGTTACCCAAGAGCCTAGAGACAGGCAGGAGACCATGAGGCCACTATTGCCGAGGCTACGATATTTCATTTGGCCATGCCTAAAGACTCTGAAGCATAACCTTTTGCACCAGTTCTATCTTTAATACCTCTTTCTCTAACGATTCTCTGATAGAGGTCTCGCTGGGGGTTAAAGATAAAGTCTAAAAGTAGTCGCGTCCAAGAAGTATGATAATAAAGGTTGTCGTAGAATTCAGGGGCCATTTTTTTTATTTTAGGTAGGTGAGCCCAAGGAACTCGGTAAAAGTCGTGGTGCTCGTTGTGATGGCCAATATAAAATTGGACAATATTCAAAGGCCCATAATAGCTGTAAGTTTCTTGACCTTCTTTATAAGTATAGTGCTCTTGAATCCAGCGCGCACCTACAGGGTGAAGCCCAACACTAAAGAGACTAGAGAGAATAAGAAAAAGAAGGACTTTTGGTCCTAGGTAAAAATAAATAAGGGTATTGGTTGTCACGATAAAAGTAATATTCAAAAAGACCCATCTATCAAAGGTCTTACCTTTTTTTAGTCGACTAGGTCTAATCACTTCAATAGCAAAGAAAAGTAAAAACCAAATGACCTTTCTCCACCATACATTTTTGACTAGCTTCGCTTCCCAATGAAAAGCGAGGTCAGCATCGTTATCATATTCGTTCATATTCGAGTGGTGAAGGAGGTGATAAACTCTAAAGCCCATGGCCGATGGAAAAGCCTGACCGATATTACAAATCATACCCCAAACTCTGTTCCAAAACTTGCTCTTCCAAATGGCATCATGACAAGACTCATGAATCATCACAAATAGCGCATGACTGAGAAAGGCACCAAGGAAATAAGCGAGAAGAAGATTCCAGCCGATACCGAGCTCTTTTAACTGAATAAAGTAACCTGTTCCCAAAAGGGCAACTGTGATGACAGTTATATAAATAGCTGAGAGTGGATACGGCTGCATAAACTCTTTAATTTTAGGATACTTCTTTAATATCTCTCGCGAGCGTAGGGCATGGGGGTTTTGATTCTTTGTGATGGTATAAGCTGTTCTCATAGGACTTGACTGTGTTATGGCGCGTGGCGTTGTTTGTATAAGAAATCTCCCTCACTATAGGAAACCAGCCTTGCTTGTGCAATACTTCAGACGCAACCAAGGAATGTTTTACCATGACAGAATTAAAGAAGATTTTACTTACTAAGATGGGGAAATCAAAGGCTTTAGAGCTCAATTGTGAAGAGGTAGATTTAGACAATTTAGCCAAAATGCTCGGTGAAAATGAATTATTAATAAAGGTTCACTTTTCTGGCCTTAATTTCGCCGATGTCATGATGACTAAAGGACTTTATCCAGATGCTCCAAAGTTACCGTTTACTCCTGGTTATGAGGTATGTGGAGAGGTGATGGCAATTGGGTCTAATTGCCCTCATGATTATAAAGTAGGCCAGGCCGTTATTGCGGGCACGGCTTTTGGAGGCTACACAAATTATCTTAAAGTCTCTGCAGGCTTTACTATGCCTCTACCTGAAAACCTGTCTTACGAAGAGGGCGCTTCTCTTTTAGTTTCTGGGGTGACAGCAGTATCAGCGTTGGAACACCTCGCACGAGTCAGGCGGGATGATCAAGTTCTGATTGATTGTGCTTCTGGTAGTCTAGGTCTCCTCTGTATTCAATACCTCCAATCAATTGGCTGTTCAAAGGTTATTGGACTTACCTCAAGAAAGGAAAAATTTAAATTATTAGAAGACAGGGGATTCGAGGCCATGACCCATGATCAATGGCAAGTCAGCTCAAAGAAAGTTGATATCATCATTAATAGCAGAGGTGGTGATACTTTAAAAAGAGACCTTAATCATCTTAACCCTTGCGGCAAAGTGGTCGCTCTCGGAGCCAGTGTCATGGTTAGCAAGGGCTTTTTTAGTATTTATAAGGTGATGTATCACTTCCTCAAAATGAATTGGGTGAGCAGTATAAAGCTCATGAATAACAATCAGGGATTAATGGGCTTAAATGTACTCAATTTACTTGGTGACAAAAAAAGCGTTGCCATTTCCTTAGAGCTTTTAAAAAGTATTCCCTTTAAACCTCGAGTGAGTAAGGTTTTTCTCGCCGAAGATGTAACCATGGCCTTAGATTTTCTTGAGTCTGGGAAAAGTGACGGTAAGGTACTTTTGAAGTGGATATAGGCCATGTGCTTTAGCGTTCAGATTCAAAGAGACCTTAATCTTATTGCAAAGTTCTTTGATTGCACAATCGATGCTCATGCCTTCTATGATCTTAAAGATAAGGCCTCTGCGCAGCCGGAATTTTTTAAATTACCTGATGAAGATAATAGAATTTACCCTAACACCTTTGCTCCTGTTATTATTTCTCTAAAGGGACAAAGAGTAATAAGGCCTATGCGTTACCGTTTAAGGCCAGCAGGGAGCTCACAAGAGATTCCAAGTAAATTTAATGTTTTCAATGCAAGAGTTGATTCTCTCGAAAAGCGTCAAAGCTGGCGCCCTCTCTTTGGATGTCAACATGGAATTTTTCCCTTTCTTAGATTTTATGAGTGGGTACAGAGTGAAAATGGTAAAAAGCTTGTGTCCTTTTTTCCCAAAAGCAGAGAGTTAATGTGGGCACCAGTTCTCTTTGATCACTTTGAAGAAAATGGTCTCGAATTTGATTCTTTCGCCCTTATTACGAAGGAGCCGCCAGTTGAGATTCTTGAGGCTGGCCATGACCGCTGTCCATTATTTTTAAAAAGGGAAAATATTGATTTATGGCTAAATCCCCGAGATAAAGAGCGAAAAGAAATGTATGCTGCCCTAGAGGGATTAGAAAAGGTCATTTTTGGTGTAACAAATGAAGAATCTCAAGCACAAAGAAAAGAAGACCCTCAGTTAAACCTTTTTGGTGATAATGATTAAGAAAAAGGAGTATTTATGAATTTAATAAAAAAGGATTTTTTAGTTCTTTTAACGATTCCTTTCTTTGCGTTGAACAACTTAGCTTTTGCTGAAAGTTTAGAGTCTCAACTAAAGGTGAAGCGTGAGGCCTCAAAGAGTAAAACTCCAAAAGAAATCAAAAAGAAAATGCATAAAGGAGTTCAGACACTTAAAGAGTCGGGGCTGGCAGATAAGGCCCTGGGTAAGGGAAAGAAAATGCCCCCTTTGAATTTCTTGAATGCCAATAAAAAAAGAATCGCGCTTTACGACTACCTAGAGAAAGGTCCTGTTGTTTTGACTTTTTATCGCGGTTCATGGTGCCCATACTGCATGCTTGAGCTAAAAGCCTATCAAGCACTGGTAAAGGATTTCGAAAAATACGGAGCAACTGTCATTGCCGTTTCACCTGATCTACCCATGGTGAGTAAAAAAACCAAGGACAAAAATGGTCTTGAATTCTTAGTTTTAAGTGATGTCAACAATAGGGCCGCAAAACTCATAGGTCTTAGTTTTAAAGTTGATGACGACACTAGAGCGATTTATAAGAATTTTGGAATTAACCTTTCGAAGAATCAAGGCAATGATGAGAATACTCTGCCCATGCCCGGCACTTATGTGATTGACAAGAAGGGGATGGTCCAATTTAGCTATGTCGATCCAGACTATACTAAAAGAGCTGAGCCATCAGAGGTTCTTAAGGTTGTAAAATCTCTCTAATTTTGTTAACTAAGAGAGTCAAAAAATGAGAGTAAACAAAGGAATTCAATTGGCAAATCGTGACAGTCACTTCTTATCGGCCATGTTTAAAGAGAGTGATGCGTATTCCTCTATGGAGTTGATAGAGTCCTTTGTTGAAAAAGGGGTTTCCCTTAAAAATGTTCCCCTCCAACCTCTCTACTTGGCACTAAAGTCACTTCCACTTGATCAGGTAGTCAAACACCTTGAAAAATTATCTCCAGATCAAAGGGCCTTGATGCAAGACCTTGATTTGTGGACTAAAGATGAAATTGATCCTGAAGAGTTTGATTTTTGGGTTCAGGTGTATGCCAACTGTTTAAATGATGATGTAAGGAGTGAATTTAGTTGTGGAGTAGAATTTCTACTCTATTTAAAGGGTCGCTTTAATATTTGGACTTTTGATGCAGAAGATCCGAATTATCCAGATCATGATAATTACTTCTTAACTGATGATGGTCTTCTGCTCTTTGAGTTTCATGACGACTTTTCTCTTGTCTCTGAAGTGAGAACAATTATTCGTGAAATTTATAGTACTCTTGGTGTTGAGAATGCCTACTGTTGGCTTTTTAAAATGGTAAGTGAAGCTGCTATATCCATGATTGAGGATGAGTATCAAGCCAAGAACGGACGACTCGTTGATGCCGGCTTTGTTGATTACTTCAGTGCTTTAGAGCTTGATAACCCACACATTAATCTTCAAGTCATGGAGAGTAAGCTTGCGAAAAAAGAGAAAATAAGTGTTGGAGTGCATCAGTTTTCAAAGCAACAGGTTTTGCCAAAGAATGCCCTTTTACCATTTAAGGGTGAGTTTTCCTCTTTTGATGACGAACTTTCTAAAGTTGAAGATGAAAAAAGGAAGGAATATCTTCGTTTTAATTTCTTGCGGTTGGTAAATGGAAATGTTGCGCTTAAAGGTTCATATAAAGACGGTGCTGTGGCAATTACCCGTGCCGGAGAGAAAACAAAGAATTTCCTTCTCTTAGGATTTGATTATTTAAATCATGAGCTTAGGAAAAAGAACCTATTGAATATTGAAGGAGAGGAGAGCCTCTTTAATTTATTCGATTTCACAGAAATATTTAGAGTTGGTAATTCTCTTATTAGGTTTCTTCAAAAAGACTTAAAAAAGGCATTAAGAAACTCTGGAGTGAGTGAAGAAGAAAAGTTTCTTGGACCTCTTATCAATGAGTATTTAGACAACCTCTTTAATGAACCTGTTCTTTATGCGGCAAGCTTTGGTAGCGCAAGTGAAGCGGTCACTTCATTTAAAGTCTACCAATCCTTAGAGAGGGATTGTCTGCTTTACTGCCAATTGATTCCGTTTATTGGTGAACTTTATAAGAACTTCACACCCTTGCGAGTTGATGGGCGAATTCAAGACCACTTTTATTTAAACTACAGTGTGGAAGAAATTGATGCTGAGGCAATCTTTCTCTCAAGCTTTGCCAATCATGTCTTAGTTGGAACGGGTCAGCTTGAACAAGAAGTGGTGAACAAAGGTAAGTTAGGTCTTACCGTCGAAGAGTTTAGAAGCTTCACTAAGCCTCTCCTTGGAGACGATGGAGAAGTTGATTTTAATAAGAGTAAAAAGTACTTAGAAAATTTTTGGGAATCCTTTGGGTTATCGAAAGTACCATTTATTGATTTGTACTTTGAGGGGCTCTTGAAGTCTCAACTAGAAGGGTATGACTATCAAGAGTTAATTGACGGTGACTTTGCTCATGTTGGCGGACCTATTATATTTAAGCCCGCCAAAGATTTGAGCTGAAGTCTAAATTTTAAGCTACATGAGGCCCTCTTTAACAAGCCTCATTGATATGACTATCTACACTTGCGCCTCTTCTTTGTAATACTTCAGTCTTTGAAGAGTACGGAATTTAATTTCGCTAATTGTTGAAGTTGAGCTCGTTTTCGGTCGGACTTGCCTAAGCTAAGGGATCGTTTCCACTTGAATGCAGTTATTTGGAGAGTGATCTCTTATAAATTTCTTCGAGAAAGGAACTTAGACCACTATCAGACCTTAAAAGCTTCTCTATGAGTTCCTCTTTAATCATTGCGGTTGCGTCTCTCTCTTTTTCTAAAAGTTTTTGCGATTGAGAGTACTTGCGATCTAATGGGATTTGGGTAGTGAAGAATTGATCAAGTTTTTCAAGTCTCACGATTTCCTTTTCCAAGAAATCATATATTTCATAGTCTTCAATTTGGGTTTCCTTATTTTGATTGCGTATTTCCGTTCCAGATTCGCCAATCAAGTCAAGCGCCTCTTCAAAACCTTCAAGTTCCTTTCTTTTTTTGTCATCGAGGAATATTTTTTTCTTTGCCATTAATTTGACTCCAATTGGGGATCCATTATTTCAGCTAAGACTTCTTCATAGAAAGTTCTCTCACTACATTGGTCTCTGAGGGCACGGTTTACCCTCCTTTTTTCAGATATATAGTTAAGGTCTGATGAAACGGAGTGGTTTTGGATACGTGAGGAGAGTGTATTCGCTTTATTAAGGAGGGCTTGTTCTCTATTTTTTAGACGTTTTATTCTTTTTACAAAGTGCTTTGGCGCATCTTCAACACCTTTGAGGCTTGGAAAGAAGTTTTGATCGAGATTTGTCTCGTAAGTTATGTAAGTTGGGTAGGGAAAGTTAGGGTCTATTCCTAATTTTTGAAATGCAGATTCAAGTGCAATATATTGCTTCTCTAGACTCACACCCTTTGGCGGAGTCAAAATAAAAAGAGTAGGAAGTTGGCCAACATAATTCTTCTTGAGAATATTTTCTATATCCTGGGGGGTACTGACTTCGATTTCTATTTTTTGAATGAGTGGTAGCTTCACAGCTTTATTATATCTTTTTGAACAAAAAGAACAAAGCAATGTTAATGTTGACGAGTTTAGTTAGGTAATCTGAGCGCTAAGTTTCAGACTCTAGTCATGAACTCTGGTAAAGATTAGGGTAGGAGAGTAAAATATCTCCATGGCTTTTGATTATATCCATTTACCTAGAGAGTTTACCTTTTTACTTCGCTCCAATATGCAGAGCACGGGTTATGGTTTCTCTTATCTGAAGAAAACACTGTGGGAAAGGCCAGGCTTTAATGCTCTTGTCGCTCAACTTTGTGGAGACTTGGGCAAACGTATTACCTTTGAAAAAGTAACGACAAGTCTTGGTTGGCTTGGGCTGAGAGATCGTATCGCCGCAGCCTATCTCCATCATGCAGAATACGGTGTATTCCCCTCTCAATCCAATCTTCTTCCCTTAAAAGAGGTTCTTGATTTTGAGGATTCTCTTAAAGGCTTTAGTGTCGATGGGCATAGCCGTGCCTTTCTTCTAGGCTTCTATCTTAAAATGGGAATTATCAAAGAACTCAGGGCAGAAAATAAAGATACGGCAGAGAGGAACCTTCTTTCTAAAGATTTACCAGTTGTTTTAAATATTGCAGGCTCACGAGTTACCGAAATTGATTGGCTGTGTTTGAGTCTTCATTACTTTCTTAAGAACCTTGGTAAAGAAAGAGTACTTCAGTCCCTTGATGAGGAAGGCAGCTTCATAAACTTAAAGAATCAATTAGACGAACAGCAAAGATATAAAATGACAAAAGGTTTACTAGCTTATGCTGCGAGTATTGGAGACAAGGATGCCCTTTATAGCCACCGAGTTTAGGAGGAGAGTTTGAGCACAAGTGAAAATACCGTATGGAAGTTAATTGGTGAACTTGGTGCCAAAAGAGGCATCACAGAAATCGTCATTAATGACCCCAAGAGAGTCTTTGTAGAAAGAGGTGGTCAGTTTATTCAACTCAATGTCCAGCTCTCTAAGAATGATCTCTATGAGTTTGCCAAAGAAGTCGCTAGCTTTAATAAACGAGACTTCGATAGAGACAACCCCATTTTAGATGGCACACTTCCTGATGGCTCTAGGGTTAACATCATCAATGAGCCCTTTAGTCAGGGCTCACCTGCTATCACCATAAGAAAGTATTTACGCTCAATTAAGAGCTTTGATGATGATGAATCTATTTTTGGATTAAATTCTCGTTGGATTGAGTTTTTCAAGGCCCTGGTTGGTAGTCGGTGCAATATGATCATTAGTGGCGGTACAGGTGTAGGAAAAACAACCTTTATCAACCTTCTGTTAAAAGAAATGAGCCCAGCCGATAGAGTGGTGACCATTGAAGATACAATTGAATTAAGTATTACTAGCCCTAATGTCGTGAGGCTTGAAGTATTCTCAACCACTCGTGACTTTAAAGGCTTAACAAGTCGTGAGCTAGTAAAGAATACTCTTCGTATGAGGCCAGACAGGATAATTGTGGGAGAGGTGAGAGGCGGAGAGCTCTTCGATCTTCTTCAGGCCATGAATACTGGTCATGATGGTTCGATGTCTTCTGTTCATGCTAATAGTCCCGGTGAATGTTTAGGTCGGATGGAAAACCTCTTTCTTATGGCCGGCTTCGAAGTACCTTTTCAGGTTGTAAGAAAGCAAATTGCACAGGGAGTTGATTTCATTATTCAGCTCGGCCGCAATAGAGAAGGTGGAAGAGAGGTAAATCAAATTATGGAAGTTACCGGAATGGAAGGTGCGAATATTTTATCCCAACAAATTGCAGTGAGAGAAGAGGGCGAGTTAGTGGGAACAGGTATTAGCCCTAAACTTATGGAGAAGATTCATCGGGAAGGGGGGCTTCCTCTCGATTTCTTTGCGGCAACCTAGGCTGTCATTTAATAAAGGCCACGATAATGATTGAATATGTATTTCCTGACAACCCTGACGATCGTGTCCTTAATAGAGCACGAGACCTTCTCAGTAGCGGAGATATTATAGTAATCCCTACGGATACCAATTGGGTCATGGTGGCCGACCTCCACAATAAAAATGGTGTTGAGAAGATCTATCGTGCAAAAGGAGAAGATAAAACCCATCACTTCTCTCTTTTGGTAAATGGCCTATCGATCGCCAGTGAATATGCCTTTATTAGTGACCGTGCTTTTCGTTTACTCAAAGGTAAAATTCCTGGTCATTACACGTTCATATTTGGGGCCCTTAAGAAGACAACAAAACTGCTGAAGGCTTCTAAAACAGATCATCAGGTAGGTTTAAGATTTGTTCCAAACACCCTCGTTTCACGCCTTGTGGATAGAATGTCTGGTCCACTTATTTCAACCAATATTGATCCAGTGATTTTCGGAAAAGAAAGTGGAAGTGATCCTATTTACTCTTATGAGATAGAAGAGAAGCTAAAAGGCCATGTCTCCATGATCATTGACCCCGGAGAATATGAGTTTGTTGGTCCCTCCACCATTTATGATTTAAGTGGTGAGGAGTTTGAGCTTATGAGAGAGGGCTCAGGTAAACTCTTCTAACAGTTGGCGTCTGATTATCGCCAAATACACTTGGCAAAATGACCTAGGTACTTTAAATCACGTATAAACAAGAGGTGTTTGTGAGGAATTCATCATATCCTTAAATATTTTTCAAGTGATTGTTTTCATAGATAGCTTAAGAGTGGGCAGCATTATTTAGTCCTTTTCAGAGTGAAACCATCTTATGATTTAGAGAATCCAAAACAATTAATTTGTTAAAAATGGTTACCCAAGAGAGGCCCCATGGCAAATTCAGTAAAAAAAGAAGCGAAGAGCAGAAAGAGTACAAGGCAAGAACCCGGAAAGGGAAAAGCTGATTCCACAGATTCCAATCTCATCGCCGACAGCTTAGAGGAGCATCTCGAGAAGACCCTCTCTTTTGACCTTGATTCCGTTTTTGAAAGAGAGCTCAAAAATATTGATTTCTCTTAATAACCAATTGATTCTTCATCCAGACCAATAATCGCCAAGGAACTCGATGTTCCTAACCTAGAGGCCCCGGCCTCTAGGAAGGCTTTTGCATGGGCTGCATTTTTGATACCGCCTGAAGCTTTCACTTGCAGAGTGTCCCCAACAGTTTTCTTCATGAGCTTTACGGCGTCTAGAGTTGCTCCGGAGTCTGAAAAGCCAGTACTCGTTTTAACAAACTGAGCTTTAGCTTCCATCGCGCAACGACATGCTTCCACGATCTCCTCCTCTGTGAGAAGGCAAGTTTCAAGAATGACTTTTACAAGTCTTCCTGATGCAGCTTCAACAACAGCAGCAATGTCTTTTTCAACTAATTTATAATTGTGCTCTTTTAGGGCACCAATATTGACAACCATATCAATTTCTTTAGCACCACTGTCTATGGCCATTCTTGTTTCAAAAGCTTTTACACTTGATAAGTTTGCTCCCAGCGGGAAGCCAATCACGGTACATACTCCTACATCAGTTCCAGAGAGGATTTCTACTGCTGTCTTAACGTGGCAGGGTTGGATGCATACTGTTGCAAAGTGATGGGTTTTAGCTTCTTTGCACAACTTTTTAATATCGCTAGAAGTAGCGTCAGGCTTAAGTAGGGTGTGGTCTATGGTCTTATTTAAGTTTTCCATGGGCTTATTATGGCCTAATTGGTTACAATGTCTATGAAAACACTAGGAGAGTGAAATGATTCGTTATCGCTGGATAACAAACCCTGTAACTGTTTTTATTTTTAGTCTTTTGGCTTTGGGCACAAGTCTCTTTCTTTATATTCATTCCTATTTGAGGGTCAACAAAGCATTTTCAGATTTTGTGAAAAAGAGAAACCTCGATCCCACCCCATTTCTTGAAACTGAAACTTGGGTCATGATTTTAATTGTCTCTGTCCTTGTGGCCCTCATTGTAGCAGGTGTTGTTATTATTTTTGTTTATTATCAAAAAATGATTCAGCTTTATCGTATGCAACAAAACTTTATCAATGGTTTCACCCATGAGCTTAAAACTCCTATCGCTAGTTTAAGACTCTTTCTTGATACATTTAGCCGCCACGATTTAAAAAAAGAAGACCAAGATAAATATATACGCTACATGATTAGGGATACGGAGCGCTTATCTGATAATGTTAACCAAATTCTTAATCTCGCTAGAATTGAGGATAAGAAATATGACGCTATTTGGGAAGTTGGGCCCATTGATAAGTTCTTGAACCAATGGATCAAGAAAAATTCTTACTGGAGTGAAGAAGCCGACGTCACCTTGGAATTTCCTGAGGGGAATGAGTCAAAAGAAAAGCTTCTCGTGAAATATGATGTCAATTTGATTCCCCTTGTCTTCATGAACCTCATCAATAATGCTCTCATTTATAATCACTCAGAAAGGGCCAAAATAGTCATTTCCTTTAAAAGACAGGGGCGTAATACTTTAATTTTCTTCAAAGATAATGGTGTTGGGATTTCTAAGGCGCATCAAAAGATGGTTTTTAGAAAGTTTTATCAAATAGGAAAAACCGGTAAAGGTAGTGGTATTGGACTTTACTTGGTCCAGACAGTCATGCGCTTTCATCGTGGACTGGTTAAAGTGTATAGTGAAGGTGAGGGGGGAGGAAGTACTTTTATCCTACACTTTCCCGAGGCCCTGGCAGAGGACGGGGGAGAATTATCATGAGCCAATTTAAAATATTAGTTGTAGAAGATGAGAGACATATTGCAGAGGGGATAAAGTTAAATCTTGAGCTTCAGGGTCATAACGTCACTTGGGCACCTAATGGAATTGTTGGGTTAAAGTGTTGGCAGGAAATAAAACCTGACTTAATTGTTCTCGACATTATGATGCCTGAGCTGGATGGTCACGGTGTGCTTGAAAAGGTGCGCTCAGTAGATAAGCGCCTTCCCATTCTCATTTTAAGTGCAAAGAATGAAAGCGTTGATAAAGTTAGGGCCTTTAAAAGTGGTGTAGATGACTACTTAGGTAAGCCCTTCTCCCTAGACGAGTTTCTTTTAAGAGTTGATCGTTTACTGGAGAGAGCATCTTGGTATCAAAGTCGTGAGGCGAAAAGATTAGTAAGCTTTGGTGGGAATACTGTGAACTTGGCACTCCTTAAAGCTGAAACCCCTAATGGTGGGATTGACCTTACTGACCAAGAAGTTAAGGTATTAGACCTCTTCTTTCAAAACCCGAAAACACCTCTTAAAAGGTCTGTTATTTTAGAGGCAGGTTGGGGCTATTCAGAGGATGTGAATACCAGAACTCTTGATAATTTTATGGTGAGATTTCGTAAATATTTTGAGACTGAACCAAAAAATCCTCAGTACTTCTGCTCAGTTAGGGGCGTTGGCTACTTATGGAACCCTGATGGAGATGGACGTTAAAAGTTTATCTTTCTGGCGCGTCTGACGATAAGCCATCTATGGAAATTGTCTTCATTAATGGTGATGATAAAGAACGCGGTCTTTACCGAATTTATCTCGAAAATATTCTCGACGATTGTACTGTTCACGAGTTTTTTAGCTATCGTGCAGCTATCGATTTTCTTAATAACACTAAGAAGAGTGAGCCAGCTTTCTTTTTAGTCAGTGATAATGCTGAAGGTATTATTGGTGATATCTATACTTTTTGTCATGAAAACTTTAGTAAAAAGCCTTTCGTGCTCTTTAGCCAAATGCCACCTGATATGATTGAAGGGTTAGAGAGTTTCCTTAGTCACCATCCTCAAAATGGAAATATTTCTCTTCCCATTTCTCCCGCAGATTTTAGGGAAAGAATTTTAGGGGTAGTTTACCCCGATAGGATGAATCTTCAGCCGGTACCGGCTTTTCAAAAAGTTCGTCTTTTTAACTTTTATCGTTTTAATAAAACTCACTGTCATGTCTATTTGAAGCTATCGCGCATGAAGTATGTTAAAGTGCTTAATCAAAACATAAAGTATTCAAGAATTGAGTTAGATAAGTTAAAAGCAAAAAGTATTGATTACCTCTATATAAGGAACGAAGACTTCCAGCGCTTTCAAGTAAGCTTCTTTAGGAATAGCTTTCTTGAGTTTGATACAAACCTTGCTAGTCCAGCAGAATTAAATGAAAAGCTTGAATTTACCCATGCTATGCTTCATGAATTGGTTCTTAACTTGGGCTTTAGTAAGGATGCTATTGAATTAACAGAAAAATCTCTTCAAGCAATTTTTGGTATTGTTGAAAAAGACATTCGTTTAGGGGATCTTCTTAATAGTTTTAAAGGGAGAGATGATTACCTCTACGATCACTCCTACCTTACCTCTGTTATATGTTGTGATATTCTGAAGAGAATGGGGATTTGGAGTGACGAGAGGATGGAGACCTTAACTTATGCCTCTCTTTTTCATGACATCACACTCAAGAGTCCTGAGCTTGCTAAAATTACCAAAAAAAATGATGATGCCCTTAATAAGTTTTCACAAGAAGAAGTAAAGCGCTATTTGCGCCATCCCTTGGATGCTTTTGAGTTGGTTTTAGAAAATCCGCGCATTCCTAAGAAAGTCGCTGATATCATTTGTCAGCATCACGAAACTCCTGAAGGAGATGGCTTTCCTAATAAACTCAGACCGGTCAATATTGACCGCCTTAGCTGTATCTTTATTATGGCCCATGACTTTGTGAATGCTCTTGATGAGTTTGATTATGATGAGGCTAAAATAGGCTCGATTCTTGACTATATGCAGGGTCGATATCATGTTGGTCCCTTTAAAGAGGTCCTCAAAGCTTTTCTCGAGCAATATGAGAAAGCCGCCTAATAATGCAATAGCCCTATTCAAAAATGAATTCCCTCACTAGACTAGCCCTCAAAGTAATTCAGTCAATTTTGGAGGAAAGATGGGCATCCT
>Ga0136600_1000417_pt1 | contig 22910 bp, 18 predicted proteins | sample AntRauMFilla2698_FD_104634 | JGI IMG/M metagenome (GOLD analysis project Ga0136600, IMG submission 104634) | Saline lake microbial communities from Rauer Islands, Antarctica - Metagenome Filla 2 #698 | ecosystem: Environmental > Aquatic > Non-marine Saline and Alkaline > Saline | place...
AGCGGACCGGCATCGTGGATCAACAGCCAGGCTTTGGCGTGGTCGATCTCGGCAAGCTCGGCGATGCAGTGCTCGAAAAACGTCATATGCCCGCGGAACAAGGCGCGCAGCATGAGCGACGGGGTGAGCCGGCCATTCATCTGCAGCTGCTGGGCGAAACGGCGCGGGTCTTCAGACAGGCCCGCCTGATCGACGAGATCCACCGTCGCACGTTCGCGTGCGCCCTCGGCAAGCTCCACGGCCAGCTGGGCCGGGAGCGCGTGGCGATGCACCAGGCGCTGAATCGCAGTGTCGGAAATATGAGCGATCAGCTTTTCGGTGACGTCCAGAGGCAGCGACCGGCGGGCCACAAAGCCCTCAAGCACATCAGGATCATTTTCAAAACGCGTGAAACATCCCGCATAGGCGCGCGGGCTGAACGCCGCACCGTCATTGGATGCCGCGGTGCGCACGGCGTCCGGCGCAGCGTGTTCGACCAGGGCTTCCACCACCGCTTCGGAGACGGTCTGGCGCGACGCCACGGCAATCTGGCGCGCGGCCGGGGCTGAGCTGGCCAGCCGGATCAGATCCTCGTCCTCCAGCACCGGCGAGCCTGCGATGATCGGCACGGCGATGGAGTCCACGTCCGCGATCAGGCGGCGGGCCACGTCGCTGGGCAGATGTGGCGATCGTTGCAGGGTGACCGCCAGCGCGCGGCGCACCAGCTCGGCGGCGTCACCGGAGAGGATGCGCACCACTTCAGCGCCCAGGGTACGGTCCTGATCGGTAAGATCGCCCTCAGCATAGCGGGCGCAGAATTTGCGCGCGGCAAGAGCCCGTATTTCTGGGTCGCCCTGATTGACCAGGCGCTCGATATCGGAACGGTTCAAGCGGGCGCGAAGAGTCTGCACGGACATGGCTCACCCCTTTAAAGTTCGGTGTAGCGATCAAACTGCGCCCCAAGTCTTAACGGCTGATTTCGCCGGTGGCTTAAAGCGGTGTTTACCCTCGCCGCCGCGCCGGAGCCGGTGCATCCAGCGAGGCCAGCAGCTCGACCAGCGCCGGGCTTAAAACGCCGGCTGCGCCAAACGCGGCGTAACCGGCAACGCCCGGGCGCGACACAGCCGGGCTTGAGCGCAGATCCGCAGGGGCTGCAGCGCCTGAGCCTGCCAGTGCCACGCGGTCGGGCGCGCTTACAGGCCCGCTCTCACCGCTCAGGCGTGCGAGCAGCTCTGACGCACGAAGGGGCTGTCCGTCTGGGCGGAACACAGCGCGGTTGGCCGCAGCGGCTGCCGGAAACAGGGTTTCGGCGTTGACGCCCGGTTCCGCCTCAACTGCCTGGATCAGGCGCGATGCGCCGCCAGCGCCGAGAAAGTGGGCCGCGTAAAGCTCACCAGAGCTCGGCTCGCGGCCGATGGCGGCGCGCAGATGGCCTGCGTTCTCAGCCGCCAGCTCGCCGGCCATGACGCTTGCCGCCCCCGGCTCAAACCGCAGATCCAGAATGCGCGCGCGCATCTGGGGGTCGGACACGGAAAACCGCCCCCGTGAGTCCTGGTCGATGGCCGCTGCCAGCTCGCCATAGCCGTGCTTTTCGCCATGGCGCGACACCATCGCCATCCAGGTCTGATCAATGAACTGGAACAGGCCCGACGCGCTGGATGTGCGGGCGCGGGCGCCAGCGTCAAAACTGCTTTCGCGTTCGGCTGTGCGCATCAGATATTCAAAATCCGCGCCGGTGCGCCGGGCCGCGTCAGCGATCACGCGCCGCGGGGAGAAACTGGTCTGGGCGGTGGCTTCGATTTCGGACACGGCACACGCCTCGCTGACGGCGAATCATGGAAACGTACATAAATTCGCCCCGGACGCCATAAGCTTTCGTTAACGTAACCGCGATGGGTCCAGCCCGGCGCGAGCCGGGCCGAACGGCTCGGCAGCGCCGCGGATTGATCCTGTCTTTACATAGGCTGTGATGGCTTCGGCGATCGCCGGGGCCAGCAGCACGCCGTTTCGGTATCCGCCAGCGGCCACAAGCACGCCCGGCCCCGCCTCGCCGATGACCGGCATCAGATCAGCCGAGCGCGGCCGCAAACCAGCCCAGCGCTCAATCACCGGCACGGCGGCAAGCCCCGGCGCTGCCCGGCGCGCCGCGTCCACCAGCCGCTCAATCGCTTCGTCATCGGTCTCAAGGTCCGCCTCGCCCGGCTCCGACGTGGCACCGGCCACAAGCCGCTGGCCGGGCTTTGCGGCCAGATAGATGGAAAACCCGCGCACGATCCGGTTGGGCGCCAGCGGGCGTGATGCGGCGAAGGCGACCATCTGGCCCTTCACCGGCTCGGTTCCGGCCACCGCCGGCGCGCCCATAACGGCAAACGCGCCCGACGCCACGACGATCAGGTCGGCGCGCACGCGCCGGGTCCCGTCCAGCACCACTTCGCTGGCACCACCCGCCCCGGTCTCGATCTGCGCCTCGCCGGTTTCAAACACGCCGCCGGCGCGGCGCACCGCATCGGTGAGCGCCTCGCGCAGGGCTCGATTGTCCAGCTGGCCGTCGCCGGGAAACTCCACCCCGCCAAGACTGGGCGCAAGGCCCGGCTCGCTCGCCGCAACGGTCTCGGCGTCCAGGCGATTCGCCTCGAACCCCAGCGCCCGGGCGCGCTCCATCACCGCGCTGGCGCGCTCGCTCTCCTCGGCACTGAAGGCCGGCAGGAGCGAGCCTCGCTGTTCATAGCCCAGCGCCAGGCCGGTATCGGCCTCTAGACGGCTGATCCAGTCCGGCCACAGGCCCGCGGCGCGCCGGGCCAGCTCGGCGAACGCCCCGGCCAGGGGATGGTCGCGATCAAGCTCGGCGCCCGCTTCAAATCCCCCCGCCAGCATGCCGCCGGACGCCCAGAGCGCACTGCGGGCCGGATCGCCGCGATCGCACACGATCACGCGATGTCCTGCGCGTACCAATTGCCACGCGGTGGCAAGCCCGGCCGCGCCGCCGCCGACGACAACAATGCGAAGGCCATCATTTTGCACTATATTAGGGGTCATGCGTTTGAACGAACTTTCGGGTCTAACGCGCGTTGACCCCTAGATAGAGCCAATGAGAGGCCAATCCCATGGTCAAGACTGCAAGCCTTACCGCATTGATGACCGCTGCGGCGGCGGTAGCCGCGCTGTGCGCCGGAGCCGGAGCCGGAGCTTTTGCTCAGGCGGCACCCGGCGACGCAGGCGCCGATGCCGAAACCGGAACCCAATCCGGGAGCCAATGCGTCAATCTGCGCGGCGTGAACGGATATCAGGTGATCGATGATCGCCACCTGGTGCTTACTGGCGGTGCCAGCCGATACTATCTGGTGACCACCAGTTCGCGCTGTTCCGGCCTGCGCTTCGGTGCCCAGATCGGCACCAGCTTTGGCGATAATGCCCGCCTGTGCCCGCCCATCGTGGAATATATCATTCCCGACGACGGCTGGCGCTGCGCCATCAATACAGTGGAAGAAGTGGAGAGCCTGGAAGAGGCCGAGCAGCGCGCAGCCGCCAGCAGCGAAGCTGGTTAAACGTCCGCCGCAAGGTTCAATGCCGGGATCGGTGCGGCGTCCAGCGCCTCGCCGCGTTCCAGCACGGCGCGGCAATCGGCCAGGAAACGCTCTCCGCCGGCCTCGCCGTCTCCCGTCCAGGGCCGAATCAAAACCCGGGTGTAAAAATCAACCAGGCTTGCCCGCCACACCTCGGCGGGGTCATTGCCGCTGCGCGTGCAGGCGTCCAGCGCCGTTTCATAGACTTCGGCAAGCCAGGATAGCGTGGCGCGGATTTCATCCAGGCGCGCACCGGGCGCGGCACCCGACCCCACCATGCGCTCGCCTTCACGCAAGGCTGACAGGTGGCAGCGGCTTAACGATACGCTGCCCTTGTCGGCGCTGATCTGCCCGGCTTCAGGGGCCAGCTCGGCCAGCTGGGCGGCCAGCTGACGGCCGAGACGCAGATCCTGGCGGATACGGGCGAGCTTGGCCGGTTGGGACTGGAGCCGCCGCTGATCCAGAAGTGCGCGTCCCGACGCTTCAAGCCGGCGCCACAGGGCGCTGCGCTGATGCTCGTCGACGCCATGGCGCTTGCAGATCCGGTCAATATCCGCCGAGGCGTAGATCGGATCATCGTCCAGAATAACGAACGTCGCCCGGCCGTCTTCACATAAGCGCGCCATAACCGTCTCCCGTTCGCCACGCAGAACCTGCGCAGCCTTAAAAGGTTAACAAGAGTGGCCGAAAAATTAACCCTTGCGAACCATCGCGACGGTCAGGCTTTGTTGATGTTTGTGGATAAGCCCCGGCGTATTCACACCAGGTGTGGAAAAGTCAGGTCCGCATCACAAAAGGCCCAGCGCCTTGAAGCTGGCTGTGCGCTCGCGGCCCACAATGATGTGGTCGTGCACCACAATGTCGAAGGGCTTTGCGGCGTCCTTGATGCGCCTTGTCATGTCGATATCGGCCTGGCTGGGCGTGGGATCGCCGCTGGGATGGTTGTGCACCAAAATCAGCGCGCTTGAATCAAGGGCGATGGCTTTCTTGACGATCTCGCGTGGGTAGACCGGGGCATGATCGACCGTGCCGCGGGCCTGAAACTCGTCGGAGACCAGGCGATTTTTCTTGTCCAGATAGAGCACGCGAAACTCCTCGGTGGAGGCGTGCTGCAGCGCGGCGCGCAGATAGTCCAGCAGCGCCGACCAGGACGAGATCACCGTGCGACCGGTCACCTGTTCACGGGCGATGCGGACCGCAGTGGCTTGCATGAGTTTAAGGTCAAGGGCGGTCTTGGCCGACACCCCCTTCACACCGGTCAGCTGATCAAGGCTCGCCGAACACACCCGCCCCAGATCGCCAAATCGCTTGATCAGATCCTTGGCAATCGGCTTCACGTCACGCCGGGGAATGGAGCGGAACAAGACTAGCTCCAGCAGCTCGTAATCAGCCAGCGCATCGCCGCCAGCCTCGGCAAAGCGCGCCCGCAGCCGGTCGCGGTGGCCGTGGTAATGGGGTGTGTCCAGCTTGCTGTCCGCCATGGCCTCGCTTCATCTTCAGGCATGCAGGGGCCTTAACACATAGGCCGCCTCGGTTCTCCTGTCAGCCGAAAACCGGTGTGACTTTCTCCTGACGCACAACCACCCGCCGAACACGGCCGTGTGCACGTCTCTCGTGCACGGGCGCTTCATAACAGGGCGCCGCGGCCTTGCTGCACCGCAAAATTTGTCCGGACGCCTGACTCCGCAGATTGCCGGCTTAAGCTGGCGGCAGTTCTGCCCGAGGAGAGCGCGTCATGGACGAGACCCAATTTGCCGGCGGCGATATCGCCTGGATTCTCACCGCATGCGCACTGGTGCTGATGATGACGCTGCCAGGGCTGGCGCTGTTTTACGGCGGTATGGTGCGGCGCGCGAACGTGCTGTCCACCCTCATGCAGGCGCTGGGCGCCGCCGCCATCGTCACCCTGGCCTGGGCGATCGCGGGCTACTCGTTTGCCTTTGGCGGTGAAGGCGCCCTGTTTGGCGGGTTTGACCGGGTTTTCCTGAACGGGCTGACGGTCAACAGCGCGTCCGGCGATCTTCCCGAGTCGGCCTTTATCCTGTTCCAGCTCACGTTTGCGATCATCACCGTGGCGATCATTGCCGGTGCCGGCGCAGAACGCATGAGCTTCAAGGCCTGGATGGTGTTCACGCCGATCTGGCTTCTGATCGTGTACGCCCCCATCGCCCACTGGGTCTGGGGCGGCGGCTTCCTGTATGAGGCGGGCGTGCTTGATTTTGCCGGCGGTGCGGTGGTGCACATCAGTTCCGGCGTTGCCGGGCTGGTCCTGGCGCTGAAGCTTGGCCCACGGCGCGGCTATCCCAAGGAAGGGCAGCCGCCGCACAATCTGGTGCTCACCGTGATTGGCGCCGGCCTGCTCTGGGTCGGCTGGTTCGGCTTCAATGGCGGCTCAGCTCTGGGTGCCAATGCCCTGGCAGCCCACGCCGCTTTGGTGACCCAGATCGCGGCGGCCACCGCCGCCCTCACCTGGGCGCTGATCGAATGGATCACGCGCGGCAAGCCCAGCGTGCTGGGCGCGGCTTCGGGCGCGGTTGCCGGCCTTGTGGGCATTACGCCGGCGGCCGGCTTCGTCGAGCCGTACGCCGCCTTCATCATTGGCGCTCTGGCGTCTGTGGCGGCGTTTTACGGCGTCACCCTGGTGAAGAAGCTGGGCAAGTATGACGACAGCCTGGACGCGTTCGGGCTGCACGGCATTGGCGGGTTTGCCGGCGCGGTTCTCACCGGTGTTTTCGCCAGCACCGCGGTGGGCGGGACCGGCGGCGCGGTGGAAGGCAACTGGATGCTGGTCTGGACCCAGACCTGGGGCGCGCTGGCCGCTGCCGCCTGGTGCGCCACAGCCACCTTCATCATCCTCTGGCTGCTGGAGCGGGTGATGAGCCTCAGGGTCGATCCCGAAGACGAAGTTACCGGCCTGGACGTGGCGCTTCACGGGGAAAGCGCCTGACGGGCCGATCCGGCGGGCGCGCGAGGGGGCGCGTCCGCCACACCTTACCTCCCTGACTGGCCCTGCCGGCACGCCGGCGGGGCCATTTTTTTATCAGGCCTACGCCCCCACCGCCGCCAGCGTGCGCACGAAGGCCGTCAGCGCGCGCGGCGTCGTGCTTTCATTGTTCGAGTGATAGTTGAACGTCGGCACCTGCAGCGTTGCGCCGGTATAGAGCCCGTCGGAATCGCGCGCGATACGGCCAAGCTCCGTCAGCCCCATGGATTTGGGTGTCTGGCCGCGGCGGGCGCGGGCGTCGTTCTCGCGCTCGATGAAGCTGTCCTTGAAGATGATCGGCGCGCCGCTGCCCGACGCTGCCGTCTCCAGACGGCGAACGGCTTCTGGATCAAAGCGCGCCGTGGCATCGCGCCGGCGCAGGATCACCGCGCCTGCAAGCGCGGCCGCCCCGTCATCAAACGGCGTGGTGTCCAGCACGATGAGCTCGCGCCCCGGCTTCAAACCGCCCGCCTGCGCCCAGGTCAGGAAATGCTCGGCCGAGCGGCCGATCTCTTCTTCGGCGGTGAAGACGATCGTGCCTTTCAAGCCAAACTCCGCGGCGACGCGAAGCGCTGCAGCCGAGATCGGATTGTCCAGCTGCCCGGTGACATAGCCCACCTGGCGCCGGTCAAGCTTGCGCGCGAACGCGACCGGTGTGCCCGGCGCCAGCGCCGGCATATCCTTCAAGGTCAGCACCAGACGGCTGTCGGCATCCAGCGTCGCACCGACCACATCGCCATAGGCGATGCGCCCGCCGGTCTTGCGATCATAGGCAAACATCTCCTCGCCGGCATAGCGCTTGGAGATCGTCTCGGCGAACTCCGCGCTCGGGGTGGAGGCGTCGCCATACTTGGTGTTCTTCACCGCGTGGGCGGCGTAGACCGGCGCGCCGTCCGTGTCTGCCACCGCGCCGTGGCGATCCACGTGGGCAAGATAGACAGGCCCCTCGCCCAGCCGAACCACGCACAGATTGCGGGGCCGCTCCACGCTGGCACCCAGCGCCTCGAAATCACGCGCGAGATGATCCAGATACGGAGTCTCGTGCCCGACCACGCTGGGAAAATCGAGATACTCGTTCGTCTTTGCAAGAATGCGCGCAAACAGCGCGGCGTCGGGAGGCAGGCTCACAGCTTCTCCACAAATACCGTTCCGGCCGAATACCCGGCACCGAACGAACAGATCACACCTTTGTCACCGGACGATAAATCGTCTGAGTGTTTATGGAAGGCGATGATGGACCCTGCCGAGCTGGTATTGGCATAGGCGTCCAGGATGGTGGGCGCGTCCTCGCCGCCCGCATCGCGGCCAAACACCTTCTTGGCGATCATCAAATTCATGTTGATATTGGCCTGGTGCAGCCAGACCCGGCGCATATCATCGGCCGACAGTCCAAGCTCGTCCATGTGGCCGCGGATCATTTCCGAGACCATGGGCACGACTTCCTTGAATACCTTGCGGCCCTCCTGAACGAACAGCTTGTCGTCCTTGGGGCCGCCGCTCGAGGCCGGCTTGTTGTCGCCGGTGGGCGTCTCGGTGCGATTCAGAAAGCCGAAATTATTGCGGATATTGTTGGAGAATTTGGTCTTCAGCTTGGTACCGAGAATCTTCCAGCCACCCTCGCCCAGATCATCGCGCTCCAGCAGAATCGCTGTCGCCACATCGCCGAAAATGAAATGGCTATCGCGGTCGCGCCAGTTGAGATGGCCCGAGCAGATCTCCGGATTGACCACCAGAATGGCACGCGCATGGCCGCAGGCGATCTGGTCAGCGGCGGCCTGCAGACCAAACGTCGCCGAGGAGCACGCCACGTTCATGTCGAACCCGAACCCGTCCTCAATGCCAAGCGCGTCCTGAATTTCCACCGCAATGGCGGGATAGCCGCGCTGCATGTTGGAGGCGGCTACGATGACCCCGTCCACATCCGCCGCGGTCCGCCCGGCACGCTTCAGCGCGTCATGGCAGGCCTTCACCCCGATCTCGGCCAGGATGGAGATCTCATCGTTCGGGCGCTCGGGGATGAAGGGCGTCATCCGGTTGATGTCCAGAACGCCCTTCTTGTCGACGACATAGCGGCTTTTAATGCCGGATGCCTTTTCGATGAATTCCACAGAACTGGGCGACAGAGCCTGGCGCTCGCCAGCTTCAATCGCCGGCGCGTGGTCGGCATTATGCTTGGCCACGTAGGCGTTGAAGCTTTCGACCAGCTCGGCGTTCGAAATGGAATCGTCCGGCGTAAAAAGGCCGGTCGAGCGGATGACAGCGGCGGTCATGCGGTTACGCTCCGAGCGAATTTGGATTCGTTGATCGCCGCCAACCTAGCCCCGCACGCCCGCCGCGCCAACAGGGTGCTTCGCTGTTTCGAAACAAGCGTTTGCTCGGCAGCTGCGCACGGCGCTCCAAGGCCGCCTCACTGATCGCCGGCGGCGGCGTAAAGGGTGTTTTTCGGTGCTGCGAAAACGCGCCTGACCATGGGCTCGAACACCTCAAGCGGCTCGCTGTCATAATCAGGGTCGAAGGCGGCCTGGTCGTATTTTTCGCAGAACTCGGCACAGGCGGCGAAATGGGGATAGTCTCGGAACTGCTCGCGCATGTTCTTGTCCATGCCCAGATGCTCGAAGAAGAAATAGCCCTGGAAGATGCCGTGGTGGGCAACAATCCAGTGGTTTTCCTCGCTGAGGAAGGGCTTCAGGATCGCGGCGGCTATGTCGGGATGGTTATAGCTGCCCAGCGTGTCGCCGATATCGTGCAGCAGCGCCATCACCACATATTCTTCGTCGCGGCCGTCGCGCAGCGCCCGCGTCGCGGTCTGGCGCGAATGCTCCAGCCGGTCGATGGGAAACCCGCCATAATCGCCGTCCAGAAGTTTGACATGGGTCAGCACCCGGTCGGGCAAGGCCCGGGCAAAGGGCGCAAAACCGCCGGCGATCTTGTTCCAGTCTTCCGGCGTGCCCTCGGTCATGGCCCGGAAGGTGGCGCGTTCGCGTGTCTGATCATCCATGGCGGATCCTTTCCTGTCAGCGATGAAGCTACGCGCGCCCAGCCCGGTCGGGCAAGACTTGCGCCTCACGCCTGATCCGGCAAAGCCGGTTGATCGTAAAGCTTAAAGAGCAATCGATTGGAACCCAACCCGGTGCGTTTTCAAATTACCACGCCCCGCCGCGCCGCAAACCAAGCGGATACCCGGCGTTGAGCGGGCCGGACACACCGCGTGGCCGCGCTGTCCCCAAGGGCCGGCTGGAGCGCATGGCGCGCCTCACCGCGCTGGGGGCCGGCATGGCTGGCGGGACCGCAGCGAGCGCGGTAAGCGCTTGGAGCCGGGGCGAGCAGGTGGATCTGGCCAGCCACGCCTTCAGTGCGTCCAACGCCAAGCGCTTCGCCGAGGAATTATCCCGCTTGCGCGGTGCGGCGCTAAAGCTGGGTCAGCTTGTATCCATGGATATCGGCGCGGTGGCGCCGCCCGAATTTGCCGCCGCCGCCGAGCGCCTGCGCGCCGGTGCCGATCCCATGCCACCGGGCCAGCTGCGCCGGGTGCTGGACCGGCGCTGGGGCAAGGGCTGGATGGCGCGATTCCAGCGCTTTGAGCCACGCCCGGCCGCCGCGGCCTCCATCGGCCAGGTTCACAAGGCGGTCACCAAAGCGGGCCGGGTTCTGGCGGTGAAGATCCAGTATCCCGGCGTGCGCCAGAGCATCGATTCCGATCTTGATTCGGTGGGGCGACTGGCGCGCCTGACCGGGGCGGTCCGGGCCGAGTTCAACCTCGCCCCCTATCTGGAAGCGGCCAAGGCCGCTCTGCACCACGAAGCCGATTATGAACGCGAAGCCGCGAATTTGCGCCGCTACGCCGATGCGCTAGGGCCGGACCCCAATTTTGTGATCCCTGAGGTGGACCCCGATCTCTCGGGTCCAGACATTCTGGCGATGGACTGGCTTGAGGGACGGGCCATCGAGCACGCCGCACGCGCTGACGCCGCCGAGCGCATGCGGGTGTTCACCGCGCTTCTGGATCTGACCTTGCGCGAGCTGTTCGCCATGGGCCTGATGCAGAGCGATCCCAACTACGCAAACTTTCTCTATGCCGGGACCGGGCAACCCGTGGGCCTGATCGATTTTGGCGCGGTGATCGACATCGATCCGGCGATGACCAGAGCCTGCCGCGCGGTGCTGGCCGCCGGGCTTGCCGGTGATGATGGGGCCATGGCGGCGGCGCTCGGCGAGCTTGGCGCGCTGAAACCAGATACCGCACCGGCCCACCGAGACGCGCTTGTGGCGCTGGCTGACCAGCTGTTTGCGGCGGTCCGCGCCAGTGGCGAATCAGGCGGGTTTGATTTCACCGACACCGGCCGGCTCACCGCCCTGCGCGAAGGCGGGATCGCGCTTCAGCGTACCGGCTTCGCGCCGGAACCGCCGCCGGAGCTGCTGTTCATCCAGCGCAAGTTTGCCGGCCTCTACCTGCTGGGTGCCGCGCTGGATATTCGCATGGACGTGAAGGCGCAGCTGCAAGCCTGGATCTAGCCGCAGCCCTCAGCCAGCATCAGGCCCGGCCGTCAGGAACGCCTTCACCGGGCCAAGGCTTTGCTCGGCCGCTTCCTCCTGCGGCAGGTGACCGAGATCCTCAAACGTCTCCAGCCGCGCATCGGGCAAAAGGCCCAGATAATCCTGCGCGTTGGCGACGGGAATCAGAGCGTCTTTCTCCCCCCACACCAGCAGCGTCGGCGCGGTGATGGTGGGAAGGCGCGGCCGCGGATCGCGCAGGATCGTTTGCTCCATGCGCGCGATCAGGGCCTGGCGCGCGCCCGGTGCCCGCAGCAGATCGTAATAGCGCTGCACGGTCTGATCCTCGAGCCGCTCTGGATCGCCATAGCTCTGCACCAGATTCATGCGGACCAGAAAGCGCGGCAGCACAAAGCGCATGATGTTGGTGACCGCGCCGACCTCGGGCGCCTCGTCGTATTCAAACCCGGTGCTGGCAAAGCCGTCCGGCGCCACCAGCACCAGCCGGTCGACGCGCTCGGGTGTCTCGGCGGCGTAGGCCCAGGCGATGCGCCCGCCCACCGAATTACCCACCAGCGACGCCTGCTCAAGGCCGTAATGGGCCATCAGGCCCTCGAGAAGTTCAAATGCGCGCGCATCATCATAACGGCCGGTGGGATCAGGCGGCGACAGGCCCGAGCCGGGCAGATCAAACCGGATCACCTGAAAATCTGACTGCAGCCCCTGCGCCCAGGCCTCCCAGGTGTGCAGGCTGGACCCAAAGCCGTGAATGAGGATCACCGCCGGCGCGGACGCCGGGCCGTCGGCGCGCACATGCAGCTGTGCGCCCGCGACCTCGATCATATCAGACGGGGCGCGCAGATACGCTGCTTCCAGCCGCTGGCGGGACAGGTCGGGCGTCCACAACCAGGCCGCCGCAGCCGCAATCAGGACAATGACCGCGACCGTGATAATCAGCACTTTACTCATCTCCGCCCTTGCTCAGGAAAACCCTGGCTCCCGCCATTTCGGCCTTGAGCCTTGCGTAAAGATCCGTTTACGTCCAGTCCAAACCAGATCGTCCACAAGGGGTTAGCAATGGTTTCGACCACCATGCCCACAGCCATCGTCACCGGCGCGTCGTCGGGCGTCGGGCTTTACACCACCAAGGCGCTGACCGAACGCGGCTGGCGCGTCGTGGCGGCCTGCCGCGACATTGCCAAGACTGATAAGGCGTTGCGCGACACGGCCATTGCGCGCGATCGCGTCCTGCCCATGTATCTCGACCTCAGCTCACTGGAAAGCGTGCACACATTCGTTCACGATTTTCGCGCCACGGGCCGCCAGCTGGATGCGCTGGTGTGCAATGCGGCGACCTATCTGCCGCTGCTCAAGGAACCCAAACGCTCGCAGGAAGGCTACGAGATTTCGGTGGCCACCAATCATCTGGGCCATTTCCTGCTCGCGCTCACCTTGCTGGGGGATCTCGCCGGCTCCAAGCGCTCGCCGCGCCTGATCACGCTGGGCACGGTGACGGCCAATTCCGAAGAATTTGGCGGCCGCATTCCCATCCCGGCACCGGCTGATCTGGGCGAGCTTCAGGGGCTGGAGGCCGGGTTCAAAGACCCGGTGGCGATGATTGATGGCGGTCCGTTCAAGGCAGGCAAAGCGTACAAAGACAGCAAGCTGTGCAATATGATCATTAGCCGCGAGCTGCACCGGCGCTATCACGACACCACCGGGATCGTGTTCAGCACGCTGTATCCTGGCTGCGTCGCCGACACCGCCCTGTTTCGCGCCACGCCGCCCATGTTCCAGAAAGTGTTTCCCTGGTTTCAAAAAACCATCACCGGCGGCTATGTCAGCCAGGCACTTTCCGGAGAACGCGTCGCCCAGGTGGTTGCCGATCGCGGGTTTGAAAACTCCGGCGTGCACTGGAGCTGGGGCAACCGCCAGAAAACCGGCCGCGACGCCTTCCACCAGAAACTCTCCGCCCAGGCCAGCAACCAGGCCCGCGCCGAACGCCTCTGGGACCTCAGCGCCCAGCTGTGCGGTGTTCAGACTCCGACTCTGTAACCCTATAAGGCGTGAGGACCCGCCCATCGCGGCAAGCGCCCGGAGCAGCACTCCACCAGCACAATCAGGCGTCAGTCAGGCCGGGGAGTGAGCGGACGGGATCAGGATTTGAGCCGGTACGCCGCCGAGCCTGTATGGTACCGCCTCCCTGGTTTGAACAGGGGACCTCTAGATCCACAATCTAGCGCTCTAACCAACTGAGCTAAGGCGGCTCACCATCAGGTGTTCTGATCGAGGGGCGAGGCCTCTCGACAGGGCGCGGAAACTAGCTTCGCTCTGGCCGCCTTGCAAGAGGCGCCATGCGGCGCGCGCAGATGGCGCGCAGAACCCGTCGTGTGCATCGTGCGGCGTTTGCCAGCGGGCGGTCAGAGCGCCGGCAGCGGGCGGTCAGACCGCCCTCGCCGGCACCCCTGAAGCCGGGCGCGCTGGCGCGTCCTAGACCCTGTAACCCTTGCCGCGCAAAATCTCGGTCATCTGGCTGATCCGCGAGGAGTCAGACGGGTGGGTGGAGGCAAATTCGGGCGTGCTGCCACGGCCAGCGCCGGCTGCCGCCTTGGCTGTCCAGAAGCGCAGGGCCTCCAGGGGGTCGTATCCGGCCCGCTCCATGTAATCGACGCCCAGCCGGTCGGCTTCCAGCTCGTGTTCGCGCGAATAGGGCAGGAGCACACCATAGGTCACGCCAGTACCCAGAATGCGCGACCAGGCGTCGGGGTTTTCCACCCCGGCACCGCCCAGCGCGATATTGGCGATCCCCAGGCCGATCCCGGCAGTGGCCTGACGGCGCGCCCGGTCGGCGGCGTGGTTGCGCGCCAGATGCCCGACCTCGTGGCCCATGACGGTGGCTATCTGATCATCATTCTCCATGGTCTCCAGGATGCCGCGATAGAAAGCGACCTTGCCGCCCGGCAGGACCCAGGCGTTCTGGGTATCAGAATCAAAGACCACGAACTCCCACTGATACTGCGTCATGCCGGAGGCTGGCACGATGCGCTGGCCGACGCGCTCGACGCGGCGGCGCAGGGCCGGATCGCGGCTGACGGGCTCTGCGGCGATCGCCTCCTGCCAGGCCATCTGGGAGGCCTGCATGATCTGCTGATCAGACACCAACGCCTCGGCGAGACCGCCGCTGGCGCAGCCGACAGCGGTCAGGGGAAATACCGTGCCGGCGGCCAGGCCACGCAGAATCTCGCGGCGGCCCATGGTCACGCGCGGCAGCTTGTCGATATTGATCTCGGTCATGTCCTCATCCCCTCCCGGTCATTGTGCCGGTTTCATATCGCCGGGATAAGTGCGAAGACCCCGGCAAAGGTCCAAAAAACGCGGCGGCGCGTCCGATGCAGGCCAGATCCGCCTTGGTATCGCCACGCCCGTTACGGCATTATGGTTGCACAACTCGGGGGCGCCGTCACCGCCGCACTTGTCCTGGTCCACGCCTGCCTTGAAGGATTCGCTCATGCGCCGCCTGCTCATCATACTTCTGGTTCTCGCCTTCGCCGTGATCGGGGCGGCTTTCGTCGTGCCCGGCCTGATACCCAGCGACGCTTTGCGCGGCCGGGTAGAGCAGGCGGCGACCGAGGCGCTGGGGCGGCCGGTGACGCTGGCCGGCGATATTGACCTCAGGCTCCTGCCGCGCGTTCAGGTGCGCGCCACCCAGGCCAGTATCGCCAACGCGGACGGGTTTTCCGAGGAGCCCTTCGCAAGCATGGGCGAGATGCGCTTCGCCCTGGCGCTGACACCGCTCTTGTCGCGGCGCATCGAGGTACAGGAATTCGTCCTGGTCGAGCCGACGATCCGGCTGGAGGCGCGCGGCGGCGCCAATAACTGGTCGCTGGGCACGCCGTCGCCAGAGGCGGAGGCCGCCCAGGCCTCGGCCGCGGGTTTCGTGCGAACACCGGGCGCCCTGCCCTTCGAAGCGAGCTTCGGCGATGTGCGGGTCATTGACGGGCTGGTGATCTATTCCGACCAGACCCAGACCCGGCGCATCGAGAATTTCAATCTGCAGGTCGCCCTGCCCGGTGTGGATCAGCCCCTGCGCCTGTCTGGCGGATTCAGCGCGGATGGACGGCCCATGAGCTTTGAAGCCGGGCTCGGCTCGCTGCGCGCCTTCTTCGAGGGCGCACGCACACCCGTTGATCTGGACCTGACCGGCGCCCTGGCCGACATCGCGTTTGATGGCCACATTCTGGAGGGCGAGGCGCTGGCCTTTGACGGCGCGGCCGATATCCGGCTGCCGCTGCGGGCGCTGGCGCGCTATCTGGGCAATGATCTGCCCGAGGGCGACATCTTCCAGACCTTCCGGGCGACCACGATGCTCTCCGGCGCGCCGGGCCGCATCAGCCTCACGGACGCCGAGATCGGCTTTGATGACATCACCGCAGCGGGCGATCTGCGCCTGGATTATGACCGGGTGCGCCCGCGCGTATCCGGCTCGCTCACCACGCCGCGCCTGGACCTCACGCCCTACATCCCCGCTGACTCCACCAGCGGCGGCGCATCGTCCGGCGGCGGCGTCGACCCGTGGAGCGAGGAGCCCATTGATCTGGCCCCGCTGACCACGATTGATGCCGATCTCACCGTGCGCGCCGGACAATTCATCGCCCGGGACATCGTCGCCGACGATGTCACCGTCGATCTGGACCTCACCAACGGGCGCGCCATCGCAACCCTGTCGAACTTCCAGCTTTATGGCGGGCGCGGCCAGGTGATTGCGCGGGTGGACGCCAACGCGGCAACACCGCGCTATGAGCTGACCGCCGACATCGCCTCGCTGGAGGCTCTTCCCTTCCTCAGCGCGGCGGCCGGCTTTGATCGTCTGGCCGGTACCGGCGCGCTTGATCTGAACCTGGCAGCGACCGGAAACAGCCCGGCGGCGATCATGAACTCGCTGTCGGGTCAGGGCGGCTTTAATTTCGCCGACGGTGCTATCGTGGGCGTCAATCTGGCCCAGGTGATCCGCACCGTGCAGCAGGCGATCCAGACCGGCTCGCTGCCGTCCGGATTCTCCGAGAGCCAGCAGACCGATTTTACCGCCCTTACCGGGTCGCTGAACATCCAGAACGGTGTGGCGCGCAATCTTGATCTGGCCATGCTCAGCCCGCTGCTTCGGGTGGAGGGCACCGGTCAGGTGAATCTGGGCGCGCAGGAAATCGAATACCGCATCACCCCGCGCGCCGTGCAGCAGCTCACCGGCCAGGGCGGCGATCTGGATCTGCAGGGGCTGGCCGTCCCCATTCGTATTCGCGGCGGCTTCAACAATGTGTCCGTCGCGGTGGATTTTGAATCGGTGGCCCGGGACTTGGTCCGCGCGCGCGCCGGCACGTTGATCGGGGGCGATCTGGGCCGGGCGCTGGGTGAAGGCCAGTCGGTGGAAGATGCCGCAAGGCGGGCCGCCGGCGACGCCCTGCGCAACGCGCTGGGCGGCGGTTCACCGGCAGAGGGAGACGGCGACGCTGAACGCGATGACTCCCCCGCCGGCCTGCTGCGCGATCTCCTGAATCGCCGCCGCAATCCTCCTGCTGAAGAGCCGGCCGAGGAAGAACCGCAAGACGGCTAGCGCCCTGATCCGGGCAGGATGCTTGGTAAGGCAGCCCTGATCCGGGCCGCGCGGGGGCAAGGCGGCCTTGATCCGGGCCGCGCGGGCCTATTTACTTCTCGGCGTTTGAAGCGCGCCCGCCCGGCGGGCGTGACACGGGGAGTTTTCATGTCACCAATCGCCAGAACCCTTATCGCCAAAACCCTTATCGCAGGAGCCGCCGGCCTGATGGCGTTTTCCGAATTTGGTGCGCCCGCCGAGGCGCAGACCCGCTATCCCGGAGACCGGGTGAGCGGCGATCACTACGCCACCCGCTCGCCGGTGATCGCCACCGGCGGCATGGCCGCCACGGCCCATCCGCTGGCCAGCCAGGTAGCGCTCGACGTGCTGAAAGCCGGTGGTAACGCGGTGGATGCGGCGATTGCGGCCAATGCGGCCATCGGCCTGATGGAGCCCACCGGCAACGGCATTGGCGGCGATCTGTTCGCGATCATCTGGGATCCGGAGACAAGCCAGGTCTATGGCCTGAACGCCGCCGGGCGCTCGCCGCAAAACCTGTCCTATGACCAGCTTGTGGAAATCGTCGGCGAGGACGGCTCCATCCCGCCGCTGGGCGTGCTGCCCGTCTCTGTGCCTGGCACCGTGGACGGCTGGTTTGAGATGCATGACCGCTTTGGCTCCATGGCCATGGATCAGGTCCTCGCCCCGGCAATCGGCTACGCTGAAAACGGCTTCCCGGTCACCGAAACCATCGGGTATTATTGGGACCGCAATATGCGAATCTTCGCTGAGCGCTTCGAGCGCGGCGATTTTGAAGAATTCGCCAATGCTCAAGCCACCTATCTCACCGAGGACGGCGACGCGCCGCGCGAGGGCGAGATTTTCCGCAACCCTGATCTCGCCAACACGCTGCGCCAGATCGCCGAGGGCGGGCGCGATGCCTTCTATGAAGGCGATATCGCGCGCACCATCGACGCCTATATGGAGCGCATTGGCGGGTATATCTCCTATGAGGATTTTGCCAGCCACACGTCTTCCTGGGTCGAGCCGGCCAGCGTGAATTATCGCGGCTATGATGTCTGGGAATTGCCGCCCCAGGGCCAGGGGATCGCGGCGCTTCAAATGCTGCAGATCCTGGAAGGCTTTGATCTGGCGTCCATGGGCTTCATGAGCGCGGAGACCCTTCACCTGATGATCGAGGCCAAGCGCCTTGCGTTTGAAGACCGGGCGCGTTTTTACGCCGATCCGGACTTTGCCGACATCCCGCTGGAAACACTCCTGAGCGAGGCATATGCCGACAGCCGCCGCGCCCTGATCTCCATGGATCAGGCCATGGAGAGCGTATCCTTCGGCGATCCGGCCATCCTTGAAGACGGCGACACCACCTATCTCACCGTGGCCGACGGCAACGGCATGATGGTCAGCCTGATCCAGTCAAATTATCGCGGCATGGGCTCGGGCCTTGTGCCCGACGGGCTCGGTTTCATGCTGCAGGATCGCGGCGAGATGTTCAGCCTCGACCCGAACCACCCCAATGTCTACGAACCCGGCAAGCGGCCCTTCCACACCATCATCCCGGCCATGGTTACGCGCGACGGTGAGGCTTATCTGAGCTTTGGCCTCATGGGCGGCGGCATGCAGCCCCAGGGCCATGTGCAGATCATCTCCAACATGATCGATTTCGGGCTCAACGTGCAGGAAGCCGGCGACGCGGCGCGCTGGCGCCATGAAGGCTCCACCGAGCCGACAGATCCCGTGACCCAGCAGGGCGGCAAAGGCGTCGTGCGTGTGGAGAGCGGTGTGCCCCAAAGCGTGCGCGAGGCGCTGGAGGCGCTGGGCCATGTGGTCCAGGACGGCGATGGCGGCTTTGGCGGCTATCAGGCGATCCGCCGCGATCCGGAAACCGGCGTCCTGTTCGGCGCCAGCGAAATGCGCAAGGACGGCGCGGCGCAGGGCTACTAGATCAAACTTTCAGCTGCGGTTCAGGCGCGGCGGGTCTATGCTCGCCGCGCCTGTTCTTTTCTGGACCGAGGTTTGTTCATGCGTACCGTTCTCACCATCACTGGCCTTGCCTCAGCCATCCTTGCCACAGCCGTGCTGGCCGGTGCCTGTTTCACCGCCACCGCAGACGCCCAGCGCGGCGGCGGGCGCGGCGACACCCCCACCCTCACGCTCTACGATCTTCCGGGATATCAGGGCCGGTCCCTTACGCTGGACGGCGACGCGCCGGATCTGCGCTGGGTTGCGATGAACGATCTGGCCAGCTCGATCCAGTTTGACGGCGGGCAATGGGAGGTGTGTGTGGAGCCCGAGTTTCGCGGGACCTGCCAGGTCCTCTCGGTCGAGCTTCCAGACATGGGCGAATGGGCGTTCAACAACCGCATCAGCTCGGTGCGCGCCATCCACCGGCCCGGCCGCGACCGGCGCGAAGGCGTGACGCTATTCTCCGGTGAAAACTATACCGGCCGCTCGGTGGCCATCGTGCGCGGCAGCAATTCTCTGAGCCGCGACGGGTTTAATGATGACGCCCGCTCGATCCAGGTCCACTCAGGCAGCTGGACCCTGTGCGAGGACGTCGACTTTGGCGGCCGCTGTGTGGAGGTGTCGCGCAATTCAGGCAATCTTGCGCTCTATCGCATGGAGGGACGTCTCTCATCGCTGGGGCCGGACGGAGTCCAGCGTCCGGGTCAGGGTACAAGCCCTATTGCCGGCGCGACCCCCGGCTTTCCCAATGACGGCTATGGCGGCGGGTACGATACCGGTTATGGCGGTGGCGCTGGCGGCGGTTACGGCAGTGGTGCCGGCGGCGGTTATGCGGGCGGCGACCGTGTCCTCGGCGGTGTTCGCGGCGTCGACACGGTGTTTTTCGCCCGTCCTGAGCTGAACGGCTATCCCCTGGCCGCCTGCGCAGACCGGTTTCAGCGCCAGTGCGGGCGCGAAGCGGCAGACCTCGCCTGCCAGGCCGCCGGTCATTCGCGTGCGGTGTGGAGCGGTCAGGCCCGCGCGCCCTACGGTCAGGCCTGGGCCATTGGTGAGCGTAGCGCGGTCAACGCCCAGGCTGTGCTCGTGGATCTGGTCTGTGTGAACTGATCAGCGCCACCGTCTGGTGCCGCCTTCCCGCAAAAAAAAGGGGGGCTTGCCTAGCGCTCGCGCTGGAACGGATAGAAGTCCGAGCCGAGCCCCATGATCTGCGTCAGCGCGTCCAGCGCGGCGCGGCTTTCCTCCACCAGCGCCGGATCGCCCAGATCTGCAGGGGCAAGCTCTTCGCGATAATGGGTGTGGGCCCAGGCTGAGAGCGCGTCGTGGAGATCGGCGTCCATCCAGGCGCGCGGATTGACCGCCGCGCGCTGTGCCTCATCCAGCACCACACGCAGGCGCAGACAGGCCGGCCCGCCGCCATTGCGCATGGACTGGCGCACGCCGGCGAACTTCACCGCACCGATGGGGCCATTGCCCTTGGTCATACGGTCGCAATAGGCATTGGTGGAGCCGGTCTCTCCGGTTTCCTGGGGCGCCAGCAGCACCTGGCGGTCGGCGCCGGGCCAGACCAGAAGCTGGGAATTGAAGATATAGGCCGTGATGGCGTCGCCCAGCCGCACTTCGGCCTCGGGCACTTCCACGAAAACCGGCTCGAACAGGCCCCTGGCCGCGGCGCGGATGGCGCCGAGCGCGGCGGCCTTGTCCTCAAATGCATGCTCATGGAAAAACAGGACCGGGCCGGTGCCCACACACACCACGTCATTGTGAAACGCCCCCGCCTCAATGGCCGCGCGCGACTGGCGGATATGCACGGTGCGCGCCTCATCCAGCCCATGCCGGCGCGCGATCGCCTCGCAGGCCTGCAGCGTCTGGCGGGCGGGAAACTTCGCCTGCCAGGGCTCGTAGGCGTCGCGGCCATGGACGAAAACCTCCACACCAGGCGCGCCATGTTCGGCGCAAAGCCGCACATGGTTTGCCGCGCCCTCATCAGCGAAATTCGCCTGATGAGGCAGCTCGTCATGGACGGCAAACAGCGCCGGGTCGGGGAAGACACGCTCCAGCGCGCGTTTCGTCTGGAAGCCCTCGATGGAGCGGTGGAGCGCTGTGATCAGATTGGCCGGCGTAAAGTGCACGCGCCCGTCTGACGTATCCGCGCCCGGGCTCACCGTGGCGGCATTGGCCGCCCACATGGAGCTGGCCGACAGCATGTTCAGCGCAAGCGCGGGTTCAGCCTTGTAGGCCGTCTCCCAGATCTCGCCATCGGTGCGCCCGGAAAATCCCAGCGCCTTCAGGCCGGGAATAAACGGCCGCTCCTGGGGCGGCAGCAGGCCCTGAGCAAGCCCTGCATCAGCCAGCGACTTGGCTTTGGCGAGACCCTCCAGCACCCCGGCGCGCGGGCTGGAGACCGAGCCCTGATTATTGGCGCTGGCCAGATTGCCCGGCGCGAGGCCGCCATAATTATGGGTCGGGCCGACAAGTCCGTCGAAATTGGCCTCCACCGCACCCATCAGTCGAGGCCCTTCACGGCCATGCGCTCGGCCTTGGGGGAGGCCTGCGTCGCCACAGGGTAGGCGCAGTAATCCGCCGCGTAGTAGGCGCTGGGCCGCAGATTGCCCGACTGGCCCGGACCGCCGAACGGCATGGTCGACGCCGCACCGGTAGTGGGCCGGTTGCGGTTCACGATCCCTGCGCGCGACCCCGCCCAGAACGCCTTCCACAAAGCGTCATCATCGCTAACGAGCCCGGCGGAGAGACCGTAGGCGGTGTTGTTGGCTTCTTTCAAAGCGTCCTCGAACGTCGCGGCGCGGCGCACCTGCAGCAGCGGGCCAAAGACCTCTTCATCGGGGGTGTCCACGCCGTCCACGTCCAGGAGGCCCGGGCTGATGAACGCCTCGCCGGCCTCATGCCGGGCGGCGGCAACGATGGGCCGGGCACCAAGCTTTAAAAGGTTATCCTGGGCGGCCAGGACGCCGCGTGCGGCGCGCGCATTGATCAGCGGGCCCATGAACGGTTCCGGCCGGGAATCATACTTTCCCACGGGAAGTTTGGGGATCGCCGCCGCAATGGCCGCAATCACGGCGTCGCCCGCCTCGCCCGCCGGCACGATCAGACGGCGCGGGCACGAGCAGCGCTGACCAGCGGTGATATAGGCGGACAGAATTGCCACCCGCGCCGCCGCTTCAGCGTCTTCAGCGCCCCATACCACCAGCGGATTATTGCCGCCCATCTCCAGCGCCAGCTGCACGCCGGTGCGCCCGGCAAACATTTTGTGGATCATGGCGCCGGTGGTCCAGCTGCCGGTGAACAGCACCCCGTCCAGCTCGCCATCACCCAGCGCCGCAGCGCCGGTTTCACGCGCGCCCTGCACCAGGTTCAGCACGCCTTCGGGCAGGCCCGCCTCTTCCCACAGCCTGACCATGAGCTCGCCCACGGCCGGGGTGAGTTCGGAGGGTTTGAACACCAGCGTATTGCCCGCCAAGAGCGCCGGGATGATGTGTCCGTTGGGCAGGTGGCCCGGGAAGTTATAGGGGCCGAGCACCGCCATGACGCCCAGCGGCTTGTGGTCGAGCACCTGCTCGCCGAACTCTGTTTCGGTGCGGGTTCGCCCGGTGCGGTCCTCATAGGACGTGATTGAAACGCCGGCCTTGGCAGCCATGGCACCGGCCTCGCCCTTGGCTTCCCAGAGCGGCTTGCCGGTTTCGCGCGCAATCAGCTCGCCGATCTCGTCTGCGCGGTTTTTGACAAGCGCGCCAAAGGCTTCAACGATTGTCCTGCGGGTTTCAAACCCCGCCAGCGCCCAGGGCGTGAACGCGCGCCGCGCCGCCGCAAAGGCCTCGCGCACATCATTGGCGTCGGCGGCCGCGCCGGTCCAGATCGTCTCGCCGGAGGCGGGATCGGTGGAGGTGAATGTCTCTCCCGCACCGGCGCGCCAGGCGCCGGCGATAAAAGCCGAATTGGTCATGGTGTCAGTCCCTGGTCCAAATCCGGACGGTCTCACCAGACGTGACATCAAGGGCACGCCGGGTTTCTGCATCGAGCGCGGCTTCCTGCCCGCCAAGGCCGATCTCGGCCTGGACGCAGCGGAAATCAGCGAGCCGGTCATTGGAGACCAGCGCACTTGCGCGCTCGCCTGCGCTTTCGCCAGCGACCGTCATCAGCCGGCTGTCACGCAGGGTGGCGACCTCGTCCATCCCGCAAGAGACGAGAGGGCCGCCGTCGAATATGTCCACATAGCGCTCATAGCGGAAGCCCTCGCTCATCAGAAGCTTCTGCGCGCCCGCGCCATGGGGATGGGTCTTGCCGATCACCTCGCGCACGCCCTTGGGCA
>Ga0136600_1000432_pt1 | contig 22530 bp, 23 predicted proteins | sample AntRauMFilla2698_FD_104634 | JGI IMG/M metagenome (GOLD analysis project Ga0136600, IMG submission 104634) | Saline lake microbial communities from Rauer Islands, Antarctica - Metagenome Filla 2 #698 | ecosystem: Environmental > Aquatic > Non-marine Saline and Alkaline > Saline | place...
ATGTCCATGCTCATCGTCTGCAAGATCGATCCGGAAACGGGCGAGGCCAAGGACGGCATCCGCAACGGCAAGAAGCTGGAAAAGCTGGGCTATAAGGGCATCGATTCGGGTGAGTTCGTGTTCACCGATTACGAGTGCGACGCTGAGCTGAGCCTTGTGGGCGGCGAGGAAGGCCAGGGCTTCTTCATGGCGACCGGCGGGCTTGAGATCGGGCGCATCAATATCGCCGCGCGCTCGGTGGGTATCGCCAAGCGGGCCTTGCGCGAGAGCGTGGCTTATTCGCAAACCCGCAAGACCATGGGCAAGCCGATCTGCGAGCACCAGGCGATCCAGCTGAAGCTGGGGGACATGGCCGCGCGCACCCGCGCCGCAGAGCTTCTGGTGGAGGACGCGGCGCGCGCCTATGACACCGGCGCGCGCATCGACATGGAGGCCGGCATGGCGAAGTATTTCGCCAGCGAGACCGCCGTGGAGGTGGCCACCGAAGCCATGCGCATCCATGGCGGCTACGGCTATTCGAAAGAGTATGTGATCGAGCGCCTCTACCGCGACGCCCCGCTCATGTGCATCGGCGAAGGCACCAACGAGATGCAGCGCATCATCATCGCCAAACAGCTGGTGAAGCGGAACCCGGTTTAACCGCCATCCCTTCGAACTCAGATGTCTCCCCCCGCCCTGCGGGGGGAGTGGCCCGGACCCAGTCCGGGTCGAGGGGGTGATGGCGAGCGCAGCCTTGCCCCCTTTAGTCCGCTTCGCGGACACCTCCCCTGAGGGCGGGGGAGGACATCAGGCCGCCGCGAACGGAGACTGTTGATGCATAAACCCCTTACAGGCCTGCGCATTCTCACCATCGAGCAATACGGGGCTGGCCCTTACGGCACCCAGCTTCTGGCGTCTCTGGGCGCGGAGGTGATCAAGATCGAGAACCCGGCCGTGGGCGGTGACAGCGCGCGGGCGGCGGGGCCTTATTTTCTTGGCGAGGATGACAGCCAGTTCTTCCAGACCTTCAATCGCGGCAAGAAATCGGTGGCGCTGGACCTGAAAGAGGCCGGCGACCGGCGCATCTTCGAGCGCCTCGTGAAGACCGCCGATGCCGTGGCCAATAATCTGCGCGGTGATTTGCCGGCCAAGCTGAAGGTGGACTACGCCGCCCTTGGGGCCATCAAGCCACAGATTGTGTGTGCGCACCTGTCCGCCTATGGGCGCGGCCATGAACGCGAGGCCTGGCCGGGCTATGATTATCTGATGCAGGCCGAAGCCGGATTCCTGTCATTGACCGGAGAGCCGGACGGCCCGCCTGCGCGTTTCGGGCTGTCCATGGTTGATTTCATGACCGGCACGATGATGGCTACGGGTCTTGTTAGCGCGGTGCTCGGCGCCCAGCGCAGCGGGATTGGCTGCGACGTGGACACTGCGCTTCTGGACACCGCCCTGCACCAGCTGTCCTACCCGGCCACCTGGTTTCTCAATGAGGGTGTTGCCACCACACGGCTTGAACGCTCGGCCCACCCCACGGTGGTCCCCAGCCAGCTGTTCAAGACCGAGGATGGCTGGGTCTTCCTGATGTGCCAAATGCCCAAATTCTGGACCGTGTTCTGCGAGACCGTGGGTCGCAGCGATCTGCTCTCCAACCCCGATTACGCCGACACCGCCGCGCGCCGGACTAACCGCGCCGCGCTGCAGGTTGATCTCGACGCGTTCTTCTCGACCCGGCCCACTGCGGCCTGGGTGGAAATGCTGGGCGGCAAGGTGCCGGTGGCACCGGTCTACACCATCGAAGAGGCGCTCAACGCGCCCACCGCGCAGCACATGATCGAAACGGTGGATCATCCCGACATGACGGGCGGGCTCAAACTCCTGCGCGAACCCATCGCGGTGAATGGCGAGCGCGCCGCCGGTGCGCGCGCCCCAAAGCTTGGCGAACACACCCGCGAAGTACTCGACGCGCTGCTGGACGGCGATGAGGCGTCATGAAACTCACCGGTCTGAAAGTCATTGATCTGTCCGCCTTCCTGCCCGGTCCGCATCTGACCATGATGATGGCTGATCAGGGCGCGGACGTGGTGATGGTGGAGCCGGCCAACGGGCTGGGCGAGCCCACGCGCGAGATTGGCTGGAGGCACCCCGACGGGGTTTCGGTGTGGTTTCGCAATATCGCGCGCGGCAAGCGCTCCTTGAAGCTGAACCTCAAGGACGCTGACGGGCGCAAGCTCCTCCATAAGCTGGCGGAGACGGCAGATGTGGTGGTGGAGGCGTTCCGCCCCGGCGTTGCGGCACGGCTGGGCGCTGATTACGCGACGCTGTCGGGACTCAATCCGCGCCTTGTGTACTGCTCTATCTCGGCCTTCGGCCAGGAGGGCGATTACGCCCGGAAGCCTGCCCACGATCTCACCGTTCAGGCGCTCGCCGGGCTGGTGGATCTTAATCGCGGGCTGGAAGATAAAAAGCCGGCCAGCCCCAACATGCCGGTGGCCGACATGGCCGCCTCGCTCATGGCGCTCTCGGCGATCTTGATGGCACTGTATCGCCGCCACGAAACCGGCGAGGGCGATTTTATCGACATGGCCATGTATGACGCCGCGCTCGCCTGGACGCCCAATGTCACCGGGCCGGTGTTTGCCGAAGACGCCCACCCGCCGGTCAAGGACATGCGCAGCTTTGGCGGTGCCGGGATGTACCATGTCTATGAGACCAGCGACCAAAAGCACCTGGTGCTGGGCGGCTCGGAGGTAAAGTTCGCCACCAATCTTCTCACCGCGCTTGGCCGCGAGGATCTGATCGATCAGGCCAGAGCCGAGCCCGGCCCGGCGCAAGAGGGCTTGCGCGCGTTTCTCACGAAGACCTTCGCCAGCCAGACCCTCTCCCACTGGGAGGCATTCCTGGGCGCACTTGATGTCTGCTGGGCGCCAGTGCGCACCCTCAAAGATGCGTTTGACGATCCCCATACAAGCGCCAGAGGGATGGTGTTCGAGGACGGCAATGGCAATCGCCATATCGGGTCGCCGATCCAGTTTTCCCGCGAGCCCGGCGCGCCAAACCCGGCCGTTCCGGCGTTTGGCGAGCATTCCGAAGCGCTGGCGCTGGAAGCCGGATTTGACCCGGAGACCGTGCAGGCCATGAAGGCGCGCGGCGTGATCTAGGCGGCGCTTTGACACGGCGCCGCGAAATGGTCTTCTCGTCGCCGCGCGTCAGCCCGGTTCGGATCTATAATCAGCATCATGGATGATCGCACTCTTGCTGCCCGCGCCCGGTTTTTGCGCTGGACCGCCAGGTTCATCGTGACGCTGAGCGTGAGCGTCGTGGTGCTGTCGGGCATGCGGGCGCTGGACGCCTATCCCGATCGCTACAAGGCGTGGACCGATCTCAGGCTTGATGAGCCGGCGGGGCCATTTGATGCCATCAAGCGGGTCCAGCTTCGCGCGATTCCCGCCTGTATGGAGGCACTGGAGGAGAGCAGCGCGCTGACCCGCGCTGCCGAACCGCTCAACGGGCCAAACGGGTGTGGCTATGACGAGGCGGTGGTGCTGGAGCGCTCAAGCCATGTCTGGTCGGCGCCCCAGCCCATGGTGATGCGCTGCCCGCTGGCGGCTTCGCTCTATCTCTGGGAGCGCCGTATCGTGGCACCGGCTGCCGAGGCCCATTTCGGTCAGGGCGTGGCAGAGATCCTTCAGTACGGCATCTATAGCTGCCGCACGGTGAATAACCGCGACGGCGCGCGCCTGAGTGAGCATGCAAAAGCCAACGCCATCGACGTTTCCGGCTTCGTGCTGGCGGACGGGCGCGTGATCAGCGTGCGGTCGGGATGGCGGACCGAAGACTCAGACGCGAGCGGCGATGAAGACGCTGAGGCCGAAGCAGCGTTCCTGCGCGATGTTCATGGCGGGGCTTGCGGGTTGTTTCGGGGCGTGATCGGCCCGGACGGCGACGCAGCCCACGCCGATCATTTTCATTTCGACATGGGCCGCTGGCGGTTTTGCCGCTAGGCGATGCGCCCTGTTTTAGCTGGCGGGCGTCATGGGCGCGAAGGTGCCGATGCAGGCGTCTTCAAGCACCCATTGGCCGTTCTGCTCCACGAAGGTGCAGCGCGCGTGATCGACCGCCGGCGTTCCCAGCTCGGCACCTTGGATCGTCTCGTTCTGAAGACCCTGGAAGCGGCCTTGCGGGAACACATAGGTGTAGCGCTGGGTGTTGGAGACCGCTTCATCCCACAGACAGAGCGGGGGCTGCATGAGGACGGTGCGTACGCTGCGATCGCCCATGCGGTAGCCGAAGAGCTGGGCTTCGATAGTGGGATCAAGATTGCGCACCCGCGCCGCATAGGGACCGGCAGCCATGAGGTCGGCGACGCGCGCCTCGTCATGGGCAACCATGGCGCCAAATAGTGTGCGTTCAGCCGGTGTGGCTTCGCGGCAGGCAACAGGGCCGGCCGTGGCGCAGGCGGAAAGGCCAGCGGCACTGATCAGGGCAGCGAGCGTCAGGCGGGAGGTGCGCGCGTTCATGGATATCCTCTCTGAAGGTCCGCTTCGCGGGGGGTGAACCGACAATGCCCCCGCCGGGGCCGGGTGCCAATACGCCAGTGCGGTTTTGCTTAACCGCAGCCTCCGGCCATGGCGTCGATCCAGGCGGCGATGAGCGCCACGCCCTCTTCATGGGCGACGGCCCGGCCCAGCTCCGGCATCATGATATCGGGCCGGTCGCTGGCCATGCGATGGACCAGAATGGAGGCGTCTGAATCGCCAGGAACTATGGCGTAAAGCCGCCCGCCCGTGCCGCGCCCGGCAGCAATGGGCGGCTTGCAGATGCCGAAATTGGCCGCCACCGGCTCCCACGGTTCTAGATACAGGCCCGACGTGTCGGCCTGGCCGGTGCGCGAATGGCAATGGGCGCAATTAATGTCGATATAGCCGCGGGCCGCATCGGTGAGGGCGGCTTCGGCCATGGGAATGCCCGACCGCCAGGCGGCGGTGCGCGGCGCGTCTTCGGGCTCTGGCGCGCCGGAAAGCAGGCCCAGATCGCTCCAGCGCTCAAGCTGGTTCACCGTATCGTCGCCATAGTCGAACGGCCCGTTGAGATGACGCGCCTTCGGCCCGATGGGGCGCACGCCGCGCCCGTCCGTGGTGTCGGTAACATGGCAGTTGGCGCACTGATTGACGTTGGGAACAAGATAATCGAGGGGCCGCTCCGCGCCGCCCTGGCTGACAAGGGTGAGGTCCACAAACGCGCCAGCCCGTGTCAGGCGGGCCTCGCTCTGGTCAGAATCCCACAGATAAGGCAGCGCCTCCCATCCTGCTTCGCGATGGACCAGGATCCGGGTTTCGATCAGGCGCACCTGGCGCATGTCCAGCGCCGCGCCATTGAAGGACTGCTCCAGTGCGCCGGCTTGGCTGACGCGCTCGAACCCGCCTGAGGCGCGCGGATAGTAGAAGGTCTTGGTGATCACCGTACCGACGGGAAAGTCGAAGGTCTCGCGGGCGTCATAGGCCGCAGGGCCCGCGTCGCCGGGGATCCAGACCGTGCGCAGTTTCAGCGCATAATCGGAAAACAGGGGTGAGTTGAGATCATAGGGCGTCACGCCCGCGCCCAGCACCAGCGATCCGCCGCCCGCCGCCAGCTGGCCCCAGTCCGACAACAGATCGGGACGGCCGGCATCAATGAAGCGCGGCGCCGGGGCATCCGGGACGATCGCGGACCCTTGAGTCGCGGCAGCATCTGGCGCGCCGTCGCAAGCGGACAATATCAGCCCCGCCGCGAGCATAAGGGGGGCGATCAGGCGGGCGAGGCGCATCTAGAGCTCCAGCGCCACCGGGGCGAGCGGGGTGAGGGTGCAGTCAAAGGGCTCGGTGCCATGGCGCGGTGTTTCGGCATCGCGCGGATCGTCCACCCACATCACCTCGGCATCATTGACGCAGATGCGCTTGTCGTCGGGGAAGCCCTCCGCGTAGGCCGCATCCATATACCCGTCCCAGATCACCGGGGGCAGGGCGCCCATGGGCCCGAACAGGGCCACGCGCGCGGCCTGCAGGATCAGGGCGTCGGGATTGCCGCCGCCGCCCTCATAGGTGTTTCCATACACCCAGATCGCTTCGGGATAGGGATTGAAATCATCAGCCAGATCCAGGTTCTCAAAGCCGGAGGAATAGAAGCTGGAGATGATCACATGGCCGGTGCGGTTGTCGGTGAGCCGGTTATTGAAGATCTCTACCGCGTCATTGGCATTGATCAGAATGCCGGTCCCGGCAGGAACGCTGGCCACCGGTGTGCCGGCATGGCCAAAATTGCGGGTGTTGTTTTCAAACACGTCATTGTCATACACGCGGGTTCCCGCGCCTGGCCGGGTCAGGTGGGGCATGTTGAACACCAGAATGCCGCCGGTATTGTTGGTGGCGACATTGCCGTAGACATCGGCGTGGTTGGAGTTCTCGATCTCGATGCCGGCGACGTTGAACTCGGCGCGGTTATTGCGCACCACGATGCGGTCCGACTGGCCCACATAGATGCCGGCATCCGACGCGCCGATGGCGACTGAATCTTCGATCAGCACGTCGGTGGACTGGACCGGGTAGAGCCCGTAGGCGCCGTTCTCGGTGGAATATCCATTGGTCCATTCCACGCGCACGCCGCGGATCACGATATTGTCGCCGTCGGTGATTTTCACCGCGTCGCCCACCGTATCCTCGATGGCGAGCGCCTCCAGTGTGAAATTGTCCGCGCCGGAGACCAGCAGGCCTTCCGCGCCCTGGCGCTGTTCAGCAAAGGACAACACCGTGGCGTCCATGCCCTGACCGCGGATCGTGACATTGTCCACGGTGAGCGAAAGGCCGCGCTCGATGATGAAACGGCCCGCCGGGATCTCGATGACATCGCCGGGTTCGGCGTCCAGCAGGGCGGTCATCAAAGTGGTCTGATACTCGCGATCAAACCCTGACGTGTCGCGCGCAGGCTCCTCGGCCGAGCAGGCGCATGCCAGCAAGCCGGCAAGCATCGGCGCAAGTGTTCTGACGGCCCCCATGGAAAGCCTCCTCCCTGTGGCGGGCGTGTTCGCCCCCCTTGTTTTGCGGCAAGGATAAACGAACAGCGTTCATGGTGTCGAGGGCATGCTTTTTTCAAATCGCCGCCGCTGCGCTGGATCGCGCCAGCTGCGCTAAAGCCGTGACCGATTGAACCGCGGGGCGAGACTGGCGTTCTTCTCTGACTTCGGCCAAGCGGCTCCATACCCGGCTGTCACCGCCCCGCGCTCGAAAATTCGAGGCGGGAGTGATGCATGTTAGCGCGCGCCGGTTGCGGGGCGCGCATGCTTCCTGGTGCTAACCAAGGAAGGTGGGCTGATGACTCGTTATCAACTGAGAGATCTGATTGCGCCCCTGCGCCGGTACGGGCGTCTCATGACCGGCGATACGGCGATCGCCGACAAGGTGCTTCTGCGCATGCTCGCCGAAGCCAGACCAAGGCCGGGCGGCGGGAGCGTTTTCCGGCTGAAGCTGTATCGCGCTCTCACCGGCGCGCTGGCGATTGAGGCGCAGATCGTGTCACCGGCCCTGGCCTCGATCGCGCGCGGTGCGCCGTGCTCTGATGGTGCGCTGGCGGCGGCGGCCTGCGCCCTGCCCTTCGTGGAGCGGGCCGTTCTGGGTCTGGTCGCGGTAGAGGGATTCAAGCCCGCCGAAGCTGCATTGATCCTGAAGATGCCGGCCATGCTTGTGGAGCGAAGCCTGAACAGCGCGCTCGACCGCCTCAGCCCGATGCCGGTCTTTAAGGCCCCTGCGCCGGTCTATCTGGCCGAAGCCGGTCACGCCTGATCTGAAAGTCGCTGACGGGCGCGCCGGCGTGTGATAACGTTTCTCCGCTTTAGAGCGTGAAAAGAGGGGAGATGCCGGTGCGGCCCGATCTGACGACTATTGCCTTCGCCGCATTGTCTCTGGCTCTTGCCGGCACCGCTGCGGGGTTCGCACAGCAGACACCGCCGCCGAACGATCCGCCCCAACGCCTTCAGATCGACCCGCGCCAGCTTCAGCCGGTGGATCGCAGCCAGTTCCAGATTCAGGATTTCTCCCAGCTGCGCCCGGTGCTGCCGGAAACGCGCGAGCGGGATCCGCGTATGGCGGTGATCGACTGGACGGCAGCGTATTCTGACCGGGAACGCCAGCTGGCCGCACTGCGCCAATCCCAAAATCAGACCGCCAATCGGGTTGGCACCACTGCCGCACCCAGCCAGGATTTCATGCCTCAGCTCTCGCAGCGTTCGCGCGAGCGTATCCGGCCTGTCCACATGCCTGTCCTGTTGCCCACCGCAGCGGTCGCCGAGGCGATGACCACGCGCGCCGGCGGCGAGCCGGGAATGATGCTCATGACTCGGGCTGCGTTTTATGATGCGGCGTTCAATGTCGACGGAATGAGCATGCAGGTGAGCGGGACGCGCCTGATCAATCATCGCGGCAACGCGGTGGCGCGCGTGGCCGATATGAATCGCGGGCGCGGCAGCGACGGCTATCGCATTGTCACCAATGAAAGCGGGCTGACGGCCGATTTCACGCGCTATGGCGCCGCCTACACTGTGACGATTGAATGCGGCTCGGGCACCGATCCGCGCTGCGCCGACGAGACCTATCTCAGAGCCGTGCTGGACCGACTCTTCGTGGCCGGCGGCAATCCGGACGAGGAGGGCTGAGCCATGAGCTATCAGCGCGATGCGGTTCTGGCCGCCATCGTCGCCGTGCTGGGTGGCGCGGCGCTGGTCTTCTACCCTTCAAGCGAGCCCGGTGACCCGCCAGGTCCGGTGGTGGAGCTTCCCGGTGACACTCCGGATGACACTCCGGGCGATACCCCTGACGGGCCGGGCGACCTTCCAGAGGATATCCCCGGGGAGCTGCCGGGCGATGAGCCCGCAGATCCGCCCGCAGATCCACCCGCCGAGGATGCCGAACCGCCTGCGCCTCCGGTGGATGAAACCGGCACCGCGTTCACCTATGACCCGCCGGGTGAGCTGACCAGATACGATTTCCGCGACGATACCGAAGAAGACGGGTTTTCCGGAACCGGCTTTCAGGGCTCGGAGAATTTCGACCGTAATTACGTGTTCGCACCCGACATGGGCTGGCCATTAGGCGAGCGCGGCCTCACCAATTCCCAGGTTTACCGCCCCGGCGGATTTCAGTCTGTGGGCGGCCAGTGCAACGCCTCCAATTACGACTATCCCTGGCAGGATAATTTTTGCGAGACGCGCGGCTACGGCAATGCCTTCTGCCCGAGCGGGAGTGGCCATCAGGGCCAGGATATCCGCCCGGCGAGCTGCTCGCCGGTCACCGGAAATTCCCACATGGCCGTGGCGGTCGCAGACGGATATATCTCAAATATCGGATCAATTTCAGTCTGGCTGCGCGATGAGACTAGCGGGCGCACCTACTGGTACATGCACCTCAATCACTGGGACAATTGCGGCGATCCGGCGACCCTCAGTCAGGCCCAGTGCAATTCCGGGGGCATCGCCTCGATCTGCTCGGGCAATGCGCTGGACGTTGAGGTCGGCGACGAGGTGTCGGCCGGCGATCCCATCGGCGAAGTATCCAACTGGTTCGGCATTGGCTGGGATGCGGGGCGCAATCGCTGCGTCTGGCGTGCCACCACCGAGCATCTCCATTTTGAGGTCCACGACACGGTCAGCCCGGACGGCGACAGCGCTGCCTCCATGCGCGTGCCGCCTTATTCCTCGCTGGTCACGGCCTATCTGGACCGCCTCAGCGCCGATCCGGCCCTCTATCCCGAATGGGAAGAGGCGGAATACTAGGCCTTCAATCCGTTAAAGATCAGATCGGCGAGATCATTTGCGAAGGCGCGCGCGTCCAGAGGCGCGTCGTCGGCGCGCGCGAACACCGTGCTCATCAGAAGCTGGGTGACGGCGGGTCCGATCAGAACACGGTTCGCGGCGTCTGGATTGACCGGGCGAAACACGCCCTGTTCCACCCCGGCGGCGATCAATCCGGCCAGCGCGGTGTGGCCGATGTCGATCACCCGCGCCCGGTAATGGTGCGCCAACCCGGGAAATCTCGCCCCTTCGGCCATCACCACGCGGGTGGCAGCGGAAAGCTCGCGATCGGTGATGGTCTCGAACAATAAAGTCAGCACCGCGCGCAGGCCGGCTTCAGGGTCCCGGCGCGCCGCAGCGCGGGTGAGCCCGGCGACAGCGTCGGCGATCTGGGCGGAGGAAATCTCCACCAGAGCTTCGATCATCGCTGCCTTGGTGGGGTACAGGGTCCGGACGTAAGTCTCGGCGACGCCCGCGCGTTGCGCGATGTCGCGGTGGGACGGGCGCTCAAACCCCTCCTCTGCAAACAGCGCCACAGCGCAATCAAGAATATGTAGCGGCCCTTCATCGGGGCGAAATCCGGCTGGATGATGCGTCATGAATGGCCTCCTGTCGGACGCGATTTAGACCGTCCGAGTGCCGCTCCCAGAAAAAAACTTCCGGCTTGATGAAGGGCGCGTAGTAAAGGGTGCTTGACGTAAAGCGTCCTTTGCTTCAAAAGGTCAAGGTCGCTTTACAAAAGGGCTTCGAACATGACACAGGAGATCGCCATGACCCGTTCCGTTTTCATTCGCAGCACAGCCGTGCTGGTTCTATTCCTCGCCGCCGTCGCCGCCTGGGTCCTGCTGGGCGCAGCCTTTCTCTTCGACGTGGACCGCACCTGGTTCATCGCCGCCGTTATCGCCGCCGCGCTTTCCACGGAGGCCCTTATGTGGGTGGGCGCCGGCCTTCTGGGCTGGAAAGTCTTCGAGAGCCGGGCCGCCATCTGGCGGCGCCTCACCGGAGGCGGCGCGGCGTGAGCTTCACCGTCCTGCCTGAATCGGCGACGGCGCCGCCCGCAGCGCGCCGTCGTTATCTCTGGCGCAGCCTCATCTGCAGCGTGATCGTGGCAATCAGCCTGATCGCACTGCTGGAGGCCTGGGTCCCGCCTGCCTTGCGCGGTCTGGTCTTCGCAATCCTTGCGGCGGGGGTGCTGGCGGGCGCCTACGAATTCGCCCGCCTGATCCTTGCGCTGGACGAGATGCAGCAGCGCATTCACACTAGCGCCCTGGCTGTGGCGGGCGGCGGCGTCACCAGTGTCGCGACCCTGTGGGGGCTCGGCGCGATGATGTTCGAGGTCCCTGTCCCTGACGCGGTGTTCGCCGGGCCCGCCTTCATCCTCGCCTATTACGCGGCGCTGATCTTTGTCGCGCGCCATTACACATGAAGAACCGGATCAAGGATCTGCGCGCCGAGCATGGCTGGAGTCAGGCGGCGCTGGCCGAACGCTTGGAGGTGTCGCGTCAGACCATCATCTCCATCGAAACCGGCAAGTATGATCCCTCTCTGCCGCTGGCGTTCAAAATCGCACGGGTCTTCGGCCTGCCCATCGAGGCAATCTTCGATGACGCGGTCTGAGCGCTCGCGTGCGCCTGCCACGAGGGGCAAGGGGCGCAAGCGCGAGGTCATCAGCGCGACGGCGTCCTTCCTGTTCCTGGCCTAGGTCCTGGCCTGGTTCCTGGCCTAGGTCCTGGGCTAGCGTAAGCCCCGCGGCTTTCCTTCGTCTGCGCGAACGCCTAACTCTAGGCCGCCGACCGCCCGCGAAAGGAATTTCATGCTCAAAATCGCCTTCCAGATGGACCCGATCACCGCGGTCAATGTGAACGGAGATTCCACGTTCGACATTGCGCTGGAATGTTTCACGCGGGGCCATGAGATCTGGGTCTATGAGCCGAAACATCTGGTGTTCGAGGCCGGCAAGGTGCGCGCGAAAGCCCGCAGAGTGAAAACCCTGCAGCGGGTTCAGGGCGAGCATGTGACGCTCACCGATCCTGAAACGCTGGATCTTCACGGGGTGGATGTGGTGTTCCTGCGCCAGGATCCTCCCTTTGACATGAGCTACATCACCTCCACCCATATTCTCGAGCATTTGCAGCCCGAAGTGCTGATTGTGAACGATCCGCGCCATGTGCGTGACGCGCCGGAAAAGCTCTTCGTGACTCACTTTGAAGGCGTTATGCCGCCGACGCTGATTACCTCCGACGAAAAGGAAATCCGCGCCTTTTTCGAGCGTCACAAGCGCGACATCGTGGTCAAGCCGCTGTTTGGTAATGGCGGCGCGGGCGTGTTTCGCATCCGCGACAGCGCCGAGAACATCGCCTCGCTCATTGAGCTGTTCCAGCAGGTCAGCCGCGATCCGCTCATGGCCCAGGCCTTCGTTCCCGATGTGCGCAATGGCGACAAGCGCGTGATCCTGGTGGACGGGGAGCCGGTGGGCGCCATCAATCGCGTCCCCGCCGAGGGTGAGGTGCGCGCCAACATGCATGTGGGCGGCGTGGCGGTGGAATCCACGCTCACCAAGCGCGATCTGGAGCTCTGCGCGATCATCGGCCCTGAGCTGAAACGGCGCGGGCTGGTATTCGTGGGCATCGACGTGATTGGCGATTACCTCACCGAAATCAACGTCACCTCGCCCACCGGCATTCAGGAGCTGCGCCGGTTTTCCGGCATCGACGTCTCCGCGCTTCTGGTCGACTGGGTTGAAGCGAAACTGGGGCGGTAGGACGGTCCACCCCTCCGCCCCACGCTTCGCGCGGCGCACCTCCCCCATCAAGGGGAGGACAGGGAGCTTTGGAAGGACTGAAACGGGGAGCCAAAACCATGATTGATACCGACACGCTGCACCTGCAATGGGCGCTGTCCTATCCGTTTCCGCGGCCCCAGACGCCCTTCGTGTTCCTGGACGGCGCCACATGGCCGCTATTGCGCACGCGGGGGCCGTTCTCAAGCTGGACCATCGAAAAGCCCGGCGGCGAGGTCACGCTGGGTGAAGCGGCGGGCGAAAAGCGGCTCGCCGCCCTTGAAGACGGGCGCTATCACGCGGTGGCGGCCGTGGGCTCAAACGCCGCGCCAGCGCAGCTGAGGCGCAAATTCGCCGATCAGCTGGACGATGTGCTGATCCCGGTTATCCAGATCGAGATCCCGGGCCATGTGGTGGCCTATGCCAACCGGCTGGCCGTATATGGCTCGGTGCCCGCCACGCTGACGCCGCTGGAGGGCGGGTCGGTGACGGTGTGGGCGACGCTTTTGTCCAATCGCGATTATGAGATCATGAACGCCACCGAGGATCGCGGCGATATTTATGACGGCGTGCCCATTGCCCCTGTTCATGTGCCCGAAGCGGTTACCCGCCCGTTCGAGGCCTATGCCTGCCTCACCGGACATTTGCCGCTTCTGGTCTCGGCGTTCCGGTCCACCGGTTGCCCCTGGCCGGTGGGCGGTCAGTGGGAAGCGCAATCAGCCGCCATCCACGCGCTGGGACTAGATATGAGCGTGGATCAGTTCGTGCTGGAAAACACCTCGGACCCTGCCCTGCGCGAGCAACGCGACCTTGCTTTGTCAAAGGTGCGGTAATCGGCTGCGTCGAGTCCCGCTTGCCTCCGCCCGCGTTTTAAATGATATATCATTTAAACAAAGTAGGGAGATATCCTGCGCTCTGGCGTCAGGACCGGGGAGGGTTCCATGGCCGATTTTTTCATTCAGTACGAGCTGGAGATCCTGCGCTGGCTGCACATTCTGGCGATGGTGTACTGGCTGGGCGGCGAATGGGGCGTGTTTCAGACCAGCTATAAGGTGGTCAATCCCAAGCTCTCCTTTGACGAGCGCATGCGCCATATGGACACCGCCTACCGTATCGACATTCTGGCGCGCACCGGGATCATCACGCTTCTGCCGCTGGGCCTTCACATGGGCTATATCTGGGGGCTGCAGCCGCTGGGCGGTGCCTGGCTGGTCGCCATGTGGCTGGTCTGGGCGGGCTGGATGGGTGTCACCTGGGGCGCGTTTGTTACCCGCGGCAAGCCGATCTGGAACGTCCTGTCCGGCATCGAGGACTGGTCGCGCTATCTTCTCATTCCGACCCTGATCATCACCGCGATTACCTCGCTTCTGGGGTATGGACCGTTTCTGGCGGGCGAGGGCAGCAACTGGTACTCGGCCAAGGTGCTCACCTACGGCCTGGCACTGATCATCGGGGTTATCCTGCGCCTGATCATGCATGAGTGGCAGGGCAAGTTCAAAATCCTCGCCGCGGGGCCGGATGCGCCTGTGGAGGCGGCCCTGAAGCGCTCCATCGGGATCGGGCGCAATGTCGCCTACATGTACTGGGTGCTCATTGCCGCGACGTGCTTTTTCGCCAGCGTGAAGCCTTTTTAATTTGTGCTCAGGCCCCTCCGGGCCTTCGCTCCTCGCTCACGCTGCGGACGGCCGGCCTTGCGAACCCCTGCGGGTTCGGGGCGGGTGGTTTGTCGAGGACTGTGCTCGCCGCCCGCCCGCAGCTACAGCGAGGACCGACCGAGCGGAGGCGAGGAAGGTTCAGACCAGCCGCGGCGTAGCCCGCCGCAAGGGCAACCGCCCGCCCGCAGCTTCAGCGAGGACCGACCGAGCGGAGGCGAGGAAGGTTCAGACCAGCCGCGCCGCAGGCGCGCAAGGGCGACCGCCCGCCCGCAGCTTCAGCGAGGACCGACCGAGCGGAGGCGAGGAAGGATCAGACCAACCGGCGGCGCAGCCCGCCGCAAGGGCGACCGCCCGTCCGCAGCTTCAGTGAGGATCGACCGAGCGGAGGCGAGGGAGCACCAGAAAAAAAGGTGCGCCCGACTCGCCCCTTCCGAGCCGGGCGCGGGTGGGACCCGCCCTGTGGTCGCGCCGGCTCTCCATCGCCCCCCTCTGACGATTTGTGTGCCGCGCTGACACAGACAGGGCGAGCCCCGGACCGGAGGTCGCAAGGCGCGTGCTAATGACGCGCAAGGCGGCACTCCGGTCTTCCGGCCCCGCGCCGGAAGCGAACTGAAGAATACAAGATGTCTGCAGGCCCGGGCCGGAGCGCACGGGGGGAGAAAGACTGGCATTCCGGCCCGGGCCGGCACCGCATCAGCCAGCTTGGGAGGCGTAAGGCTGATGCGACGCCGGTATTGCAGACCGCAGCGGGAGCGGGAGGTCTCGCCGCCACAGGCTCTGTTATGGCGGCGCAACACGGCGGCATTGGTTCATAAACATGAAAAAGCCGCCCCGTGTGGGGCGGCTTTGCGTTCGAGCTGTTCAGTCTCGGTTCAGCCTGGGTGGTGGTGTCAGCCCCGCATCACGGCGCGTAGGGGCGGATCACGTCCAGCTCCAGCGTGTAGGCGGTATCGCCCAGATTATTGTCCTGGCGGGTGGTTCGCATGATCCCTTCCGCGTAGACCGGATCCCAGAGCCCGTCGATTTCGATCGGCTCGGCGGTGGTCACATAGACCAGCTGGTTGGGCGGGGGCGGCGGCACGTGGATGCAGGCACCGACATAGGGAACCAGCAAAAAGCGCGAAATCTCGCCGCCGTTGAAATCAAATGGCAGCACGTATCCGCCAATGCGCACACGCTGCCCGTCCAGGGCGTCCACCGTGTTGAAGGTCTGGATCTGGGGCATGCTCTCAATGCCGAAATGATCCATGCCGGACGCCACCGCCTGCATCTGCTGCAGCTCGGCGATGCGTTGGGCTTCGCCCTCGGGCAGCAGGTCCGACCAGGACAGATCCAGGAAATCCGGGCTCGACGGCCCATCCTGGGCCAGCGCCGGAGCGGCTGCGCCAATCGCTATGACGGGCGCTGCAAGCGGCAAAGCGACGAGGAGGAGGGCGGCAAGAAGATGTTTCATCATGGCCGGCAAGATGCGCTCGCAAAGCGGCGCATTCAAGTCGGTGATGCGGTGGCCGCGCGGCGCCGGGTCGGCGCGTCCTGATGGCCGGCCTAGTTCAGGCGCAGCGCTGCGGCATCAGGTGTCAGCGTCCGGGCCAGAGCGCGGCTGGCATCAAGATACTGCACCTCGACCCGTTCCAGGCGTTCGAAGGCGGTGAACAGGCCTGACAGATCCAGCGCCGTGATCCGCGCCGGGGCGTCGCACTGGAAGCTCCAGCTCACCATGACGTCGCCATGGCCCGCATTGTCGCCCTGATCGTGCCCCTGATCGTGCCCCTGATCGTGCCCCTGATCGTGGTGGTGATCATGGCCGTGGCTGTGATCGTGGTCATGGTCTTCCTGATGACCGTGGTCGTGCTCATGGGGCTCCTCGGCGCTGTCGCCAGGCTCCGGCGCGCCGGTGACGGCGGTGTCGGTGAGGGTGCATCGAGCATTCTCACCAAAGGTGACGAGGCCCGGTTCGGCCAGGCGCGCCGTCACGGCCGCAACCGCGTCCATCCGGTCAGGTGAGGCCGCGCCTTCAAAGCCGTAGAGATTATAAGCCGGGCTCGACAATTCGGCGACCAGGAGCCCGTCCGGATCGGCGGCGGCGATGAGGTCAGCCGCGCCGTGGACATGGGCCCCCAGCTGGCGAAGGCTTTCGCTCTCGGCGGACGCGGCGCCCGCGCTCAGTCCGGCACTCAGACTGGCGCTGAGTGTAGCAAGCGTAGCGGTGATTAGAACACGGGACACACGCATCAAAATCCTCCGGAAGGTCTCGGCCGTGCAGGGCCTGGCTTGTGGACTCAGAGATCGAGCCTAGTGGTCATGATCATGAAGCTGGCCGGCGGGTGCGGCGATTTCAGGGCCGGCGTCGTCTAGCTCATGGACATGGGGCGCGTGGACAAAGGTCAGTGCGGCGGCCAGTCCGGCACCGGCGAACACAGCGGCGCCGCCCTTCATGGCACCGGCTGATTCAGCCTCATGAAGCAGGTGGGCGGCCCCGGTGTGGAGCAGCAGTCCGGCCACCACCGCGAACAGCGCGCCCAGCGTCGCCGGGTCCAGCCCGCTGGCGAAGGGTGCGGCGATGGCAGCCGACGCCAGCGTGGTGACGCCCGAGGCCAGGAAGGCGGCGATCGCTGCGCCGCGATCGCTCATCCCGAAGCGTTGCAGCAGCACAAAGCAGATCAGCGCCTCTGGAAACTCATGGAGGACAAGCCCGCTCGCAGCGCTCAGCCCGATCACGGGATCAACCTCGAAACTCACCGCATAGACCAGCCCGTCCAGGGCCGAGTGCAGGGCGATGGCAATAACCGGCGCAAGGCTCGCGCGCCTGGCCAGCGTGCCGGCATGATCGTGACCGTGAGCCTGGTGGGCATCCTGGTTATGGGAATGTCCGGCGACGCTCGCCAGGCCGTGCAGAACAAAGCCGCACGCAAATCCGGCCAGCACCAGCCAGGGCGCCTGATCGCTGAGCACCAGAGCTTCCGGCAGCAGCATGACCAGCGCCATGGTGATGACAATGCCACCGGCGAACGCGGCCAGGATCGGCGCATTGGCCCGCGTAAAACTGGACGCGGTGCGCACCAGCGTCAGCGCCAGCCCGGCCACCAGCGCGGCAAGCATTCCAAATACAATCGTGGCGGCGATGGGGGACAAGACGAGCCTCGGGCGAGTGAGCGTTATAATGTTACACTCGGGTCTTTACGCCCTGCGTCCGCCCCGCGCAAGCGCAGCGTGTCCGGCCCTTGCGCGGTGTGCCGGCGGGACTCAGGCAGGGCGCCGGCTCCGGAAGGCGGCGGTCAGCGTGCCGTCGTCGAGATAATCCAGCTCCCCGCCCACCGGCACGCCGCGCGCCAGGCTGGTCACCTCCACGCCGGTACCGGCCAGCTTGTCAGCCAGGAAATGAGCCGTGGTCTGGCCGTCCACCGTGGCGTTGAGCGCCAGAATGATCTCCTTGGCGTCCTCGGCGCGGGCGCGTTCGATCAGGCCGGCAAGGTTCAGCTCTTCAGGGCCAACACCGTCGAGGGCTGACAGCACGCCGCCCAGCACGTGATACCGGCCCCGGAACGCCGATGAGCGCTCCAGCGCCCAGAGATCGCCCACGGTTTCGACGACACAGATCACGCTGTCATCGCGGCGCGGATCGCGGCAGAGCGCGCACGGATCGGTGACGTCCAGATTATGACAGCGCGAGCACGCGGAAATCTTCTGAGCTGCCTCGGCCAGCGCCTCGGCCAGCGGGATCATCACCGCCTCGCGCTTTTGAAAGAGCTGCAAGGCGGCCCGCCGCGCCGAGCGCGGGCCCAGCCCCGGCAACTTGGCCAGGAGCTGTATGAGACGTTCGATTTCCGGGCCGGAGGCAGGCATGGGCAAGGCTCCTTCGCGCCGCGATTCTCACGGCGAGTGTCCGTCCCATACTTAGCGCGCTCTCCGGCTGGATGAAAATCATCGCGGCGCCGAACGCCCCTCTTCCGCTCCATGCTTTCTCTGTCCCTCCCCTTGATGGGGAGGGTGGGCGCGCCTTTAGGCGCGGTCGGGTGGGGTGAGGGACACCCTCCCTATTCCTCCAGTACGACCCGGCTCACAGCGGCGGCGCGGGCGGCGTCTTCGGTGAACAGCAGCTCGTCCCAGGCTTTGGCGGAATAGGCGCGGGTCTGGTCGCCATAATGGGGCGAGTCGGGATTGGTGGACTGGGAGTAGCTCAAAAGGCCGCGCGAGCGGGGGCCATCATCGGTGAACTCCACCGCCATGATCCAGCTGGAGCCGTGGACAATCTTGGTGATCCCCAGCTCGGGCTCGGGCGGGGTGCCGTAGATCATGTTGAACACACCCAGATGACCCGGCCCGCCATGGATGGCGATGCGCTCATCACCGCGCTGCTCGGTCTGGATTTCGCCCAGCGGCGCGTCCAGCGCGATGGAGAGCGCGGCCAGCTGGCCAGCCCCGGTGCGCAGGGCGGTCAGCACCGCCGGATTTGCGACGTCCAGCGTATGGGGCGTGATGAGCGGCTGCTCAGGGTCATAGGGTGTGGCCCATTGCAGGCCGCCAGCGCCGGCAAACGCGTTAAACAGCATGGCGCCGCGGCTGGTGGTGTCGACTTTCAGATCCCAGCCCGCCAGCGCGTCGCAGGCCGGCTGCAGATCGGCCCCGCCCTCCTCGCGGCAGAGGGTGACGAGGTCGTCGCGCACCAGCTCGCCGCCATGGTGACGGTTGGAGAACATCACCGCGGTGATGGTGTCCAGATCAAAGCCCGGCGCGCCCAGCCCGTCGGTGCCCGCCAGGCGCTGCTCGATCTGGTCGACGCCCAGGCGCGTGCGCAAGGAACGCTGCGTCCCCTGATCGCCGAAGATCGCGCTGTAAGCGGTCATCGGCGCATCGGGATTGGACAGCCAGGGACTGTCGTTGGAGTTGGCGGTAAAATCATCGCGGAAAATCGATGGCGCATCGGCCGGGCCGAACACGCCGCCGGCGGCGCTGATACGGGTGGCGCCGGCGCGATCAGAATACCAGCGGCATTCAGACCGCGACGCGTCCAGCACCGGCGTGCGCGCCTGCATCCAGAAGCCACGCGCCAGATCAGACGCGGCGCACGCGGCGATCAGTGCGTCGTCCACCGCCGGAGTCAGGCCCATATCACCCAGGAAGGCCTCGCCTTCAGAATCTGCGGCGATGGTGTTGAAGGCGGTGGCCTGATAGCGGCCCAGCGCCTCGTGCAGCTCGCGCACATTGGTCGCGCGGTACATGGCCAGATACTGGTCAACAAAGCGCAGGCCCTGGCTGGGCGCGGCCACGGCAAAGGCCCGTTCAGCTGTCCAGGCCATGCGTTCGGTTTCCACCAATGGCCCGAACTCGGTGTCGTAAAGCGTGCGGGTAATCTGCGCGCTCGCGCCGTCCTCGCCCGCCACCTCGACCGTGATGTCTCTCGTGCGCATGGGCCGACTTTCGCCGTCGACCAGGTAGCGTGTGGCGTCTTCAGTATCCAGGGTCAGCTCAAAAAACCCGTAGCGCCGCGCCGTGGAGACGGTGTGGCTCCAGGCCACATGCTCGGTGTGGCCGATGCCCACAAACGGCGTTGTGATCAGCCCGGCACCAACGACGTTCAGCTCGCCGGGGATGATCAGATGGGAGCGGTAAAAGCGGAGCATCCCGTCCCAGGGATAGTGAGGATTGCCCAGCAAGACACCGCGCCCATTGCGGCTGGCCTGCGCGCCGATGGCATAGGCGTTCGAGCCCATCACCGGCGCCTCGTCGGTCAGATCAAGGCGCGCTTCCACGACCGGACCGCCCGCTTCGGGCGGCGCAGCCGAGACCACCGGCTCTATGAGCTGACCAAAGGGCTGGATCAACGCGCCGGCCCACACGCGCTCGGCCGTCAGCGGCTGGATATGGGCTGCGCCGGCGCAAAATGGATCGTTGATATTGGCCGTGCCGGTGTCAGCCAGCCAGCGATTGACCCCGGCGGTATAGCCGTCGATGAAGGCGCGCGCCTCGTCGCTGGGGGTATCCACATCGCCGTCGGGGCCGTTCAGAAGTGCCTGAACGATGCCGTCATCCAATAAGGCGCGGTGGTAGATGTCGGAAGCGATATTGGCATCGTTTTCCCCGGCGCCGAGATATTTCGCGCGCTCGCTGCGCAGGGTCAGATCGCGGTCAAAGATCATGCAGGCATTGTCTTCAGCCGCCGCATAGCCGAGCCCGTAACCGATCCCGCCATAGTTGGACGCGATCACGTGGGGCACGCCATATTCGCTTCTGATCAGCTCAGCCGAATAGCGCGAGCCACCGGCCTCGGCAGCGGAGCTGGTGGGGGCGGCGGCGGGGCTGGCCCCTGGCGCGCCGTCCGCGCCAAGGCTGGGCAGATTGGCGCAGGCGCTGGCGAAAAGGGCGATGATTGCCGCTGTTGCGAGTTGCGCTTTCATGATGGTTCTCCCCGGAATAATTATGGTTGGACGAGACCCTAGCGCGCCTTGCCGTGCGGGTCATCTCGTTGCGCGCGAAAGAAAAATGACGGCCCGGCCTCAGCCGCTGCCCCATTCTCGTCAAGGCGTTTGTGCAATTTGGCCAATGTCGCTATTTGCCGCCTTGAAGGTTTGCTTCACCGCCCCGGAAGTCTGGTTCACCGTGTTAGTCACCGTGTTACTCACCGCTGTTTCCCGCCTCGCGCTCGCCGCTATGGCCCTGGTGGCCGCGCCAATGCTCGCGCTGGCGCAGCAGGGTGAGACCGCGCCGGTGAATGTTACGCTGAGTGTGGGCGAGGCGGGGCTGATCGCGCGCTATCGTTTTTCAGAGCCGGCGTCGCGGCTGCATCTGGGCGCGCCCCTGAGTGAGGCGGTGGACCGGCTGATGCTGGACGGTGAGCCAGCGCGCATGGAGGCGGGGGTTGCCCATTGCGGCCCCGATTGCCGCTTTACCGAAGCCGAGCTGACGCGCATGGCACCGGTTGTGCGCGGCTATCCAGATTATATCGATGCCGGCCCATGCGGTGCCTGGGCGGATCTGTCCGCCTATGCTGCCCTGGATTCTCAGACCGGTGAGCCGCTTGCGGGCGCGATGTCTGTGGGTGGGCGCGAGATCGCGCTCACGGGCGAGCACCCTCACTATGTGGCAGTTCGCGCGCCCGAGCGGTCGCCGGTGTGTGACGGGGCAGATGTCATGGCCGAGGATCGGCTGGGCGCCAGTGCCGCGCGCATGGCGGCTGATTACGGGCTGATCTTTGGCCCCTTGGCGCCGGGCACGCCGCAGATCGTCGCTGCCCCTGCCAGCGCGCTGGAAGCGGGTGTGGGCGGTGTGCGCGGCGCGGCAGCGGGCGACGGCCTGATCTTCCTGTTCTCAGAACCGGGAGCGGCGCCGCAGCGTCATGCAGCGCTGGCGGTGCTGTCCCATGAAATGGCGCACTTATGGATCGGGCGCCGCGCCCGCCTGCATCCGCAATTTGAACAGGCCTGGATCACAGAAGGGGCCGCCGAGTATCTGTCGCTCAAACAGCTCCTGCGCATCGAGATGGCCGGAGAGCGCTTTGTTCTGGATCAGCTGTCGCGCCATATAAGCGCCTGCCTGTCGGCGATTGGAGAGGCCGAGCTCCTGCTCATTGGCTCCACCCAGGAGGGCGGGTTCCCCTATAATTGCGGGACGCTGATCGCGCTCTTCGCCGACCGCGCGGCACAAGCGGCCGGCTCCGGCTTTGAAGCCGCTCTGGCTGACATGATCGCCGATCCGGCCTTCACACGCGGGCAGGCAAGCGGGCTGGACTACGCCGCCGGCCTTGGGGCCCATATGAGCCGCGCAGACGAGCAGGTGATGCGGGAGGATTTGCTCGCCCCGGTGCCCGACAAGCGGGCCCGCATGCTGGCGGCCTTGAGCGCGGCGGGTCTGGGGCAGGAAAGCCGGCGCGGCCGCGCGGTGCCAGCCTATCTGGCTTCGGTGGCTGCGCGTCATGTGGTGTCTCAGCTTTGCCCCGAGGGCGGCGGCCGTTTCTGGATCGATTCCGGCGTGGTGCTGGAGCTGGCTCCGGCCTGCCACGGCCCGGCGGGCACCAGCGAATTAACGGCCATCGCCGGGATTGATCCGCTGGCCGCGCCACAGGCGGCGCTGGACGCCCTGGCGGCCTCGTGTGGACCGGGCGGGCCGCTCACACTGAGCCTGGGTGAAGCGCGCCACGAGCTGACCTGCCACGCGCCGCTGCCGGCCTATTTTCACGGCTTCGCGCTGAACGAGGCGCGGGCGCTGGAGGTCTTGTCCACGAGGCCCTAGCCGCGTGCCGCCCGCCTAGCCCTCGGCGGCGTGCGTGGCGCTGCTCGCCGTTTCACTGGCGGGGGCAAACTCAC
>Ga0136600_1000434_pt1 | contig 22478 bp, 28 predicted proteins | sample AntRauMFilla2698_FD_104634 | JGI IMG/M metagenome (GOLD analysis project Ga0136600, IMG submission 104634) | Saline lake microbial communities from Rauer Islands, Antarctica - Metagenome Filla 2 #698 | ecosystem: Environmental > Aquatic > Non-marine Saline and Alkaline > Saline | place...
CTGACTAAATATTTGGTTGTGGCCTGAGAAGCACCTGCCTCAACCGCTTCACCAATTGTTTTTGCAAATAACTGTTGAGTGTTGATGGGAGGAATAACCCCTGCTGCACTCGCTGTAGCTGTTCCTGTCGCTGCACCGATGCCCATTATCAATGCTCGTCCACCTGCGGATTCTTCAAGGTCAGTCTTTTCGACTAATCCAGTTGTAATAAAGCTAGTTGCTACGGAACCACCACCTGTTGTTATTGCAGCGGCCACTTTTAGGGCCCCCACGCCCCCTGTGACCCAATCCATAGTTTTTAACGTCTTCTGTTCTGCGACCTTCTCTGCAAAGTCCTCAATATTCTCTGTGGCCGTTATAATACCACCCGAATATTTGTCCAATGTTCTAACTAGACCTGATTTACTCTTTCCTGATGCAATATATGACGAAGTTCTCTTAATCCCCCCGTAAGAAGGTGCCATAGCGAGCGCAGTAGCTCCCCTCAGAGCTTTTGAGAGTTCCTTACGGTCAAACTCACCTGTCGTAGCGAAACGCTTAGGAATAGCCGTTATGTTTGTTAGGGCATCAACGAGATTAGGTGGCAAAACGTCCCACTTAACGAGGGTCTTATCAAAGACCTTACCAACAGGAGACAAAACGAACTTTTCGGCAACACTAAATGCCTTAACAAGTTCCCCTGTGATGGGAGATATAAACCTAATACCGTCCTTTACACTTCTTGCAAGACTTTTCCCAACACTCTCAATTGTTGATGGGAGTTTGCTGACTTCATCGGCAATTTGTTCCCCAACAGACTTAACAACTTTAGTAAGTTGACTTGCAAGGCTTGATATAGCTTTAAAGGGATTGAAACCCATAGTTCCATCATTCATTAAGCAAGTCCCTTGTTGAGAAGTGGCGCAAATGTTCCGCTTGCTACTTCACTTCCACCACTCTCATAACCCTTGAAATAGGCGAAGACTTCATTTCCAAAATCAGAAGCCACCTTCTCTTGAGCTTGAGTTACTTTTTGCTTCAACTCTTTCCAGCCATCTTTTGCTCTTGCAATATCACTTGGATAGTATGAGGCCTTCATAAAAGGTATTCCGTTAACTTTTGAAAGCTCATTAACCTTTTTCCAGTATTGGTCAACTGTCATAATCCCACTAGGAGGGTTTCTTAAATATGAACCAACTCTTTTATAGACTTCCTTTACTTCTTGATGCTTCATAATTGCAGGGTCAAATATTGCAGCAATCATTGAAACGCTTTGAACTTTATCAACATTGGTTACATAGTTTTTTTGGGTAAAGGTCGTTTCGCCATTTATCATACTATTTGAAATTACCTTAAAGACTTCCGCACTTCGCTCGTCCGAACCTAGCTTTATAGTTAGATAGGTTAAGTAGCCTTCGAGAACACCCCTTGGAACCCCAAGAAAGTCTTCAATAATGAATTTTTTCATAATGAAAGCGTCAAGGCAGTATGAGGGAAGAAGCTCGTACTTATCACCAAACTCAATAACGTCTTCAACACTTAATGGAAGATAAGGTTCGGCGTTATCAATAAAACTTCCAACAACCTCTTGCTCGACTCCATTATCGTAAAGCTCTTGAAGTTGAGGCTCTATGAACTTGTTCTTTTTCTCGTCATAGGTTTTTGCTGTCTTCATCATTTTATAAACAGCGTACTCAACAATTCTATGCCTTACCGTTCCTTGCGTTGATTCCTTTGCCATTTTCCTTAACTTAAAGAAGTCTCCCATAAAAGCCGCAACACTTGTTGTGGGTGCCATAATCGGAAATAGAATATCGTTACTTACCAATGACTCTTTGTATAAATCATTTGCATTAATATCTTTAAACTCGTCTTCAAAGAGTAGTAACCTATTCGATAGCTGTGAGTGCATCATTTGAAGATACTCTTCCCTCTTGAGTTCCTTCATCATTAGCCTGTCAAAAGTTATGACAAGCTCCATTAGTGGTCGTTTGTAATAAAGGATTTCTTTATAAACTTCTTTGCACTTTCTTAAAAGGTTTGCCTCAACAATGAAGGGGTGATAGTTGGATACTTCTTGAAAGGTGAAGTCGCTACTTTCAAAATCACTTAGACTGCTTTTCTCATAGATTGATGAATCAATATTTTGCCAACTCCCATTTGCCTCAATCAGTTTAGACCTAAGTAGCAACACCTTTGCGTCCATATCTGCAACCATGTTTTCAACTTGCCTCAACCAATCAATACAAAGTTCATCGTCTGCATAAAACATTTCAGATAGTTCGGTAAAGTATTTTTTAAAATCAATGTTTAAATAGTTTGGGGTTTGAACAAAGTATCTTTTGTTTGCATCAATAATAGGAGCAAGCTTATTCACAACCTTTGTTTTAATGTCAAAGACAACATCAATATTGTTAATAAATAATCTCAGGGGTAGCCTTTCGGGTTCGCCTTCGCCAAGAGGAATTGAATAGTATTTATTATTCAGAGCTTGCTTGATTATTTCGTAAAGCTTTGAAATGTAAATTGAGTCGTTAATTGTTATCTCTTTATAGAAGTCCTCAATGGTTACGCCATTAACTTTGTCTGACCTCTTTTCTTCGTTGATAATATTAAGGTGAGAGCGTGTGTCGATGATTGCAGAAAGAACCAAGTCAACATTATCATTGGTTTCCATTAACTGATTAACTCTTCTAACATCGGGGGCAATTGCAGCAATGACCTTAGTTAAAAACTTAGGCCCTCTATTTTCGACCGTTGGAATTGACTTAAATAGGTCGATGGGAAAACTTTTCATTTCAAAAAGCCTTGGAACTACTTCATTAAGATTCTCTCTCAGGTATGTAACTTCTGTAATTAACCTCTCATGTCTTGACTTGATGGTGTCGAGCTTATTAGCGTCAACTGGTAAGCCAGAAGATAATGAGGGGAACGAAACGCTAAGGAGCTTTTCGTATATAGATTCATCTAAGAAGACGAATTTAGTGTAGTCGCCCCTTGAAACAGTCGAGGCGAAGGCCACAAAGTTGAAAAAGTTTTCGATAGTGGCGTTATTTTCTTTCCAAAATTTGAGAGAATCATGAAGTTTGCCAAGCTCGGAAGCTTTAATTGGCATACTCTTTGATTTTAGTATTTCAATTTGATTATTGAGAGCAGTAAGGTCGTCATTTATCCAGTTAGGAGAAAATGTGAAAGGGTACTGTTTTTTCCAGTACCCTCTGCCCCTTGTAAAAGTTGGCGGTGCTACTACAAAGGGGTTAATCATTTTATTTTCCTTTAAGAACCATATACCCAATAAGAGCTACAATTCCCCAACCTAGAGGCGTAAGCCCTTTATCCGATGATGCTTGAACTTGAAGTTCGTTTTCTTCAACCTGATTTCCTGTTACAGACGACTCAACAACAGAGCTATTCATTTCGTCCTCAATCTCTGCTTCAACTTCGCTTGCAGCATTGAAGCTTTGGTCAATTTCAAAACTCTGACCAAGCCAAACCCTTTCGGCTCCTTCGGCTGAGTCCATTCTTTGCTTTATTTGCTGCCACTCTCCTGCATTTCCCTTGTAAAGTAGGCTTTGCATTGATTCGGGGTTTTCCATTAAGTTCTCCTACTTTCTAAAAAGTAGTCCCTTGATTTGGGACAAGACATTGTTAACAACTGTATTAGTAGCTGTGGTTTTTACTTTCACGTTTGATTTAGGAGGCATTTCCTTAATTATTTGGCTAAAGCTCTTTGTTTTGTTTCTTGGAACAAAATCCATATTAGTAGCTAGTCTAACCTCACCAACATCAATAACGCCATCATTGTGAAACTCGGGATAAAGAAGACTGTCACCCCATTGGTCAGTTGTACCATCATTGTTGTAATCAGCACTTGAGTTTGAATCAAATCTTGCGGCTTTGTTGTTATGCTCAAGAGTGAAGTCACTTACTTGGTTTTCAACTGAGTCAACGCCTGAGTGGTGGTCGTCCATGTGATTTGTAAAGTCAGCTTGAAGTTGTCCGATTTTTTTAGCAAGAACCTTGTCCGTCTTTTGAAGTGAACGAATTACGTCATTTGAAAAGTTACCATTATCTGTATCGTCAACATTCATTCTTTCGACTGAACCAAACCCCCTGCCATAATTTCTTTTTTGCAATGCCGATAAAGACCTATCTCTGTTTTCAAGTGCGAAGCCTGAGTTGCCAACCTTTGAGAGTTCAAGTGCCTTGGCTTCACTCATGTTTGGAACTTGTTCAACCATTCTTCTTGCATTTTGAAGGCTTCCAAAATCAGCAGGTGTTTCTGAATCCATACCTGCGTCCACAACTGAAATTCCAGAAAATCCATCATCAGTCCAAGGTTGTTCCTCACCTTTATAGTCGTACTTATCAAAATCCATTGCTTGATTATTTAGAGATGAACGCCCCTTAGAGCTTGATACATCTCTGTTTGAATACTGTGCAGAACTTTCTTGGTTTAGGTTTCTGGTTTCACTGTTAGGACCATGGTTACTTCCCATTGTTCCACCATTAAGGAGTGACTTTAAAACCTTTGCGGCTTCCTTAGCAGAACCATAATCTCTTGCCTTGTTTGCTGCGATAAGTTTGTTTTTATACTTTGTAATTAGTCTCATTCTATCTTGTTTCATCATTACTCCTTATTGGGCTTTTGCGCCACGAACTGCTGAAATATTTAATGCAAGCATACCAAGCATGGCAACAACGATAACACCGCCAACGATAACACCATATTTTTTTAACTTATCAATTTCACCCGAAGCTCCTGTTAGTGCGCCTTGAGTAAGACCTAGTCCCATTTTTGCAAGATACTCTTTTTGTTGCTCTTGGGTAAGACTGTCGGGAACAACTTTGTTTACCTGACCGTCAACGAGGTTGATACCTGCTGCAATAAGTTTCTGTTGTTCTTTTTGAAGATAAGCTGCGCCTTGTTGCTCAACAGAAGTGAGCGTATTATCAAGGGTTTTGTTTACGGCCTTCTCAGCCGATTCGAGGAGGTTGTCAAAGAAACCGCCCATATATGCTTGAGGTACTTTCATACCGAAGTTTGAACTTCTCATTACGCCTTCCCTCCGCTTGAGCTAATAACTTTATAACTAATCAACCCAACGAGCAAAACGCCAACTCCGATACCACTATACATTAAGACTTTAGGATTAATACCTAGCCCCTTTGCTTGGTTTTGCATCATCATCATCATTTGCATCATTTGGTCGTTATTGTTTGATGGTTGAGTAACATTATACGTTACTGGTACAACCGAGGGGGTTGCTGTTGCAGAACCCGATGGAAGGTTTAATGCCCTATTAAGTTCGGCTTCAAGCTTACTGTTTAAGTCGGTTGTTGCTTTAGTTACACTTGCTTGAAGTGCCTTTTCTGTTGTGGACATAAGATTGTCGCCAATTTTACTTCCAAAACTTGAGAGCGAATCCATGAACTCGAAGCCCATTGTGCTATCGGGATACTTTGTAGCACTATTATCCCACCCTGTTTCCATTGTATTACCTTCCTTGTTATCTCTGTTATTTTAACAGAAGTCTCTGTTCTATAAAAGTATGCTTAAAATTCGTCGTATTGCTCTAGTCGTTGCACTCTAAGTGATTGTCAAAATAATCAATTACGGACATATCAGCATCTTTTCCCAATGAACGTATACCTGCGCTCGGATAGCCCTCTTGATGAGCGTACTCCCGTATCTCGTCCCTTCTATCGAATCTTCTGTTGTTTGATAAATGATTATCTATAAAGTCTTGAAAGTTATCAAAAAGGGCTTCTTCAAGATATTCGTATTCACCTGCTTCTGAGTCATAAGTTGGTGTTAGGTAAAATTTCGTTATTGACTCAGCCATTTTCTTCCAAGTTATATAAACGATAAACTCTTTTGTTTTTTTATCTACAACATATTTTACGCCAAGTTCATCAAGGCAATCATGAAGAAAAGTCTCGCTTTGCTCATGAAGTGACGAATTAACACCAATTACTGCAAGGTCACTCATAGTTGATTCGAGGGCCATTAGTAATTGATCGTTTGATGTTATTTTAGTGGGTTCATACGAGTGAATAGTCCCGTTCCTATGTTTTGTATTTAGCCTTCCGTAGCTTTCAATCATATCCTCTGCATTGGTTTTATGTTTACCATCGGCAGCATCTATTAAACTATCAATATCAAACCCTTCTTTAAGTTTTATGTTAAAAACCCTTATGTATATTTCAAGTATTTCTTCGGCATCTTCTCGATAATCTCTTATGCTTAGGTGGTCGAAGTTATCATAAAGCCAGTGGTTATCTTCATCATTTAGGTCAACAGACAGTCGCTTAAATGGAGTGTCGTCATCATTTACTAGGTCAGATAACCATGAAAACATTTCCCCAACGTAACCCCTAGCAATTGGAAATTCTTTTTTATCATAAGGGAACTTAGTTGGTTTGAATTTATGGACCCCCATAGCTTCTTTGTATAACCGTAAGACCGAGGAAACATCAAACCTATCCTCGATAACCTTCATGAACAACTGGTTGCCTATTCTTTTTCTAAGTATGTCCAAATTAAAAAGGTCGGGTCTGTATTTTTTTAGTTTTTCAAGGTCGCTCTTACTAAGGTCGGCAATATAAAAATTCTTATGTTCGGCATGACCACCACCAACGATGAAATCAATGTAACCCTTGCATAAGAGGTCAACCATATAGGGATGGGCTTTTTTTGGGAACTTTGTGTTGCTGAATCCTTTTGATTCTCCCATGAAGTAAAGAGTAACCTTCTTGGGTTTCCTTTCGGTCTTAACTATCTTTTTCAACCTTTTCTTTTTGGTGGGCTTTTTTCTACGCCATTTACTATTGTCTCTTTTCCATTTTGGAACCCTTTCTTCAATCTTGTTTATTATAAAGTCGTTCTCTTTATAAAACTCATTATATTCAGCAAGGTCATCTAATGATGTAATAACGCCAGTTCTAGGGGAGGCGTTTTTTATAGTTCGTGTCTTAACGGGTTTCTCTTCCTCGTACTCAGCCTTTGTTATTACACAGGTTGACATATTTAAAAATCTTTCGCCTTTATGAGTATTCACTTTCATCCTTAACGAAAAAAGGTCATCACTAGAAGTGTAAGCGTGTTGGTTTCCGCAATGCTTACCAAAGTCTCCCTCCCTAATCGAGAAGTTCATGCTCAATCTTTCCCAAGTCACAACCCCTTTGGCCGTACCAATTGAGCTGTCTTCGCTTGGTTCGCCTTCGTCACTATAAAAGGGAAGCTCTTGGTTATTGTACGATGCTAATGTCTCATGAAAATCAACGTCCTCTTGCTTGGTACTTCGCTTTAAAAACCCTAGGCTTTTTATATAAAGATCGCTTAAAGTAGCTATCCTGTCACAAAGTCGTCCTAGTGGTTGAGTTTCAAAGGTAAGGTTCAGGATGGGTGTTATGTTGTTGTCGTATGCAATTGACAACTCATGCTCAAGGTAGGCCAGATTATTTCCAATAGAGGTAGAGTTTTGCCTAGGGTCTGTTCTTGATTGTATAATAAAATCATTCTTTTTCTTTGGATTAATAATATCAATCGAAAGGGCGTGAGAGAGAAGAGTGCTAAACTCTAGTCCCTCAATTCTTTCTTTATATACATAACCATATTTTTTAAGCTCTTTAAGATAGAAGGGCGAGAAATTCCTAATGAGCCTTATAACATTTTCCTCAAATTCAAGCCCTCTTGGATTTGGTTCTGTGTCAAACTCTCTCAGGAGACTTATGTCAGCGAGGACTGATTGTATCACCCTGTTTAATGACACTCTATCGTTAGGTATATCAAGGGTCGAGTTATGTTCAGAATAATCAACAAGGTTTGAAAGAGGTTCGTTTTCCAGTTCAAGCTCTTTTATATTTTCATAGTTTTTTGAAATATAGGTAAACTCAAGTTCGTCGGTTATGGAGTTGATAAACTCAAGGGAGAGATAAGCAAGCCTTATGTATCCAGTGACATATTGAAGATAGTCCCTTCTGACCATAGGGAGTAGCTGCATCTTTTTCATTTCTCTTTTGACTATATTGATATCATTTTGGATATTTGGCATTATCGAATCATGGATAGGTTGCTGAAATCCAAAATTACTTGATTCCATTAAGTAATCAAAGAAGTTATGAGCACATCCGACTTTAGAGGTAGTTATATCAAGCTCGCTGTAGTTTTCAACAACCTTATTGTATAGCTCAAAATAGTGTATTCCCAACCCATTCAATAGTCTGATGTTTGCCTCATCTGTTGCCTCGGTTTCATCCTTTATTAAAGCTAGGGAAAAATCATGCGCAAGAAGGGTCATGTCATAGTCAGAAAGCTGTTGTGCTTTCATGAACCCTATCCAGTTGTTACTTAATTCTAATGACTCATTTGTAAAAACTGGAAATGAAGCCTTTCGCCGAGCATCGTTTTCACCATAAGAGTTTCCGAATAGTTCAATGTTAAAAACATCAAAGGAGTGTTTTATAGAGTCAACTTCTACTACTCCATAGTCTTCCTCCCATTCAAAACGTGCAAGTCTTGTTTCGAGAAACATGGCGGTTGTTTTTTGGAAATCCCTTTCGTGTTCATCCATTGATTTCTGTGAAAAACCATCAGGGTTATTCGATTTAACGATTTCAATATACTTGTTAAGTTCGTGATTATATGGAGAGTTCATGTAATCAATAAACCTCTCAAAGCTATTTACTAGCCCACTTTCTAAACCCTTAATATGAGAGGTGACCTCGAAGAGAAACACAGATAAGGTATATGAACATAGCCAGAAGGTTGGCATTGGTTGAGTGTCGTTTGTTGCTTTCTTGTTTGGTCTAATATCGTGGTCTATGTCTATTTGAAGAGATAAAATTTGAGACAATGCTTTGTGAACATAATCGAGCGTCTCTCTCCCTAGTTTTCGTGGATTGAGTTTCTTTTCAAACCTAACGGCTTCGTTAATATCGAGAAACATTTCGCCGTTTTTTTTCATAAATCTTTTTTCGTATAGCTTTTTAAGCTTTTCTTTATGTCTCTTCCTTCTTTCATTTAGCTGGCTTGCGTCCATACCTGCATTATAAAGTTCAAATAAAACAGTAAGTCTTTTCTTGCTCTCAGAGAAATTGACTCTTTGATTAAGAAATTCTTCTACCGCATCTTTGTCAACATTGCGTCCATGAGATTCAAGTCTCTCTTCTCTTTCAGCACCTCTTCTGTGTGCTGACTCTGCAATCGTCATGGCTTTGGTAAATGACTCTTTTGCGAACTTTATCTTATTAGACTTTTTCTCTTTTTCGTAAAAAGGATTTCTCTTTAGTTTGGTTATTGGAAATTTCACTTCTTTCTCCCATAAAACTTTCTTGTCTCACCATAAACAATCATATCTTAATCTCCTTACCTTCCGCATGGGGTACTTCAAAACCCATATACTTATCTTTAACTATGCAATCGAGAACAACTCTTGATTTCTTTGCGTCCCTATAATTTCTCTCATAAACCACAACATAGATATGTTGAAAGCTTGGAAACTCTTTTCGATATTTCACAATTCTCACATAGGGTTCAATGCCTACAGAGAGCAAACACGTTAGGGTGAGTAAAACCATGTCGTCACAATCACCCCGAAACTTATTCTCTCTGATTCTTTTAATCATTAAGTCGGGTGCTTGGAGTTGTTCAATTTTGTTTGGGTCTTTCAGGTAGCGACAATTCTTTTGAATATATTCACCTATTGCCAATGCTTCATCAACATGGTCATGGGAACGTGTTGCGTATTCGTTTAAAATCTCTTCTGAAAATCTTCTTACTAGGGGGTGTCCTGAGTATTTCCTAGCGCATTTTTTTATAAAAGAAACGGTGTCAAGGTTTCCCTTAACACCGCCACCAAAAGTTTGTTTATCCATTTTTGGGATATTGCCTAGAAACCTCTCCTTGTAATTTTTCATAATACTCCCGAAGTAGAACGCTCATTGACTCATCAAGGTTATAAACTTTGATGATGGCCTCAATGTCTTCGCTCCCGAAGTCAATATTGACCCTTCCCATCTGAACGCCACTATTTAGAAAGGCTGAAATTGTTTCTGAAACTGCTTGTCCTATGTCGCCTTGCGAAGTGTATGCGCTAACGATGATAGGGACTGCGATTTCAATTATTTTAGCCTTGTGTTGTTCGTCAACTATCATTTTACTTGATTGTGAAGTTGGTTCAACTGTTTGCTTCGTTGGGGCTTCATTATTTACTTTTATCGCTGCTTTTTTAGCACTTGGAAAGCCTGAAACCCCCCCTTGACTGCTTGACCTGTTAGGTGTGCCATTTTGCCTACCCTGTGAAGCTTGTCTCGTTGCTCCTGCCTTGCTTTGGTTCGCTGTAACTCCGTTTTGAGGTCGAACTTGCCTGTTGTTAGCGGCTTGGGCTTGTGGGCGGCTAACAGACCCCTGTTGCTGTGGGTTGGGCAGTTGTGGCATTTGTTGAGGCGCACCCCTTCCTGCCATCATTCCGCTTGCGAGGGCAGGTGCGAGGGATTTGAGGATTGTTTCAGTTATTCCTTCGGGTTCTTTGTTTTTATCGCTGAAACGCTCTTGGGCTTTGGCTTCGGCAAGTTGGTTCATTGTGCTGAATTGTTCAAAGCCATCATTTCTAGCTCTATCAATCATTTGCATGATTTCAGCAGTTCTAAATTCAGGTTCTTCTTTGCTTGATGCTGCAACCATTACTTGCTCAAGAACCCTATTGGTGTTCTCTTGCATTTTCTCAATTAGGCGTTCGGTTTTGTCTTGTTGAGATTGTTGCATCTGCATCATAAACTTGAGTGTTTCAGATGAATTATCTTGAGGTTTGTTTTGCATCATAGCGGTCATCATAGCAACCATGGTTTGAGTTGATTGATTTGATTGTTCTGACATCATTTTTAAAACCTCTGTGTTGTCTGACTTTTCTGGTTTAAGCATTTGCATAAGGGAGAGCATTGTCTCACGCTCAGATTTAGCCTTCTCACCTGCCTCACGCTTTGCCTTTTCTTCGCTTTGTTGAAACATAGCTAATAGCTCCTGTGTGCTTAATCCTCGCTCCTGAGAGCTTGATTCTACGTTGGGGGTTCCGTTATCTGGTAAACGGTCAACATTTTGGGTCTGAGTTTTGATGTAAGCACCTGTGTCGGGGTTCTTAGCTGTTATGGAGAACCTTGCGCCTTCTTGTTTGCAGTGGTCTTTTTGAAGTCTTTCCCATGAATAAGGGTGTTCTGTTGTTGTGTAGAACTTTCCGTTCTTTTTAACCTGATATGAGACAATCATATCGGCTTTGGCAAGCCTTTCGCCAACGTCTTGAAATATATCAAGTTCTTTCTCGTTTTTAAGCCTTCCAATGAGTTCATCAACGGATTCATTCGACTCTTCCTCGTAATCACCGCCAAATTCGTTCAAATCCTCAAAATCACCGTCAAATTGAGCATCATCACCTGCTTTTCTTGCTACTTCGTCAAGTTCATCACTCGAAAAAAGCGAAGTTGTTTCTGCGTTTGCCATAAAGTTCTCCTTCAATGGGTAAAAAAGTTCTTGAATAGTAACTATTGTCCACTAAAAGCCTATAAGGTTCAAGCCGAAAAACGCCAGAAAAACACCGTCCAAAAGGCTTTAGAACGCCAAAGAAACGCCAGACGAAATTTAGCCTAAAAATGAGAAATTAAATACTTGGAGTTTTGCTTGATTGTTATGGTAAAATAAAATTGAGGCTTCTTGCCCCAACTCGGAAAAAGTGATAGAGCGTTGAGGTTTTCAACTATTGCCGTAAGTCTCAACGCTCTTTACATTAATTTAATTTTGGAATTTCTTCTTCTGGAATCTCTATCCAGAGATAGTTGCCTAGTTTTGTCCGTTTAACAAATTTGGCAAAACCTGTACCTTTTTTGTGAGGATAAAGAAAAGGGAGAACGCCTTCAAGAACTTCTGTTGGAACAATCCCGAAGGAGTTGGCAATCATTTCTGCATGAACTAAGACTGTCGCACCGTCAGTCAATTCTATGTAAAGAGTGAAGTCTTTAAGCATTTTCCTCTCTCTCTTCTTCAAAGCTGTTAAGTAGCTCAATAGCTTGCTCAGTTCTTTTGACCGTACCTTTTATAAGCCCTAAGTAGAGAGCGTGTTCAGCGACCCCAACGTGCTTTTTAAGTGCGTCTATATTCGGGTGAGCCGTTGTATGCTTAGATAGCTTTGCAATGGCCTCAAGCACCTTGTCGCAAGCCTTGACTACTTCATTAAATCTCTCTTCATTAACATTGCTCTTGTTCGTCATGTCGGCCATGTGCTGACCTAACCTTTCATTTGACTCCGTTAATCTTTCATTTTCTTGGCGAATAGTTATGAGTTCATCGGTTATAACCTCAAGACTACTTCTGGTTCCCTCCCATTTCTTGAAATAAAGGTCAGCCTCTTCGCTAAATTTGTTTACTTCTTTTTCATGCGTACTTCTAAGCATTAACATTGGTTTCTCCTTCCTTTAATTCTTGGTAAAATTTTAGAGCATCAGCGTTCGCTCTTACAAGTCGTTTGTCAAAGTTTTTTAGACTAAGCCCTGCAAGGCTTGTGGCCCTCGAGAGGGCAACGTACATTTGTCCTTCGGCAAATATTCCTTCACACTCAACCTCAACATTGTCGAGTGTCATGCCTTGTGATTTGTGAATACTTATGGCGTAGGCAGGTCGAAGTGGGAACTGGTTGAATGAAACCATTGAAACATAATCATCGGTGTATGTGTTGTCTTTTATTTCATATAACTTTTTTTCAACGTAAACATAGCTTCCGTTATCTAGTTGAATTTGAGCAAGAAGGCTTGGTGAAAAATCTCCATGACTGACTTGATTGTTTAACCAGTTTCTTATTTCCTCACCTACGACTTTCCATTGAGGGATTGCTAGATAGCCGGATTCTGTTTCCGTTTCTTCAAGCTCACCATTTTTATTCTTAACAATGTAACGCTCTAATGTGTATTCACAAGGAATCTCTCTATGCTCAATTAGGTCTTTGGCTTGTTCATATTTCATTATGCCTGTGTTTACCATGTAGTCAATTCTCACAAGATTTCCTGTCATGCCATTTACATAACCTTGCTCGTCATTGTTGGCCATAATGATTACTCGACAACCGTCTTTGACCCAAATATTTTCCCCTACGTTCACTTGGGTTTTAAGGTCTTTATAAAGACCCTTCTTGTACTTGGTTAACTTGTTTGGTTCAACTGTTCCTTCATTTTCAAGAAGCGTCATTGAATCGGTATATTCAATTCTCGCTTTTAAGAAATGCTCCCTTCCTTTCAGTCTCATTATTTCATAATTGTTTAATGCGTCTGCTTGCTTATTTTTTGGAACAAGTTTCACAGGTCTTTCTGAGTGAGACTTTGCAGTTTTATTTCTAAGGATAACTTCTGTCATAGGAGAGCATCGACCAAACCTAATTTCATTGAGGGCGTTTATAAATACAATGTCGTTTTGTCTTTTGACTTCTGTAAGGTGAAACGTCTTAAAGCCTCCCTCTACCCAAGCATAGCTTTGGAAGGCCCAAGGTCGGGCTATTCCATCAGTGTCTTTATAGACGGGTGGGAGTTGAAGAAAGTCACCAACTAAAATGATTTGCTTACCCCCGAAGGGTTTAGTGAGCCTTCCTGTAGCTTTCTTGAATATTGCATTGATTAAGTCAAACTGATTAGAGAGAAGCATGGAGACTTCATCAATAACAACAATATCAACTGCCTTGATTTTTTCTTTGGTAGCGTTCCATGAATCTGCTCTCATGATAGGAATTAAGTGTCCGATTTGTGACCAACCCCCCATGCCAGAAAATCTATGAACTGTCTGACCAGAAACGTGCATTGCCGCAAGTCCTGTTGTAGCTGTCATTGCAATTGATTTTTTCTTAGTGGCCTCTCTCATTTTGTTAATGGTAAATGTTTTGCCAACACCACCTCCACCTGTAAGACAAACATTTTCGCCTCTTCTAACGGCGGCGAAAAATGCTTTCTGTACCTCGTCTAGTTCAATCACATCCAACCCCTTCTGTTATTCCAGTTAAATTCACGCTCCCATATCTCTTGAAAGTCCTGATAGATTTCAATTCTCATAAGTTAATCTCGTCTAGCGTTCTAGGTATGGTCCTTGGAAGCTCTTTTTCGATTTCTTTTCCATACTTTAAAAAGCACCTGTACTTTTTGATGGGATTTGGAAAAAGCCTTAAGCACTCAGCGTACTTCATTGTTCTATACTTTTTAAGCTGACTTTTATGAATTTCAATAAGCTCTTTTTTTGTAATGTACTCGTTGGCATTAACGAGTGTTAGTAAAAACATAATTGTTTTCATTCCAACTCCAATTTTAAATTTATATTGCTATAGTCATTATGGCAATTTATAATCTTTTTATCAGCACATCTCCTTGTTGCTGACCATATTAAGCTCCTTCCCCTTCACGACGAAGGGGGCTTAATTACTCTATTTCATTTTCCAAAATAGAAACATCAAGTTGAAGTCTTGATATTAGCTCGTCCCTCTCTTCAATTGTTTTCTTTAACTCATTCACTCTGTTGAAGAGTTTTGGAAGGGCAAGTCTGACTTCTGGTAGTGCTTCAATCTTAACTCTTGCCTTGTTTGAGTTTTTGTTGAGTTTTGTGACTTCAATTCTCGCAACAGAACCGTTTACTTCAAGATAAACTCTTTCACCCTCTTTAAGTTGAAAAACCTTGCAGGGGTATTGAACCACTTTAATCTTTTCAGATATTTCAAACTCGTCTTTCATTTCCATTATTTCTTCGTCAACGCTCATTTCTTTCCCCATTTTAAATTTCTGTAAATTCGACCTCTTTAGCTAGTTTTTGCTCAAGAGTTTTTCCGCATACTCTAAGATTTATGTAATCTTCATACAGCGACCTATACTCTTCTTTCCAAATTGTGACTTCTGTTTCAACTGACCTCAGTTCTTCTTGGTATTTCTTTGCAATTTTATACATTGTCACGCCTTCTTTTAGTGACGTTTCAGACTTGCTTTGCGCCCTCTCCCTGTCTTTAGTCTCGCCTTTAAGCCTTTCGTTAAGCATTGCTTCCGACCTTGAAAAATTGAGGCAAAGTTCAATTAATTGATGATGACTCATTCTTGCTAAACTATCTCTATTCATTTTCCAACTCCCTTGATTTTATAATATGATTATCTTGAACTAGGATGCTCAAAAATCGTGTTTGTGTTTTTTCCATTTCCCGAATATCAATCAGAACTTTTAAGGCCCAAACAGAGATGGCGAGAAAGGTTATGCTAACGAGCATATATAAAATTCCATTGTGAAATAGAAGGCCATTTATCTCTCGCCATAAGCTCCAGAGCTTTTCAAGTGGCGAAGTTTCTGTAAAGTCGTTCATTTGTTCTTTCTCCTGTTTTTACGCTTAAGAGCATCAAGCTTTTCTCTTTGTTCGGCTTTATGGTTGGTGGTGTGTTTTCTCGCAACAACTTTCCCAATCTCATGAGGACGCTTATTCCAAAGCGCTTTTGAGAATTTAAAAATTGTTGGAAGTTCAAACCAAGAGTAAAAAACCTTATGGCCAACACCTTTTCGGAATGGACTTTGGTAAAACTCATGTATGCAAACCAGAAACGTGTTTAGCTTGTTTGCTTGGTGGTATTTTGAAACAACATAGCCAAGCTTTGCGCCTGATGTTGAGATTGTTAAAATGTTTACCAGTATTCCTAAAAAATAAAACTCTATTATCATTATTCCCAAATCCTTCATTTTATTCTCCCGAAATTGCTGAATTGTCTATAAAGCTAAAAATAAGTTTGTCTATTGGAAAGGTCCTTACAATAACACCGCCATTGTCAACGCTTTTCCAAAAAGCTATCGTGTTGGTCCCTGTCTCAACTTTGTCACAACTATCCCATTTAAAGATGATTTTATTGGGGTATTCCAAACTTATAACTTCAATATCGTGAATCATTACCTCGCCCTCCTGATTCTGTCTGAGTAGGAAAGCCCTTCTGACTTATATACTCTTACAAACTTGCTTCTTGCGTTCACAATGTCTTGAGGTGTGGCGGTTGGAACTCCGTAGCGCAGTCTTAGCTCGAAGGGCGATTCGCCTTTCGTAGCTTCCTTGAAAGCTTTCCAAATAAGCTCAGAGCAGTAATAAGAATCATTAGAACTTTCAGAAAAATCAAAAGCATAGTCGTATGGAAGTCCCACTCTCTCTGCTGCATAGTTTAGTGCCTTCTCTATTATGCCCGATGGGTCTTGAACCTCACCAAAGAGGTTAGGTCTTAGGATAACAAACTTGTCCTTGCTTGCAAAAAATTCAAATACTGATGACCTTTTAACGCCAAACTCTGTCGCTTCATAAATAGTAAAGTTTTCTTTATCATAAATTCCGCAATGAAACCATTCTGCACCTGTCAATATCTTTTGAATGGTATTTGAAAACCAAGCGTGACGATTAACGGTGCAAATAACGTCACCACTTTTCAGCAATTCTCTTGCTTGATGAAATTCATCACCTGATATTGCCTTATAAGAAAACTCACCTGATAAACGACCTATCCAATAAGAAATTTTCGCTATAATTTTGTTCACTAAAAAGTCTAAAATCTTGTCTTTCATTGTGGTACAACCTCCAATTATCCAAATGCTTTCTCTCACGATGGGAAAGCGAAAAGGCTTCTTTCTCGTAAGAAATGTTATGGTATGCCAAGTCAGGAGTCATACCCTTTTTCTTATTATCTACATACTCCGAAATGTAATGCCAGTAAAACGCAAAAACACCCTCTTCCTCTTGTTGCGTGAAGTGAACAAGTTCGTGCTTCATCGTGGATTCTTTGCCCCACATACTTAGCTTTTCCCATTGGTCTTCATTGATGATGATAAAGGGATAAAGCGTAATTGCTATAAATCCGTCCATAAAAAATCTGAACAAAAAATTTGAGTAAATGATAATTGGTTGCAAAATTTCCCTCCTAGAAAAGTCTGCTACCAGTTTATCATTTTTAAAAAGAGAGGGGGTGAATACTCACCCTCCTCTCTAGTCAGGGCAATATCAATGCAAAATACGGCAATACTATTACATTGAAAGTTGGTTTGTGTGTCCTTCATGAGCTATTGCAGCGTTACCGCCAACCCTTTGAAGCGAGTTCCAGTTTCTTGAAGCAAGCTCCATTTCACCGATTGTCTCTTTTTCTCCGAGGTTTGGAAGTGGGTTTTTAAGAAAGTTAATAGCACCTTTGTAGTAACTATCATAAGTAACACCTTTTTCAACAGCAATACGAAATGCGTGTGCTTCTTTTCCAGTAAGAAGTTCAAAGTCATACTCTGCTTTAAGAACTCCTTTGTCTGCAATCTTTCCATCATATTGAATACGAATCACAGGATTAATTGCAACATTTGGATTTGATGCTTTTGTAGGAATTTTTGGAAGCACTTTATTTAGCATAGGTGACTTGAAGATTCCGAATGTTCTTGAACCGTCAAGGCTTTCAAATTTGTAGAATCGGTTTACGAAAACAACCTTTCCTTCAACTTCAACCTTGTCCCAATTCTCTTTGGGTTCAGTTGAGAACATTGGAACTGTACCAAGAAGTCGAGCAGTAATTACTGTACCTGCTTTTAATCCTAATCCAGAGGGGGCAAGAATCATGCAGTTGTCATCAGCTTGAGTTGAGACTTGTTCAACTTCAACATCAGAGCTTGCACCCATGATGCCACCCATAAGAATGAGCATTTCTTTTCTTTCAATGTCGGAAGGCAGAGAATCAAACGATGCTCTCTCTTCTTTTGAAAAGGCTTTGATTGTTGCTTTTTCTTCTGTCGTAAATTCTACTTTGGCAGTAGTCATAATAAACTCCTTGTCCTGCGTGGACGGAAAAGTGATATAGCTAATCTTCACTATGAAGATTAAACGTCGAATTTTTCTTCTTTAGATGATGGGAGAATTGCTACTTTGATAGTGTCTCTACCTGCATCAATCATTCTGCGAACTTCGTCTTCCGCATCGACAGTCATCATAATTAAGTGATGCTCGCTAGGGTAATCTTTGTTTTTGTTTCTTACTCCAAATCTACATGGTTTGTTTATTGGCGAGAGTAGAAGACCTACGACTTCGTATGTTTCTTCTTCGTAGCTCGGCAGCCATGTGTCTAAGAACAATGTTCTTTGACTTGAGTCTTCTGGAACCAAAAGAAACATTGTTGTTGATTGTCTTGTTACATTGTTTTTAGAGTCAACGTCTTCAAACCATTTGATTACGGTTGTAACCTTGCAGTTCATTAGAAATTCTTCTTCTCTATTGTCTGTGCCTAATTGTAATGTCATGTGTTCCCCAACTCATTATTTAAATGTTTACTGTGAAAAGATATTCGCAGCGAGTATTTGAAGTGTCAATAACAAAGATTAAAAAAAAACAAAAAAAAACCCTTAGCGTGAACTAAGGGCTTTCGGCTTTGATAAATGGAGTTGGGATTCATTCGCAAGGCCTGTTTGTGAGTATCTACGGCCTTATCTGATTTGACAAGACTAAAAAAGACTTACCGTCAAAATAATTACGCCAAAGAGTGTTATTATTAAATTAGGACGACCATGGAAGGAAGTCTTATTCTCCATAAAATTAAGTTGCAATACCTAACTTACCCCCTCATGGATGAGGGGTTTTTTTGGCGAAAAAAAACCCTTCCGAAAAAGGGCTTCCTTGTCAATTTTAATCTTGGAGGATGTAAGCTGATTTTTTGATATTATCTTTACGCTAAGGCCCTGTCAATGATTTGGGTTTGGTTTGGTTGAAGTCCTTTCTTGTGAAAGTTGTTGTAGTAGTAAAGAGCAGCTAAACCAACGCCAACTGGAACAATGTTTTTCTTAACCTTAAACATTATTGTTGCAACACCAACCCAAGCTAAAATATTCGCTGCCCTGTCGGGTGTTAACATTTTTGCATCCTCTTTAAGTCCAAGCCCGTTTAAGATTGCACTTAGTCCAAGAACAGCTTTTTTGGTTTGCTCTTTTGCCATTGAACTTGCTTTAATAATTAAAGCTTCTGTTGAACTCTCAACAGGGGGAAGTGTTGCTTGAATAACATTTCCGTTTGCAGAGGGAAGGGAAATCTCAATCGTACCTTCATTTGAAAAATTTCCTAAACTATCTTGAATCATTTTATACCGCCTTTGGTTTACTGCTCATGTAATATGCGAAAGCCGCCAAAACAATAACAGTAGGAACACCATAAAGAACGGCAGGGTTTTTGTAGTAACCTTTTATTTTGCTCATTATGTCTGATGCTTTCGGAATACTCGGTTTTGTTAGCGAGGGTGCCAAAGCAGGTATTGTTGTTCCGCTTGAAGTTGTAACAACGCTTGAAGCTGCACTACCAAACTTCCCCTTCATTGCAGAGTCAATTGCACTATAGGTTGCTGGCCCCACAATCCCATCGGCTACTAAACCATTTGATGTTTGAAAAGCTTGAACGGCTTTCTGAGTTCCGCTTCCGAAAATTCCATCGGCTCCACCTGCGTTGAACCCTAAACTATTCATGGCACCTTGAATATACTCAACGTCAACGCCTTTACTTCCAAATTTTACTGTTCCTCTAATCATAATGTTCTCCTTAATACTTTTGATAGCTACCTAGTGGGTTATCGGGTTGCTTTAATTGTTTTTGTGTTTGTTTAATTTGAAGATAAGTGAAATAAGCACCAACTGCTGTTGAGACTAATGTTGCAAGAGCAAGGAGCTTGTTAAGTGTTTTGTCGTCCATTAAAGACCTCCAAAGATTTTTTTAAGAGTTACCCTTGGATTAGCAGCTAGTCTTCCTTGTGGTGCCAATTGAGTAACGTAATATATTACTCCCATTCCAGTTACCGTAACGGCAATCCAAGGAAGAAAAGACATAAGGTTTGCCGTTGAGGGTTTCGGGAAGACCCGAAAGGTTCCTTTAAGATGATCTTCTGTAACACCTTCTAAAACTTTGTTTGCATAAAACTCAACATTTTCAGGCCAAGGATGACTTGTTCTAACTATTGGATTTAGAACATAATATTTTACAGTATCCCAATCCTGACTCTTCCCCTGATTCGTAACAGTTCTAAGGGCATCACGATAATAACCCTCACCTTGATTGTATGAATTAGCAACAGCCCTCCACCTAGAGGTTAAAGTTGAATCGCTTTGAAAGTGAGGTTTTAGAAAATCTCTAATATAAGAAAGAAGCTTTGTTCCTTGTTTGATATTAAAATCGGGTTCGTAGAGTGTATCAAGAAGCATGACAGGTATCATTTGTGAGGGATGAGTAAGAGCAGTTTTTTGACTCATTTGCATAAGACCTCTGCTATTTTCACCACCCTGACCGTTCCAAGCTTCAGGGTTTCCTCCTGATTCAGCCCTAATGATATTAGCAATAATAATTACTGGAACATTATATTTTTTTGAATATTTTTCAATAATTGGAAGGTATTTCATTGCTGTCGATGGCAAAGGGCCGTACTTTGTTGTCACTCTGTTCATTTATATTCTCCTTGACCGAACTGAGTATGATTGTAGCACTTTTGAGGGTTTAGTTTTAGGGCAAAAAAAAGGGGAGGCACGAAGCCCCCCCATGTAACTGGTCAGAAATTAAGGTTATTTTATTATTTATCCTTTCGCTGGATAGGCGAAAAAGCTGCTAATACCCTAAATGCCATGCCTACGTAAGGTTTAGCCTCTTGCTCTTGAAGCCATTGGTCGTCTTTCTTGGTAGGCGACATTGCAATGTAAATTCGTCCTAAAACGACTAAACCTGCAAGCGCAGCAAGTGCAATACCTGCAATATCAGGAAAGCTGTTGGCAAGAAAATCAACAATCATTTTTACAACTGACTCAATTCCGTCCGGCTGCAATCCTGACTCTTGAGCCATAACTGGAAAGGCAAAAAGCCCGATAAAAGCTGCTAAGGCATACTTTAAATAGTTTTTCATCTAAACCTCCTTGTTGTTGTCTGATGAACGTATATTGATTTCGTCCCAATTAAGGTCTGAGCGTTTATTCAATTGTGTTCTTACTTGCTCAGAAAGACTATCGCCTTCCATAGTTACTTTTTCAAATAACTCGGCTATTTCCCTAGCTCTTTGCGCTCTAAGAGCTTTAGAACCTAGATACCACTTGAGCAAGGTAAGGATAATTCCTAAAACCTCTTTCATTAACAACCTCTCAATGGAACGTGTAAGTCAAGTATAACCGATTGCATCATTTTGTTCAAGTCCTCTTGTGCGCAACGAAAGTAAATTCGTAAACCCATGACGGCCTATTTTTGCTAAGGTCTATCATTCTGGTTATTCCAAGAAGTGTCAAATCAAAGTCTGCTGCGTTTTGAGCGTAATCGTGAACTAAGACCCTGTTTGCATTTGCGAAGGCCTGTGAGGGCTTGTCAGGGCTTTCTTGACTGACTTTTATGGTCAATTTATTCGTTAACTCTTGCTGTTGTTGGTTTGAGAAAGATTCATACTTTTTTTCGTTTAGTAGAGGGGATTCTGGTTTCCCTTCTTGGTTTTTCTTGTCTTCTTTCTTCGATTCGTATTTCACCAATGCAGGTACAAATTCTGCCAACGAAGCCTCCTTTCTCTAAGATTTGATTGTCCAGTTTACCACGTTCCGTTTTTCGATATTTGGCTGTTTGAAGTCCGATATTTTCAACCATACATAAAAGCTCTAAGCTTTCGTCTTCTTGGTTTAGCCAAGCTTCTTGTTTTAGCCTCCCCAGCTCTTCAAATAAATTCATACCGCATAGACCTCACACCTAGTTCGTCTTACTCTGTCGTCAAAAATGTTAAAAGTATAAAGCCCCTTTTTTGAGGCCCTAACTTTTAGTTCTAAATCTTGGTCATCGGCACATTTGATTTTGCCCTTGGGGTTGGTTACACAAATTGAAATAGTGTCCACCTTTGAACCGTTTCCCACAAGTTTAGCTGAGAAAATCCAAAAGCCTTTATCAATTGTTGTTCCACATGGAACATTTTTATCTTTGAAAGTGATGGATGGCCTAATCTTGATAGGGCTGCGATTTTCAAATGGTCTCAAAAGAAAACTCGATAAACCTGTGAAGTTTGCCTTTTCTACATCAAGCCTTACTTCAACTAAACCAACGTCATCAATCGACAAAGGCTTACATCTTTCTTCGTTGCCCTGACAGCCCGATTGAGGACCAAAAATGACTGTTGCTCTAGTGTCTCCATTAGGTGTTACTTTTCCGTCTGCTCTGGTCGCCATGCGAACCCTTACAACGCCTTCAAGGTCGTAGGGCTTAACAACTGTAACGACAAGTCTGTAGATTTCGGATTTATCAAAATAGTATTGAACACCGCTTAGTCCTTCAAAACTCTTTTGCTCAATGTTTTTCCAGTTACCACTTGAATCTTGCCTCTGAATACTCACGTTTGTTTCAAGAACAAGCTGTTCGCTTGCCATAATCTTTGATGAGTATAAAAAGATAATCGCAAAAAGAATTGCATAGAGGGTCAGCATCACTAAAGTTAGTTTTTTCATTTAAGACCCC
>Ga0136600_1000436_pt1 | contig 22432 bp, 23 predicted proteins | sample AntRauMFilla2698_FD_104634 | JGI IMG/M metagenome (GOLD analysis project Ga0136600, IMG submission 104634) | Saline lake microbial communities from Rauer Islands, Antarctica - Metagenome Filla 2 #698 | ecosystem: Environmental > Aquatic > Non-marine Saline and Alkaline > Saline | place...
AGGGTCAGCTTTTGCTTTTTGTCGTTGAGGGAATACAGAAGGATAAAAAGACTCGCCGTCTGGAATGGACATTGCGGTGTTATAGAGTGTGATGAGTTGATAGTTGTGGGAATCCCTGATTGCTTTTAAAGGGATAGTAGGCGGTTCTTTTATATCAATCCATTGCTCAGAGCTTAAACATTTAAAAATATTTTCTGCTCTCTTTGTTGTCTCTGGGTGACGAATTCTATTTCCGAGGGCCCACTCATAGCGAGGATGGAATTCTAGTTGTTTAAGGTGAAAGAATGCTGATAATTTTCCCATTTAACTATTATCAGTTATCTTTATGCATTTTTAAAGGATTTCTAGAATTTATTTATGCAGTTAGGTCGAAGTGATAGAGGTGGAAGCCCTCTTCATAGTAACTCTTTAAAAGGCCATTTTTCCAGTTGGTGATATCTTTCTTATCTGTCATAAGCTTTTTAAATCCATACTTCTCATAAGCCTTTACTGCCCACTTTGCCTCAGGGTGGGCGATAAGGACCATACCTTTTTGTCCTTTGTTCTTGCTGATTTCTTCAGCATGCCTTATGAGCCGATGGCCAAATCCCTTACCTACATGTTTTGCATGTAAATAAATATATCCTAAATAGGTGACGTCCTCAAAGAATTGCAGGGAAATAGTACCTACGCCCTCGTTTTGGTCAGTCTTTCCTATATAAAAGTCTCTTTTTTTGTAATTCTCATTAATCCAAGATTCATCGACATAATGCTGGTCGAGATCTTTTTCATCAAGAAAAGGCTCATACCACTCAGCGCTTGAGCGTATGAAATTGGCAATTATGGTCATATCGTTGAGGTCAGCAGGCTTTATTTCGAGTTGGTGTGTGATATTGGTTCTACCTTTTTCATTTTTCATGGGTCTTAGACTCCTAAGCTGCTAATCTTGAATTTTGGTGATTTAAGCTATAGTTAAACTATATTTTTTAGTATGAGATCTCAATTTAATTTGATTCTTTATCGGTAGAACCGAACTTGGTTTAATCTTCTACTGCATAAGTTACTGAATTTAAAGCTTGTGTTATTAGGCTTTTAAAGAGATGGCCAGAGAGCTTTCTTTTTGGTTCGCCTTTGCCTTGTCTTCGGTCTATGCTATCCTCTCTTTCGGTAAAACAAGACGGAGTTAGTCATGCTTAAAAAGCTAAAAGATATCAATTGGAATCACCTTTATTGTTTTTATGAGGTCGCGAAAGCGAAAAGTCTTAAGGACGGTATTAAAGTTTTGGGAGTGGCTTCATCCACAGCTTCAGAACAGATCAAAAAATTAGAAGAGGCGTTAGGTCAGAAACTATTTAATCGTTCAAGCCGCGGCTTACTTCTAACAAGAGAGGGGGAGAAGCTCTTTAGCCATTCCAGAGATATTTTCGAAGCAGGATCAAAGTTGTTGGATGACATTTCCCCTAATGATGTTGGTGGTTACCCCGTCACAGTAGGTATAGAAGAAACAGTTTCTTATGAGGTCTCAACAGAGTTTACCTCACAGTATTGGGATTTCTATACCCAGTTTGGAACAGTGAACACCTCTCGTCAGTATGAGCATGAACAAATGATTGAGAATATTTTATCAGGCCACGTGGATTGGGGAATATCCCTTAGGCCACCAGCAAGGAAAACTCTTAACTATTCTAGAATTGGCTCTTTTGATCTCCACTTCGTTTGCTCTAATGAACTCTATGAGCAATTCATCAACAAAGAAGATATTTTAAGAAATATTCCCTTAGCAAAAGTTTCTTGGGATTCAACCTTGAACGACTCAATTCTCAATTATCTAAAAAATTATGAGATCCAGCCTAAGGAATTTATTAAATCTGATCATGTTGAGTATGTGAGAAACCTTTGCACTAGGGGACGATGTGTAATGGTTATGGCAGAGAACCCACTCAAGGAATTTAAGGCCTTAAAAATGTTTAATGTAGGGAACCCTATAACCTTAAATCTCTATGCTATATGGCCTAAGAAAAATGAAAACCTTTTAAGTATAAAGAAACTGAAGGATCTTATTAATAGCAATCTTGAAAATGTACCAGGGCAATACAGCGATCAAACGTATCAGGTAGAAGTAAGTGATGTTAGTGAAGAACTCCTTAAGTAAGAAGTCTTTACTGGGGTGTAACTCTTAGTAATTGGGACTGGTGAAGTTTTTCAATTATTTTATATAGGTGTTCTCTTTTACTCTCTCTATAGGGAAGTTGTTCCCACAGATCCTCAAGGTTACCAATTGTTTTTCCTGGATAGTTTACTGCTGTCTCTATTTCTTTCCAAAGTTCTTTAATCGTCTCATCAATAGCAAAGGCTTTACCTTCCGAATTGACCAACACTTCTTGACCTTCTTTATCAAAACCGATGGTTCCACCGAGTGATATTTGGTAATGATAAGATTTTTCCATTTCTGAGCTCATAGGAACCTCCTTGCAATAGATTAGGTTAAAAAGGCCTATGATTTCTAGTAGATTAAACAAGCTTTCGGAATTCCCTTATAAGGGGAGCTCGCAGGGATAAGTTCTTAAATAGTTTCTGTAGTAACTGCCTGATTTTATTATGTAAATACTTTGTTGGTCTGGAGAGCGATTGGGGACACCGGCCGCTATGGCCTGGGAGATAATTTCTTGCGCTGATAGGGACTGCTCGATTAATGCCGTCAGAAGATAGAACTTTCGCTGGGACCACCAGAGGTTATCTTTACTTGAGGCAAGGAACTTTTCTTGCTTACCAAGGCCCTCCCAAAAGTTTCGATAGTCTTGAATTGACCAATCTCTTAAGGCAGGAAAATAAGTGTCGCCAATCCAAATTGTTTGCTCTCTTGCTCTTGCTCCTTTTGCAAAGTGAGGGATATCTTCAATGAGAATAGTTTTTTCTAATGGAGAGCCTGACTTCATTAAATCTTTTTTTAACCGTTCGCTGAAGCGAAGGTTTTGGTCTTTGGAGACAGTACTTAAGTCATCGAAGGAGAGTACTTTGTCTGCCACTTCAAAGGCCGTTTTGCCATTTTTGATTTTAATGTGTTTAAGAAGCTCTATATTCCTCTCTTTTTTGCCTCCACTAAAAAATGAGACTTTATATTGGTCACTTTGTGAAATGGCATCGAGTATTTCTAAGACTCCTTCCTTTAATAAATAAGCACTTCCATCATTCAGTTCAATATAGCTCTCTAGGCCTTTGAAAGCTTCTTTTGCTCTATTGTCTTCTAGAGGAGTAACAATGGTCCAGTCGATATCAAGAACGATGTGAGCAAGAAGTTCGTCTTCTATGGTTGAAGGTCCTCTCAGATTACTCATACTGCATGAAATGACTAAAGATGAGCAAATGAGTAGGAGTAATAGGTTTTGCAATTTAATAACCATGGCAACCTATCGGTAGAAAAGAGGCGTAACTGTTCAGACCTTTTTGATTGGGAATTCTGTTCCTGATGGCAAGCAGGTCGTATTTAAATTAAAATAACTTAATGAAAAGCTGTATATACCTGTTTTTTCTTATCCTTTCTTCACCTGCTTATGCCGACCTACAACTTAGGACAAGATTCTCCTATGATCCCAGTTCGACTAATACAGGGACAGGGACTTCTAGTAGCCAAGCCACCACTACTGGCACTGAAACAACGGAAAGTAAGTTAACTTATAGATTCGATGCCCTCAACCAGCTTTAGAGTGGATTTAAATTTGGCTATGCTTTTGGCTCAATGACTATTTCTAAAGAGGAGACAACTGGAGCATTTCCTTTTTCTATTATGTTGGAGCGAGAGAATCAAGGGACGAAACTATAGGTAGCGCTCTAACAACTTATGAATATCGAGATAGCAGTGGTTACGAAATCAATTTAGGGTACACCTATCCTTTAAGTAATAGAATTTCTATTGGTGCTAGGTTTAGTAGAAAAAGCCTGTCACAAGTAGAGGTCGGTGTTAAAGTTGCTATTGCTACAACTGAGACGGCCTATACATTGAGCGAAGAGAACACTCGAGTCATAAATCAAGTACTCTTTGCCTTTGATTTTAGATTCTTTTAGCTTTATCGTTAACCTAGATTTAATTGGCATCCATTCATTCTCTCTTACAAAATATTTCAACTGGAAAAGAGGTTATTTAAAGTGTGGGAATACTTTGAAAGTAGATATTCTGAACTAATACCTGAGTTTAACGTCTTTGTGACGGCCCTTGATCGTCAATTCCCCGTGGGTATTAGACTCAATACTTTAAAAGACAAAAATACCTTGAGTAAGTTTGTTGAAAAAACGGTAAAGCCTCATTGCCTTGAGAAAGTCTTCGACCATTACTACTTTGTTCATGGAGAACGCAAGTATTGGGGTGGTCAGATAAATCACCATTTAGGATTTTACTTTATCCAGGGGCTTAGTAGCTTGTTGCCTGTGCAGCTTCTCGACCCTCGCCCCGGCGAAAGGGTACTTGATATGTGTAGTGCGCCAGGAGGGAAATCTACTCATATGGCAGCACAAATGATGAACTCAGGGGTTTTAGTGGTTAATGAGCCAAATGTAGGAAGGGGGCGAGTGCTAAAAGCGAATATGGATCGCATGGGGATCGCTATTGGTGTTTACACGACTCAGAAAGGGGAGGAGCTAGTACTCAAGAATGAATCTTTTGACCGCATACTCCTTGATGGACCTTGCTCAAGTGAGGGAACTTTTCGTAAAGAATTCTTTACCGGATCAAAGAGAAGAGAGGTTAATTACATAAAGTATAATAAACAATTTCGAAATGAGCTCCACTGCATTCAAAAAAACCTTTTTGAGAAGGCGTATGCCCTCTTAAAAAAAGGAGGAACTCTTGTTTACTCGACTTGTACCTATGACCCAAAAGAAAATGAGGCTCAAGTTACAAAGTTTCTCCAACGTCATCCTGATTGTTCTATTGTTGATGGTTTTCAAGACTTTAAGAATTTGAAATTAGATAAAGGCGTGAAGCACTTTGAAGGCGAGGATTTTCATCCTGATATTCAAGGAACAATTAGGGTTTATCCCCACCACTTAAATACGACAGGGTTCTATGTTGCCAAGATTATTAAATCTCATTGAAAAGTCTGAAGTTGTAAGCTATTGCTTAATGAATTATGGCGTACCCGAACATGCTTGGAAGAGCTGGGACCTTGTAAAACGAAAAGAAGCATTATGGCTATTTCCTAAAGGTTTTTATGAGGAGTTCTCTGGCGAGTATGTTGAAGTCCAAGGATTAAGAGTATTCTCAGGAAAGAAATATCCCTACAAAGTAACGTTTGCCTTTGCAAGTATGTTTGAAAAGTTCATCACAGAGGGAGTCGTAGAGCTTGATAAGGAGTTGGCAAGATGCCTGCTTTTTCGAAAAGACTTTTGCCCTGTTGATAATGAACTTCGAAGCCTAAAGAGAAGGTACTTCTTCTTTAGCTATCAGGGGAAATTGTTGGGCATATTTTTAAAAGGTGAGGACCTAATTTTTTCTCAGGTCCCTAAGAAGTTTAGCGCTCAGTTGCCTAGGAGTTTAGAACTTGGCAATGAGTGATGTTGTATAGATGAAGTCAAATTTACGGGGAGCAACTGGTTGGTTGTCATACTTACCTAGATATCCCCATTTCAAAGCCAGGCTACTATTAATATTGTAATTAATGCCAGGCTCGAAGTTTAATTGCCAGTCATCTCCATCAGTAAAGTTGGGAAGGTATTCGATCCAAAGGCTTGAACTGAATTCTTTAGATTTACTGTATCTCTCTATTTCGCCATAAACCCTACCTTGATGTTGATCAAGTGTAGTGCCCGCCAAACTTTTCTCTTCACGATAACGATAACCAAGTTCTACCTTTGAAGTCAGTCTTTCTTCTGTGAAAATGTGATAACTCAAGCCAAGGTCAGCATTTATTCGATAATCGATATTGGCAAAGTCATCTGCCTCATAAATAAGGCCTGTGAATATGCCATAATCTTTCTTTACTTCTCTTTCGTAGCGAGAATTGAGGTCCCAATTTCGGGCGCTTTCTACGCCTTGGTTGGTACCGTACATATAATGGCCACCAAGAGAAAAAGAGTTCTTACCGGCCTTATAAGAGTTCTTTGTCTTTCCGTTATATAGCTCTGTTTCCGTGTTACCACCGGTAATAACAACAGATAGAGAGGATTCATTCTTATATTGGGCAAATACACTTGGGACACTCACAAGGAATGCAAAAAGAACAAATAGTTTCACAAAATACTCCGGTTGGATTTAATCGAAGCATAGTTTTATAAAAGAATATAGGTCTTTTCAATTAATTTGTTGGAAGTTGCCATACTTTTAGTTCGTTTGCGTGTCGCATTACATTTTGATAGTAAATATTTCTCTCGGGGGTTGCTGTTCCGTTGATAATTTCTGAGCTTCTGCCCATGTAGATATAATGGAGGTATTGTGACCTATTACTGCCATTGATCTCAGGATGAAACTTCTCTTTTCCTTTTAGCTCCTCTAGGCTTTGGGCCAAAAAGCCAAGTGTGGCAATAGCAGCAGCTCTAGATTCATTAAGGTCTTCTTTCTTAATATTATAGTGTTCTTCCACCTTATCAGGGATATTCTTGATTTGTGTTGGACCTCTACTATTTTGGGATAGGTCTGTGGCACCAGTTATGAAATCTTTTTCAATCTGCCAGGCATTAGAAATAAAATAGCTAAACTTTTCGAGAAGTCCTTTATCTTTATTCTCATCATCAATATCTTCAAATAGGCTTTTGTAATTCTTTAAATAGGCTACGCCACCAGGAAAGGTTTCTTTAACTCTATAGCGCCAGTGGGAAGCAAATTGACTTTCCTGGCCTAAAATGCCATAGGCTAAAATGGCGAGATCGTTGTACTCATCATTATCAAGGGGATAAATTCTCATGAGCTCTTCTTTTTCATTTTCAAGTGTTTCTAAGAATTCGGTAACAAATTTATTTTCACTTTGTTCCGGAGGTATTTGAAAAGTGGTTCTTAAAGCAATTTTAGACTTAGGAGTAAAGTTGTAGTTAAAGTAATCCAGATCATCTTCATAAGTAGTAAAGCTAAGTTGTCCATTCTTAACGACAAACTTCAACTTCTCATCTCTTGGTAGGATGTAGAGGGGCAAAGGGTATTCTATTTGATGGCGTTTTAAAATATCTTCAATATTCCCAAGGACGTTTGAACAGTTTCCCTCAAAGCAATCAACTCCTGATTTAAGAGTTTCTAAGGAAAATTCATTTTGCCTACTGCCCTTTAGCTTTAGAGAACCTTCATCACTATCAGTAATAGTGTAAATACCACTTCCCGCAGCTAGAGTTCCCAGGGTTGAGCTCCCTCTCTCGTCATTTTTTTCGTTTAAGGGAACTTTGAAGCTCGCTAATAGTACTTTGGCAGAATTAAAGTAGAAAAGGCGCTCCTTTTCTTTGTCGAGTACGAGGTAATCACTTTTATTTTCTAGCTCGTGATAGTACTGAATAATATTAAGTGCATTCTTGTCTATATACTCGTCAAAGGTTTCTCTTTGGCTTCTGTATTCTATCCAGACTTTATCTTCAACCTCTTTGGTTAATATGCCAGAGGCCTCAAGAGTGAGGCGCTTTGTTTCTTGCGGTGGAGGATGAAGCTTCCATTCGATTTCTTCTTGTAAGTTTTCCTTGAGACCTTCGGTCAACTGATAACTTAGGATCTCCATAATATCAGAACTAAAAGAGTCTAAATTGTTATTTGTGTCCGGAAAGGAGTTTTGAATATCGAGCTCACAAGTTTTCTTAAGATGATTAAACTTAAAGCAACCATTCTCTTTTAATTTTTCTTCGTGAATTGCCCAAAGCTCTTGAGTTCCTGGACTTATCTGTTGATACAATGTTTCTCTCTCTTTTCGAGAAAGCTTGTGGTAAGCGTCAGTTAAATTACTTAGGATAGGATTGATAACTTTATCTTCATTATTATTCCAGTACCAGGCAACAACGTAGTCAGATTGATTGAAGACTGGTTTCTCATGGGATAGGTCATAAATGAGAAGGAGTTGAGGAAGCTCCTCATAAGATATCTTTACCCTTCCTTGAGTTACGCCGGTCGCAAAGCTGTCGTATGCTGACATTAAGCCGTTTAGTCTGTACTTGTCTCTAAGTTGTGACACAACTTCTTGATTCTTTTCAAGAGGAGAGCTGGTCGCTCTAATGAGATCCATTTTCTTTAGTAATTCTTCATTCGTTGTAGGGTTATTGTAGGCTTCAATAAGGCTGGCTATTTTTAGTGCTGTAACCTGAGTTTGTTTAAGAAATAATTCCTTGGTTTGTTGAGAGGAGAAGATTGAATCAAATTCACAGCCATCTCCACTGGCGCTGGTCGTAGAGAGTAGGCTAACGAAGAGGGAAAGAATGAAAATGGAGGTTAATCTCATGACTACTTATCGGATAATTGTTTTATTTCAAGTATATAGAACGGCTTTTGCCCCTTTGTTCTGCAATTTTTGCCTCCGAGGTAATGAAGTTCGTTAAATGTATAATTAAGCAATGGAAGCTAGTTTAAAAGCAAATAAAAAGAGTGATATGCGAAAGAGCGAAAAGTCCTCTGAGGTGCTTAGTTTTCTTGTTAAATCCTCCTTAGGTTTAGAGAGGGTCCTTATTTGGCAAAATATAGGCGAAGAAAGGTATGGCTGGTCCATGAGGATATTAAAGGTAGACCTTAATACCCGTTCTCTAGAGTTTAGTATAGACCCCGAAAACCATATAAATAACCAAGTCAAATCACAAGGAAGTTTGAACGACATAATGACTGACCGACCTCTTTTCGTAAAAGGACTAGATCGAGAGTTTCTTTTTAAGATTGAAGAGGGTCTATTTTTCATTCATGAAAACGTTCTTGTTACACCTGTACCTGGGTCCTCATTTTTTCCGGAGTTTAGAGGTGAGAAGCGCTTTGAACCTCAGGGTTTTTCAACGCTCTCTCTCTTAAAGAATGTGCGCCAAAGAGGTCAGGTGAATTTTGATTTACAACTTAAGAATATAAGTCCTAGTGGTGTGGGTCTTCACCTTAGCTTCGCCAATGCCCATCTCCTTTCAAAAAAAGATAAGGTTACGATCACCCGTTTATTGGGATTTGACTTACCAGCTCATATTGAAGCCACGATTCCTTATGTGAGAAGGTATCACTATGAAAAAGAAAAGAAGATTCTCGTTGGGTTAAAGTTTTCTAAGAGAATCTCAGATACTTGGTGGCAGCAAATTGTTAACTAGTTAAATAATGTCGTTAATTTTCCAGAATAAAATAATCCTAAAAAATCTGCTAGCAAAGCAATATAAATATGGAGTGCTACTCCCCACCAAATACTCTTGCTTTTTAGGGCGAGTTTTCCCAAAATTATTCCAGCAATGATTGAGCCAACTGCTTCTGGAAAAGGCTTATGGATATGAAGTAGAGCATAAGGAATGGTCATAATGAATATGGCGTGGTCCTTTAGCCTATCTTGTAGCCTAAATAGTAGTGGCCCTCTAAAAAAGTACTCAACTGCTAGAAATTGAAAAGCATAGATGCATTCAAACGCTAGCCAATCAGAAAAGGTTTGGGGCTTGTAAAGAGGATAGAATTGATAAAACCCCGGTGTGGAGCAAACGGCGGCTAAGACAAGGGACATGGCTAAGCCAATATATAGGTAGGGTTTAGAGTCTTTGAGTGTTGGGCGTTTTAATCCATTGAGTATGAGGTAATATTTAAATAAGAATTTTATTAGGATCGTTGGTAGAAAGATAAAGAAGAGGGAGAAAGAGAGAGTCGTATAGAGTTGAGCATAGAAAGAGAGTTCATTATTTGATGAGCCTTTGATTGTTTTTGCAAAATACTTAAAGAAAGGACCCTGCCAGCCAAAGTATTCAACGAAGAGCATAATGGTGGAAATAAATATAATTTGTAAATTAACCCTATCTTTAAAAAGATTGAGAATTTCCTTAATAGACAACAGAATTACTCCTAACGAAGATACCCAACTTAGTTTATAATAATATTAAGCGAATATGGTCTAGGAGTGTAGTGTTGTTTTTAATTGTTGATGATGACTCTGAGATTTTAGATTTCATTGCAGAGGTAATCGAAGAGCTGGGCGCACCTTTTAAAAAAGTTACAAATGTACCAGATGCACTTAAACACCTTAAGTCAGTTAAGACAGAATTCGTGATTTGTGACTTGAATCTCATCTCGGGCAAAGGTGAGAGTGTTTATAATTATCTGCGTAAAGCCTATGAAGGTGGGACCAATATACCCTTTTTATTCATTAGTGGGGAGCAAAAGCCTAATGTTACCCTGGACGAGCTTTCAGCTTTTTTAGAGAAGCCATTTTCGGGTGAGGAACTAAAAGAAGCGATAAAGAGTTTGTACAAGAAATATAGGGCCAAGAATCCTAAGACTGATAACACTGAAAAGTCAGGGGTTCATCCTAGCCTAAAGAAGATGCTTCAAAGCCGACACTGAAACTCATAAACTTGTACATTTATGTTTATTGGGTACTTTGTCTTTAGGGAGACGAGGTCACTCTCTGTTTGATAACTTCTGATAAGGACATGTCTTCCTCCTTTGCAGATATCTCTCATAAAGCCTTGGGTCTTATTTCTTCTCACTCTATTCATTGCATCTGTTTTGGCCAGTGGAAAGTGAGTTCTGGCAAAGCTAATCCTTCCTTTTGAGTCCTGAACGAATGTGTCGAGTATTGGGGAGTCGTCTTTGTCCTCGGACTCATCATTTTGAGAAGAGCTACAAGACAAGTTTAAGATGAGAATTAAGGGGATAATGTATTTCATAGATTCATTGTGGGATTTTCACCTCTCCTTGGCAATATTCTTATTAACAGATTGGCACTAGTGGGATTTTCTGTTAAACATGCGTCATGAAGCCGATTGATGACATTGAATACTCCCTGGCCGCTTGGAAAGAAGGCAAACTGGTGGCTTTGCCTACTGAAACGGTTTATGGACTTGGTGCACCCATAGGTAGGGAAGACCTTCTCAAGAAGATTTTCTCACTTAAGAAAAGACCATTTTATGACCCTCTAATTATTCATGTTTCAGATTCCAATATGGCCCAAAGGTATGTTTTAGGCTGGAATGAAGATTGTGATGCTCTGGCGACAAGGTTTTGGCCAGGTCCACTTACCATTGTCCTGCCCAAGAGCAAGTTAGTGAATGACTTAATTACTTCAGGCTTAGATACCGTCGGAGTCCGCTGTCCAAAAAGTGAAAAGACCTTAAAAGTAATATCTCTTTTAGATGAAGGAGTTGCAGCTCCTTCTGCAAATATTTTCACAAAAGTATCCCCGACTGAAGCGTCACATGTTAGTAAGTACTTTTCTCATGACGATGTTTTCGTTTTAGATGGTGGGCCATGTGAGGTTGGTATTGAATCGACAATTATTTCCCTTTCTCAAGGAAAGTTGGTGGTCTTAAGACCTGGTGTTATTACACCAGAAGAGCTTAGGTCTTGCGTTGGTCATCTTAATATAAGCCTAGGAAAAACAGCATTTGAACAAAAGCCTACGGCCCCAGGACAGGATAAAAGTCACTATCGGCCGAGCTACCCATTGCTTGTTATGCGCGGGGAAATGGGACTAATAGATACTGATATGGAAGTTGTTGAGCTCAAAGAAGACCCCTATGTTGTGGCAAGAGAGTTATATCGTAATTTGCATACTCCTCCCTCAAAAGGAAAAAAAGGGAAGGTTATTTTAGTTCCTGAATTAAAAGATTTACCGCTAAATTTGCAAGATGTTTGGAAGAGCATCTTAAATAGATTGGATAAGGCGAAGTCTAACCCTTAGATTCCTTCCCAAAAATACTCTGCTTTTAGGGACTTGATTTTGTCATAATTAATCTCCCATTCTCTGGCATAAATATCTTTTACAACAACAGTATAAAGCTTCTCTTCTTTGAGAAACATTGTATTCTCGATTTCGATAGAGAAAGACTCCCCTGGATTGATTTGTCTTTGGAGATTTTGAGGAGTTATAAAGATTTGATTCAAAAAGCCTTTTCCATTAAGAACCTTCAAAAACCAAGACTCAAGCTTGATCGACTGGTCACTTTGATTTGTTATTTTAATAAAGAGAATGCATCGAGAGTCCGTTCGCTCCCCAGTGCTGCTTCGATAGGTTCCAAGATTGGCCTCCATCAAAAGACTTGGCTTTTTACCAAAGTTTAAGAATTTCATACCCTTTCTTAAGATGAAGACTAGGTAGGCAGTGGCAAAGCCGAGAATAAAGCCGTAGATAATGCTCATGCTTAATTATAGCATTATAAGTTAGGTGAATAAATACTCTGAATCTGTTAGACTAATATTTGTATGAGGAATTTTTTTGGAGAAAAGAGATGGATTTTCTAAAATACCCGTTTAAGCTAATTGCTCTTGTTCTAGTTGGTCTTGGCATTTTATTGCCACTTGCCCTAGGAGTTTTGGTTCCTTATGGATTAATCGTAGGTCTATAGCGTTTAAAACTAGGAATTCGCAAGGTAATCCTCTAGATTAACTCCATCATCAAAGCTCTCAGTCAACCTCATGTCCAAGAACTCTGTGGCCCAGACTTCAAGGCTAAGTAAGGTAAATATTCTGTATCCATGGTGCTTGAGCTCGAGAAGCTCATAATCTTTGGCCTCTTGAGCCTTGAACTCTTCGAAAAGCTTATCAATAAATGGTTCTTGGTACCATCCTCTTTTCTTAAGCCTTGTCTTTAGTAGCTCTAGTGCATGTGTTCTCGGCTTTAGGATTTTATACCAAGGAATATCAAAACTTCGATTGTATATCTCTTCTTTCTTGAGGTAACGAGATAATGCCATTTTATGGAATCGGCGATTAATGGTTTTATTATTGGTCAGTCTATGAAAGGTCGTTCCTCCATTGACCCAACTCTCTGGTAATGTAGTGATAAAGTCCATTAGGTCTTTATTTATATTTGGTAGATAAAACTTGGTCCCAAAATGTTCAATTGACCTATGGGTAGAAAAACTTTGATAGGTATAAAAGGCATTATAAAGCTTACCTTCAATTAATGCTTCACTAAAGTTTTCTTTCGTAAAAGGAACTTCATAGATTGGTGCCGGAATATTTTGGTTAAAAACTTCTGGAGTTAATAGTTTTGCTTGATATTCGAGAGAGAAGTGACGGTAGGTACAAAGATTTCTCATGAAGTGGGAATAGTAATTATCTGTCGTGAATAGTTTAGCCACATGTTTGAGCTCCCAGAAACGCTCCCAGTCTGTTAGAGAAACCATAGCTTTAGATAATTGATAAACCGCTTCCCGTAACACTACAGGAAGATGACATACCCACTTATGGAGTTCTCCAACGGGATAATATTCTCCCCACAAAGTGTCACCACCATCACCACCAAGAAGAATATCCACGTGCTGTTTTGCTTCTTTTCCTAATTTATGTAAGGGAAGACTTGAGCCAACGACTGGCTCTTGGTTGCCTCTTACCATACTCACAATAAGGTCGAGATCCTTTGGATAAAAAGGAATTGGGTGAAAATCTCCACCATATTTTTGACATATATTTTGTGCGTAACTTCCTTCATCCCACGGCCAGTTAGGAAAAGTTACCGTAAAGGCATGGACTGGTTTTGGGTAAACTTTTGAAGCCTGAATAAGCGTGAAGCTTGTATCGTGGCCACCAGAGAGTAGAGTACCAAGTTGTTGTGACTTATTATAGTCGAGATAGGAACTAATACTTTTTTGATAGAGCGATTCATATTCATCAAGTTTCTTCTCGAGGTTTGTAAAAGGTTTGCGTTCAAAAGTGAATTCAGTATCTGCATGGTGCCTCCAGACGGCAGGCGTATCAATATTTTTAGAAATGAGGAAACAAGGCAATATCTTTTTGATACCCTTGATTTGATTAGATTCAGTCATTGTGAACCCATTTGAAATAAAAGAGCGAATAGCCCCAAAGTCTGGTTCGACTTTGTGGTCAATCCTTTTCATTACTTTGACCAGATTGATTATATTATTTGAAAAAAATAAGGTACTAGCTCCATTAGCTTTGGCCTCAAAAGTGTAGCAGTTTGTACAATTGTAGCGGTTATTCCAAAGGCTTAGAGTCCTTGCTTTCTTATTGTAAATAATAATGAAAAAGAGACCATCGAGTAATTTTTGAGGGTTTTGAATATCACCTTTGTGGAGTATTTTGATCAACTTATCGGGCGTTTTGATTAAGCTACGGTAGTTGGTATCTCTGACTCCTGTGATAGTGCCGTGAATACTAATATAGTAGTCGCTACAGGTATAAACCTTCTCAGAAGATAAGAAAGAGAAATATTCGTCCCTTATCCCACTCTGATCTTCTCTATTAATAGAGTGAGCGAGTTGCCCGATGGCACCAGAGAATTGAGATATCATAAGTCGTCTCTCCAAAACAAGGGAAGTCTTTTAAAAGAACCTACATAGTTTATAATAAATAGGAAACTATTTCATTATTAGGATTTACTGTGAATATAGATAACTTATGGCTATTTATTTGTTTCTTACTTATTTTCACCATGATTCCTGGACTTGCCTTTATTGGTGCAGGTGTAGTTCGGGAAAAGAATAGTTTGAGTCAATTAATTCAGCCTTTGATGACGTTGCCCTTTAGTTTCTTTATTTTCTTACTCTTTGGCTTTAACTTTATCTTTAGCGATGGTGGAGGACCTATCTTAGGGTCACTCTCTTTTTCCTTTTTATCTTCTCTCGAAGGAAGCGGAGAAGCTATTGCTGCGATTGTCTTAAAGTTTTTATTTCAATGGGGCTTTTTTGCTATTGCTCACGTTCTTGTTATAGGGGTCATTGCTGAAAGAGTTTCTTTAAAGAAAGTATTGTTATTTAATACTCTTTGGGGCTTATGCGTCTATTTGCCGGTCGCATTTTGGGTCTGGAATTCAAATGGTTGGATTCATCACTTGGGCGCGATTGATTTTGCAGGAGGGTTAGTTGTTCACATTACAACTGGATTTACGGCACTTGCTTTAACGATTTCTTTAGGTCGAAGGGCTGACTACTTTAACCTTATAAAAAAATATAGCAACGGTCTGGTCTATTTGGGGACCTTTCTTGTCTGGATTGGTTGGCTTGGATTTAATGGGGGTTCAACCAAAGGTTTTAATTCAGCTAGTATTCTGGCAATTTTTAATTCTCTTATTAGCTCTCTTGCAAGTCTTTTAGTATGGTTTGTGATAGACCTTATTCATACCCCTCACAAAAGCTACCTTAGTTGTTTGTGCATTAGTATTATCTCTGGCCTTGTGGTAATCACTCCTCTCGCTCCCTACCTATCTCATAGTAATGCAATTATTCTAGGCTCTTTAGCGGGCTTTGTTGGTAACTATAGTGTTCGTTTTATGCATAAAGTTTTTAATCAAGACGATGTCCTTGATGTTTTTTCAAGTCATGGTATTTGCGGCCTGCTTGGTAGTGTTGTTGGGCCACTTCTTCTTAGTGGCCATTTTTTAGGTGAAAATAATAACTTGATTCAAGCTAATTTCCTCGGGTCTTTATTTGTCGCGATATATTCTTTTTCGATAAGCCTGATTATCGTTAAGATTCTTGGTGGGCGAGAGAGTTTCAAAGTCTCTAGAGAAGTTGAAGAAGAGGGTTTAGATCTTCTTCATTATGGAGAGTCAGTTATTAATATTAAAAAAGGTCTTCACTAGGTGTGTGGATATATCGCAGTATTCAACTGTGCAAAACCCCAGCATACAAAAGAGCTCTTACAGGCTTCACCATTCTTTAAGGACTTAAAGGCGAGAGGTCCTGATAGGCAAAATGATGAGTTTGGTAGTGACTACTATATTTATCATTCACGACTTGCAGTGATGAGTGATGAAGAACATCTCATTCAACCGATGACTATCGATGACACTACGCTGACCTATAACGGAGAGGTTTATAATTACGATCAATTGGGAGAAGAATGTATTGGGGATACTGATGCAATTTTAAAAAACTTCTTAAAAAAGGGAACAGCAGCTTTTCGTTCATGGAATGGGGACTTTAGTGTGCTCATCTATAATAAGAACACTAAGGAGGTTACTCTCGCTAGAGATCACTTAGGGGTAAAACCTCTCTTTTATGCCCTTAATAAGTTTAATCAAGAATTCGTTGTTAGCACCAATCTACTTCTCTTAGGTGATTACTTGCGCTCATCAGGGCAGCGATTGTCTTTGAACAAGAGTTCTTATCAGCAGGCTCGTGTTTTTCGCTATATTCTAGATAGGGATAAAACTCCTTTTAACGAAATCTCTCAATTGTCTCCGGGCCATTATCTCAATATTGGCCTAAGTAAAAATCTTAAAATTTATCCCACTATTCCATTTTGGGACATTGAGACGATTACTGCCCCAAATGAATCGAAGGAATATCTTTACGAGTCTTTGAGGGATGCTATCGATTTGAGGACAAAAGCTGCTGTTCCTTTTGGAACGCTACTCAGTGGTGGTCTTGATAGTGGTATCATTACCCATCAAGTAAAAAATAAGAGTGGCTTCTACGGTTCATTCTATCAGTCAATGCCAGGCGGAACGAATGAAGACAATAGGCTTGAGCGATTTTTTAAAAAAAATGAAGTAAAGGTTTTTAAAAATAATTTCAACTCAGCTATGGAGGGTAACTTATCTGATATTATCCAACGCTGCGATATGCCTATTGGTGATTCTAGTTTAGAGGTTAGTGATCAGGTCTTTAAATTTGCATCACAGAGTGTAAAAGTTCTTCTTAGTGGAGATGGTGCTGATGAGCTTTTTTCAGGATATATTCATCATAGGGCCTTTAAAGTAGGACAAATACTTCATCGCTTCTTTCCAGGTCTTTCTCGGAAACTCATCATTTTTTGTATTGAAAATATACCTATAAAGATTATGGATAAGTTTTTTCCTTATAATGATAATTTGAATAAGGCGGCTGTTACACGATTTCTCACTTTTCTTAAATCATTTAATAGTCCTGCCTTAGCTTATAGAAGCCTTGTTGGCTTAAATAACAGTAAGGGGTTTGACTTATCGGGCTTAGAAGGTAAATGGAGTCAATGGCGTGGAGCAGAGTACTCCCTTATTGAATTACTTTCATTTGACCTTAAGTTTTGGGGACCTAATTACTCATTGGCTAAAATTGATAAAATATCACTTTCTCATGGTGTGGAAGTTAGGGTTCCTTTCTATGACTATAGAGTTGTTGAATGGTGCCTTACCAGCAAATACAACAATGGTAATGTTTTTGAAGATAAAGACGTATTAAGAAGTGGCTGTCGAAAGGGTGTTATCGGATATGCTGACTTAGCAAGTGAATCGAAGTTTCCTTTTAGATATAACGATCATCACAATAGGCAAAGCCTAGACTTAGTTCAAAGAAAAGAAGCTGTACTAAATAATTATATGGCCATCTATAATGAGATTCTTTTAAATTCAAACCTTATCGAAAACGAAGAGGAGTTTCAATTTGATCATTAAAACATCTGAAATAAGTAAAATGGGTGATAATCGTTATAGAGGGCTTTTAATTAATGGTCTATCAGGTCTAAAGTCAGCTCATCTTATTGGGACGAAGTCCTCCGATGGAGTAGAGAATTTAGCGTTATTCTCCTCTGTCTTTCATCTAGGCGCTGATCCTTCTCTTATGGGTATGATAGTTCGACCAGATGTGAGTCCAAGACACACTTACTCAAATATTTTAAATTCAAAAACTTATACGATAAATACTGTTGAAAGTAGCTTTTTCGTAAAGGCCCACCATACAAGCGCTCGATTTCCTAAGGATGTTTCTGAATTCAATGAATGTGGTCTTTCTTCACACTATCATGATGGCATTTGTGCACCATTTGTTATGGAGTCCCGTCTAAAGTGGGGAATGAATTTGGTAGAGGTTATTAATATTACTCATAATGGAACACATCTGATTATTGGTGAGGTTACTATTATTGATATTGAAGAAGGTATCTTAGGTGCTGATGGGCATATTAATTTCGATCAAATTAATCCAGTAGTTGTTAGCGGATTGGATGAGTACCACTCAGTAAACTCTGGTACTAGGTTAACTTATGCAAAACCAGAGCATTCCCCTACTGTTAAAGTTTAGTTTAGTATTTCCTCCCTTTGCTTGAGCAATTCATTTTTACTTTTGTCCTGAGGAGAAATGAGGTGTTATACTAATAGAGGGAGAGGCACTCATGGGTAAACGAAATTCTCTTGGTGGCATTAATGAAGCTGCTAACATTCTCGCTCAACTAGATGGTCAGAGCCAAAAAAGAATTCTTGAAGATATCAGGTTAAACAACCCCTCCATTGCTGAAGAGATTGAAAAGAAAATTATTACTATGGATAGTTTAATTTTGATGACTCCCAAAATGTTACAAGACTTTATTAAGGAAGTTGATCGTCATCAGCTCTGCCTTTCCTTAAAAATCTGTGATGAAAAAGTGAGAAGGTATTTCTTGGAAAATCTTCCCTCAGGCTTCAAGAGTGATGTGGAAGATGTCATAAATGGGCCAATGGTTTCCAAGCAACTGGTTGAAGAGGCGAGAGAACATGTTCTTATTACTATTAGAAAAATGGTGGTAAGTGGCTCTCTTATCTTAAAAGAAAATAATGATGAATATATTTAGCCATGGATGGCGTTTTATTTCAATTTAATTGAAAGGGTTTCCAAGGATGGAAACCCTTTTTTTTATTAGTCACACTTAAAAGCTTCTGCGATGGCCGTCCAAGTGCTGCCATTTGAGTAGGTCTCACTAAAGTAAACTTTAGTCGCACCTTTTTTGGCCGCAAGGTTTCTGGCCATATTCTTTGCCAAATCTAGTGAGCCCTCTTTGTGGATTCCTTTAACTTTTGCCACCGCGGTACAGCCTGATGGCTTGCTCTTTACGACCTCAATATTTTGAGCTTGAGATGTGAGTTGGTGTCCACTGGCACAGCCAAAGAGAACAGAGAGAACAGAGAGAAAAAACATGTAAGTCATTAATTTCATTATATTACTCCTCGATAATGGTTAAAATTGTAACCTATATGATGGGAAGTTAAACTAGTATTTTTTATGCGGTGCATTGTCTCTTCTTTCAACATGTTGTATTGATGGCCATCCATACAAAAAAGAGAGGAATAAATGCTGAATAAATCAGGCGCAAAATTAGTACTTCTGACAGCTTTGTCACTTTTAACAATAAGTTCTTTTGGTGCTCCGAAGTCAAAATCTGAGTTCTGTAAAAGTCAGGGTTCATCAGACTTTGTTCAAAGTTCTTTACTAGAGAGAACCTCACGGATGGCCTTTCAAAACTATGGTGGTCTGATAAATGGTGGTGTTTGTTGGTGGCACAGTCGCTTTCAAAGAAATGCTATCTATCTTACGGTTTATAGACCCGACCTTCCGAAGCCAACAACCATTGAAGCAGAAGAGATTATCAAAGATATTCGTTTTGCAAAAGGTGTTGTTACCATACCTGGATATGAGAATTTCAATGAATTCTCCAGAGACTATCATGATGAGATTCAATCAAGATTAGAGGGTTGGCAAAGAACTGATGGCATGATTTTTCAACAATGGGTAGTTGGTCTTGCTGGCTCAAGTGAAACAACCGAGGAAAAGCTTAAGAAAGAAATGGATGAACTCTATAAACAAGTTAAAGCAGGGGATATTGTTTACCAAAAGCTACAGATTAAAGGCATTACTGCTCATGCTTGGCTTGTTATTGGTATGACTAAAAACGAATACGGGTACGACCTCTTTGTTATTGATTCTAACTCCCCATCGTCCACCCAAACTTATAGGTACAAAGAAGGCAATCAGTCTTTTTATCACTCCTACTATGGCAACTTTGTGCCATATACCGGTAAGAATAGGGAGCTGAAGAAACTCAAAAGAAGAGTAAAGTCATTTTGTCGCTAATTTGCAAACTTCGTTTTAATAGAGAAATTCTTTAGGGGCATGAAAATTTTATAAATACTTAATGTTTTTAGCATTTGAATAAAGAAAAGGTGTAAATAGCCTTCAACCAACACACACTAGCATGCAAAAGCCCAAATTAGGAGGGAAAATGAAAAAGTTATTAATTGGTCTCATTGCCTTAACTGCATTAATTTCAAGTGCATCAGCAGTAGATGGACAACAAAGGGAATTGGCCAAGAAAGAACTGGTAAAGGTTTATAATGCCTTTTCAAAAATGGATAATACAGAATATCAAAAATCTCTAAACCTCCTTGCTAAAAATGCAAAGGAAGCTGGCCTTGCTTCCGAGGCGGAGCTCTTCTCTTCTTTGGCGATTGATCCTGCATCTCGATTAGAGGTTCTCGATCAAATGAAAAATAAAATAGAAGAAGCCTCTGAAAACGGCATTTACTTTGTTGTTTATCTTATGTACCCACAAACATGGTGTTTCGCAGGTGACCTCCGCTGTGGTTTTGGCGTAGGGCTTCTCTCTATTCTTACTCTTAGCGGGGACGAGGCATCTAACTTATAATATTATGGTTTCGTGACTTCCTGCCCTGGATAAACGAAATTGTCGATAGAAGGCCTTCCTTTGGAAGGCCTTTTCTTTTTACACACGTGAAGATTGTTATGCTGCTGTGTGGTAATAGATAAGTACATGAAGATAAGTATATTGGTACCCCTATTCTTTCTATGGTTTTCCACCATCTTTGCAAATGGTGAAGTCCATATTCATTACGGAGACCTTAAGAGAGGTCAAAAGAGTATTTTGAATAGGGTTTTTAAGCCTAAGCTTAAAGAACTCTCTAAATTAAATGTCGAAGTCGTAGAATATGACAAAAGTTTGCAAGAAAATATTCTTGCCTCACTCGCTAATCCCAAAGTCGTTGGTGTCATTTTTCTTGGGCATCCTGCTATTAAAACCAAAGGAACGGGTAAGAAGAGAAGGATTGTTCATGGGTATCTGAAAGATGGTGAAGGGAAGTATATCCCTAAGAATATATTTAGTGGTGCTCATAATAATTTAAAATTTATTTCGGTCTTAACCTGTCACGAAAGTGCGATTATTCCTTTATATAAAAAAACACTTCCAAGTTTCATCGACTATTTTGAAAGTCCATCGCATTCTTTAAATGCTCTAGATAACCCTCTCTTTGAGTTCACCTCATTTTACTCAACACCTAAGGTTATCGATAATATTTTGCAACAATATGGACCTGACTCTCTAGAGATTAATTCTCTTGGTGATCCAAAAGAGAAAAGCTTAAAGGTTAACCTTAAGGATCTCACTTCGGGTCGTTTTTCTTACACAGTTTCAATTAATGGAGTTTTGGTTGGGATCATTTCTCGTCAATTAAACTCGAGAGGAAGAATACTTAACGATGTCGAGTTTCTTATAAAAGTTCCAGAATCTATTCTTCATGAATCTAATAATTTACTTACAATCGAGGCAGATGATTACTTAAGGCCTCGCCCCTTAGGCCTTGATGTGGTTGATGATATTCTTATAGAAAAGGTCACTCTAGAAAATGGTGGTAGAGAGGATAGCCTTGGAGTAAAGATTCACTTGGGAGATCAAGAAAGTAACCCTGATATAGAGGAAGGTTTAGGCTTTTTAAGAAATAAACTGGTCTTTCGTGACTATTTATTTGTTGGTCCTCGGTGGGAGCTATGGTTTTGAAAAAAGTTATCACCATCTTCATATTTTGCCTACAGCTATCTGTGTTCGCTCTAAATGGTAAAACCTTTGTTTTCTTTATCAATGGTGATTGGCATTACAATGGTCCAGTCTTTGAAGAAAGGGGCATTCGATTAAAAGATCAAGCTGAGCTTATTTATAAAAAAATATTAAAACGCGCTAAGGAAGACAATAAGAACAACTATGTCCTTTTTTATGATCCTTTAGGCAAAGGAAATGTATTTAACAGGAATTGGGTAAAGTTAAAAATTTATAGTAAGGGGAAAAAGACTTTTACCTATGGACTTAGAAAGCCAGAAGTTGATACTTCTAACGTCCTTCTTTATAAAGAAATTGCTCGCACAGTAAGAAAAGAGCTTCCTGATTTCTCGGCTGAAAAGTCACTTTTTTATTACTATGGTGAGCACTTTCCACTCATCGGGAAATCCAAACTAGACCTGTCCGGGGGAAGTATCGGCCTATCCTCCATTAAGAGTTTAATGGAAGTGTTTGGGAAGTTTAAGTTATCAATCTTTCATACCTGTTACTTAAATAATATAAATATCCTAAATGAGCTTTTATCTCATACAGAGAGAATTTTAGTTCCTCATAAAGCCATTTTAAATACACCATTAAGCTTTTTCTCCCTTGAAAAGAGTAAAACCTTTATGGACTTTGAAAGAGCTTTCTTAAATGATAATGCTGGTTCGGATAAGTATTTTTATCTAGGGTATGTGGACCTCCCCACCAAAAGTGGACAGTTTTCTTAGCGTAGTATAACTACTATCTAGGAGATTTAGATGACGAAGAAAAAGAACGTTTACACTGCTGAATTTAAGGCAGAAGCTGTTAAAATGA
>Ga0136600_1000440_pt1 | contig 22335 bp, 19 predicted proteins | sample AntRauMFilla2698_FD_104634 | JGI IMG/M metagenome (GOLD analysis project Ga0136600, IMG submission 104634) | Saline lake microbial communities from Rauer Islands, Antarctica - Metagenome Filla 2 #698 | ecosystem: Environmental > Aquatic > Non-marine Saline and Alkaline > Saline | place...
CGAGCACTTCCACCAGCCCCGCCGCGCTGTTCTCGCAGGTCTTGCCCGATCCTGACTGCAGCGCGCTCAGGGCCGCTTCCAGATCATCGGTCTCGGTTTCCGCCCAGACGACCGCCAGCGCGTGCGCCTCGTCGGTTTCCGGCTCCACGCCCAGCGCCAGGCTCGCCCGGTCCATCAGCGCTTCGCCCGAGCCCGCCTCGTCCAGCAGCGCCTCCAGCCGGTGGCGCTTAATGGCGGCGAAGGCGGTCAGCGTGTTTAGCGCGTCCGGCCCGCAGCCGGCCAGAAGGCTCGCGATGGCGCGGGCGGTCTCACCGGCGGGGTCTCTCAGGGCCGCACCGGTAACTGCGTCCAGCGCCTCGGATTTCAGCGCCGCGCCGGCGGCATCGTCCTGAACCTCAAATCCCGGCGGCAGACCCGCCTCCAGCGGAAAGCGGCGCAAAAGGCTCTCGCAGAAGGCGTGCAGGGTCTGGATCTTCAGACCGCCCGGGGTTTCCAGCGCGCGCGCAAACAAGCGCCGCGCCTTCGCCAGATCCGGCCTCACCCCGTCGCCGGTAAGCTCATCAAGCTTTTTCGACAGCACGTCGTCGGACAGGGTCGACCAGCTGCCGAGCTTTTTGAACAGGCGAGTCTGCATCTCGCCAGCGGCGGCCTTGGTGAAGGTGACGCACAAAATCCGGTCCGGCTCTGCCCCGTCCAGAAGCAGGCGCGCCACCCGGTCCACCAGGACGCGCGTCTTTCCAGAGCCGGCATTGGCTTCCACAAATACGGTGCTGGCCGGATCGGCGGCGGCGCGCTGGGCGGCGCTGGCGCTGTCCACGATCTTCGGATCAAAGCCGGGTTCCGTCATGATCCGCCTCCCGGCTCGCCGCCGTCTTCGGCTGCGCTCGCCCATTCCTTGCGTCGGGCGAGGTGATCGTAATCGCCCCACTGATTGGTGTATTTCGCCCGCGGCTGGCTGGGATAGGTCCGCCGCTCATCGTCGAAGGTCTCGATCCAGCAGGCGAGCTCGTCGCGGGCATCCTCGGCCAGATCAGACGGCTCCTGCGTGCCCGGCTTCTTCACAACCGAGACTTCCTCGCCGGGCACTTTGCCGCCGGACACGCGCACATACATCAGATCGCCCGGCTCGTGGCTCGGGCAGTCTTCAAACCCGCCGCGCGCGGCCATGGCAGCGGTGAGGGGAAGCTGCGGCGCGAAGCCGGCGGCGACTTCTTTCTTGGTGGCGGCGCGTCCGGTTTTGTAGTCGATAATGTCCAGCGCCCCGTCCGGGCGCAGATCGATGCGGTCGGCCCGGCCGGTGAGCGTGAACGGGCCGGCGGGCATGTCCAGCACCATTTCGCCCCGGCTCTCAATGGCCACCGGGCGAAAGCCCAGGGCGCGGCGATGGGCTTCCCAGTCCAGAAGGAAGGCTGCCATGCGCGCAAAGCGCGGCAGCTCCACACCCAGGCGCGCTTCGGGGAAACCAGCCGCCTCCAGCTGCTCACGGCCCAGCCGGATCAGGCGCTCCAGCGCGTCGCGCGGCAGGGTGTCGGTGTCGGGCAGCGAGCGTGTCCACCGCTCGATGGCGGCGTGATAGGCCTGTCCGCGTTCAGCCGGGCCGGGCTCGCGATCCAGATCATCAAGCTTTTCAAGGCGCAGAATCTTCTGGGCGAAGATCGCGTAGGGATCGCGGATCCAGGTCTCGATCTTCGTCACTGAAAGCCGGCGCGGACGCGCCTCGACTGGCGGCGCAGGTTCGGGCGCCTGGATAAAGGAGCGCTGCTCGCCGGGATCGTCCAGGGCGCGGGCCATGGCCAGATAATCCAGCGATGGCGCCAGCCGGGCGTCGGCCTGCGCCTCGCCCAGTGCGCCGCGCGCCAGCGTCTGCAGCCGCCACAACCAGCGCGAGGCCACGGTGGGCGCGCCATCCTGCTTTCTGGCACGCGTCAGGATCACATCTTTTGTGGCCGCAAGCTGCGCAAAATCATGGGCGGCGAGCCCGAAGCGCTGCTCGGGCGCGCCGAGCCCGGCCGCCTTGCGCATGCCGCGCGAGAGAAACGGATCGGCCTTGGGTGACGCCGGCCAGACGCCTTCGTTGAGCCCGCCCAGGATCACCCGCTCGGCATTGACCAGGCGGGCCTCCAGCGGCCCCAGAATCTGCAGGCGCGGATGGGCACCATAAGTGGGACGCACCAGCCGTGCGCGCGCCGTCTCCAGCAGGGCGCGCGAGAAATCGCGCAGCGATAGCGGCGGCAGCGCCTCGGCTTCGGTGAGAAACTCGCGCACCAGACCGGCAGCGGCCTCCCCGGCCTCGCCCGCCCAGACCCGAACGGCGCCGGGCTGCTCGTCCGTGGCGGCCAGCGCCTCGGCGGATACGGCCAGCGCCCGCGCCCAATCCTTGGCGTCGTGCTCGCCGGTGAGGGCGTAAAGCGGCGCCAGCGCGTCTGCAAAACCGTCCGCGATGGCGCTCCAGCGGCCTTTCTCCTCATCGCTCAGGCGCTCATGGCCGCGAATGAGATCAGCGATGGATTGAGGCGCGAGGCCCGGCCGGCGCCCGCGCAGGGCCGCGCGCTCCAGGGCGCCGATCTCCGGCTTCAGGCGCGCCCGCTCGCGGCCCAGCGCCAGTAGCGGTGAATTGGCCAGAGCGGTGAAGGCGAGCGCCGAGCCCGGCGCCAGCGCGCAGTCGAGCACCCGCATCAGGAAGGCGCCCGGCGCGGTGTCGGACAGGGGCGTGCCGGCGCTGTCGTCCAGCGTGATGTCGAAACGGTTCATCTCAACGCTCACCCGGCGGGCCAGCGCCCGGTCCGGCGTCACCAGCACGGCGCGCGCGCCCGGCGTCTCCAGCGTTTCGCGCAAGGCCAGCGCGATGGCGCGCGCCTCTTCGCCGGGGCTGGGCGCCTCGATGACGCAAAGCCCGTCCAGCGCGCGCTCGAACACGTCCGGACCCCAGCCTTCCTTGAGATCTTCAACCCGCGCCAGCCAGTCGGAGGTGGCCTCAGCCGGGCGCAGGGATTCGGCGATGACGCGAACCCGGCGCGCCGCGTCCTCGCCTTCACCGGCGCCAGGCCAGACCGCCACGTCCTCGCGCGCCACGTCCATGGTCTCCATCAGGGTCTTCATGGCGCGCTGGGGGTGGGAATCGTCAATGGCCTCCCAGGCCCGCGCATCCATATCCGACTGGAAGCCGGGCAGCACGACGGCGCCCCGGGGCAGGCGAGCCACGACATTCAAGAGGTCTGCCGCCGCTGGGATCGAGCCGGTGGAGCCAGCCGCGATCACCGGCGCGTCGGGCGGCTGCTCGGTCCAGCGTCTGGCAAGCGCGCGCAGGAGCCGCGAGCGGCGTTCGGCCGGGTCCACATGGCCAAGCTCGGCCAGCCTTGCCGGCCAGGCCTCCAGCACGATGTCCAGAAACATCGCTGCCTCGCCCATATGGGCTGGCAAATTGGCGCGCACATCGCCGGTGAGGGCGGAAAGATCGGCGACATCTTCGGTGGCCAGATCATCGAGAAGCCGCGCCAGATCATCGGCCAGCGCCAGCGCGCCGCCGGGCCCCATGGAGCGGCCCGACGCGGTTTCGCGCGCCAGGATCAGATGAGCCAGCTCAAACCGGCGCCGCCCGGTGGAGATCGCTTCGGGCGCAGCGCCGGCCAGCTCGCCCGGTTCAAACGGCGGATCGTCCGCGTCCACATCGCCAATGGGCCGGATCATGGGCAGAAGCGCCGCGCCGGGTGCGTCCTCAAGGCGGGTGAAGGCGTCGGCCAGCGCGCGCCCGGCCCGGCGCGTGGGCAGCAGCACCGTGACCGCGCTCAACGCTTCAGGATCGGGAAAGGCCCGGTGAAGCCCGCGCGCCAGAGCGTCCACGAACCCGGCCGAGGGCGGGATGGTGAAAAGGCGCGGAGCCGGGCCGTCAAACAGGGTCATGGCTTGCAGCCTAGCCGATTCTCCGCCGCGTCGCGGGCGTCCGGATCGCCCACATGCATCCAGTAGCTCTCCATGGGCAAGCCGAAGACGCGCGCAGATTTCAGCGCCTTGTCCCACAGCCGGTTGGTGGAGAAGACCTCTTCGGGTTCACCTTCAAGCACACGCGGATGCATCACCTGCACGCCGGCATAGGCGAAAGGCGCGCTGTCATGGTCGCCGCGCCGCTCGATGCGGCCATCCTCGTGGAGCAGGAAATCGCCGTCGCCTGAATAGCCAAGCTGGCGCTCCAGCGGGGCCAGCAGCAGCAGGAAATCCATGACTTCGGGGTCGAACGCGGCGGCCAGGCGCGACAGCTCGGTCTCCTCGCCTTCATCAATCCAGACTGAGTCTGAATTGGCCACGAACACCGGATCGGCGCCCAGAAGGGGCGCGGCCTTCACCAGCCCGCCGCCGGTCTCCAGAAGCGTTTCGCGTTCATCGGAAATGGCGATTCGAGGGCTTTGCCTGTGCTTGATATGGGCTTCCAGCGCGTCGGCGTAATGGTGGAGATTGACCACGGCTCGCGTCACCCCGGCCTCGTCAAACTTGTCCAGCATCCAGTCGATGAGGGATTTGCCGCACACCTCCACCATGGCCTTGCAGCACTTGTCCGTGAGGGGGCGCATACGTGTGCCGCGCCCGGCGGCCATGGCCATGGCGGTGGTGATTTTCAAAGCCCGGCCTCCTTGAACACGTCCGGCGCGATCTCGCGCACGATGGCCTGCACCGGGGCAAGCGCGGGGTTGGCGATGTCCCTGACGAAATGGCGCGCCACGCGGGGCATGAAGTCAGCGTAGCGGGGCTTGGCGTCGCGCTCCACCAGGCGGACGAAAATCCCCAGGATCTTGGCGTTGCGCTGGGCGGCGAGCACGGCGTAGGCGGCGTCGAAAGCCGCGCGATCCGACAGCATTGCCTTGTCAAAAAAGCGGTCGGTGAGGGGGCCGTGCAGATCGGTGGGCACGTCGCGCCGGGCGTCTTCCAGCAGCGATACCAGATCATAGGCGGGATGGCCGAACAGGGCGTCCTGGAAGTCGAGAAGCCCGACACGCGCCTCGGCCTCGCGCTCAGGCAGCCAAATCAGGTTTTCGGCGTGATAATCGCGAAGGTTCAGGCCCGGCGCATGGGCGGTGAGCGCCGGCAGGACCTGGCCCCAGGCGCCGTGCCAGTCGGCGCGCAGCTCAGGCGTTACCTCAGCTCCGCAGCGCCGTGCCGCATACCAGTCGAGGAACAGATCAGCCTCGGTGAGCAGCGCGGTGGGGTCATAGTCCTGGATCGTCCACCCATGACCAAAGGCTTGCGGTGTGCGCTCGATGGAAGACCGCTGGATGGCGGCCAGCGTCTCCACCGCATGGGCGTAGAGCAGGCCTTCATGGGCGCGCGCTGGAATCGCGCGGGCGAACAGACCATCGCCGAGATCTTCCAGCAGCAAAAAGCCCGCGGGCACGTCTGCCTCAAAAATCTTCGGTGCCGAAAACCCCCGCGCGGTGAGGGCCTGCGCGATGCTCGCGAAGGCGGCGGTGTTGTTGCCGGCCAGGCGCGCTAGCGCGTTATAGCCGAGCTTGGCGCGGTCCTGCGGCGTGGCGTCGGCGGGGCAGGCGGGCGCTTCGGATCCGCCGGGCGCGTCCATCACCAGCGCCGTCGTCCCGTCGCCGCGATGCAGGCGCGCATAGCGCCGCGTCGAGGCGTCGCCGGGGAAGGGCTCCAGGCGCGCGTCGGCCCAGCCGCAGGCGGCGATGAAATCGGCGCGCGCCGTGTCGCGCTCAAGTGCTGAGTTGGCCAAGCCGGTCCTCCCAGGCCCCGAAGGCGGCAAGGCGCGCACGCCGTCCGCCGTCTTGTGTTTCGTCCAGCTGGATTTCCAGCCGGTCCGGCGGACGCCAGCCCGGCGCCCGGTCGGGCCATTCTATGAGGGCCGCCCCATGGTCCAGCGCCTCGTCCAGCCCCAGCTCGTCAAGCTCGCCCTCATCGGCGAGCCGGTAAAGATCTGCGTGCAGCAACAAGAAGCCATCCGCGGCCTCATAGCTCTGCACCAGGGTGAAGGTGGGGCTGGGCGCGTCGGTCTCGCCGGTGCGCGTCTCGATCACGGCGCGCGCCAGCGTGGTCTTGCCCGCGCCCAGATCGCCGAACAACAGCACCGCGTCGCCCACCCGCAACGCTGCCGCCAGACGGGCGCCAAATCGCGCCGCCGCAGCCAAGTCGCGAAGCGGTAAAGTCAGCTGGCCCATGGGCTTTGGTCTAGGACGCGTGCGCGCCGCTTACAAGCGCGCGGTTTGGCTCATCCACAGCCTTGTTTGCCAGCCTGTTCCTAGCTCTGTTCGAAGCCCCGTTTGCAGCCTCGCGTGCTTGACTAAACCGGGCGGGCGCGGCGCCATGGGAGGTATCTTTGAACGACAGGGAGTGGCGGCGCTTGGCCAAGGGTATTGTGATCATCGGGGGCGGTCAGGCGGGTTTGTCCGCTGCGGCCGAGCTGAGAAAGCGCAAATATGCCGGGCCGGTAACCGTGCTGGCCGGAGAGGCTGCGCTTCCCTATCAGCGCCCGCCTCTGTCGAAAACCTATCTGGCTGGCGAGATGGCGCTGGACCGGCTGTGGCTGAAGCCGGAGGCGTTTTACGCCAGGGCCGGGATAGATCTGCGCACTGATATGCGCGCCAGGGCGATCGACCGCGCTAATGGCGAGGTGATCTGCGAGGACGGGTCGCGCATCGCCTATGACGATCTGATTCTGGCTACGGGGGGCGAGGCGCGCCGCCTGCCGATTCCCGGCGCGCAGCTTGAAGGCGTCCATGTCCTGCGCACCCTGGCCGAGGCCGATGCCCTGTCCGCGGCGCTGGAGCGAGCCAAGACGCTGGTGATCATCGGGGCGGGTTATATCGGGCTGGAAGTGGCTGCGTCCTCGCGCAAGCGTGGCAAGGAGGTCGTGGTGCTGGAAGCGGCTGACCGGCCCATGGCGCGCACGGCGAGCTCGCTTCTGTCGGGCTGGTTCGGCGCCATCCATCGCGGCTATGGCGTGGATCTGCGCGTGGGGGCGGCGGTCAATCGCATTGTGGGTGAGGACCGGGTTACCGGCGTCAAGGTCGCCGACGAGGTGATCGAGGCCGATCTGGTGCTCATCGCCGCCGGGCTCACCCCCAATGTTGGTCTGGCGCAGGCGGCTGGCCTTGATGTGAGCGACGGGATCGAAGTGGATGCGCAGGCGCGCACATCCGATCCGCACATCTATGCGGTGGGCGATGTCGCCCGCTTCACCCTGGCGCGCTATGGCCGCAGCGTGCGCCTTGAGAGTGTGCATAACGCCATCGAACAGGACAAGGCCGCCGCCCGCGCGATTATGGGCGAGGGCGAGCCCTATGACCCGGTGCCCTGGTTCTGGTCGGACCAGTATGAGCTGAAACTGCAGATCGCGGGGCTGATCGAGGGCTCGGACACGCTGGTGCGCCGGGGCGATCCTGAAGAGGGCCGGTTTGCGCTGTTTCACCTGAAAGACGGCGCGCTGATCGCCTGCGAGGCGGTGAACTGCGCGCCCGAATTCATGGCCGCCCAGCGCATGATTGCGGCCGGTGCGCGGCCCGATCCGGAAAAGCTTCGCGATCAGAGTGTGGCGATGAAGGACTTCCTGTCCTAAATACGCCTGCGAGCCGGCGCGTCCGCGTCATTAACATATTCCGCGTTGAACAGAGCAAGCGAGTCCATGGCGAAGATTACCTATATCGAACATGACGGAACCGAACACGGCGTTGACGTGGAGGACGGCATGACCGTCATGGAGGGTGCCATCCGCAACATGGTGCCGGGCATCGACGCCGATTGCGGCGGCGCGTGCGCCTGTGCCACCTGCCATGTCTATGTGGACGAGGCCTGGGCGGCGAAAGCCGGCGAGCGGTCCTCCATGGAGGAGAGCATGCTCGATTTCGCCTCTGACGTACGCGACAATTCGCGGCTTTCGTGCCAGATTAAGGTTTCTGGCGTGCTGGACGGCCTGATCGTGCGCATGCCGGAGGAGCAGGGCTAGGCCGCACACAGCGCGGCGTCCGGCTTTTAAACGGGGGAAGCAAGGCGGCGAGGGATGGCGGACATGGCGTTGCGGGCGCGGCTGAGATCAGCGATGGCGGCGGGAGCGCTTCTTGCGCTTGCGGCGTGTGCGCCGGAGGGCCGGGCGCCGGAGCGGATTGAGATCGGCGAGGACACTCACCCGGTCTACCGCCTCACCAGCCTGTCTGAGCCCTATGGCGATCTGTTCGTGGCGCCGGACCAGGGCGTGTTCATTGATTTCGGGCGCACCGAAGCCATCGTGTCGTGCGAGCTGCGCGGCTATATCTGCATCCAATGGCCGTTTGTCTTTTCGTTTCCTGACGAGGGCGATCCGCCGTCGGGCGGCTGGCGGGCAGCCGGGTATGAGTTCACCGTTACCGCCGAAACCGACCGCAATTTCTGCGGCCGCACGCGCCGGGCCTATCTGGTTGAAGGCGCCAACGAAACCGGTTGGGCGACGCGCGTCTGGTACCATCCTGACTTTGGCGTCTACGCGGTCATGAGCGGCCAGGCCGCCGACGGCGAGCTGGTCACCGTGGAGCGCGCCTACACCCTTTGCGAGCGCGGCCTGTTCAAACGCGAAAGCCGCCTCGCAGGTCTGGGCGAGGCGTCCAGCGGCTAAAGCGCCTTCGTCGTCCACAGCCGGATTTTCAGCCCGCCATGGTCCACGACAGGTCCCGGCGCCTCAAACGGCAGCCGTGTGGTCTTGGCGAGATTGGCGTCGGATGTGACCAGGCCCACGCGCCAGCCTTCAAACGAGGCTTTCAGCCGCCGGCCAAGCGTGGCGTAGAGCGAGCGCAGTGCCGCCGGATTGCCGATCCGCGTGCCATAGGGCGGATTGACGATCACCAGACCCGGCAGTCCTTCGGGACGCTCCAGCTCGGCCACCGGGCGGGCCTCAAACATGGTGATCCCTGAGACGCCGGCGCGTTCGGCGTTGTCGCTTGCCGCCTTGATCGCGGCGGTGTCCCGGTCAAATCCGAAACCGTGCCAGTCCGACGTCCCGGTGCCGTCGGTTTTCAGCGCCGCAAAGGCTTGAGCATCGAAGGTCGTTAGCGCTTGAAACGCAAATGCGCGCGCGCGCCCGGCCTGAAGGCCCGCGGCGATCTCGGCGGCTTCGATGACGAAGGTCCCCGACCCGCACATGGGATCAAGCACAGGCTCCACGCCGTCATAGGCGCAGGCGCGCAGCAACAGCGCGGCGAGATTTTCGCGCATTGGCGCTTTCATCACCGCCTGCTTGTGGCCGCGCTTGAACAAGGGCTCACCGGCGGCGTCCACGCTGATCGTGCAGATATTATCGTCAATCCGTACACGGATGGTAAGCCCCGCGTCGCGGTCCAGCACCATGCCGGCAGCTGCAAGCGCGGTCTCCGCGCGCTGAGCCGCCGCGCCGTCATGGTAGATTTTCGAGTGGCGGCAGCTCGCCTCCACGCGCACCGGCGTGCCGGGCTTCAGCGTCCCCGCCCAGTCCACCTGGCGTGATTTCTTGTCCAGCTGAGACAGATGCACGACGCGAAATTCAGCCAGCTGCACCAGAACGCGCACCGCGCCGCGCAGCTCAAGACAGGCCCGCCACACCTCCGGCCAGCCGCCCTGAAATGCCACGCCGCCCGCCTGCGGTGTCACGCCAGCAAAGCCAAGCCCTGACAGCTCGGCGGCGAGAAGCGGTTCAAGGCCGGGCGGACAGACGGCGAAAAGAGTGAGGGTCATGGCCCGCATTTAAACGAGGCCCGCGCGCCCGTATAGCTGTCAGACTTTCTGTGTCAGAGTCTCTGGGTCAGACGCCATCGCCGGCGAACGCCTTCTCCACCACGAAATCGCCGGGCTTGGCGTTTGCCCCCTCTTCAAACCCGCGCGAGTCCAGCATCGCCTTGAGCTCGTTCAGCATCGCCATTGAGCCGCAGATCATCACCCGGTCTTTGTGCGGATCAAGCGGCGGACGCGAGATCGCCTGTGCAAGGCCGCCGCTCTCGATCAGGTCCGTGATACGGCCGGTGCGCGGGCCATCTTCGCGGGTTACCGAGTTGAAGTAGATCAGATTTTTAGCAGCGAAATCGCCCACTAGCGGATCGGATTTGACCTGCTCTACCAGCTCCTTGGTATAGGCGAGCTCTGCGGCCGTGCGGCAGGTATGGGTGAAGATCACCTCGTCAAACTGCTCATAGACGGACGGCTCGCGGATCAGGCTGGCAAACGGCGCCGCGCCGGTTCCAGTGGACAGCATGTAGAGCCGCTTGCCGGGTTTCAGCGCATCGGTCACCAGCGTTCCCACCGGCTTTCGCCCCACCAGAATCCGGTCGCCTGGCTTGATATGGCGCAGGCGCGAGGTGAGCGCGCCGCCCTCCACCTTGATGGAGTAAAACTCCAGCGTCTCGTCCCAGCTCGGGCTCGCCACCGAATAGGCGCGCAGAACCGGCTTTGTCTCGCCGGGCAGGCCAATCATCAAAAACTCGCCGGGCCGGAATCGCAGCGTGCCGGGGCGCGCGGTGCGAAAGCGAAACAGCGTTTCGGTATAGTGCTGAACCTCGGTCACGCGGCAGGAAAAGAACGCGCCTTCATCAATGATATCCGGCTGGGGTGCGTCGGGACTATCAAGCATGGCCTGACCTTTTTATTGAGCGTGGGAGGCGAGGGTGCGCGCGTCCTCGCTCCAGGGCGGGACGGGCAAGCCGCGGGCCTTGAGATAGTCGGGGTTGAACAGTCGCCCGGCATAGCGCGCGCCGGAATCGCACAGAAGCGTGACGATGGTTTTGCCCGGCCCCAGATCCCGGGCCAGCCGAAGGGCGCCGGCGATATTCACCCCGGCTGATCCACCCAGCGACAGACCTTCCTGCTGTATCAGATCAAACAGGATCGGCAGAAACTCCGCATCCTCGATCCGGTAGGCATGATCAACGGCAAGCCCTTCAAGCTGGCCGGTGATGCGGCCCACCCCGATGCCCTCGGTGATCGAGCCGGCGCCGGCTTCCAGAACCCCGGCGGTGAACCAGCGATACAGCGCACCGCCGGACGGGTCGGCCAGGGCGATTTTCACGTCGGGATTGGCCGCGCGCAGGGCGCTTGCGATCCCGGCCAGCGACCCGCCGGTCCCGGCTGCGCAGACGAAGCCGTCGATTCGGCCCTTAGTCTGGGTCAGGATTTCGGTACCGGTGGTGGCGGCGTGAAACGCCTTGTTGGCTGGGTTGTCGAACTGGTTGGCCCACACCGCGCCTTGGATGGAGGCGCTGAGCCTGCGAGAGACATGGACGAAATGATGCTCGCTGGAATAGGGGGCAGGATCCACCTCCACCACCCGCGCGCCGGCGGCGTTCAATGCCTCGCGCTTGGCCGGGCTCTGGCCGCGCGGCATCACGATGAGGCTCTTGAACCCCAGCGCTCCCGCCACCAATGCCAGGCCGACACCGGTATTGCCCGCCGTACCCTCCACAATGGTCCCGCCGGGCTTCAGTGAGCCGTCGGCGACCGCCGCGCGTACCAGCCCCAGCGCCGTGCGATCCTTCACCGATCCGCCCGGATTGAGGAACTCCGCCTTGCCCAGAATCTCGCAAGCTGTGGCGCGCGAGGCGGCCTCCAGTCTGATCAAGGGCGTGTTCCCGATGAGGTCGATAACGGACATCAAAAAGAGGGCCCTTCATTCCAGCATAATGTCTCCCCCCGTTTACGGGGGGAGTGGGCCGGCCGCAGGCCGGGTCGAGGGGGGGATGGTCGGCACCTGTCATCCGCCCCCCTCCGCCCCGCGCGGCGCGCGGCGCACCTCCCCCATAAACGGGGGAGGCCATCAAAGGCCGCTATTGGGCGGGGACGGGATGGATTCAACGTCATCCTACGGATTTATCAGATCAGCCGGATTGATCCAGCGCGCTGGGCGCGGGCCTCAAGCGCGGGATCGAAAATGCCGCATTCCTCGCGGTCCTCGCCGGCCCAGCGGCCCTCGCGCGATCCCGGCTCGGAAGCGGGCGTGGTGCACGGCCAGCAGCCAATGGAGGCGTAGCCGATTTGCGTCAGCGGATGGCTCGGCAGATCCAGCGCGGTGAAGCGCGACGCGACGTCTTCCGGGGACAGAAAAGCCAGCGGATTGATTTTCACCCGCTCGCCGTCGAACTCCACGGCTTTGAGCGCGCCGCGCGCGCCGCCATGATAGCGCTTGCGCCCGGTGATCACCGCGTCGAACGCCTCAAGCCCGCGCGCCAGCGGGCGCACCTTGCGAAGCTCGCAGCAGGCCGCGCCGTCACGCTCATAAAGCTTGGCGTCAGCGTCTTCGCGCGCTGCTTCGTCGGCGTCCGGCTCAAGCACGCGAACGTCTTTGAGGCCCAGCGCAGAGACCAGCTGGTCTTTATAGGTCAGGGTCTGGGCGAAATGGCGCTGGGTCTCTAGAAACAGAACCGGCGTTTCAGGATCGGTGCCGGCGAGAAGGTGCAGGCCCAGCGCCGCCTCGGCGCCGAAGCTGGACAGAAGCGCGATGCGCCCTGCATAGACCTCCAGAGCGCGCGCCAGAATGGTTTCCGGATCCGCGCCTTCCAGCTCCTGCGCGAGGGCTTCGGCGCGGGCCTTGCGGACGGCCAGGGCGCGCCGGTGCAGGGCGGTGTGGCGGCCCTGCGGCGCGCCGGGATCGGGCTGATAGATATGGGCGGCACGCGCGCGGGCCCAGCGCGCGGGTTCGCCCGCATCATCGGCCTGCACCCTGTCGAATCCCGAGCGCAGAAGCGCGTCCTTCTGATCCGGCAGAAGATGTCCGATGGCGCGAAGCCGTCCCTCATATCCGCCCTGGCGCAGCAGCGCGGCGAGCGAGAAGCCGCGCCCGTCCTTGAAGGTGGCGAACCGCACATCGATCTGGTCGGCCCAGGCCGCTGCAGCGAAGGCTTCGGCGGGCTCAATGTCGGCGGGCAGCTCGGTTGTGCTGCGCGCGATCTGACGGGCGGAATCAAGCGCCATAGACAGCCTCCTTGAACGGGTCAGTCCCGATACGGGCGAGGGTTTGGGAAAAGCGCTCTTCGTTCGCGCCGTGGTCGGCGAAGACGCGTACGCAGGCGATGACGGCGCGAACCGCGTCGTCAGCAGACAGGCCGGGGCCGAGTATCTTGCCGATGGCGGCCTCGCCGTCAGCCACCCCGCCAAGGGTGAGTTGGTAGACTTCCTCGCCCTTCTTATCGACGCCCAGCAGGCCGATCTCGGCCACATGGTGATGGCCGCAGGCATTGATGCAGCCGGAGATTTTCACCGTGACCTCGCCAGCGGCCTCATCAAGACCGGCCGCCTCAAGCCCCATGGAGATTTGTTGGGCGATGGGGATGGAGCGCGCGTTCGCGAGATTGCAATAGTCCAGCCCCGGGCAGGCGACGATGTCACTGGCCCGGCCCGCATTGGCAGTGGCGAGCCCGGCCTCTTTGAGCGCCTCGAACAGCGCCGGTAGCGCCGCCTCATCCATATGGGGCAGGACCAGATTTTGCTCCTTGGTGACCCGGATTTCAGCTTCGCCATAGCGCTCGGCGAGGTCGGCGATCAGGTCCATCTGCGCCGCGCTGGCATCGCCTGGCGCCTGGCCATAGGCCTTCAGCGCGATCACCACGACGGCCCGGCCCGGCACTTTGTGCGGCTTCACATTCACCCGCCGCCAGCGGGCGAAGGCGGGATCTGTGGGGGCGTTCTCAAGGGCGCGGCCCGGTGCGGGCGGGGTAAAGAAGCTCGCCACCCGCTCGATCTCTTCGGCTGGCACGGCGAGATCGCGGCCGCGGATCGCCTCATAGGTCTCCTCGACCGCGGCGGCGAAGGCCTCAGGCCCCATATCCTCTACCAGGATCTTGATGCGCGCCTTGTAGAGATTGTCCCGCCGGCCGGCGAGATTGTAGACGCGCAAAATCGCGGTGAGATAGGCTAGGAGCTCGCGCGCCGGCAGATAGTCGCGGATCTTTGCGGCGATGCGCGGCGTGCGGCCCTGACCGCCGCCCACATGCACTTCAAAGCCCATGATGCCTTTGTCGCCCGGCACCAGCTTCAGCCCGATATCGTGGACGCCGATGGCGGCGCGGTCGGCGGGTGAGCCGGTCACCGCGATCTTGAACTTGCGCGGCAGCCAGGTGAACTCAGGATGCTGGGTCGACCATTGCCGGATCAGCTCGCACCAGGGGCGCGGATCGGCGATCTCGTCAGCGGCGGCACCGGCGAACGGATCGGTTGTGGTGTTGCGGATCGTGTTGCCGGAGGTCTGGATGGCGTGCATCTCCACGCTGGCCAGTGCGTCCAGGATCGCCGGGATGTCCACCAGCGCCGGCCAGTTATACTGGATGTTCTGGCGCGTGGTGAAATGGCCGTAGCCCTTGTCATATTCGCGCGCGACCTGCGCCAGCATGCGCAGCTGATTGCTGGACAGAACGCCATAGGGGATCGCCACGCGCAGCATGTAGGCGTGCAGCTGCAGATACACCCCGTTCATCAGGCGCAGAGGCTTGAACTCGTCCTCGCTCAGGGCGCCGGAGAGCCGCGCGCTCACCTGCTCGCGAAATTCCGCCGTGCGCGCGTTCACCAGCTCGCGGTCGATGACGTCATACTGGTACATGGCGCGCTCCTGGCATCGATTTCGTGGAGCCGGTGGTCGGACCGGAGAGCCGGATCGCCTCGCGCACATGCTTGCGCCCGCCGGGGGTGAATCCCGCGCCGGTTTCGATCTCGATCAGGTAGGGTCCCACCACGGTGAGGATGTCACGAAGGCCCGCGTTAAGCGCGGCCTCCGCTGTGTCCTCGGTAAGGTGTTCGGCCTTTGCGGGGTCGACGCTCCAGACCCCTTCAGAAGTGCGGTAGACGACCTTGCCGTCGGTGAGGCGGTTGGCGGTGAGGGCCTTCATGCTGCGGCCTCCAGATCGGCGCGCGCGGTGAGGGCGGCGAGGGCGCCCGGCGCGTGGGTCACCACTTCGCCAATGACGATGGCCGACGGGCCGGTGATTGCTTCGCGCATCAACGTCTCGGCCAGGGCCTCCAGCGTCGTGAACACTGTGCGCTCCACCGAAAGGCTGGCGTTTTCCACGATGGCCACTGGCGTGGCGGCGGGACGGCCCGCCTCGATCAGCCGGCGTGACAGGGTCGCGGCGGTGGCGACGCCCATGTAAATCACCAGGGTGTGAGTGACGGCGGCCAGCGCGTCATAATCCAGCGCCGGGCCGCCGGTTTTTGGCCGCCCCGTCACAAACGTCACCGCCTGGGCCGCGTCGCGATGGGTGAGCGGGATCTGGGCGTTGGCGCCGGCGGCCAAAGCTGCGGAGACGCCGGGCGTGACCTCTACCTGGATGCCGGCTGCGCGCACCGCTTCGGCTTCCTCGCCGCCGCGGCCAAAGATGAAGCTGTCGCCGCCTTTCAGGCGCACGACTCGGCGGCCAAGCTTTGCCTGTTCGATCAGGATTTCGCAGATGCGCGCCTGAGAGACCGGGTGATGGCCGGCGGTCTTGCCCACATCAATGCGGATCGCGTCCCGGCGCGCGCGGTCGATAATCTCCGGCGATACCAGCCGGTCGTGGACGATCACTTCGGCGTCGCGGATCAGGCGCGAAGCCTTCACCGTGAGCAGTTCCGGATCGCCTGGGCCGGCGCCCACAAGATGAACGATCCCATACGAATCCGGCTGGTTCCCACGAAGCTGCGCCGCGATCGCGTCGCGGGCACCCTGACCGTCGCCAGCATCCGCCCGGCGGGCCGCTTCGCCCCGCAGCGCCCGCTCCCAGAAGCGCCGGCGCGTGTCCACCGTGGGAAACCGCGCCTTCACCGCATCACGCAGGCTCGCAGCCGCATCGGCCAGACGCCCGATCCCCGGCGGCACCACGCTTTCCAGCGCGCTCCTGAGATCCCTTGCCAGTACAGGCGCTGAGCCCCCGGTGGAGAAGGCAATCGTCACCGAGCCGCGATCGATCAGGGCTGGCGTGTAAAAATCGCACAGGGGCAGATCATCGACCACATTGACCAGCGCGCCGGCCCGCTTGGCCTTGCGCACATAGCGCCGGGCAATGCGCTTATCCTCCACCCCGATGAACACGAGGCGCGCGCCTTTCAGCTGCCCGTCGGCTTTTGCGCCCGTGTCGATCAGAGTGCCGGGTTTGAGATCGTTTGGCGTTTCAACCGGCTGGCCCAGCGTGCACCAGATCAGCTCGCACGGCGCGGTGCGGAACAGGCGCAGCTTGTTAAGCGCGGCCTCGCCTGCGCCGATGACGACGATACGCGCCCCGGCGAGGGGAATGGCGGGCATGAACTGATCCATGAAAACGACCTTCAAGACTGAGAAGGCGTGACCATCGCGGTCAGCAAAGCTTTTTACAAATCAGAATATATGCGCCACTAAGAAAGAAAATCTTTGCCAAAGGCTCCTCCATGTCCGCACTGCCGCCCCTCAATGCCCTGCGCGCCTTTGAGGCCGCTGCCCGTACCGGCGGATTCGCGGCCGCGGCCGAGGAGCTGAACGTCACCCCGGCGGCGGTGGGCCAGCAGGTTCGCCAGCTGGAAGCTCTTGTGGGCGCACCGCTTTTTAACCGGGAGGGGCGACGCCTCGTGCTTTCGGCCCGCGGTGCCGCTGCGGTGGAGCCGTTACGCCGTGCCTTCCAGCTCATGGGCGAGGCGAGCGCGGCCCTGCGCGAGGCCGACAGCGTGGATGCGGTGACGCTGGCCGCCACGTCTGACCTCGCCGCCACCTGGCTTGCCGAGGATCTGTCCGGCAGGGATATGGGGGGTTGGGGGCTCGCCAGCTGGGATCGCGCGGTGCGGCTCAGCGTCATCGAAGCCGGGACTGGCGAGGCGGACCTGTCGCTGGTCTATGCCCAGGGCCGGTTCGAGGCACCGGGCGCGGAGCGGCTCATGGGCGAAACCCTCGCCCCGCTGGCTGCGCCGGGCGTGCTCGCAGAGGGCGCGGGCCTTGATCGCCTGGACGGCGCCGCGCTCATCGAGGACATTTCGGCGCCAGGCGGCTGGGCAGGCTGGCTGGCGGCGCGCGGCGGCTATGGACGCGACAATCGCCCGGCGCTGCGCGCCTCCGGTCCCGCCCTCGCGCTGGCTCTGGCCGAGGCGGGGCGCGGGGTGGTGCTGGCCCGCAAGCCCCTGGCGTTTGAACAGATCCGCACCGGGCGCCTGGTGCCAGTTTTTCCCGACGGAGACTGGAGCGTGGCGGCGGGTTATCACCTGGTCATCGCGCCGGGCTTGCGGCTCTCCACGCCAGCGGCTGCATTGGCGGATCTGTTGCGTGCCCGCGCGGCGGCCCGAGGCGGCTTCGCGGGCGAGCTTTAGTCGACGTGCCCAGACTGCGCCTCTAGGCCGGAGCCGCGTCCGCGGTGCGGTGGATTTCCTCCACCAGCCCCGGATCAAGCTCCAGCCGGGCGGCGAGCATCTGCAAATAGGCCCGCTCGGCCGGCGTATCCGCTTCGATGGCCACCAGGCTCGCGGCGTAGATTTCGGCGGCAATCTCCGGCGTTTTCGCAGGCGCGATCACCGCGTTGATATCCAGCGGCGCCGAAAGCTTATCAAACACGAAAGCCTTGGATTCGCCGTCGAGATCCATGGTGTTCAGGCGCTCAAAGATCGCCTGCTTCTCATCGGCGTCGATCTTGCCGTCGGACTTGGCCGCCGCGATCATGGCGCGCACCAGCGCCTTGCCCAGCGCGTCCTGCGCGGCTTCATCGGTGGGGGCGGGCAGGAAGGCGCTGGAGGCTGGCGCCGCCGCATAGTCGCCCGATTGATCCGCCACAGCCGGAACCGAGCCGGAGGCTGCTGGCGCGCCATCCTGGGGCGCGCCGCCCGCCTTGTTGCGGTTCTGCCAGGCGTGATAGGCGAGCCCGCCCACGGCAGCGATCGCGCCATATTTTGCCGCCTTGCCCATCATCTTGCGGCCCTTGCCGCCCATCAGCATGGAGGTGGCGAGCCCCGCCGCGAACCCGCCGCCGCCCGCCATGGCCGTGCGCTGGGTGTTGGGATCGTTCTGAAGGGCGTGGAGAATTTTGTTCACGTCGAACATGGAAAGGTCCTTGTGTCAGGGCCGGACGGCGCGCTGGATCGCTTCCAAAGTGGGTGTCCGTCGCCTGTCGAACAAGACGTGCCCCAGCAAATTTCGAAAGCCGTCTCTGCCGTGACAGCCGCCGGTGGACGATGCGCTGTACAGCGAAGCGCGCACACCGCCGCCGATGCTTGACCAGACCCCGGTTTTCGCTAGTTTGCGCCGCCTTGTGGTGAGGTGGCCGAGTGGTCGAAGGCGCACGCCTGGAAAGTGTGTAGGCGGGAGACCGTCTCGTGGGTTCGAATCCCACCCTCACCGCCAAGATTTCAGCGGTGTTCCGCGCTGTTTTTGCGCACACCCAGTATCCGTCCGAGGCATGCCCGCCCGAGGTTTTTTCTGTGGGGGGATGGATTGCGGGACAGGTCTCCAGTTCAGGCCTGATTGGCGCTCGCGCAGAGCCGGATTGTTCATAGGGTCCCTGCGGCCCTCCTGGTGGCGATCAGGGTTGAAGGCGCATCTGGTAAAGTCAGCATGCGCCTGTGCGTTCAGCGCCGGGGTTTCATCTTTGGCGGGAAGGGTTATCTGCGCGGGGAGCGGTATTCAAAGCTGGCGCATACCGTCCTGAGCCCGACGCACGGCCTTTTACCGGCCTTGTGCGTTAGGGGTCTGACGTGCGCCGGCCTGGTCCGGGACTGAAAACAGGAGATTTGACGATGAATATTTTAATGGTGCTGACATCCCACGACGCGCTGGGCGACACGGGTGAGAAGACCGGCTTCTGGCTGGAAGAGTTCGCCGCGCCCTACTATACGCTGCTGGATGCCGGCGCACAGATCACCCTGGCGTCGCCCCGGGGCGGTCAGCCGCCGCTGGATCCCAAGAGCGATTCCGACGACGCCCAGACCGACGATACCCGCCGCTTCAAGGCCGATGCGGACGCTCAGGCGGCGCTCGCCGGGACGGTGAAGCTGAGACACGTGAATATCGGCGAGTTTGATGCGGTGTTCTATCCCGGCGGCCACGGCCCGCTCTGGGATCTGGCCGAGGATCCGGTGAGCATTTCCTTGCTGGAGGCGTTCGCCGGCAGCAACCGGCCCATCGGCGCGGTGTGCCACGCACCGGCGATCTTTCGCCATCCCGAGGACGCGTCGGGGGATTCGATCGTCTCCGGGCGCCGGGTCACCGGCTTCACCAACACCGAGGAAGATGCCGTGGGCCTCACCGATGTGGTGCCCTTCCTGGTGGAGGACATGCTCGTATCCAGAGGCGGGCTTTATGAAAAAGGCGAAGACTGGGCGTCCCACGTGGTCGTCGACGGCAAGCTGGTCACCGGCCAGAACCCGGCCTCGTCGAAAGACGCTGCGACAGCGCTGCTGAAGCTGCTCAGCTAAAACCTGGAGGGCCGGCGGGCGCAGCGTCCGCCGACCCATCCGGTTTTGCTTTCGTCAGCTGCGGTCCAGCTCGGCCCGGATTGCCTCAAGCAGGGTCGAGCCGTCTTCGCGCCTTGTGTCGTAGATGGACAGGGCGGCGCGCTGGGTGGAGACCCAGTAGCGGAGCTCCCCGGTGAGGGTTTCATCAGAAACCAGCAGAGCGGCGATCGCATCAATGTTTACATCACTAACCTCAGGGGCCGGACAATCGATGACGCGCTGCCCGCCAGCGCCGCCAATGGCTTCGTAGCAGGCCTCCCAGATATGGTTCTGCAGCTCGATGGGGATCAGAGTGCGCACCCGTTCACGATAGCGAGGCAGGGAATCAATGATCTGCGCGACATTGCCGTCGGTGAAATAGACGTTGAGCTGGCCGCGCAGCTCGAGATTGTCGATCAGGCGCAGATCGCCAGTGGCCAGCATCTCCTCGAAGGTTGATCGCACCGGATAGGAGCTGCCGGCCTGACTGGCATTGAAATAGGCCGCCACGACCCGCCAGGAGGTCTCCGGCTCGCGCCGGCCCGCGGCGTAGGCAAGCGCTTCAAGCCCGAGATTGCGCACGTCGGTCCGGAAGACGATGTCAGTCTCTGTACGCCGGACATTCTCTTCAAAATCCGTAGCCAGACGCTCCAGATACAAGCGCCCGCGCGCCTGATCCTGGCGCCCTTCATTCCACGCATTGACCTGAAAGCCGATCACCACACCCGCGATCACGATGACGAATTCGGTCGCGGCGGCGAGCCAGTTCTGGGTTTTGAACGCGCGGGTGAGATTGTCGAGAATCATGGGGCGGCGCGCTTTCTGGTTGGATCGTAGAGCGATAGCCTTGCCCGCCCGCCCCGCGCTTGCCAAGCGATTCAAATATCATCGCGCGTCCGGCCCGGATTTAATTGACCGGGCCGGTCCCGGACGTACGCTCGGTCCACTATCAGGAGACGCCATGACAAGACGCCTTGTGCTTATCGCTGCCGCCGCGGCTGGTTTCACGCTCGCCGCGTGTGGAGAGGGGCGCGAAATCGCCCAGATCGAGCGCCTGGAAAGCGGCGTCCTCTATCGCAATGACGGACCGGAGATCAACAGCGTCGATCCCCACCTGGCCGACGGCTCGTGGACCAAGACGGTGACCGGCGACATGTTCGTCGGCTTGATGCAGATGGGCGCCGACGGCGATCCCGCGCCGGCCCTGGCCGAGCGCTGGACGGTATCGCCGGACGGGCTCGTCTGGACGTTTCAATTGCGCCAGGCGTCCTGGTCGGATGGCCGGGCGATCACCGCCGACGACGTGGTCTACAGCCTTCGCCGGGCCGTCGATCCGGCCACCGCCGCTGCCTATGTGGACGTCTATGCGCCTCTGGTGAACGCGTCGGCGATCCTGCGCGGCGAGGCGGAGCCGGAGACGCTGGGGGTGAGCGCCCTGGACGCCGGGACGGTGGAGATCCGCCTGGTCCACCCCATGCCCGTCCTGCCTGAATTGCTTGCCGACAGCCGGGGCGCGGTGGTTCCGCGCCATGTGATCGAGGCATACGGGCGAGACTGGGTACTTCCCGAGAACATCGTCGTCAGCGGCGCCTACACGCTGGTGGAGCGCATCCTGGATCGCCAGACGGTTCTGGTGCGCAATCCGCGCTTTTTTGATGATGCGAACACCTGTTTTGACGAGGTGTTCAACTTCCCCATAAACACGCCCGAGACCGCAACGCGTCAGGCGCGGGCCGGAGCGCTGGACATTGCCGCTCAGATCCCCGCCGCCATGCTGGACCGGGTGCGCGACGAACTGCCCGGACATCTGCGCGACGTGGAGCCGCCCGCGACGTTTTACTTCCTGGCCAATGTGGAGGCCGAGCCCTTCGGCGACGTGCGTGTGCGCGAAGCGCTGGGCATTGCAGTGGACCGCCGCTTTGCGTTCGAGACGGTGATTGCGTCCGGTCTTACGGTGGCCAACAGCCTGGCACCGCCCGGCCTGACCGCGCCCTATGACCCGGCCCGCGTGCGCTGGGCTGATGAGCCCCTGGACAGCCGCCGCGACCGCGCGCTCGCCTTGCTGGAACAGGCCGGCTTCGGGCCTGACACACCATTGCGGTTTGAATTCGCCTATCCCTCAGGCGGGACGGGCGACCGCCTTGCCCCGGTGCTCCAGAGCGACTGGAACAGCCTGGCCGACTGGGTGCAGGTGGAGATTTTCGGCGCCGAGGCGGCCGTGCACTATCAAAATCTCGGCGCCGGAGAGTTCCAGGCGGCCATGGGCGGCTGGTCCGCCGCGATCCGGGACACCTCCTACATGCTTGACGTGATCCGGGCCGGTGCCGCGGGTAATTTCGCGCGCTGGAGCAATGACGCGGTCGAGCGCTTGCTGCAGGCTGCCCAAGGTGAGCAGGACCCGGGCGTTCGCGCCGGGCTACTGCGCCAGGCCGAGCAGATCGCGCTCGATGACTTTGCGCTGACGCCGTTCTATTCGCCGCAGCGCGCCTGGATCGTTCATCCGCGCATTGAAGGCTGGATCGGCGGCGCGCTGGAATACACGCCGAGCAGCTTGCTTTGCCTGTCGCAAGCGGGCTGAGGCGGGCGCGCTTTCCTATCTCTGGGTTCGCGCCCCGCCGCTAAACAATTGACATTTGCTGCGTCAAAAGTTCTCCTGTGCGCGTGGAGGATGCGGCGTCGATGATCCGGATTTCATGTTTGGCGGCGGGGTTTGCGGTCGGGCTTGCGGCGGCGTGCCTGGGGGCGGCGGCTTCGGCGCAGGAAGCGCCCGGGCGGCCCAATATCGTTTTGATCATCCTGGACGATGTGGGCCTCACTGATCTGGGGGTCACCGGCGGTGAGGCCGCGACACCGGCCATGGATGCGCTGGCGGGCGAGGGCGTCGTGTTCGCCAATTTCAACACCGCGCCCATGTGCGCGCCTTCGCGCGCCATGATGCTGACCGGCGTCGTGAGCCATGATGCGGGCGTGGCGAACCTTCCCGAAACCACGCCGGACGCG
>Ga0136600_1000442_pt1 | contig 22291 bp, 23 predicted proteins | sample AntRauMFilla2698_FD_104634 | JGI IMG/M metagenome (GOLD analysis project Ga0136600, IMG submission 104634) | Saline lake microbial communities from Rauer Islands, Antarctica - Metagenome Filla 2 #698 | ecosystem: Environmental > Aquatic > Non-marine Saline and Alkaline > Saline | place...
ATCTGCATACCGGCGAGTTTGAAGACGGCGAGCTGGGCGAGATCTTCATCGACATGCACAAGGAAGGCGCGGCCTTCCGCTCGCTGATGAATAATTTTGCCATCGCGATTTCTATCGGCCTGCAATACGGCGTGCCGCTGGAGGAGTATGTGGACGCCTATCTGTTCACCCGCTTTGAACCGGCCGGAGATGTGGAGGGCAATGAAGCGATCAAGCACGCCAGCTCGATCCTCGACTATGTCTTCCGCGAGCTGGGGGTGAGCTATCTCGACCGCGCCGATCTCGCCCATTCAGAACCATCGCGCCACGATCCCTCGGGCATCGGCGACGGTGTGGCGAAAGAGAAATTCATCACCGAGACAGACGCGTCCAGCCTGATTTCCAAGGGTTTCTCGCGCGGTCAGCTGCCCGATAATGTGGTGATGCTCGGCTCACGACCGGCCAAGCCTTCAGGCGGCGAGGGCCGCTCCAGCGGTGCCCGCGCCGTGGCCGAACCTCGCCCCAAACGCGATTATCACGGTGAGCCGTGCCCCGATTGCGGTCACTTCACCCTGATCGAAACCGGCGCCGAGCTTGATTGCGATGCCTGCGGCTGGTCCGGCCCGCCACCGGGCGGGTAGGCGCGCGCAGGACCCGCGAACACGGGGCCGGTCCGTTCTTTTTCAGCCCCCTTATAGCGCGCCCTCTTTTTTTTGAATTCCCGGACGGCAAAGCCGATCCGGGACCTGCCTCGTGAGCGTGGTGCCTTACCCCCGCACGAGGTCCCGGCTCTGCGCCTTCAGCTTGGCGGTCCTCGCCACACTCAAAGCCTCGCGCAAGGTGTGCGGCGGGCCGCTTTTTTACGCTGGCCTGACGGCCGGGCCGACTGTGGGCGCGTTGCGGCTGCGATTGAAACGCGGCGAGCGTGGGCGTAAATACATAACCATGACCCAGCAAATACAGACTTTTCATGTAAAGGGCGGGCCCGAGTTCGGGCGCGCCAACCTTCCAAAGCTTCGCCAGGCGCTCAAAGATGCCGGCCTTGACGGGTTCATCATCCCGCACGAGGACGAGTATAATAACGAGTATCTGCCTGCGAACGCCGAGCGCCTCACCTGGGCAACCGGCTTTACCGGCTCGGCCGGCGCAGCGATCGCCATGACCGACCGTGCAGCGGTCTTCGTGGACGGACGCTATACCGAGCAGGTCAAGAACCAGGTCGATAACGATCTTTATCAATACGCCGACCTGACCGGCGAGGGGCTGGCTGGCTGGATCCGGTCCAACGCCAAGCGCGGTGAAAAGATCGGCTATGATCCCAAGCTTCATTCCCCGGACGCGCTGGCCAGGCTGGACGCCGCCGCCGAGCGCGCCGGCGCGGAGCTGATCTGCGTGGACCAAAACCCCATTGATGCCGCGTGGGAGGATCGCCCGGCCGCGCCGGCCGAGGACGTCCATCCCCACCCGCTGGCGTTTTCAGGCGAGGAGCATGGCGACAAGCGCCGGCGCATCGCCGGTGATCTTGACGAAGCCGGGGCCGATGCCGCGGTGATCACTGATCCGGCCTCCATTGCCTGGCTGTTCAATCTGCGTGGCGGCGATGTGTCCTGCACGCCGCTGCCGCTCTCGTCGGCGGTGCTGGAGCGCGACGGGCGCGCCACGCTGTTCATCAACGAGGACAAGCTCACCGACGCGGCCCGGGCACATCTGGGCAATGAGATCGCGGTGCGGCCCGAGACCGAGTTTGGCGAAGGGCTCAAAGGCCTCTCCGGCAAGACCGTGCGCGTGGACCCGGCTGTGAGCTCGGTCTGGGTGTTCCAGCAGCTGGAGCAAGGCGGAGCCAGGGTGAAGCGCGGACCCGATCCTGTGTCGCTTCCCAAGGCGTGCAAGAACACGGTTGAGATTGACGGCTCGAAAGCGGCCCATATCCGCGACGGGGCGGCCATTGTGCGCTTTTTGCACTGGATCGATACAAAGGCTCAAGGCGGCGATGTGGATGAAATCACCGCCGCAGTGACGCTCGAGGCGTTCCGGCGCGGATCCACGCAGCTGAAGGATATCAGCTTTGAGACCATCAGTGCGGCCGGGCCCAACGGTGCGTTTCCCCATTACCGGGTGAATACCGCCTCGACCCGGAAGCTGGAGCCGGGCTCGCTCTACCTGGTGGATTCCGGCGGGCAGTATCCCGACGGCACCACCGATATTACCCGTACGGTGCCCATCGGTCAGCCCAACGAAGCTCAGCGGCGCCATTTCACGCTGGTGCTCAAGGGCCATATCGCCCTGTCGATGATCCGGTTTCCCGAAGGCACCACGGGCGGTGCGCTGGATGTGCTGGCGCGCGCGCCCTTGTGGATGTCCGGACATGATTATGACCATGGTACCGGCCACGGCGTGGGCAGCTATCTGGGCGTCCATGAGGGCCCGCAGAACATCTCCAAGCGGCCCAGTACCGTGGCGTTGAAGCCCGGCATGATCGTGTCCAACGAGCCGGGCTATTACGAGGTCGGGGCCTACGGCATCCGGATCGAGAACCTGCAATTTGTCACGCCGGCCACAGATGTGGCCCCCCATGGCGACCGAAAGATGCTGGGCTTTGAAACGTTGACCATGGCACCGATCCATCGCGGCCTGGTCGACGTGACCCTGCTCACCACCGAGGAAATGACCTGGCTTGACGCCTATCACACCACGGTGCGCGAGAACGTTTTGCCGCTTGTGGACGGCGAGACCGCATCCTGGCTGCTCAGCGCCTGTGAGCCGTTTTACGGGCGAACGCCGTGAGGCTGAGCGCGGCGCTGCGCCTTGCAGCGATCAGCGCCGCAGCGCTTGCGCTTTCGGCGTGCTTTACCAGTCAGCGCGAGCTGGTCGGCTATTGGGGTGCGGATACGCCGCTTCAGGAGGGCGTGTATGCACACTGGCCCACCCACCCGGACGGAACCGAGTGGGATTACGAGACCTGGCGCGGCGGCGTTGAAACAGATCGCCGGCGTCACGTCTCCGAGGTGCCCAATTTCCCCCATGAAGGGCTCAGGCTTCGCCGGATTGATGCAAACGTCTACCTCGCCCAGCTGCCGCGCGAGGATGGGGTCGGCTATGGCGTCGCCTGGGTTTACGAGGACGGCGCGGTGATCAGCTATCATCAGCCCGACTGCTCGGTGCTCACCGACGCGATCCGGGAGGACGCAGACATCACCCTCGATCCTGAAGGCTATTGCCGGGTGGAAAACCTTGATCAGATCGAGCGGCTGATGGGTCATTATCTTGATGCGGTGGGCCAGGACATCGTTGTCCATGGCGTTTATCGCCGGGTGGAATAGCAAAACGCCCCGCCGGTAAGGGCGAGGCGTTTTACAATCCCCCAGGCTTTTGTGCCGGCTTAGTCGAACAGCGAGTCGATGGCGTCCTGATCCATGGCCATCAGGCTGTCCACATCATCCTGCTTGGTTTCCGGACCGCCCTGGGCGGGACCGTTGAGATGGAGGCGTCCCTGGCGCTCGGCCTCGATACGCTCTTCTTCGGTGGCCTCGGCGTCGTGCACGCCCATGGTGGAGGCAAAGCGCGCCACCCGGTTCTCGATATGCCTGAGCGAGGTAACCACCTTGGACACGCGCTGACCGGAGAGATCCTGGAATGAGCAGTTCTCGATGATCCGGCACATGGCCGCGTCCACCTCGGCCTTGTAGCCGGCCAGATCGTCGGGCTTGGCCGCCATCAGCTCTTCGGCCTCGCTCATGATCGCTTCGGTGGCCTTCTCGGTGTCGGTGACCACCGCTTCCAGTTCGGCCCCGGCGATGGGGATGCGCTGCTCGCGGATATCATTGGGACGCAGCTGGGCAATCTCGTCGCGGGTGCGGGCGATATAGCTGGCGATGGAGATGAACTCGTCATGGATCGAGCGATCCAGGGAGCCGAAAAACATCTGCATCGTATCTGTGAGTTGCTGGGCGAGGCGGAGCACCTCGATCAGCTGAGGGTCCTTGAGATCGGCGGCTTTGACCGATTTCAGGCTCTCGCGAATTTGCGCGGCGACTTCTGCTGCGGGCATAGTGTATCCTTCCCTCAGGTTGCGATGCCGGGATCGACCGCGCTTGCAAGCGCAGCCACACACGGACGCTCGTCCTTGGGTGAAATGAAGACCGGACTAAAACTCGCCGATGACAGCGGTCATCTTCGCTTTGAGGGTTCCCGCATTGAACGGCTTGACGATATAGTTGTTCACGCCGGCCTTTTTCGCCGCGATGACGTTTTCCGTCTTGGATTCAGCGGTTACCATGATGAAGGGTGTGGCTTTGACGCCGTCGTCGGCCCGCACCTTTTGCAGCAACTCGTAGCCGGTCATCGGCTCCATGTTCCAGTCGGAGATTACGAGCCCATATTTGCGCTTCTTCATCATCTCGAAAGCCTCGGTTCCGTCCGACGCTTCGTCCACATTCTCAAAACCGATCTGCTTGAGCAGATTTTTGATGATGCGGACCATCGTCTTGTAATCGTCCACCACCAGGATCGGCATTGCCATTTCGACAGCCATTGCCCCAACTCCGTATTGTTGTTCCACCACCTGAGACAACGAATTCTTGCGTCCGCCGTCCCTTCTGAGACGAGACGCTAGACAATTGCGGTCAAAAATCGGTTAAACACGCGGCCAGACTCGCAGGAGCGCAAAAATAATGAGCGATTTCGAAGGCTACGCCCTCACCGAACTGGAGATCGGCCAGTTTGCCGAGATCACGCGGCTGGTGGATGAGGCCGCTGTACAAAAATTTGCCGAGGTGTCGGGCGACTTCAATCCTCTGCACATGGACGAGGCCTATGCGTCACGGTCCGCCTTCCGCGGCCGCATCGCGCACGGCGCGTTGGTGGCCAGCTACGTGTCCTGCGTTCTGGGCAATCATCTGCCGGGCCCGGGGGCGGTGTTCGCCGGTATGAGCATGCGCTTCGAGCGTCCGGTGCGCATTGGTGACACCGTGATCTGCCGGGCCACCGTCACCGATGTTGACGTCAAGGCGCGCCGGGTCAAATTGGCGTGTGTGTGCGAGGTCGACGGGGAAATCTGCATGGCGGCCGACGCCGAAGTGATTGTCAGGAAACGCCGCAAGACGGCGGCCTAGGGGTTCATGAGCGTCTATTTCGGCCATGCCGGCTTGCCCGGTGCTGCCCGCGGCGCCGTGGCGGCGCTGGGCAATTTCGACGGGGTTCATCGCGGACATGCCGCGGTGATTGATGCTGCGAAGGCGCTGGCGGCAAAGCTGGGCGCGCCGGCAGCTGCAGCGGTGTTTACCCCCCATCCACGGCTGACCTTTCAACCCGGCGGCGATCCCTTCGCCCTGATGAGCGATGCCCAGCGCGTACGTGCGCTGCAGGCTGAAGGCCTGACAATCATTCACCACATTGCCTTTGACCGCACCCTGGCGGCCATGACGCCTGAGATGTTTGTGGAGGATGTGCTTGCTAGCGGGCTGGGCCTTCGCGGTGTCGTCACCGGTGGCGATTTCTGCTTTGGCAAAAACCGGGCTGGAAACGCCGCAGCGCTGAAGGAGATCGGTGCGCGCTTCGCGATTGAGGCACGGGTGGCCGAGGCCGTGCGCGAGCCGGGCGTTGATCACAAGATTTCCAGCTCTGATGTGCGCCGGGCTTTGCGCGACGGGGCGCCGCAAACCGCAGCCGCCCTTCTGGGCCGGCCCTTTGCGATAGAGGGCGTGGTCGCCGAGGGCGACAAGCGCGGACGCACAATCGGGTTTCCCACCGCCAATATCGCGCTGGGCGCCTATGTGCGCCCAGCTTTCGGTGTCTATGCGGTGAGCAACCGCCTGGCCGACGGGCGCAGGGTCGCCGGTGTCGCCAATCTGGGCCGCCGTCCCACCGTGAACGGGACCGAGGCGCGTCTTGAAACCCATTTGTTCGATTTTGCCGAGGATTTGTACGGCCAGACGCTGGAAGTCGACTTGCTGGAATTTATTCGCGGTGAGCAGAAATTTGACGGGCTGCAGGCGCTAACCGCGCAGATCGCGCGCGATTGCGACACGGCCCGGGCGTTAATGGCCCAGCGCTAGGGTTTTTTGCGGCGATCTTTGAAAAACGCCTTGAGCATCGCTGAGGATTCTTCCGCGCGCACGCCGCCGGTCACTTCAGGGCGCCAATGGCAGGTGGGCTGGTGAAAGAACCGCGGACCATGCTCCACCGCGCCGCCCTTTGGGTCTGACGCGCCAAAGATCACGCGGCCGATGCGGGCATGGCTAATGGCGCCCGCGCACATGGCGCAGGGCTCCAGCGTGACGAAAAGCTCAAGCCCGGTAAGCCGGTAATTGCCAAGTTTCGCCCCGGCGGCGCGAAGGGCTGCAATTTCGGCGTGGCTTGTGGGATCATGGCCCGCAATGGGGGCGTTGGCGCCTTCGGCGATCACCTGATCGGTGGCCGGATCGACGATAACCGCGCCCACGGGCGTCTCTCCCGCCGCAGCGGCGGCTTGCGCTCGGGCCAGAGCCAGCCCCATAAAGCGGTCTTCGCGGGTTTCCATGCCCGTTCCTCTAGTCCTGACCGGAGCGATCCGTAAAGCCTTGGCTGACGAAATCCCCCCCACAGACGGCGCGATACCCGGTGAACGCATCGCCAAGGCGCTGGCCCATTCCGGCGTCGCGTCGCGGCGTGAGGCCGAGCGCCTGATCGAAGCCGGGCGGATCAGCGTCAACGGCAAAACGCTGAAAAGCCCCGCCTTCAATGTCGTGCCCGGCGATGATATCCGCCTGGATGGCCAGTCCATCGGGCCGCGCCCGCCCACCAAAGTCTGGCGCTATCACAAGCCCACCGGGCTTTTGACCACCCATAACGATCCCCAAGGGCGCGAGACCGTGTTCGGCCAGATGCCAGCCGATATGGGCCGGGTGATCAGCGTTGGCCGGCTGGATCTCAATTCGGAAGGCTTGCTGCTGCTCACCAATGACGGCGAGCTGGCGCGGATGCTGGAGCTGCCGTCCACTGGCTGGACCAGGCGCTACCGCGTGCGCGCCTATGGCCGGGCCGACGATGCGGCGTTGAAAAAGCTTGCCGACGGAGCGGTGGTGGAGGGCGTTGTCTACGGGCCGGTGGAGGTCACGGTGGATCGGTGCACCGGGGCCAATGTCTGGCTCACCATCGGGCTGAAAGAAGGCAAGAACCGCGAAGTGAGGAAGGTGCTCTCCAGCGTCGGCCTTACCGTGAACCGCCTCATGCGCACCGCCTACGGCCCGTTCCAGCTGGGATCGCTGAAGCGCGGCGACACCGAGGAGGTCAAGCTGTCGGTCCTGCGTGACCAGCTTGGCCGGCTCTATCCGCTGGATCGCGACGGCAATCTGCTCACTGGCGATGCCCAGGCCGGACCGGAGAAAACCGGCACCGCCAAAGCCAAGCCGCGCCCCACGGGCGGCGAGTCCGGCTTCAAGCCCAAAAAAGCGGGAAACAAGGCCGGGTGGGCGAAAGCCAGCCCGAAAACCGAGCCGGGACACAAGGCGCGCAAGGCCGCAAAGGCGGCCAAGGCTGCGGCCGGCGAAACCCGGTCATCACATAAATCGGGCGCTTACAAGGAAGGCTCTCAGAAAGACCGGCGTGATGCCTCCAAGCGCGGCGAGCTGACGAGTACCAGGGACAATGCGAATCGTCGCCGGCGCCCATAAGGGCCGCCCCATTTCAGCCCCCAGGGGGCTGACCACGCGCCCCACCACCGACCGGGTGCGCGAAAGCGTGTTCAACAAGCTTGCCCACGCGTCCTGGGCGCGCCCGCTCGAGGGCGCGCGGGTGATCGATCTGTTCGCCGGGTCCGGCGCGCTGGGGCTGGAGGCGATCAGCCGGGGGGCTGAGTTCTGCCTGTTTGTGGAGACCGAGGCGGGCGCGCGCGGCGCCATTCGCACCAATATCGAGGCGCTGCAGCTTTATGGCTGCACCAAGCTGCACCGGCGCGACGCCACCGATCTGGGCCGGAAACCGGAAAAGGTCGGCCCGCCCTTCGATCTGGCTTTCATGGATCCGCCCTATGGTCAGGGCCTGGGCGAGCGGGCGCTGGATTCGCTTACGCGCGGCGCGTGGCTCGCCAATGATGCGCTGGTGGTGCTGGAGGAAAGCGTGCGAAGCGCGCTGCGGCCGACGCCGGGCTGGGCCGAGCTTGATCAGCTGGCGGCCGGCGACACAGTGGTGCGGTTCTTCCAGCGGACGCCGTGAGGGCGGGCGACGCGTCCCGCATCTTACGAAAAACCATTGTGTTTTTCAGGGTATCGTTTCAGCCTCTCCCAAAAGCGGAGGGCGGTATGAATGTGATCGACCAGGCTGGCGAGACCCAGCTTTGCAATATCGAGGCGAAGACGGGAAAGTCACGCGCCGAGCTGGGACGCGAAATCCTCGCCCAGGGGCTCACCAAGCACGGGCAGATGGTCCAGTGGGTGAAGGATAATCTGGGCCTTGGTCATGGCGACGCGAACACGCTTGTGCATGTGACGCGCCGGGCCGCGGACGGGCCGGACGCCTCCCCTGCCGATCCCCTTGATGACATCTATGCAGGACCCAAAGCTCATCAGCGCGCGATCCACGACGCCCTCATGACCCATATCGAGGGCTTCGGAACGTTCGAGATCGCGCCCAAGAAAGGCTATGTCGCCCTGCGCCGGGCGCGCCAGTTCGCCATGCTGGGTCCGAAAACCAAGGACCGGTTCGAGCTTGGCGTTAATCTGAAAGAGCCCGCCGAGCATCCCCTCATGAAGGCGGTGAAGCCCGGCGGCATGTGCCAGTATGTGATCGCGCTGACAGACGCCAATGAGATCGATGCCGAAGCGATCGAGATTGTTCGCCGCGCCTATGAGGCGGCCGGCTGATCAGGGTGCGAGGTTGGCGCGGCGCGGCCCTGGCCGCGTCGGCCGGGCATTGATCACACGGCGCGAACCTGTTCACCGCCGCCCAAACAACCGTTCAATATCAGCGAGTTTTAACTCCACATAGGTGGGGCGGCCATGATTGCACTGGCCTGAATGAGGCGTCGCCTCCATCTCGCGCAGAAGGGCGTTCATCTCCTCGCCGGTCAGCCGCCGGCCCGCGCGCACCGAGCCGTGGCAGGCCATTGTGCCCACGACTTCTTCCAGCTTTTCCTTCAGCGACAGCGCCTCGTCATATTCGGCCAGCTCATCGGCGAGGTCGCGAATGAGGCCCTGCACGTCGAGCTTTCTAAGCAGGGCCGGGGTCTCGCGCACGCAGACCGCGCCATGGCCGAAGGGCTCGATGACCAGGCCCAGCTCAGCCAGCTCGTCGGCCCGGTCGAGCACGCGGCGCGCCTCGGCCTCGTCCAGATCGACGATTTCCGGGGTCAGCAGCGACTGGCGCGCCACGCCGGCGGCGGCCATCTGTTTTTTCATGCGCTCATAAACCAGGCGCTCATGGGCGGCGTGCTGATCCACGATCACCAGACCGTCCTCAGTCTGAGCGATCACATAGGTGGCGTGCACCTGGGCGCGGGCAACGCCCAGCGGCAGGCGGGGCGCAGCGTCGGCTCCGTCACCGCCCCCAGCCTCGCCCGGATCCGCGCCGTCATAGCCAGGCTCCACCCGCGCGCTCATGCCCGGCGCGAAATCGCCATCGTAGGGATCGCGCGTTTCATGATCGAACCCGCGGGACCCTGAGTCCGCCAGGCTGCGCTCATAGCCCGCAGAGGCGCGGCTCGCCCAGCCACCGGCGCGCGCCAATGGCGGCGCGCCGCCGCCAGGCTGGACGCGGCCCAGCGCATAGCCAGCCACCGTGGTGGAGGCGCGATGGCCCGCCCCGGCGAGGGCATGGCGCAGGGCCCCCACGATCAGGCCGCGCACAAGACCGGCATCGCGAAACCGCACCTCGGCCTTGGCCGGGTGGACGTTGACATCCACCTGGCCGCCGGACAACTCGACAAACAGGGCCACCACCGGATGGCGGTCGCGGGCCAGAAAATCCTGATAGGCGCCGCGCACCGCGCCGATGATCAGACGGTCCTTCACAGGGCGCCCGTTGACGAACAGAAACTGATGCTGGGCCGAACCGCGATTATAGGTGGGCAGGGACGCAAACCCGGTCAGGCGAACGCCCTCGCGCTCCTGATCGATGGCCAGGGCGTTTTCGCCGAAGTCCGAGCCCAGAACGCTGGACAGGCGCGAGCGGCGCGCCTCCACGGGGTCGTCTTCGGTTTCCGCCGGGATCGACAGGCGCGAGCGCCCGTCGCTAGTGAGGAAAAAGCCCACATCAGCCCGCGCCAGCGCCAGGCGTTTCAGCGCATCGGCCACGGCGCTGGTCTCGGCGCGTTCGGATTTGAGGAATTTCAGCCGTGCCGGGGTGGCGTAGAACAGATCGGCCACCTCCACCCGTGTGCCGCGCCGTCCGAGCGCCGGGGCGGGGCGGGGACCGTCGGTGCGGCCGCCATCTACGCTCAGCGCAAAGCATGACCCCAGATCTTCGGCCTGGCTGGTCAGCGTCAGGCGCGCAATGGAGCCGATGGAAGGCAGGGCCTCGCCGCGAAACCCCATGGAGTCGATGTTGAGAAGATCGTCCTGGCCGTCAGCGCCCACTGGCAGTTTCGAAGTGGCGTGGCGCAGGATCGCGGTTTCAAGGCTTTCCGCGTCCATGCCGCAGCCGTCATCGTCCACGGTGATCCGCGTCAGGCCGCCGTTTTCAATGCCCACATCAATGCGATGGGCGCCGGCGTCCAGAGCGTTTTCCACCAGCTCCTTGACGGCGCTGGCGGGGCGCTCGACCACCTCGCCGGCGGCGATGCGATTGACGGTTTCCAGTGACAGGCGGCGAATGACGGGCATGAACCCAGAGTCAGGCGCGCAGACGAGTCGGTCAAGCGCGGGCGGCCGCCCGCAGGGTTGGCCGCTGCTGAAAAATCACGGACCGATCCGCGTGCGCGGCTTTGCGCGGCTGCTGCAGTGCGTGATAAGGTTGACCCATGACTGGAGACGCCATGAACGCCTTTGACCGTGACTTTACCGGGGAAGCCCATCTCGAATACGGGGATGCGGACTATCTCATCTTGAAGGCGGGTGCCTATGTGACCTGCGCCGTGACCGGAGAGAAGATCAAGATCCCGGCCCTGAAATACTGGAGCGCGGAGCTGCAGGAGCCCTATGCGGACGCCTATGCGGCCACGAAGCGCTGGCTATCGCTCAATGGCGGCCCCGCCGGTGCGCCCGAGCCGGGAGCCTCGTAATGATCATACAGCTATTCACGGCGCTCATCTTCGCCGCTGCGGCACAGGCCGCTGATCCGGTCGCCGAGCTGATCACCGATATCAACACCGCCGGTGACATCGCTGCTGATTCCGCTGCCGAGACCGCTGCTGACACTGATCCGATCCAGTGCGCCGGTGTGCATCGCCAGGGCGCGGCCCTGATCTGCCGCGCCGTGCCGGGCGCTGAAGTGGCGCTGGGCGATGTGGCCGTCACCGCCGGGCCGGACGGCTGGGTCGTCATCGGGCATGACCGCGATGCCGGTGCGGAAACGACCTTGTCGGTGCGCGAGGGCGGCTCGGTCTGGCAGACTGTTGTGGCGGTCGAACAGCGCGAATACGACATCCAGCGCATTGAAGGCATCCCCCAGCAATATGTGTCGCCGCCGCCCGAAACGCTGGAGCGCATCCGCGCTGAAGGCCGGGTCAAGGCCGCCGCCTATACCTCGCTGTGGGACCAGTCCGGTTTTGCTGAAGGCTTTGTGGTGCCCGTACAGGACGCCCGCATCACCGGGGTCTATGGCTCCCAGCGTTATTTCAACGGCGAGCCGCGCCGGCCCCATTACGGGCTGGATTATGCTGCGCCGGCGGGAACGCCGGTGACCGCCCCGGCGAGCGGGATCGTGACGCTGGCCGATGCCGACATGTATTATGAGGGCGGGCTGATCTTCATCGATCACGGACAGGGCTTCATCAGCGGCTTCCTGCACCTGTCAGAGGTGGATGTGGCCGTCGGCGATGTGGTGGCCCAGGGTGATCGCATTGGCGCCATCGGCGCGGGCGGACGCTCCACCGGCGCCCATCTGGACTGGCGCATTAAATGGCGCGGCCGCTATATCGATCCGGCCGAAGTGCTGACGGTTCAGGCGTCGGACTTGCGGTAAAGGCTCTTTTCAAAGCGGCGATGCACCCAGAACCATTGTTCGGGCGCGCGCATGATCCAGGATTCGATGAGGGCGTTGATGCGCGTCACGGTCTCCAGGATTGCCGCGGCATCGCTGCCTTCGGGCTTTTCCAGCGGTTCGTGCACAGTCACCTTGAAACGCACGCCGTCCTTTCGAACGATGCTCATGGGCACCAGCGGACAATCATAGCGCAGCGCCATGCGCGCGGGGCCTGAGGCAGTCATCGCCTCACGGCCCAGAAACGGCGCGGCGATACCGTCATTCATCTTCTGATCGTTCATCAGCGCCACCGACGCGCCGCCCTTGAGCGCGGCCATCAGCTCCTTGGCGCCGGACCCGCCCTTGGGCGCCAGGATATTGACGCCATAGGCCCTGCGCTGGTCGATGATGGCCCGGTCAATGGCCGCGTTGTTGGCGTGGCGATAGGTGATGCGGCAATCTTTCATGCGCCGCACGATCACCGCCGCCATGAGCTCCCAGTTGGCAAAATGCCCGCCGATTAAAACCGCAGGCTGCCCATCGCGCTCCAGCGCTTCGAGAATCTCGGCGCCTTCCACCTCGATCTGATCGCTTTCGCCGGAAAAATCAAAGCGGTGCGTGTTTGGAAACTCGCCCAGCATTCGCCCGAAATTATCCCACATGGCATCCAGCAGCTGATCCAGCTCGCGCTCATGGGCGCCTGGAAAGGCGATGCGCATGTTCACGCGCGCCACATGCTGAACCGAGGCGAGGGGGCCGATTTTGCGCAGGAGGCCGGCGCCAAAATCGCTGGCGCGCTGCAGGCCCATGGACCGGAACAGGCCCTGATAGGCGTTCCAGCCAAGGGTCTCCGCGCCAAAGCTGATCTTCCGGGTAAGCGAGGTCATGATGTCTAGCTACCCTCGCGCGCTGAATGCGTCCACCGCGTCTTGAATAAGCGCGTCCAGCCGTGCCGGGTGTTCAAAGCGCGCCCGCACCGGCCAGCCGGTCACCGAGTGTCGCACATCGCCGGGCAGACGCACCCAGTCCTTTTCGGTGGTGATGAGGCGCGCGCCATGGGCACTGGCCAGATCGGCCAGGTGATTGATCTGGGACCGTGAATAGGCGTGGTGGTCGGGAAAGCTCGCCGTATCGGCCAGGTTGCCGCCAGCGGCGGTCAGCGCATCGAAGAATTTCTGCGGCCGGCCAATCCCGGCGAACGCCAGTAGCGGCTCCGCGGGCGGGCTGTCTTGCGGCTCCAGCCAGGCTTTCAGCACCGGGATCGCCAGATCGCTGAGGCCAAGCCCTGCATAATCAGGCTGGTACGTGGCACCGGGTACCATCACCACCACTGCGTGGGCGCGCGCCAGCCCCGCTGCCACCGGCTCGCGCAACGGGCCTGCCGGAAACACCTGGCCCGCGCCCCAGCCGGAAACCGCGTCCACCACCACGATGGAGCACGTCTTTTCAAGCTTGGGGTTCTGGTGGCCGTCATCCATGACGATGAGATTAGCGCCTTCGCTCACTGCCAGACGCGCCCCCTCCACCCGGCCCGGATCGATATAGGCAGGTCCTGCGCGGGCGATGAGCAGCGGCTCGTCGCCCACATCGCGGGCACCGTGAAGGCCGGGCTCCACCTTGAGCGGGCCTTTGAGTGTGCCGCCCCAGCCCCGGCTCAGCCCGGCCGGTTTAAGTCCCAGCGCGCGGCCGGCCTCCATCAGGGCGATGGTCACGGGCGTCTTGCCGGTTCCGCCAAGGGTGAGATTGCCGACACAGATCACTGGTGCTGGCGCGGGCGCGGGCACTGTGCGGGCGATGCGCCGCGCCGTGGCGGCGGCGTACAGCGCGCCCAGCGGCGACAGCAGCGCGCGGGTCAGACGCCCGGAGGATCGCTCGGCGTCGGCATCCCAGAAGGCGGGAGGTCTCATGATCGGGCCTCCAGAAGCGAGGTTAGCGCGTCCAGCGTGACATCAAGGGCGCCGCCGGACAGGTTGGCCAGCGCGCGCTCGGCAGAAGCTGTACTGGGTCCGCCGCCGTCCCAGATCTCCTGAACGGCCTGCGCGGTTTCGGCGGCGTTGGAGCAGACCGTGCGCGCGGTCTCCAGATCATAGGCAGCAAAAACATCGTCAAAGCTGGCTGTATAGGGGCCGCTGATCACGGCGGCACCGGCGCGCGTGGCTTCGATGGGATTATGCCCGCCAATACCGTCGACATAGCTGCCGCAGATCACCGCCACCGGGGCGGCGGCGAACCACAGCCCCATCTCGCCCAGCGTGTCGGCGAGCCAGACCTGCGTGTCTGTCACGGGTGCCGCGCCTTGTGAGCGGCGCACATGGGAAAGACCAGCCGTATCAAGCGCGGCCTCTGCTTCGCTGGCGCGCTCTGGATGGCGCGGTGCCAGGATCATCAGGGCGCGGGGGCGGGTCTGCAGGATCTGGCGGTGAGCGTCGGCCAGGATCGCCTCCTCGCCTGAATGGGTGCTGGCCGCCACAAACACCGGACGCCCGGCAATCGCGCGTTTTACCTTAGCCAGCGCGGCCGGATCAGGATCGGGACTGCCGGTCTCCAGCTTGAGACTGCCAAGCATGCCGACATCGCGCCCCGACAGGGCCGACAGGCCGTCTGCGGTGCGAAGGTCCGAAGCGCCGATCCAGTCAAACCGAGACAATAGCGTGCGCGCAGTGTCCGGCCAGCGCCGCCAGCTGCGCAGCGATTTCTCGTTCAGGCGGGCATTGACCAGAGCCAGCTTCGCCCCGGATGCGTGGGTGGCTTCAATCAGGTTCGGCCAGAGCTCGCTTTCGGTGAAGACCGCCAGATCAGGCCGCCAGTGCGCCATGAAGCGCCGGGCCCAGTCCGTGCGGTCCACCGGGGGAAACTGATGGATCACCCGATCCGCGCCGCGCCGGTCCACCAGTGCGGCAGAGGTGAGCGTGCCCGAGGTGATCAGGCAGTGGGCATCGGGCCGCGCTGTGCACAGGGCTTCGGCCAGGCTGAGCGCGATCATGCTCTCCCCGACGCTGGCGGCATGCAGCCAGATCAGCTCCCCCTCGGGGCGCGTAATCCCGGCAATTCCGCGGCGCTCGCCAAGCCGGCTCGCATCTTCCTTGCCTCTGCTGACACGGCGGGCCAGAAGCGGGCTGGCCAGCGGCCCGGCCAGGCGTGTCAGCACGCGGTAAAGCGCAAGGCCGGGGGCGCTCACCCGGCTTCCTCCGGCGCCGGAGCCGGGCGGACCGGCTCTGCGCGGCACATCCGATCGGCTGTCTCGGTGGCCGCGATCAGACGGCGCTCAAGCTCTGCCGTCAAAGCGGTGATGGTGGCGGGGTCGGCATCGGCGGGAACCTGAATCGGCTCGCCATACACGATGGCGCCTTTTCCAAACGGTAGCGGGATCATGGCCCGGTCCCAGGAGCTCATCACAAGGGCGTTGGACATGGACCATCCCACCGGCAGGCAGGGCGCATGGGTGGCCCGGGCCAGCTTGATCGCGCCGGACCCGGCGCGCATGCGCGGTCCGCGCGGCCCGTCCGGCGTGATGCACATCAGCCGGCCGTCCTGTACATGGCGCAGCATTTCGCGAAACGCGGAGACGCCGCCCTTTTGCTTGGCCTTTTTTTCATTGCGGGATGAGCCACGCACCGCGACCACACCGAACCAGGCGGCGAAGCGCGCGATCAGGTCGCCTTCGCGTGAGCGCGAGATCAGCACGGTGGGCGGCTGTGCCGATTTCGGCCAGAGCGCCACCGACATGATCAGGCGGCCGTGCCAGATGCAGCCCACCACCCCTGACTGCGACGCCCAGACCGGCTCCACATGCTCCAGCCCGACGCGCGACCAGCGCGTGGTCGCGCGGCAAAACGCGACATAGCCCGCGAGGATCGCTGCGATCACGGCCTGAACCGGGGTGGATTGGAGGATGCGTTTGACCATGACTGCTTCTGTGCTTCGCCGCCGCGGGCCGGTTCGTCAAGCGCCATAGCCGGACCAGGCGCAGGGTGATGCATTGCGCGTTCGCGCGCAGCGCCTTACTTCACCGCCCCATGAGCATCGATTTAAACGATCCGGCCGAATACAAGCGGGCCATGCGCGGGCTTATGTGGGGCGACCATGGCGTGCTGCGCCTGCGCTTTTCCAACCTGCACCGCGTGGGCGGTGAAATGTGGCGCGGAAACCAGCCCAGCCCGGCGCGGCTGAAGACCCTGCGCGACATGGGGTTCAAGACGATCCTCAATCTGCGCGGAACCCAGCCGGGGCGCCATTATTACGATCTGGAGCACCATGCCTGCAACGCGCTGGGGCTGGATATTGTCGACCTACCCTGGGGTTCTCGCGAGGCTCCGTATGTGGAGCGGATCGAGCATCTGATCGAGGTTTTCGAGACGATCCAATATCCCGCCTTCATGCACTGCAAATCCGGTGCGGACCGGGCCGGGATCGTGGCGGTGATGTACAAGCTGCTGCACGAAAAGGCGCCGTTCGAGGAGGCCGTCCAGCAGCTCTCCCTGAAATACGGCCATATCAAGCACGGCAAGACCGGCATGCTGGATCATTTTTTCGAGCTGTATCGCAAGCGCAACGAGCAAAGCCCCATCGATTTTCTTGACTGGGTGCGCACCGAATATGACCGCCAGGCCTGCCATGACGGCTTCATGGCCAGCTGGTGGGGCTCGGCCCTGACCGAAGGGCTTCTTAAACGCGAATAACTGCGTTCGCTGATCGCGTATAAAGCTTCTGGTAAACTTATATCGCGAGACTGCTCATCGAGTTCAGGGAGCGTGAGCGATGAGCGCGAGAGAAGCCTTCAGCGTAACCGGCGGCGTTCTGATCATGGTGGTCGGCGGCGCGCGCGATCAGCAGGCCGGGAAAACCGGATACGAAGCGTTCAAGGCGCACCTGGACAAGGCCGGAACGCGGCGGGTCCTGATGGACACGCGGCTCGCCACCATCGCTGAAGAGCCCGTATTGCTGATGGATCGCGCGACCGCTTATGGCGCGGCCACGCCGCCGTGCCGGGTTGCGATCCTGGCGCGAGCCCTGGATAGCGAATTTGCGCGGATCTATCGGCGCGCCCTGGCCGACACCGGCCATAGCGCCCAGGTTTTCACCAGGACTGCAGAGGCTGACGCCTGGCTTTCCACCCAGGACGAGGCCGACCGGCTGTATCTGGCCTGACTGGAATGGAGCTTGCAAAGGTGTGTCTTCCTGGAGGAGGACCGCCATGCACGTTTCCGCTCATATCCGCGCCCTGCAAAGCCGGTTTCCCGCCCTTGTGGACGCCAAGGCGGGGGCGCAGCGATTTGTCCGGCGCACGCTGCGCACGCCATTCGAGGCGGATTTCCGCTTTCTGGCGCGCTGGACGCCGCAGCCGGGCGAGGTCTTCCTGGATGTCGGCGCGAACCGGGGCCAGAGCATTGACGCGATCCGGCTGTATCATCCTGACGCACTGATTCATGCTTTCGAGCCGAACCCCGATCTCGCAATCCAGCTCGCCCGCCTGTTCGAAGAGGATCCGGCGCTGGCAGTGTATCGCTGCGGCCTGGCTGAGCGCGAGGAAACCCGGCGCCTGTTCGTGCCGGTCTATCGCGGTTTTGTGTATGACGGCCTGGCCAGCTTTGACGAGGCGGAATGCCGCGACTGGCTCAATCATGAGACCATTGCCGGCTTTGACCCGTCCCAGCTTGAAGTGGTGGAGTGGGAAGCCAAAGCCTTTCCGCTGGACCAGCTGGCTTTGCCGGTGGGGTTCCTCAAGCTTGATGTTCAGGGGTTTGAGGCCTGTGTCCTCAAGGGCGGCGAGCAGACCCTCAAGGCGTCTGCGCCCATCGTCATGATGGAAAACAATGACGGCGCCGACGCCTACCTCACCGGCGAGCTGGGCTGGATGCGCGCGGCGTTTCAAGGGCGGGGCTTGCGTGCCAACGCCTGGGGCGATCTGAACACCTTTTACGTCGCGCCTGCGCGCGAGACCTCGCTTCGTGACCAGGGGCTGTGGGTCTAGCGCAGCTGCAGCGTGCTCAGCTCGGCATAGAGCCCGCCTTGCGCCATCAGCGCGTCATGGGTTCCCGCCTCGGCGACCTGGCCGTCCTTCATCACATAGATCCGGTCGGCCTTGCGCACGGTGGACAGGCGATGGGCAATCACCACCGTGGTGCGCCCGTGGCTCAGGCGCTCCAGCGCGATCTGCACGCGCGCCTCAGAGGCTGCGTCCAGGGCGCTGGTGGCCTCGTCAAGCAACAAGATCGGTGCGTCCTTGAGAATTGCGCGGGCAATGGCGATGCGCTGGCGCTGCCCGCCGGAGAGGTTGGAGCCCTTGGGCCCCGCCGGCGCGTCATAGCCATCCCCTAGCGCCATGATGAAATCGTGGGCGTCGGCGGCTTTGGCGGCTGCTTCGATCTCCCCGCGCGATGCATCCAGGCGCCCAAGGCCGATATTGCTCGCAATGGTGTCGTCAAACAGGGTGACGTCCTGGCTCACTAGCGCCATGGAGCCGCGCACCGAAGCCAGCGTGGCCAGCGCGATGTCCTGGCCGTCAATGGTGACACGGCCCGATTGCGGGTCGTAGAGCCGGGCGAACAGATTCAGCAGCGTTGACTTGCCAGAGCCGGACGGGCCGACCAGGGCGATGGTTTCTCCCGGTGCAGCCTCAATGGTGACGGCTTGAAGGGCGCTTTGCCCGGCTGAATAGCCAAAGGTAACGGCCTGCGCGGTGATCGCGCCTTTCTTCAGCTTCAGGGGCTTGGCGTTTTCCACCTCGGTGAGACCGGGCTGTTCGTCGAGCAGGTTGAAAACCCGGTCGAGCACCGCGAATCCTTCCTGTAGTACGCCCGTCAGAGACGCGACCGCGCGGGCCGCAGGGCTCAAGACCAGCAGCGTGACAATGAAGCCCAGAAGGTCGGACAGATCAGTGGCACCCTGCACTGCGCGCCAGCCGGCAAAGCCGAACACGATCGCCAGGGCGAGCCCGCCTGCGATCTCCATCACCGGCTCGATCCGGGCGCGCTGGGCCACCATGGAGAGGACAAGCCGGTAGCGATTGGCGAACCGGGTTTTTGCGCGATCCCTGGCCCAGGGCTCCAGCAGGAACGTCTTCATCATGCGTGCGCCTGAAAAGCTCTCCTCAAGAAAGCTGGAGACATCGCCCATCTGGATCTGTACCGCGTCGGCGCGTTTGCGGATCACCTTGCCGATCCGCAGTACCGGCTGAGCCGCCAGCGGCAGCACCACCATCACAACCAGCGTTAAGGCCCAGTCCAGATACAGCATCACACCGATGCAGCCAGCCACGGTGAGCGTGTCGCGCATGAGATTGTTCGCGGCGCGGATCAGCCCCTCGCGCAGCATGGTGATGTCATTGGTGAAGCGCGAAATGATCGAGCCCACAGGCTCGCGGGAAAGCCGGGCAAAATCGGCGGTGATCAGCCGGTCAAACATGGCGCTCTGAAGATCGCGCATCACCGACAGCGCCAGCCGGTTGGTGGCTAGCGTCTGGAAATACAGGCTGATGGAGCGCGTCAGGACGATGGCCAGGATTAGCGACGGCGCGACCCAGAGGATGGACGGGTCACGGTTTTCCAGAAGCTTCGAGGCCTGCTGAACCACGAGGCCGTAGCCCGAGGCCGCGCCGGCGGTGATGGCCGACAACAGGAGCGCCCACCCGATCAGGCCGGGCCGGTTGGCCAGCCAGCCCGTCCAGAGCCGTTTCGCCAGGGCGCGCGATTTCGCCCGCCCGGGCTGTTCCGGCGTTTCGGCCGGCGGGCTGGCGGGCGTCTCGGCGGGGGCCGGCCCGGACTGGGCGGTTTCGCTCAAGGGGTCAGCCCTGCGGCTCGCCGCTTGAAGGGTCCAGCAGCTTGTGGGCGTGGATGATGAAAAAGCGCATGTGCGCATTGTCCACGGTCTGCTGCGCCGCCGAGCGCCAGGCGAGTTTCGCCGACTGGAAGTCGGGATAGGCACCCACAAACTCCACGTTCGCCAGATCTTTGAACTCGATGGACTTCGGCCCGACATCCTTGAGCTCGCCACCGATGACGATGTGCAGGAGCTGGCGTTCGTCGCTCATGGGGTCTCTCCGTTGTTGAGACGCTCTATTAGCAAGGCGTGAAGCGCCGGACCAGCCGCCAGGGGCGCCGGCTGGCGCGGTGGATCCTGGTTGAAGCGCAGTGGCGCGCCGGACCGGTCGGTGATCAGACCGCCAGCTTCGGTAATGATGAGGGCGCCGGCGGCCAGATCCCAGTCCCATTTTCCGCGCACTGCGACCACCGCGTCGTAGAGGCCCTGCGCGCATAGAGCCAGACGCAGGGCTGCGGAGTTCACGGTATCCGCCCGCGCCCCCAGCGCGCGAAGATCGGCAAGGCGGCCCGGATCGCCCAGCACGCGCGACTCCTTGATCTGGGGCTGGTGCGATATGGAGATGGTCTGCCCGTTCATGCGCGCGCCTTCACCGCGCACTGCGTCCCACAGCCGTTCGGTGGAGGGATCGTAGAGCGCGGCAGCCACCGGCTCACCGTCCTCGATCACCGCGATGGAGACGACAAATTCAGGGCGGTTCTTCAAAAACGCGCGCGTGCCATCAATGGGATCAACGACAAAGCTGCGACGTGCCGACAGCCGCGAGCGGTCGTCGGCGGTCTCTTCAGACAGCCAGCCATAATCAGGCCGGGCAGGCTTCAGGCGTTCCTGCAGCAGGGTGTCGGCCGCCAGATCGGCTTCGCTGACCGGATCGCCCTTGGACTTCTCCCAGCTTTTCAGCCCGCGCGCGCGATAGGCGAGGGCCAGCTTGCCAGCGTCTCGCGCGGCCGCACCGATCAGATCGCGATCAGCCCTATCGTCCGCCAACCGAGAGTCCCTCCACCAGGATGCTCGGCGCGTTCGTTGCGTGCTCGAACTCCAGGTCGGAACCAGGGATCAGACGGACAAACATTTCCTTGAGATTGCCTGCCACGGTAATCTCGCTCACCGGCCCGGCGCGCTTGCCGCCCGCGATCTTGAACCCGGCGACCCCCACCGACCAGTCGCCGGTATTGGCGTTCAGGCTGGGGCCGAACATCTCGGTCACCAGAAGCCCCTCACCGGCCTCCAGCAGGAGATCCTCATAGCTCGCCTTGCCGGGCTGGAGATGGACATTGGCCGCCGAGACCCCCGGCGGGCCGCCAAGGCGGCGCGCAGCGTGGCCGGTCAGCGCCATGTTCAGCTGGCGCGCGCTGGCGGCGTTCATCAGGAAGGTGGTCAGCACGCCATCTTCCACAAGCGCGCGCGGCCTTGTGGCCACGCCTTCGCCGTCGGCTGCGCGGGCACCAAAGCTCCAGTCGCGCAGCGGGTCCTCGATGATGTCGATTCCGTCGGCGAAAACCTTCTTGCCCAGATCCTCGCGCAGAAAGCTTGTGCCGCGCGCGATGGCGGGCCCGGAAATCGCACCCAGAAGCGAGGAGATGAAGGTGGTGGACACCCGCTTGTCGAACACCACCGCCATCTTGCCAGAACTCAGCTTTTCGCCGCCCAGGCGCGACACGGCACGCTCGCCGGCGCTGGTCCCAAGCTCCAGGGCTGTCTTCAGCGAGGATAGCCGGCGCGCGGAATGGGAATCGTAGTCGCGCTCCATGCCGGCGTCATTCTTGGCGATGGCTGCAACGCCAAGCCCGCAGCGCGAGCCGCGCCGCGCCCGCTCAAAGCCGTGCGAGGTCGCGAAAGCTGATCCGCCGGCCCCGATGCTGGCACCGGCCGACATGGTGGTGTGGACCCCCGGCACCTTGCGTGCGGCCTCTTCCAGAGCGAGCGCGTAGGCTTCCAGCTCCGCCTCGCCGATGGTGGCGGCTTCGTACAGCGCGATCTCCGGCAGGGTGGTCGCCAGCGCTTCGCGGTCAACCAGACCGCAATACGGGTCTTCGGGCGCGGCCTTGGCCATGGCGATCGCGCGCTCCACCGCCATGGCCTGGCCGGCCTCGGACAGATCGGAAAAGGCGACGCCGGCCTGGCGCTTGCCGATGATCACGCGAAGCCCCGCATCGCGGGTTTCGGAGCGCTCCACGGTTTCCAGCGCGCCTTCGCGCACGCCGGCCTCTACAGAGCGGCTTTCGCTGACGGCAGCTTCGCACTGATCCGCGCCGGCTTTGCGCGCGCGCTCCATGAGCGTGCGGGCCAGATCAAGCAGGGCCCCGGTGTCGGGTGCGCCGAGCGCAGGCGAGGCGGAGTTGGCGGCGGAGGCGGGGGAGGGGGAGGTGTTTGTCATGTCTTCGCTCTTAAAGCCTCGCCC
>Ga0136600_1000446_pt1 | contig 22226 bp, 23 predicted proteins | sample AntRauMFilla2698_FD_104634 | JGI IMG/M metagenome (GOLD analysis project Ga0136600, IMG submission 104634) | Saline lake microbial communities from Rauer Islands, Antarctica - Metagenome Filla 2 #698 | ecosystem: Environmental > Aquatic > Non-marine Saline and Alkaline > Saline | place...
AGCCCACCGTCTTGAGAGGGTCTATGTTGATAACAAAGAATATGCCAATTTAAGAGACATGCTTAAAGGCTCCGCCTATGAGGGAGAGCTCTCTCAAATGATTGACCTTACTCAAGCGCAAAAGAGAGCGAAAAGGGACTATCGAGTGGAGTGGAAGGTTTTGGCGAAAATCGACAATGAGGCCCGTAATTCCTATGTTTTGAAGGCGACTAAAGTGGTTGAGAATCTAAGCAGCGATAATTAAATTATCTTCTTTCTTTAAATATTTGGCTTAGAGGCCGAGAGCGTTTTAGTCGGCTAAATCTTTTAGTACTCTATTTAACTATTTCTCAAATCAATATTTTTCTTTGATATAATTTCAGCTCTTAATATGGGGAGATAACAATTGGCTGATTCTAAGAAAGATTTAGGAAAAATGAATAAACTTGAAGAAGTTAATAAGTCGCTAAGCTTCTTAAATAGCATTCAAAATAGTGCAGCCCATGCACTAATCGCGACTTCAACTGATGGAACGATTACAAGTTTTAATCGTAAAGCTGAGGAGATGCTTGGCTTTAGAGAAGAAGAGCTTGTTGGGAAGGAGACTCCCGCTATATTTCACGACCTAGATGAGGTCTTGGCACGAACAAAGCTTTTTAGCGAAAAGTTAGGCTATGCTATTGAGCCTGGCTTTGAGACCTTTATTTGCCACTGTAGAGAAAACTTAAAGAATGAATTCGAGTGGACTTATATTCACAAAAGTGGCAATAGGTTTCCTGTTTTACTAAGTATAACAGCGATAAAAGATGATGATGAAGTTGTAGGATACCTTGGCACGGCCCAAGATTTATCAGAGCAAAAAATTCTTGAGAAACAATTAATTAAAAAAAATAGTGATTTAGAATTGGCTCAATCAATCGCAAAGATCGGGTCTTGGTCTTTTAATCTAGAGGAAGGAAAGATTACTTGGTCTAAGGAGATGTACAATATCTTTCCTGAGGATATTAATAGTGGAGAGCCAGCCTTTGAGGATCATAAAGCGACAATCCACCCTGAAGATGTCGAGAAGTGGTTGTCTACGGTAGGCAAGTGTACTGATGATGGGAAGCCTTATCTCATGAGATTTCGTACCCATAAAAAAAAGAATAAGAATGAGGTCGTTTGGGTCGAGGCCAGGGGCCAAGGCTTAATAGAGGAGGGGAAAATCCTCTCCCTTTCCGGTACCTGCCAAGACATTACTGAACTTGTCATAAAAGAAGAGGAACTTGAAAATCGAGCGCGAGCCTTAAGTAAAGCCGAGCGCGCGAAATCTGAGTTTCTTGCAAATATGTCCCACGAAATAAGAACCCCAATGAATGGCATTATGGGGATGCTTGATTTATTGGGAGAGACAGAGCTCTCTCATGAACAAAAGGATATGTTGCTGACGATATCCACCAGTAGCGATGCTCTCTTACGACTTTTAACAGACATATTAGATTTAAGTAAGATCGAGGCCGAGAAGTTTGAACTTGAATTCGAAATTTTTAATATTAATAAAACTCTCGAAGAGATCAGCACTCTTATGGGTGGGAAAGCCAAAGAAAGCGGCAGTCAAGTTCTTATTCAAAATGTTGAAGGTCGAAATCCCTGGTATGAAGGAGATGGTTCAAGAATTCGTCAAATCCTTATTAACTTTGTCTCTAATGCTGTGAAGTTTACGGACAAAGGTAAAATTACCATAGGTTATGAGGCCTTAGAGACAAAAGAGGGTAAGACTTTATTGAAGTTCTTTGTTGAAGATAATGGAATTGGTATATCCCATGAAGATCAAGAAAAGCTTTTTAATGCTTTCGAACAAGCTGACAGCTCTATTACTCGAAAATATGGTGGCACTGGCTTAGGGCTTTCAATATGTGCCAAGATAGCTAAGTTAATGGATGGTAGGGTTTACTTAAAAAGTAAAATTGATGAGGGCTCAATATTTTACTTGGAAGTAACACTAAAAAATGCTGAAGCAATTAATGACGACACTGTAGGTGAGATCGACAGATCAAAGCTTGCTCAAAACTATCCTCATCGAATTTTATTAGCGGAAGATAATAAAGTTAATCAAAAAGTGGCAAGATTAACACTTGAAAGATTTGGCTATAGCTGTGACGTCGCCGAAAATGGTATTGAAGTCATTGAACAACTCGATAGTAAACCGATTGATCACTATACTCTGATCTTAATGGACATTCAGATGCCTGGCATGGATGGAATAACAGCAACAAAAGAAATACTTAAAAAATGGGGAGAGAGGGCACCGACTATAGTCGCTCTCACGGCCAATGCTTTTACGACAGATAAGGAAAACTGTTTAAAAGCCGGTATGAGCGATTATCTAAGCAAGCCGCTCAGGAAGCAAGCGCTCATCGATATGCTTGTAAAATACAGTCTTAAACCTGTATGACTCCACTACAAACTAGGCACGGTAGCGCTCTTCAAGAGTTTCCATTTCTTTTTCGTGTTTGACTTGAATATCATGAAGTCTTTCTTGATAGTTCTCTTCTAACTTCGTGAGCTTCTTTTCTTGGTTCTTAGCCAGATAATTATAATTTGATTCTTTTTGATAATTTAACTCGTTAATCGTTCTGTCTTTGCCTGCGATAATTTTTTGATAACTCTTTTTGAGGTTTTTTAATTCATTATCAAAATGTTTATTCATTTCTATTTTTTCTTTGGTAAAGTTTTCCTTAAGAGCAACAATCTCTTTGCCATTTCTCTTATCCATTTGCTTTATCTTTTCACCAATTTCCTCTTGGGTCATTGAGATCCGTGTGTTGTAGGATTCTGATTGCTCGATTCGTTCTTTTTGATAAGCTTCTTTTATATTTTCCACCCGATCTTTGTTTACAGCATCTTTACTTTCTAAACGGTTCTTAAAAGAGCTTCTAAGCTCATCAAATTGCGACTTTCTCTCTTCTTCATTTTTTCGTAACTCTTGATTATATCTTGCAGCTTCAGAATTTACTTTTGGCATGGTCCTACCTCGGAGATCAGAATATTTTCTCCTTCCATTTTACATGGTGTGCTATGGAATTTGGTAGCGAGATAATTTTTCTATTCCGAGCATATTACTCAGGGAAAGTCTTAGATAATCCGGTGAAGCCACTTCGCGGCCCTCTTCGGATGGTCTTGAAGGACTCGGTGGCCTATCCCGTCTTCGAGAGAAAAAGACTTATCCATGGATTTTGGAATGCGGTTATAGAAGTGACGATGGGCCGCAATAGGAACCACCGTATCCTGACAAGCTGAGAGGATATGAATTCCATAGGGAAGATGAGGGATCTCATCGAGAGTTTTATCTGTATTAAGGTCTAATATCCCCAGTGTTAACTTGCTTAAAGCCGCTAAGTTATTTGGCGTCCAACTAAAGTTGGGATTAAGTCTGCCCCTTAGTTTGGCCAGGTTAAAATAACTGGGAAGAGCGTAGGCGCTAAGTTTCTTATGAAAGGGATTGAGAAAGGTCAGAAAGTAATAGAGACCAACGATGCCTGGCTTATAAGACTTAAATTCTGTTACATAGGGAGCGATAAGGCCCAGCCCTAAGACTCGATGGGAGTAGTGCGAAGTATAGTGAAGGGCGACGCCTCCGCCATAACTGAGACCTACTAAGAAGATTCGTTCTCTACCTTTTTCTTTAAGGATACTCTCTAGGAGTTCGGCCTGATCATCCAAAGGAATACGGGTAAGGGGAATCATTCCTTCATCCTCTCTGGTATGCCCTTGTCCTCTTAGGTCAATGCCAAGTATTGCCCAGTCCGGATTAAACTCTCTAATGAGATTAAAGGCCCTCTCATAGCAATAGACACTATCATCAAGGCCCGGCAGCACAACGATAGTTTTCTCTTCAAGAGAATCACCTGGATGACTATTCTTTGCCTGTCCCTCATAGAGAGAGACTTGAATTTTATGGCCACGCCTTTGTCCTGCTATGGACATTTCCATCTTGGATTTCATCAATGGAGGTAAGTAATAGTCGAGCATTGCAGTTGCCTTTTTGTACTATTGTATATTTTTATTATACAAAAGTATAAAAAGTTAATGCAATAAAAAAAAAATTTAGTTACATTAAAAAGGGTCAGAAACGTCAAGACGGTTTTGACACCCAAACCATGAAGATAAGGAGGTTATCATGGACCAACTCAATGAATTAACAGGCAAGCTTACTAATCTCTGCAAAGATTCTTTTGCCCAAACCAATGATTTCTCAACACGTATGACAGAAGAGGCGACTAAAATCGCTGAAGGTCAAGCATCAGGCGTAAAAGAGATTTTCGAGCTAGGTTTGAAAACTCAGAATCAAGTAATGCAAGAGTGGATGAAGCAGACAACAGCAGCAAGAGATATGTGGTCAGAAGCGATCCATACTTTTACAAAAGCTTTTGAAACAACTCCTACAAAAACAGGAAAAGCTTCTTAGAGCTTAGGAAGTTTATGACTAACGTTTCACGAGTAACCAATTCAAAGAGTGGAGAGGAGAATTCCTTCCTTCACGAAGCTTGGAAGATCCCCTTACGTTTGAGAAACCTTTTCCTTCTCAAAACCTCATCAAAGTTGAAGGATGTTGCTGGGACGCCCTTTCAAGAAATTGGTACTCGTGGACGTTGTCGTCTTTTGAAGTTCTCCCCACCCCAGGGGATAAAAAAGAGTGAGAAAAGTCTTCTTATTATTCCCTCATTGATAAATCGCTACTATATATTGGACCTTTATTCCGGTTGCTCATTGGTAGAGAGTCTAACGGATTATGGTCATACTGTTTATGTTCTTGATTGGGGTAACCCGAGACCACAAGATCGCTATGCCACACTAGAAGATCATATCCTAGGATTGATGGACTGGGCGGTGGATAAAGTTCGCTCTCTCGAGAAGCAGCAATCTATTGCCGTTTTTGGCCAATGTATTGGTGGAACCTTTGCGACGGTTTATGCGGCCTCCTTTCCACAAAAAGTAAGCGGTCTCTCTTTACTCACGGCACCTATCGACTTTTCAAAAGAAGGTCACTTCTTTCATTGGGCCAATAAAGCCAATGTGAATCTAGAGGAGATGGCCAATGTATGGGGCAATATTCGCCATGAATTTCTCGATCAAACCTTTAAATTATTACAACCTACTGGAGATATCCGAAAAGTTCAGAATCTCTTTAAGTTAAGTTGGAATGATGACTTCATCAGAAAATATGCTGCCATCAATAAGTGGCTTGACGATAATATCAACTTCCCAGGCATTACCTATAAGAAATTTATCGAAGATTTCTATCAGAAAAATCTCCTCATAAAAGGAGAGTTAGAACTCGATGGCAAGAGGGTAGACTTAAAGAAAATAACCTGTCCTCTGCTGTGTTTCTATGCCTTGGGCGACATCATTGTTCCCGCTTCTAGTGCTACGGCCATTGGCGAATATATTTCTTCGGAGAGATTCAATAGCATTGGGCTAGGTGGTGGTCACATTGGCTGTGTCATAAGTGATAAGCATCAAAAAACCCTTTGGAAGAATTTAAATAATTGGTTAACTGATATTGAAAAAATGAATAAAGAGGAGAGAGGTAATGATCACAGAATCTCAACGAAAGCTATGGCAAACTCAGCTTGATTTTACAGAAAAATCACTTGAGAGAGTCTTTAAAGACAAAACCTTCTTACAACTTTCAGCTACGGGAGTGAATATGAATTTATGGTGGCAAAAAACCTGCAACAAATCGCTCGGTTGGATTCTACGCAGCCTCAATATTCCAGGGGATGAGACTTATAAAGAACTCTACCGCACTCTTCATGGTGTTGAAAAAAATAGTGATGAAACCACGGATCGCTTAAGACTTCTTGAAGATGAAGTCAGAATTCTTCGAAAGAAGCTTAATGAAAAGGCCGTGGCAAAACCTGCTGCAAAGCGACGTCGCTCTGTTGCACCATCTCTCGACGCCTAAAACTTAATCCCTCATAATACTCCCAAACCGTTAGGTAAGTTTGGGAGCTAATAATGATTGAAATATTTGGCAAGGGTACTACCAGATCTATGCGCGCTCTATGGGCGGCACGTGAGTCAGGTCTAGAGCATAACTATATTGAAGTCGACCTTATGAAAGGCGAACACCAAAAGGACGACTTTAAGAAAATGAATCCTTTTGGTAGAGTGCCCGTTCTCAAAGATGGCGATTTTGTCTTGTGGGAGTCCGCTGCCATCATCACCTACCTCGGAGATCTTGCTCCTGAGACAAAACTTGTTCCTCAAACACCAAAGGAGCGCGGCCTCTATAATAAATGGATGCACTTTGCGAATTGTGAGATTGATTCGGTTCTATTTAATATAGAGAAGCACTCTTGGCGCTACCCCGAGGCTGAGCGTTTACCTCAAATTATTAGAATGTCGATTGAAGAATTACAGGTGCCGCTTGATATTGTTTCAAACCATCTCAGTGAGAACGCGTTTCTTCTCGGCGACCAATTCACTATGGTCGATATCCTTATGGGCCATTGCTTGAACTGGGCGCGCTTTCGCGAAGCTTTTTCAGATAATACTACTTTGAATGATTATACGAAGAGGTTAAGCCAGCGTGAGCATTACCCACGCGAGCTTTATAAGAAGTAATTAAGAGCACCTACTGACACTGCATCAGAAACTTTCGATAACCCTTACCTGGGAAGACCGATGTCTGTCTCATCTCTAGTCTTTTGTCAGTGATGAGGTATTCAATTGTGGTACGAACCCCTTCAGTAACCTTGGTTCTTATGCGGTCGTCTTTTTCATCTTTAAGTTTGTAAGTAGACTCAACCGCGATAGTTGTATTTTCCTTGGCCGAAGAGCCTTCTTTGACTTCAACAATATCACCGATAACACCGATAGAACGGCTTCCATCATCAAGCTCTCTTCTATATACACAAAGAGAGCCATCAATAACATCGTTGGGATACTTATAAAAGCCATTGACTTGACCACTGACTACAGTCGTACAGTAAGAGAGAACTGTGACTTTATCACTTTCAAGAAAGCTACAAGGCTCTACTGGAATAATCTCTCCACCGTCAATTTTCGGGTCAGTTTCGAATTCAGGTAGCTTCGCTTCTTCAGGCTTGATAACGATACCAGGGTAGCGAGCGACATCATTAAGAGTATAACTAAAGTCGTTGTATCTAATTTTCTTATAATTATTTCTATCTATACCAAAGGCCGCCAAGAAGTCCTCAAGAGAGCCACGATCCTTTTCAAAGTCCTTCTTAAACCATTTCATAAAGCGCGATAAGGTCAAAGTATCACCATCAAGTTTAGCAATGCGCTCGAGCTTAAGAGAGTTTTTAACAGCAAAATCAAGCTGTGACTCTAAAGTCTCTGGGCGGTAAGCACTATTAAGGATAATCGCTCTACTCATGGCCACAGTATTCAATGCAAAGTAAAACCTAGCATCAATTTTTTCCTCACCTTGGCTATCTTCTCTAAAGATATCTTTAAGTCTAACTTTTTCAATCTCATCAAGGCTTGTTATCCCTGTTTTCAAAGGAATGGCCTGCCTAGAGAGTACTTCATGGGGACTTGGAGAGCCTTTTGAGAGCTCTAGCAGAGAATCAATGATTTCATTTTTATCATTAATGTAACCCTTGTTCGCCAGACGGATAGCTGCAAAGTTATAGGTATTTATATAAAAGGCAGCCAAAGTATTACGATCAAGTTTTTCTAAGTCCATCGCCGCCATTTTTCTTTCAATACTACTGACAAGAAAGAGGAAGTCTTGGTCTCTTTCTTTTCTAAGAAGGTGGAGACTTTTAAAATTGACTCGCGTATCGAGAGGCCCTTCATTTATGACTGATACAAATGTTTTAAAGAAGAGATCGAAGAGGTCGAAAATCTCTTCGTTTTCATAAGTTGAATTCTCGTCAACTGTTGTTTCTGGAGTTAGGATATCTACTTTGTTAAATCCTTCTTTAGTTTCAACCGTGGTTTGTGTAATCTCTTGCGCCGAACCTACTGTAATAGGTTGTTCGTCTTTACATGAACTAAAAAGGAGAGGCACAAGCATTGTGCACACAAGTGCTGGAATTTTAAAAACGCCTAAGCCTAGCTGCTTTGACCTTGATTTATTCCTCATAGCTTCTATCCTCTTCATTGTCATAGTTATCGTATGGTACTTCTTCAGTGTTTCTGAGGTTTGCATCTTCGCTTTCGCTTTCGTTTTCTTGAGGACGGTATTCTTCATCTGGGCGAAGGTTATCAGTAGGCTCTTTATAATAGTCTTCTGAGGGAGGCCTCTGCTCTAGCTCAGGAGCTTGCTCTATTGGATTCTCAATAGGAGCTGGAGCATCATAAGAGTCTTGATTAGCATCAGCGTAGTCACTCTCAGAATCGTAATCTTGAGCGAGAACACCCCATGCAAGTAAAATGGTAAAAAGGACAATTAGTTTCATGTGCATTGCATATCATAAAAAGATGGCGCAATGCGCAAACCGTGAAAAAAAGAAAGGCCACTTTTTCGGTGGCCTCTCCTAACTATTTGAATTTATTTAAGACTTTTACTGAAGAAGACCCCATGAACGGGCCATCTCTGCAGAGGCACAAACACCAGTTTCGATAACGAACTGAGAAGTTGAACCACAACCTTTAGAGGCCGCAACTGGCCAGCCATGACCTGCGCCCTGAACAGTAAGCTGCTCAACAAGTACGCTATTTGCATTTCTATGCTCATCAATTGTTTGTCCGCTTTTCGCTGGTCTTTGATTATCAGCATCCGCATCAAGTCCATGAACATTTGTCCACTGGGCAACACTGTGATCAGCATTAGCTGGTCTTACAAATGGATCAGCAGAACCATGGAAAACCATTACTCTTGGGAATTGACCTTTAAAATTTCCAGAAGCTTCTCTTACGAAGTCTCCACGAGTTTGTGAAGGAAGGTTCGACGGAGCAAACATACAAGTGAATGATTGAAAGAGTTGAAAAGCACAACCGTAAGAAACACCTGAAACAAGAGCTCCAGCATTAAATCTCTCAGGGTAACTTGCCATAAGAGCAGAAGACATTGTTGCCCCAGCAGAAAGGCCAGCAACAAATACTTTCTTTGTGTCGACGGAGTAGTTGGACTCCATGTAATCCATCATTGAAGCGATTGAAGCCACTTCACCACGATCACGAGTAACGTCACCTTTTTCAAACCATGTAAAACAATTCATGCCATTGTTCGCAGAAGTTTGCTCTGGAAGAACAAGAAGAACACCAAGTTGGTCTGCAAGTTTTTGCCATCCAGTTTCTTTTGCGAAAGTTTTAGCGCTCTGCTGACAACCATGCATAAGAACTAGCATAGGAGCTTTTCCAGTGATGTTAGCAGGAGTGTAAGTAAACATTTTAAGAGCACCTGGGTTTGACCCAAAGTTACTCACGCTGTTGTAAGTTGCGAGAGTGGGGAGTGCCATCATAAGTAGTGTTGCAATTAGAAATTTCTTCATTCTGTACCTCGTTTTGTTTTGCCGTTATTGTGAAATTAATTTTAAAACTTGTTCTTTAACTTCTTGTTTTGCTTTCTTTAATGTTTTATTTCCTGTGGTGGTCACATCCATTATCGAGCCTGAAACCAGATTTTGAATGGTCTTTGCCATAGGACCTGCTTCCTTTACAGGAACTTTCTTCGTAAGTTTATTCGTAAGAATATATTGAATTCTCTCTGCACCATTTTTTCTTATGGTTTCGTGAAGTTCCTTGTATGACTCATCAACAGTGCATAGATAATAGAAAAGAAGCATCACGCTCAATTGCTCTGGGTTCTTTTCGGCCCACTCAAAAGGAGCTTCCGCATAATTGACTAGCATCTCTAAACCGTCTTTTGCAGCTTCGATTTTCTTAATTGATGTTTGTTGGTAATTGGCCATGATGAATTTAATGCAAGCTTCAAAAATATCGGCTTTGTCTTTGAAGTGATAGGCGACATGAGCTCTACGGGTACCAATCTTTTTTGCGATGGCTTCGTAGGTCGTCTTTTCAAAACCTATTGTTGCAATGCATTCGATTGCCGCAAGGACAATTTCCATCTTTTTGAGGTCGCCCTTTCTCGGCTTAAACTCGAAAAGTTCATAAATATGGGAATCTGCATTGGTAAGACCATTCATAAACTCAATATAGAGGCCGGGACATTTGTTGGAAAGTTTTTGTACTAACGCTGCGTGTTTTTGGTACTTCTGTATAAAAAGTTTGACAAAGGACCCATTCTGAATGAAATCTAAACAAAGGAAACAGACTCCTGACCGAGGGACAAGATTATGGGTCGAACATTAGGTAGAGATTTCACTCTGAGCAGTGGAGTTAATATACATGCGGAATTATCACAATTCTATAAGCTAGGTAAAAAGGGAGAGACGCCAATTCTTTGCCTTTCAGGCTTTGGATGCTCTCATTACAACTTCTCTTTCATTGAGAAGGAAATGGGTGAAGAGCACCCAATGATCCTCATTGATAACAGAGGCCTTGGAAACTCAAGTCCAGTCAATGATGAATATCAGCTTCAAGCTCTGGCCGATGATGCGCTAGAGGTTATGGACCAAATGGGGATCGATCGTTTTATTCTCTTTGGCATTTCTATGGGTGGTTTCGTAGCTCAGCTACTTACCCTCACAGCACCAGAGAGAGTTGAGAAGCTGGCCCTTCTTTGTACAACAAGCGGTGGTTTAACTTTCATACCTCTTCCGGAAATGACAGAAGAAATGCTGACGGCTTTTTACCAAATTCCAGAACCCAAAAGAACAGAATCCGCCATCGCAGCAACTGTTCACCCAAGCCTTGGAAAGAATAATCCAAACCTTTTAAAAGAAATTATAGAACTTAGAAAAGCTCATCCCGTTGATACGGAACAGGTACTTAAGCAAAAGCGTGCCGTTGATGGCTTTCTAAGAGAGAGTATTCCTATTCATACGATTTCCTGTCCTACCCTTATTATGACTGGTTCAGATGATCGCTTTGTGAATCCTTATAATGCCACAATCCTTCAGGCCAATATCAAGCAAGCTTATATTGCGAGTATCCCCGTAACAGACCATCTCTTTTTCTTTGAGAGTGCTGAAGCGGTGTCTCGTGAATTAATAAAGCTCGTTGAAGGACAATTCGACAGACCCCATTCGTCAGAATCCAAATTAAATCAGTTAGCCAATCCCTTAGCTAGAGAAGAGGCAGGAGCACCGTTATGAGCGCAATTAACTTAAAGAAAAGTGCCGTTTGGTTACCAGAGACTTTTGAAGACTCTTCTTTCATTGCTAAGCAATCAGGTATCCCCAAAGAAGTCATCGAAAAGAAAATGGGCATAATTAAAAAGTGTCGCGCCCCAAAAGACTGCCATCCTTCACAGATGGCCGTTAATGCAGCAAAAATGGTGCTTGAAGGTGAAGATCCAAACTCAATTGATCTCGTTATTTGGACAGGGTCTGAATATAAAGATTATCACGTGTGGTCCGCAGGGATTTTTGTTCAAAGAGAACTCGGTCTCAAGAAAGCATGGGCCTTTGATATGGCGGCACGCTGTTCATCAAATGTTGTGGGTCTTAAAATCGCCAAGAACATGATGATGAGTGATCCCAAAATCAATAAGGTTCTCCTTTGTGGTGGTCACCGCACAGGCGATCTCGTGAACTACAAAGACGAGACCAGCCGTTTTCTTTATAACCTCTCTGACGGTGGTGCTGCCCTTTTACTTGAGCGCAGCGAAGAAGAACGAAATCCCATCCTTGAGAGCTCTATCATTACCGATGGTGATTTCTCTTTAGACGTTATTATTCCTGGTGGTGGAACAAGAAAGAGAAGTCGTGATGGTTTAGGAGAGTTTGATACTTATTTAACTTGTCCAGATATTACGGGAATGAGGGAGCGACTTGCTGATCGTTCTATTGAAAACTTCCTTCATGTTATTAAAGAAGCTGCGACGACTTCAATGAGTCAGCCCATTGATTACCTCTCTCTTCTTCATATGAAAAAGTCTGCTCACGACGCCATCTTAGATGGTCTTGAGCTTAAAGGTGAGCAGTCTATTTACCTTGATCACTATGGACACTTTGGTGCTCCTGATCAGGTTCTCTCTCTAGGTCTTGCCGAGAGAAGAGGCCTGCTTAAAAAAGGAGACCACGTTTGTCTTGCCTCTGCAGGTATTGGTTATACATGGTCGGCGCTCTCCATTCGTTGGGATGAACCAACATTCATGCAAAATGCACTTAACAATTTTGAAAGTTAATAAATAGATATATTAAAGGAGAAAATATGAAAGGTTTAAACACTAAGAAAGTCATCATTACAGGAGCCGCCAGCGGAATTGGTCGTGCAACAGCAGAGAGGTTCTATGAAGAGGGCAGTGAGATGATTCTTATTGATATGCCGACTCTTGATGAAACAGAGCTTGCAGCACGTTTTCCAGAGCGCATGACTTATATTCAGGCCAATGTAACTAACAAAGATGATTTGGCAAAAATTCAACTAGAAATGAATAAGGGCTTTGATGTTCTTATTAATAATGCTGGTATCACCCGTGACTCAACTATTGGAAAAATGACTGATGAGCAATGGGATCAAGTTATTGCAGTTAATCTTACTGCTGTTTGGAAACTCTCTCAAATGGCAGCTGCAACCCTTAAAGAACAAGGTCGTGGTGGTTCTATCTTGAATGCGGCTTCAGTTGTTGCCCATTATGGAAACTTTGGTCAATCTAACTACGTTGCGACTAAAGCCGGTGTCATTGGTATGACCAAAACATTAGCAAAAGAGCTTGGTAAGGCAGGGATTCGCGTCAATGCTGTTGCTCCAGGCTTTATTGGTACGCCAATGGTTAAAGCGATGCCTGAAAAAGTAATCAAAATGATGGAAGAAAAATCACCTCTGAAGAGAATGGGAGAGCCTGAAGAAATTGCAGCAGCTTATGCTTTTCTCGCTAGTGATGATGCAAAGTTTATTTCTGGAACTTGCCTCAATGTTGATGGCGCACTGGTAATTGGCTAAGGAGCTAAGGTTTGCAACTTCACTTTAAAATTGAAAACCCACAAGATAGCGAAAAACCGTGGCTCGTATTTGTTAACGGCCTCTTTGCTAGTCTTCTTAGTTGGGAAGAGTCAGTAAAATACTTTACTCCTTATTTTCGCGTGCTTCGTTACGATGGTCGTGGTCAAGGGGAGAGCCCAAGACCGCTTATTGATTACTCACTTCCTCGTTTAGTTAAAGACCTTGAAGTACTACTTGATGAACAGGGTATTGAGAGTGCGAGCTTTATTGGACTCTCAAATGGAGGAAGAATCGCGCTCGAGTTTGCTTCGCTTTTTCCTGAAAAGGTGACCAGTGTCGTTGCTGCGGATACCTATGAGAAACCAAGTCACTTATTAAAGTTAAAATTAAAGAGTTGGTTAGAGGCCAATAAAGTTGGCGGGCCGGTTCATCGTTTTGAAGTGGCGACTCCCTGGATTTGGGGTGAAACCATTGTTGAAAAAAGACCTGAACTTTTAGAATTTTATCGCAAGCGTGCAGGGATTGAAAAAGTTCACGTCATTGAAGGTCTTATTAAAGGCGCAATGGAAGAACATACAATTGAGCTTAATAACGTTCATTGTTCAACCCTCTTTCTCGCTGGAGAGGAAGACCTGCTTACACCTCCTTTTTCTCATGAAAAAATGGTGGAGAGCATGGATAATGCAGAATTAAAAATCGTACCGGGTGGGCACGCCTCACTTCTCGAGTACCCAAGAAGTCTTCATGATGTGGTCCTCCCTTGGCTTATGGATAAAGTAGCGAGTCCTGAGATGATGGCATACAGAAACTCAGAAGCTCTTGCGGAGAGTATTTAAAAAGGATTTTTATATGGCATGGATTAACTTTCTTGATGAGATTTCAAATAAGTACCCAACGAGGACAGCACTTATCGATCAAATTGACGATAGGTCCTTCACTTATAAAGGTCTTCATGAAGAAGTTAATGCATGGGCATGGCAACTTGAGAGCTGGGGAGTAAAGCGTGGAGATAGGGTTGCCTACCTCAATACGAATTCCCTTGAACATATTACGCTCTTTCTGGCCTGCGCGAAAATCTCTGCCATCTTTGTTCCTCTGAACTTTAGATTGGCCGAAGGTGAACTTGCTGAAATAGTAGAGCGAATTGAACCTAAGGCACTTATCACTACTGTGCCATGTGAGTTACCCCTCAAAGGTGATTATCCACGCTACATTCTTTCAAGTGCAAAGCTTTCAAAGAGAGAAGTTTTTCCTACTGTGAAAAGCTCTATGACTGACCCACTTCTTATGCTTTTTACAAGTGGAACGACGGGAACACCCAAAGGTGTTCTCTTTCACGGTGAAATGTTGGCAACCAACCAAAAAGAAACCTGTGAAAACTGGGGTCTTCTAAGTGAAGATAAAACCTTAGTGGAAACGCCTTTCTTTCATACGGGAGGCTATAATGTACTATGCTTGCCTCTTATGAGTATTGGTGGAACAAGTATTCTCGCCAGTAAGTTTGATCTTGATAATGTTTTTAAAACAATGATTCGTGAAAGACTGACGGTTTACTTTGCCGTTCCCACGATGTTTCAAATGATTTCAGAAGATAAGCGTTTTAGTAAGAATACTTTTGAGAGTGTTCGCTTCTTTATTAGCGGTGGTGCTTATTGCCCAAAAGAGCTGATAGAGCTTTATCAAAAGAAAAATCTTAATTTTAAACAAGGGTTTGGTCTGACTGAAGTTGGCCCCAATTGTTTTCTTCTCGATGAGGAAGATGCCATAAGAAAAGTGGGCTCCATTGGAAAGCCCATGCCCCATAGTGAAGTTAAACTTTTTAAAGATGACGGAACAGAAGCTGCAATAGAAGAAGTTGGTGAGTTACTTATTCGTGGTCCTCATGTTTGCGGCGGTTACTTTAATCAAGAGAAGCGTTTTGAAGATTCGATATTTGATGGTTACTTTAAAACAGGTGACCTTGCTAAGAAAGATAAGGATGGCTTCTATTATATTGTAGGTCGTAAGAAAGACATGTACATCAGTGGTGGAGAGAACGTTTTTCCTGCTGAAGTAGAGAAGAAAATACGCTCTCATGAAGATGTTCATGAAGCAGTTGTGGTGGCCGTTGATGATGATAAATGGGGCGAAGTTGGTTACTGCTTCCTTCGTGCTACCAAGGACTTTGATGTGTCCTCCCTTCGTGAGTATTTAGGACCACATCTTTCGCGTTATAAGCACCCTCACTATGTTGAAATGGTTAATGAATTCCCACTGCTGGCAAGTGGAAAAATAAATAGAAAAGAGCTGCAGGCAAAGGCAGCTAAAAGTTAATTTTTGGGACAATCTTTTAAGGAGAAGTTATGACACCTGAAGTCTTTAAGTATTTAATTACAGGCGTCTTCGTTTTTGTGACTTTCTATCTGTCATGGATAGGGATGAAAAAAACGAAGGACATGAAAGGCTATGCTATTGGTAACAAGGATATGAATCCTTACCTCATTGGTATTACTATGGCCGCTTCAATCGCTTCAACGGCAACATTTGTTATCAACCCAGGTTTTGTTTACACCCATGGTTTGAGTGCCTATGTTCACTTTGGGATTGCTGCAAGTGCGGGTGTTCTTTCAGCATTTATTCTTTTAACGAAAGGCTTTCGTAACATCGGTGATGCTGCTGGCTCACTGACGATTCCCGATTGGATTTATCACCGTTATGGAAATAGGGGATTAAGCCTTTTCTTCGCGGGAATTAATCTTTTATCTATTACTTTTGTGGTTCTTATTCTTGTGGGTTGTTCATACCTTATGAGCTCTCTCTTTGGCATGGATCAAAAGATGGCACTCACGATTACGCTTCTCTTTGTTTTCTCCTATGTTCTGATGGGGGGAACCTACGCCCACGCATACACCAATACCTTTCAAGGAATTATGATGTTAGGGATCGCTCTCTTTCTCTTTTTCCATGGTATCAAGTATTTTGATGGTGGTTTCATGGCCAGTCTTGAAGCGGTAGGACCAAATTACGCTAAGGTTTTTAATCCAGATAGTAATCTCTATTATGACTTCTTTAGTGTCTTTATTTCAGGGTTTATCATTACCTTCTCTTTGATGCTTCAGCCTCATATTTTGACGAAAGTTCTCTACATTAAAAAAGACGAAGATGTGAATAAGTTTATTGGCACAACTGTTGTTGTTGGACTTTGCTTTTCTCTTATTCTTTTTATTGGTTTCTTTGCGAAGATTTCTGGTTTAGACGTAAGGCAAGATCTCGTGGTTGTTCAGTACATCGGTGCTGAGTTTACTAGCGGCTTTGGTCCGTATCTTTTGACCTTTATTAGAATTACCCTTCTTGCTGCAGGTATGAGTACTCTTGATGGAATTCTTGTCTCTCTATCTGCGATGGTCGTTAACGATATTTACAATCCTTTGGCGGGAAATAAAAAGCAAGACCCTAAAAGTGCTCTTAAACTTTCTCGCTATGTTCTCATTGGAGTAGGACTTTTCTCTTACGCCCTTGCTTACAATCCACCAAGACTTGTTGGGCTCTTTGCCCAAAAAGGCGTCTATGGTCTTGCGGCTGCTAGCTTGGTACCAATTCTCTTTGGTGTTCTCTACAAGAGAGGGTTACCACTTTGGGTTGTGACCACTGCGAGTATGATCGGACTTTTCGGTCACTTAATTATGAATTTATTTTTAGGAGTGGCCAATCCGGCCGTGAGCTCAAGCTACGCAATCCTCATGTCCCTCGGATTTACTGTAGTTAGCCTCTTAGTATTAAGAAGAGCTCCCGATAAAGCCATTGTCTAACTTCTAGAGAGGGGGCCTTATTTATAAGGCCCCCTTTTTACTGCTTCAAGTCACCAATCAACATTAATCAAAAACTTACAAATGCTTTCTTAAGCTAATCCTAACTTATAAGCGCCGAGCTTTTCCTATACAATATAAATAACATTAACGATTTCCCAAGGACCTAGGGATGACTTATCTTAATGACGCACACCGTGACTCAGACCCACAAACGTTAGAAGTGGACGTTGACCGCTTCACCGCCCAGTACGCAATGGCCTTACAAGGCAGCCTTCCTGAGGAAGAAGAAGACGAGATTCTTGAGTTAGCAGCCTTTTGTATGAGCGCTGAGGACCTTGATGACGCTACCAGAGACTTCTTTCAATCGGCTTTCTTCGTTTTAAACAAGAAGAACAAGCATTTCATCGACATTAGAAAGATGAATCGCATGGTGAAAAGAGGCGAACTCGGTAAGAGCTCGAAGCTGACCTAATAAGCCTTTGTTGCTAAGCACTAAGTCCTTTGTCCATCTTGGCTTAGGGGTTTTCTCGCGGTAAGCTTGCCTGCGCGAAATACACCTATTGTTGAGTAAGATTTAAGGATTTAACGGATGCTTTACAAACGTAAGGAAAAGCCTGAAGGGCCTTATGACGTCATCGTCATCGGTTCAGGCTTAGCTGGAATGACCGCTGCTAAGAAGCTTGGTAAGAATGGCAGAAGAGTTCTTCTTCTTGAATCTCATAATAAACTTGGTGGCTTTGCTACATGGTTTAGAAGAAAACAAGGAGAGCATACTTTTGATGTGAGCCTTCATGGTTTTCCCATAGGGATGAAGAAAACTTGTCGCAAGTATTGGACTAAAGAAATCGCTGACAGCATTAAGCAAGTCAATAAAGTACGCTTTATCAACCCTCAGTATGATCTCACCAGTGACTTCACTAAAGAAGATTTCACGGACAAACTTATTAATCACTTTATGGTTCCCCGTGAAACCGTTCACGCTTTCTTTGATCATCTCGCCAATATGAATTTCTATGACGATGATGGCATGACCAATGGTGAACTCTTTCGAAAGTACTTTGGTGAGCGCAATGATATCACCCGTTTCCTTCTCGAACCCATTGTTTACGCAAATGGCTCTACACTTGAAGACCCAGCGATAAGTTATGGAATTGTTTTTTCAAACTTCATGTCCAAAGGTGTCTATATTTATCGTGGTGGCACAGACAAACTTATAAATCTGATGAAAGAAGACCTCCTTGAAACGGGAGTCGATATTAAGCTCCATTCATTTGTCGAAGAGATCGTTGTTGAAGGTGATGTTACTCGCGGTGTGAAGCTTAAAGATGGAACATTTATCGAAGCAAAGTCAGTTCTCTCTAATGCTAATCTTCATAATACGATCTTTAAAATGGTAGGCGAGCAAAAATGGGCCCCTAGCTATGTGGAAAAAGCGAGAAAGGTAAGACTCAATACCTCAAGTTGTCAGGTTTTTATGGGCCTAGCATCCGGAGAGAGCTTACCAGATATAGGAGAGTTAATTTTCTATTCTGAAGACGAAGAGTTTTCGACTGATGCCCTTTTAAGCCCAAAGGTTGGTAGTCAGACTTTTAGTATTTACTACCCCAACACAAGACCGGAACTCGATGACCGCTATGCTGTCGTTTCCAGTTCAAATGCTCGCTATGATGATTGGAAAGACTTGAGTGAGACTGAGTATAAAGCAAAGAAAGAATACAATATAGAGAAGGCGCTGAGCTGTCTCGAAAAAGTCATTCCAGGAACACGCAAGAAAATTAACTACGTCGACGCTTCTACGCCTTTGACTGTTGAAAAGTATACTCACCATAAGGCGGGAGCAAGTTTTGGCACAAAATTCGAAGGTCTTCCTATTTCAATGAATATGCATAAAGAAATTAAAGGTCTCTTTCACGCTGGTAGCGTGGGGATCATCATGTCTGGCTGGCTAGGAGCAGCTAACTATGGAGTGATTCAATCCCATGAGGTGGATAATTACTTGGACCGAGTTGGCGACAAAACTAGCGCAGAAGAGAATCGAATTTAACAGGAGAGTATTATGGAATTTCATAATCAAGTTGTTGTAATTACCGGTGGAACCAGAGGGATAGGCGCTGGACTTAGCAAAAAGTTTTTAGAGAAAGGCGCAGTTGTTGTGGCCACCTACGCTGGTAATGACGAGAAGGCCTTGGCCTTTAAGGCAAGTATTGGCGATATGAGTGAAAGACTGCACCTTAGAAAATTTAACGTGACGAACTCTGAAGAAGTTAAGACATTTTGGAGTTGGGCAGGAGAGAACTTTGAAAGTGGCGTTCAGGTGCTCGTCAACAATGCCGGCATTCGCAAAGATAATATCCTTGCTAGCCTTGATGAAAACTCATGGAATAGTGTTATTGATACCAACCTCAAAGGAACTTTCTTGATGAGCCAGGGGGCCGTACTTAATATGATGAAAAGCCGATATGGGCGAATCATTAATATGAGTAGTATCGGGGGGATTCTTGGTCTTGCAGGTCAATCTAATTATGCCGCTTCAAAGGCAGGCCAAATTGCTATGGCAAAAACGCTCTCCAAAGAGGTCGCAAAAAGAGGAATCACCGTTAATTGTGTACTCCCAGGTTTTATTGAAACGGAACTCATCTCTGACCTAAGTGATGCTCAAGTAAAAGAATATAAATCAACCGTGCCTCTTAGACGTTTTGGCAGTGTTGATGAAGTCGCCCATGCCGTTACCTTCCTTGCTTCAAAAGATGCTTCTTATATTACCGGTTGCACTTTAGAAGTAACGGGTGGCCTTTAATGGGAAAACCTTCAGAAGACATTCTTAAAAGACTTCCACAAAAAGATCCCTTTCTCTTTGTCGATGACATCATTGATAGGGGAGAACAAAAGATTATTACGAAGTATCAGGTAACGGGAGAAGAGAGCTTTTTTAAAGGTCACTTTCCTGGAAATCCCATCATGCCTGGAGTCATTCTCCAGGAAGCGGCTTTTCAAAGTGGAGCACTCTTAATGAGTTTCTTGCGGCCTAATGAAGGAGATTCTCTCGGCGTTGTTAGTCGTGTTCAAGATGTAAAGTTTAAAAACTTTGTGAAGCCTGGCGACCTATTAGAGATGGAAGTAAGCCTCGATGAAAATATGGCCAATGCTTTTTACATGAGTGGAAGAACTCGTGTGAATGGTAAGGTGGTTATGGCCATTAAATTTACGGGAGCACTTGTTCCCTCTGTTTAAAGTTTAGGAGTTTTTATTTTGGATTTTTTAAATATTAGTGAAAGGACCTATTTGATTACTGGTGTGGCCAATAAAAAGTCTGTTGCCTACTTCAGTGCAAGGGTCTTAAAAGAAAATGGCGCTAAGCTTATCTTTACGGTTCAAAAAGAAGAACAAATTTCAAAAGTTGAAAAGCTCTTTCCTGATAGTCCTATTTACATAATGGATGTAGAAAACGAAGAGACGATTGATCAAGTAAGAAGTGCCCTTGGCACAAAGTCTATTAAACTCGATGGGCTCTTGCATTCCATGGCCTTTGCTAACCTGGCTAATCCGAAACCTTTTCATGATACCCAGTGGCAAGATTATGCTCAAGCCGATCTTATTAGCTGCTTCTCCTTGACTAAGGTTTGTGGGGCTTTCAAAGAGCTCTTTGACGAGAATGCCTCGGTCGTGACCATTAGTATAAGTGATACTCTTGCTACCAGCTATGGCTACCTAGGGCCTATTAAGGCTGCCCTTGATACCAGTGTTGCTTACCTTGCCAAATCTTTTAGTGAGTTTAGTCGGGTTCGTTTTAATGCCGTCTGTGCAGGGCCTCTTAAGACGAGTGCTTCGGCGGGAATCCCTGGATATATAGATAATTATATTTACGCAGAGAAGCTAACCATGAGAAAAGAGGCGCTTAAGACCACCGAAGTGGCCGATACTGTGGCTTTTTTACTAAGCCCTCGCAGTAGTGGTATAAATGGCACAGGAATAAAAGTGGACCTTGGCATGAGGTCTAATACTTTTGATAGCGCTGTTGTTAAAGTGGTTGCTGATAATAGTTAAGGTTGGTGAAATAATGGAATCTATAATGAAAAATAAGTTACGAAAACTTTTTTACTCTCTTCTTTTCGTGTCTTTTTTTGCCTCACTATCTTCAGGAGTGCTAGCTGATGTTGGTTCTCAAGGAGAAGGGGAAAAGAGAGTGGGAAATGTTCTCTTCTTTTTTAATCCCGCAAAGGCCACTATTGTTACAGATTACCAACCTGAAAAACTCATTAATCTTATCAATGACTATCGCGATCTAGCACTTAGCGGTGCTCTTTTGGAATTAGGTATTAATACGGGTTATCTAGAAATGGATGTAAAGGGAAGTAAGGCCAAAGTGACTTTCTTTAGTTCGGCTTTTGGTGGCATTGAAAAAGCTGTGCGCTTGAAAATCGCTCCTACGGAAGATGGCAGTGGACTTGAAGTGAAAGTTAAAATGTATTGCAATCACATTAAAGAGCTTTTCGAAAAATCTCAAAGTGAAGGAACTGAAGTTGGGCGCTGGCGTTTTAGCAATGCCATCGAAGACGACCTCCTCCAAAGCTTCTCTCTCTAGGTGCCAGGCACCTTTGGTTTCGCAGGTGCTCTCTCTAAAGAATTTATTCCCGAAGATTAGGCCGACTCAAAAGGTTGGTTAGTTGTTGATTTGTTCCTTTTAAACTGTATTTCTTGTAAAGACGAGCTAAGCTCTTAATATAAGGCTCAAATAACAGTTTTAATCCGTAAAGTATTTATATTCCTGACCGATTAACTAGTATAGGTATTAGTCAACTACTCAGGAGCCATAATTGCTTAAACGATTTCTGTCCCTATTCCTTTTATCAATGGCAGTTTCACTGCTTGGGACAAGTTCATTTGCTTTTGATCATTTAAAGCTTCTTGGCGATTCACCTGGTGTTAGTGGCATAAGCCTTCAAGATAATGATCTCTACGCTGAAATTGAAGATTATTTTGATCAAAACAGAGATCGTATTATTTCACGCCAACTGGAGAGAACTGAACAGGGTAGGGACCTCGCAGTAATCGGTGGACTGAATCATATAGGAATAAACTTCAATAAGGGCTTTGGAAGCTTCTCAATTGAGTTGAACCGAAATGTTGCTCCTGATCTCTTTGACGATGAAAGATGGCTCGTGACTGATACTTTTACTCTCTACATTGATGCAAGTAAGTTGCTCGGAAATTTAAGAGATGATGGAATTATTGATATAAGTGAAAAAAGCTTAGCAGCTTTTGCTGGAATTACTTTTAAGCGAGCCTATACTCATATTCACTTTGCGAACAACTATGAAGAGGCCTTAGGCTTTAACCTCGATAAACTATTTTTCTCTTATAAGAATTTTAGAGAGGGCGGTTTTAAGTCTATGAGTTCAGGTGAAGTCATTCAAAAAGAGGATTCTTTAAGTCTTCAGGCAGGTGGTATTGCTGGTATTCCTCTTACGACTGGAATCGCTGCTCACG
>Ga0136600_1000449_pt1 | contig 22187 bp, 23 predicted proteins | sample AntRauMFilla2698_FD_104634 | JGI IMG/M metagenome (GOLD analysis project Ga0136600, IMG submission 104634) | Saline lake microbial communities from Rauer Islands, Antarctica - Metagenome Filla 2 #698 | ecosystem: Environmental > Aquatic > Non-marine Saline and Alkaline > Saline | place...
AACTCTTCAAGGTGGATCGATGTGTAAACATCATCGCGCACAATACGTTCGGAAAGAAGAATTGAATCCTCGAAATTGTAACCATTCCAAGGCATAAAGCCAACCAGAACGTTACGACCAAGCGCTAATTCACCAAGATCCGTCGAAGGACCATCAGCGATAATATCATTGGCCGCAATTTCATCACCAACTCTAACCAAAGGACGCTGCGTAATACATGTGCTCTGGTTGGATCGCTGGAATTTATGCATCTTATAGATATCAACAACAGGCTTATCTGCACTCAGATCTTCAGTAGCCTGAATAACGATACGCATCGCATCGACCTTTGTTACAATACCCGTACGGCGCGCCGTCACGGCGGCGCCGGAATCACGGGCAACAGTTGTCTCCATACCTGTACCAACAAGCGGCGCATCTGTACGCACAAGCGGCACGGCCTGACGCATCATGTTCGAACCCATCAAGGCGCGGTTCGCATCGTCATTTTCCAGGAACGGAATAAGTGATGATGCCACAGATACAATCTGCTTGGGCGATACGTCCATAAACTCAATCTGATCCGGTGTCGCCATCTGGTTCTCACCAGCGGAACGACAAGATACAAGATCTGCTTCAAACTTACCGCTTTTGTTCAGCTCGGAGTTCGCCTGCGCAATAACGTAACGCGCTTCTTCCATCGCTGACATGTAAACAACTTCGTCCGTTACCTTACCATCTGCAACACGGCGATACGGGCTTTCGATGAAACCATACTGGTTCACACGCGCAAATGTCGCAAGCGAATTGATCAGACCAATATTCGGTCCTTCCGGTGTTTCAATCGGGCAAATACGGCCATAATGCGTTGGGTGCACGTCACGGACTTCAAAGCCTGCACGTTCACGTGTCAGACCGCCCGGTCCTAGCGCAGACAAGCGGCGCTTATGCGTAATTTCTGAAAGTGGGTTTGTCTGATCCATAAACTGTGAAAGCTGTGATGAGCCAAAAAACTCACGCACGGCGGCCGCAGCCGGTTTTGCATTAATCAAATCATGCGGCATATATGTATCGATATCCACAGATGACATGCGTTCACGAATAGCGCGCTCCATGCGCAAAAGACCGACACGAACCTGGTTTTCCATCAACTCGCCTACGGAACGCACGCGGCGATTACCGAGGTTATCAATATCATCAACTTCACCGATACCGTCTTTAAGACCGTGCAAATATTTAATAATTCCGAGAATATCTTCGCGGCGCAATGTGCGCTCGGTGTCTTTTGCATCAAGCTGAAGACGTGTATTCATTTTCACGCGGCCGACGGCAGATAAATCATAACGCTCGGGATCAAAGAATAATGACTCAAAGAGCCCTTCTGCTGATTCAACCGTAGGCGGCTCGCCCGGACGCATAACACGGTAAATATCAATCAACGCTTCTTCGCGTGTATCACATTTATCAATCGTCAATGTGTTACGGATATACGGACCGACATTTACGTGATCAATCGCGAGCACTGGAAGTGACGCAATTTTCTGTTCAGCAAGGGCCTCGAGATCTTCGGCCGTCAATTCATGACCTGCTTCAAATAAAACCTGCCCTGTATCTTCTTCGATAAGATCAAGCGCAAGATAAGAGCCGAGAAGCTCTCCTTCCGATACAAGAATATCCTTAAGACCGTCTTCAGCCAATTTCTTGGCTTTGCGCGGTGTTACTTTCTGACCTGCTTCAATCACTACTTTACCTGTTTTGGCATCAACCAGATCATAAGCAAGCTTAACGCCGCGCAAGCGCACGGCGTCAAATGTGGACTTCCATCCTTTTTTGTCTTTGGTGTAAACGATTTGGTCATAAAATGTCGCCAGAATTTCTTCGTTTGACATTCCTTGAACGAGTAAAGGATCCACTTCTTGGTCATTCTCGTCACACTTCGCGCGGTATTCAGCAGTCGCGGCACTATCAAGTGAACGCAGGAATGTAGTGATCGGCAATTTACGGCGACGATCAATACGCACATTCATGTGGTCTTTAATGTCAAATTCAAAATCAAGCCATGACCCACGGTAAGGAATAATACGGGATGAGAACAAGAACTTACCGGAAGCATGCGATTTACCGCCATCATGATCAAAGAACACACCCGGAGATCTGTGCATCTGGGATACGATAACACGCGGCGTACCGTTCACAATGAACGTACCTTCATGTGTCATCAATGGCATATCAACCATATAAACATCTTGTTCTTTAATATCGCGAATAGAGCGAAGACCTGTGTCTTCGTCTACATCAAATACAGAAAGACGAAGTGTAACACGCAGCGGCGCTGCATATGTCATGTCGCGCTGGCGGCATTCTTCTTCATCATATTTAGGCTCTTCAAGCTCATACTTCACATAGTCAATTTCCGCGCGATCCGAAAAATCTTTAATCGGAAACACAGACGTAAATACTTCGTGCAAGCCCATCATTTTGCGCTCTTCTGCGGGAATATCTGCCTGCAAGAAAAGCTCATAAGAACGGCGCTGTACCTCGATCAGGTTCGGCATTTCCGCAACTTCACGAATTTTACCGAAGTTACGCCTTACGCGCTTACGGCCTGTGAAGCTATCAACATCATTGGCTGGCCCCTGTGAAGATTTTTGTGTTTTTGAAGTCTTTTTTGATGCAGTCATAATCTATACCTTCTGACATTTATATTTGATAAGGGTCATATGCTGTTTACGCCGCATACACGCCAAATCCGTATTACAAACAAATACAGCCACTTATAAACCCTATTTACGAAGGTTAAGCGGCGAAAATTAAACAAAAATTATTTCGAATTTCTATTACTCAAAATCATCCCGGATGCAATTGCGAGTGATATATGGCGTACGAGACCCCACATTGTCAAGTCTTTTCCTGATAAAATCCGGAAAAAACCCTAAACAGCAGAAAATCCCGGAGCGCCATACTTATTATAAAGCAACAGCGCGTCCGAGATATATTCTGTTAGAAAGCTTACTTAAGCTCTACTGTAGCGCCAGCTTCTTCAAGCTTCTTCTTCAACTCTTCAGCTTCTTCCTTCTTAACGCCTTCTTTCAAAGACTTAGGAGCGCCTTCTACAAGATCTTTAGCTTCTTTCAAGCCAAGACCTGTAATGCTGCGAACTTCTTTAATCACAGCAATTTTATTTCCGCCTGCAGCAGCAAGAACAACGTCAAATTCGTCCTTCTCTTCTTCAGCAGCAGGAGCAGCACCAGCAACAGCAGCCGCAGGTGCAGCAGCAGCGGCAGAAACGCCCCATTTATCTTCCAGAAGTGTCGCAAGTTCAGCAGCTTCAAGAACTGTCAAGCTTGAAAGGTCTTCCGCAATTTTATTTAGATCAGCAGCCATAGTATTTCTCCTTTTTACTTTTGATCATTATATAGACTGTCTCCAGCCATTCCGTTTCTTCAGAATACCGCCTGGCAACCACTGCACAGACGGTAGCATGAATTCCTAGTTTCCTGTTTCGCCGTAAGCCGCAAAAACGCGAGCCACTTTGGTAACAGGGGCTTGAATAACCGTCGCAACTTTTGTCGCAGGGGCTTGTATCAAACCGATAATCTTTGAACGTAGTTCGTCCAGTGAAGGCAATTTAGACAATTGCTCAACGGCAGCAGGGTCAAGTTTAACATTGCCCATCGCGCCGCCAATAATAACGAACTTCTTGTGATCTTTACTGAACTCTTGCGTTGCCTTCGCTGCGCCAACCGGATCAGCAGACGTTGCGATGCCGACAGGACCGGAAAACAAATCTTCGATTTGCTCGTACTGTGTGCCCTGAAGAGCTCTTTTCGCAAGTGTATTCTTTGGAACCTTGAAGCTTGCACCCAGTTCACGAAGTCTGGTGCGCAGCTCTGTAACTTCAGAAACTGTCAAACCAAGGTTTTGCGTCACAATGACGATCTCGTCATTTGCAAAACGCTCGTTCAAAAACTGAACCTGTTCTTCTTTTTGCGCGCGTGTTAGTGGCATCGCGTTTCTCCTTCAAAAAACTAAAACATAAAAAAACCGGCTAAAAAAACCGGCCCGTTCAAAACAATATATAAGAAAACGAAATATTAAATCAGCCAGCTATCCGGCTATTTTCATTTTCCTATCTATCCAGGATTTATACCTTACCAATGTAAGAAACCTGCAGTCTTGGACAGGGCAACCAACCATGTGGCTGCTTAATAGTGAGCGTGTTTTAACGCAGCCATCCACAGACGTCAAGCTATTTTTGATATTTTATAGAAATAAAAAAGCTAAGGGTTTTTCACTTCGTGTTTTTGATCAACAGTGCGCGCTGGCAAAGAAGCTTCAATATCATGAATACGCTTTACATCATCTTTACTGAATATGGGCGGAGGATCCTCCAAATATTGTCTTAATTCAAAACCCACTGCTTCAGGCGCCTGATCAGCATTACGCTCCAGAAAGTCGAGAAAGCGTGCCGTGTGCAGTCCATAATCTTGAGGAGATATGAACTTCGGCGGATCTGACCTCACAAAAGCGTGAAAGAAGAAATTGCCATACTCACGCACAGCGATATCCGGACAAACTGCTGCAAAATCACCTATCATTGATAAAGTGGACGCCAGATGCATAACATCACCATGCTCCTTGCTAGAATAAAAATATGCCTTCCAACCCAGACTTCCCACATCTGTCTGATAATCAATCTTGGAACGGCCAGGCTTCATACCTTTTTCGATCGCTCTTGCAGAACGCGCAGCCATAAGACGCGCATCCCATGATATACCATCATGCTTCCAGCCTAAAATTTTTGCATCAACAGCATCATCCGCTGCATTCATTCTAAATGTATTCTTAAATAACATAGTAAAAACCCCTCACTTTAATCTACTAAGAGTATAAAGTGAGGAGCTTAAAGAAAAATTAAAATATTATATTAATTTCATTATGGCTGAGGAGCTCTTTTACGGCGCGTCATAGCCAAACAACCCGCAACAGCGGCCATACCAAGAGCCATTCCAGCGGGCTCCGGCACAACTGCAATATTGTCAAAAGACACGCCTGTATTTATTTTTTTCCACTTATCCATTTTTTGCAGATCGGGAATGTAACGAACCGTCGCAGAAAATGCAGTGATATCCTGAAGATTAGAAAACACAATCGAATTTTGCGACTGTGACAAATCTACAAAGATATTATTAGACGCGGATCCATTTGCATCATATGCGGAGTAAATCAAGAACGGGTTCTTTGTTTGATCTACATTATTATCAAAAGCCACATCCAGGCCGTTTAATGTGAACGGGTTACCGTCTACACGACTCAAATCCCAAACATCGCTTTTTTTATCCGTTGCAATGGCCGTACCCTCACCAGCGATGGGTGAAGATAAAGTTTCCCACCCTTGGTTAGATTCAGTTTCAAGCAGATAATCACTCTCCGCAACGAAGGCCTGCGGAAGATCAATGTTCGCCGCAAGGCCATCAAGGTCAATAACGATAGCGCTGGCTGATTGCGCAAAAATTGTAGATAGCGCAAGAATTGCTATTTTATTCATCTGAAGTACACCCTTTTTTATTTTACAATATGAAAACAGAGACAACATACTTTGCTTTACGTAAAATGTAAACTGTTATTTCAAAAAAGTGGGGCTAATACCCCACTCTTGTAATTCTTATAAAAACAAACTTAGTTAAGCTGCTTTTTTCTCATCAACTGATTCCAGAGATACTTTCAAACCAGGCCCCATTGTCGTCGTCAATGTGATCTTTTCGATAAATGTACCCTTTGCGCCTGATGGACGGTTGCGCTGTACTTCTGAAATAAAGGCTACGATGTTCTCTGTAATCTTTGCTTCTGTGAAGCTTGCTTTGGCAACGCCGGCATGAAGAAGGCCTTCTTTTTCCGCGCGGTACTCGATTGCGCCCGCTTTTGCAGCAGCCACAGCCTTCGCAACATCTGGGGTCACAGTACCAAGCTTAGGGTTCGGCATAAGACCTTTAGGGCCCAAAACCTTACCAAGACGTCCAACTACGGGCATCATATCAGGTGTCGCAATGCAACGCTCGAAATCCATCTCGCCAGCCTGAATTTTATCAGCAAGATCTTCTGCGCCAACAATATCCGCGCCCGCTTTTTTCGCTTCTTCGGCTTTTTCATCGCGTGCGAACACAGCCACGCGCACAGAAGATCCTGTGCCGTGCGGCAATTCGATCATGCCACGCAAAGCCTGATCAGCATGTTTCGGATCAATACCGAGGTTCATCGCAACTTCGAATGTTTCATCAAACTTACGATCCTTTGCAAAGCCTTTTAAAAGTTTTACAGCTTCGTCAATATCGTAGAATTTTGTACGATCAATTTTATCGGCATGCGCCTTCGTAATTTTTGTAATTTTAGCCATGATTAAACTCCTACAACTTCGATGCCCATTGAACGCGCAGAACCGGCAATAATTTTTGCCGCTGCATCAATGTCATTCGCGTTAAGGTCAACCATTTTTGCTTCCGCAATCTCTTTGACCTGTTTCATCGTTACTGTACCAACAACCTCTTGCGAAGGATTGCTCGCGCCTTTTTCAAGCTTTGCAGCTTTCTTAAGATAGTAACTCGCCGGAGGTGTTCTTGTTTCGAATGTGAATGAACGGTCTTCGTAAACTGTAATTGTCACAGGAATCGGAGTGCCCTTACCGGACTCTTCCGTCTTCGCGTTAAACGCCTTACAGAATTCCATGATATTCACACCCTGCTGACCGAGTGCCGGACCAACTGGTGGTGACGGGTTTGCAGCGCCCGCGGGGATAATCAGGTTAATATAACCTGAGACTTTCTTAGCCATTGTAAATCTCCTTACATATATAGCCGGACAATCAAAAGACCATCCTGTTTCGTTTAGAGTTTCGTGGTACGGCACTGACTGGCGCTTATAGACTAAGCTTTATCAGAACACCTCCCACGTTTAAATTTCGGATAAAATCCGAAAACGCGGTGCAACATAACGTTGCCCTATCCAAATTGCAAGCTATTTAAATCTTCTCAACCTGCGGATAATCAAGTTCAACCGGTGTTGCGCGGCCAAAGATGGAAACCGATACTTTCAATTTCGCTTTGTCCTCGTCAATATCCTCAACTGTTCCGTTAAAGGATGCGAACGGGCCGTCAATAACCTTAACCTCTTCGCCGATATCGTAAATAACGCTTGGACGCGGGCTTTCGATACCTTCTTGGATTTGCGCAATCAGTTTTTCTGCTTCGCGCTCACTAATCGGCACCGGCTTTGTTGCGCCAAGGAAACCTGTAACCTTTGGCGTGTCCTTAACAAGGTGCCAAAGCTGGTCATTCAAATCCATTTTCGCCAAAACATAGCCGGGGAAAAATTTACGTTCGGCCTGAACACGTTGTCCGCGTCTGACTTCAACAACTTCCTCGGTCGGAACCATAATTTCTTCGACATTATCTTCCAGACCCTGCTTGCGGGCTTTGTCACGGATTGCATCCGCGACCTTATTTTCGAACCCTGAATAAACATGTAAGACGTACCAACGATGTGCCATTTTAAATACTCTCTTTTCTTCTTTTCTTAAATGATGTTCTTAATTCTTATAAACTTATGAGCCAAAACCAAGGATGATCCGCACAGCCCATGCGATAATCTGGTCGGCAAAATATAAAAACAAAGCCGCAAAAATAACCATGACAAACACAGATATTGTGCTCACTATAGTTTCTTGGCGTGAAGGCCATGTTACTTTTTTCATTTCACCTTTTACATTTTTAACAAACTCGGTCGGTGATGTTTTTGCCATGATAGCTGTCCTTTATAAATCTCTCTAAAGCTTAATCTTTAACACTCTTCCCTCATTGGTTCGTAAAGTGGCCAGCGCCGCTTGATTGAACTTTATAATGTATGGGAAAGAATATGCCTTGTTTCTATATCAAAAAAATCCTTTTGGCTAGAAAAAATTTATTTTTCTGATGCCCACCGCAACACAGGCTTTCGCGCGGCCTGCACTTCGTCCAGTCTTTGACGCGGAGCGCTTTGCGGGAAATGATGGAACTGCTCGCGCTTATCCTCGCGCACTTCGGACGCGATATGTTTCATCACAGTGATAAATTTATCCAGCGTATCCTTGGTTTCCGTTTCTGTCGGCTCAATCAACATCGTGCCCGGCAGCACAAGCGGAAAGTAAACCGTCATAGGGTGATACCCATATTCAATAAGGGCTTTGGCGATATCAAGCGTAGTGACATCATCTTCTTTGGACGCGCCTTTTTGCAATTTATCCGTAATCATACATTCATGCATACACGGCCCAGCATAAGGAACATGATAATCATCCTGAAGCTGGCTAAGGATATAGTTCGCATTAAGCACCGCGCCTTCGGACACAGCCTTCAGCCCGTCCGCGCCGTGTGACATCATATAAGACAGCGCCCGCACATGCATGCCGAACTGTCCTACAAAACCGCGCAATTTTCCGAGTGTTTCAGGGCGCTTGTCTTCGGCGGCAAGATAAAATTCTCCGCCATCATCTTTTTCAACAATCGGCACAGGCATGTAAGGGGCAAGTTTATCCGTTACGCAAATCGGGCCGCTCCCCGGTCCGCCGCCGCCATGAGGGGTAGAGAATGTCTTGTGCAAATTGATATGCATCACATCAACGCCAAAATCACCCGGTCGTATCTTACCGACCAGCGCATTAAAATTCGCGCCGTCACAATAAAAATACCCGCCAGCCTCGTGCAATAAATCCGAAAGCGCGACAATATTTGTTTCAAACAAGCCGCATGTATTCGGGTTTGTGACCATCATGCCCGCAATATCTTTGCCTTCGGGATCGGTTTTATAAAGCGCTTCCTTAAAGCTTTCGATTGTCAAACGCCCGTCTTCTTTCGTTGGAATTGTTCGCACCTCATAACCGCATATCACAGCGGTAGACGGATTCGTACCGTGCGCGGAATCCGGTATCAATACGATACGTCTCTGACCGCTTTGCCCTGCGTCATCATGTGCTCGGCGAATCGTCATCATACCTGCAAGCTCCCCGTGTGCGCCAGCCGCTGGCGTTAGACACACGCCGGGCAATCCCGTCAATTCCGCCAGATATTCTTGTAATTTATGCATCAGGCCGAGCGCGCCCTGAACCGTGCTGGCGGGCTGCATCGGATGCACATGCGCAAAGCCCGCCAAGCGCGCCAGTTTTTCATTAAGGCGCGGATTATGCTTCATTGTGCAAGAGCCAAGCGGGAAAAACCCATGATCAATGGAGTAATTCCATGTTGATAAGCGCACAAAATGACGCAAAACCTCAGGTTCTGAGACTTGTGGCAATCCGATATCTGCACGCGCTTCAATGCCTGTGCGCAAGGTTTTTCCCTTGGGCGCGGGCAAATCGACACCTGGCGCATCACAGCGCGGCTTTTCCCAAAGCAAATCTTCTTCGTAGCGCAATGCACGCGTTCCATTATTCAAAACAGGCGTTGTAATCTCGGTAACATTGTCCATGGTTTTTTGCTCCGCGCTCATAATTTATTATTCCCATCCTGTTCTTTAATTTTCTCATAGCAGCTTTTTCAGCGCTTTTTTATGCATAAAATGTAGCTTCATTTCTTCCAGCTCCTCAATCGCGACCCATTGCGCAATACCGTCTTCCTCGCTTTTTTGCGTTCCTTCAAAATAAGCCGAGTCCAGCTCCGCACCCTCAAGACGTATAAAACTTTGCGTATAATCCCAATACTCGTCCTTATTTGCCGCATAAAAGAAAACACGCTGGGTAAAATCAGGCTTGCTTTTAACGCAGGATATTGGCAAATTCACATTTGTTTCTTCATGAATTTCGCGCACCAAGGCCTGCCCTATATTCTCTCCGTTTTCAATTCCGCCGCCCGGAAGCTCGGGCACTTCCGGTGAATGTTCAGGATACATAACAAGCACTTTTCCTCGGCTAAGACACAGCGCAAAAACACCTTCGCGATCTGCGCAAACATCATTTTCCGATGGCGTTAATGCCGCGCCGTAGCGATCGTGATAAACAGGCTGCGTCTTTAATTCTGTCATGCCCCAAGCTCTTCTTTCAGGGCCGAGCAAAATATCAGGATGTCTTCGTTCCTCGTCATTTCGGTGACGGCGCAAATTAATTTATTATCATCGACGGCATGCCCCGCAATAATGCCTTTTTGGCTTAAAGCTTCGGCGATTTCAGCAGATTTTTCAGGCAATAATAATGTCACCTCGTTAAAAAAGTAATCATTTTCAACGCGAACGCCTTCAATCTCGCCGATGGCCTCGACAAATGAAATGGCTTTTTCATGATTTAATAGCGCCAGTCTCTTTAAGCCATCTTCCCCCAGCAAACTCATATGCACGGTAAAAGCAAGCGCGCATAAACCCTGATTGGTGCAAATATTCGATGTGGCTTTCTCGCGGCGTATATGCTGCTCGCGCGTATTAAGCGTCAGAACAAAGCTGCGCTTTCCTTCGGCATCAACCGTCTCGCCGCACAGCCGGCCCGGAATTTGCCGCAAATATTTTTGCGATGTTGCAAAAAAGCCAAGATGCGGCCCGCCAAACCCCATTGGCAAACCAACAGACTGCGCCTCGCCGCACACAATATCCGCGCATGACGGCGCAGATAAAAGCCCGAGCGATACAATTTCTGTTACAACAACCACCAGTAATGCGCCCGTTTCATCGCAAATTTTGCGCCAGTCATCATATTTTTCAGGATTGCCATAGAAATCAGGACTCTGAACGATTACGCAGGCTGTCTGATTATCGATTTGCGCGGGATCATTGGCAATCACCGCATCATCATAATTGCCCATATAGGTTTTTATCACGTCCTGATATTCAGGATGAAGTGCGTTGGCAACCACAATCTTGCGCCGTTTTGTAACACGCATCGCCATAAGCGCCGCTTCGGTTGTTGCCGTCGCGCCGTCATACAAAGACGCATTGGCAACATCCTGCCCTGTTAAAAGCGCGATATAGGTTTGAAACTCAAAAATAGCCGTTAATGTTCCTTGGGCAATTTCGGGCTGGTACGGCGTATAAGCAGTCAGATACTCGCTGCGCTGAATGATGTAATCAACCGTGGAGGGAATATGGTGATAATAACACCCCGCCCCCAGAAAAAACGGTCCATCGGGCGCCGCATGATTTTGATTAGCAAACACCGAAAGCCCGCGCTCCACCTCAAGCTCTCCGGCATGGTCGGGAATATCCGCCTTACCGTCAATAAACGCCTTTGCAGGAACATCTTTGAACAAATCATCAATTGATGACACGCCAATCGCGCCGAGCATTTCATTTTTATCCTCTTCGCTTTGCGGTAAATATCGCATCCAAACCTCCGGCGCGTTTAATCAAGTGTTTCTAGAAACTCATTATAGGCCGCCTCATCCATAAGCTCGGACAGCTCGCTCGGATCCGTAAGCTTGATCTTTGCAATCCAGCCCTCATCCAAAGATATTTTCATCGCCTCCGGTTCATCGCTCAAACGATCATTCACAGCGACTATCTCGCCCGTGACCGGCGTATAAACCTCGGCCGCTGTTTTAACAGATTCAACGACGGCAAATTCATCGCCCGATGCAAAACTGGCGCCGATTTCGGGCAGCTCAACGAACACAATATCGCCAAGCGCATCTTGCGCATATTCGGTAATACCGAGCACTGCAATATCACCATCTTCGATGAATATAATTTCATGTTCTTTTGTGTATTTGGTTTCAGTCATACCCGGCGGCTCCCACCCTTGTTATTGAATAATATTTTTATTTTGGAATTATAAAAAGAATAGTACGAGTCGCACATCACATCAATAAGCGAGTAACTTATTTCAAGATTCCATCAACGTATATCTGGAGGCATATCTGGGAATGAAAATGCACTTATCTCATTTTACATCTAGGATTGTAACGGCAGATCCTTTATTTTAAATCCCATGACTTATAAAAAGATTCTTGAAAATCAATATTATGTTCTTGTGCGCGGGAAAGAAGGACTTTTTCTTGCCAATAAAAACGACCGCTTTATCGGGCGCGCCCTTATTGAATATGGCGAATTTAGCGATATTCAATGGAACCGTATGAAACCTTTTCTCAATAGCGGTGATGTTATCATTGATGTCGGCGCGAATATTGGCGGGCACACAATTTCCTTTGCCAATCACGTCGGCGCAAACGGTGAAGTTTGGGCATTTGAGCCCCAGCCCATTATCTTTCAAAATCTTTGTGCCAATGTCGCGTTAAATGCACTTCAGAATGTGAAAACATTTCTGGCAGGCTGCGGCGCAGAGGCAAAAAATATTGAAATTCCATTCATCGATTACAACCAGCGCCATAATTTCGGCAGTCTGGGTATTGATGATTATGACGATAAAAACAAACTGATCAAAGCAGCACAAAATATTCCTATTATGCGGCTGGATGATGTGTTTAATGCAGATCGTCTCGCCATGATTAAAATAGATGTCGAGGGTATGGAACTGCAGGTGTTGAAAGGCGCGGAAAATATCATCAAAGAATTTAAACCCGTTCTTTACGTGGAAAATGATCGCGAAGATCTCTCGGCTGAGCTTCTGTCCTATATTCTAGATCTGGGCTATGAGGCGTGGTGGGATCGTCCATCGCTTTTCAATCCTGATAATTTCGCCGGCAAAACAGACAATGTTTTGGGCAATTTTATGACCACCAATAATATTTGCATCCACAAGGATGCGGGCATTCATTTCAATACAGATGCTGCGAAAGTAAACACAGTGTCGGATCGCCCGTTCAAAAGATAACAGATTATATAATTTTTGCTGATTTTGTTTTCGCGCCGATCAATGACAGGGGCGCAATTTTGGCCTCTAATGAGCGCCCGCGCACAACAATCTTAACGGGCTGTCCAGTTGCCGCGCTCTTGGTATCCACATAGCCCTGCCCTATGCCGTGACCTAAAACAGGCGAATGACCGCCGCTGGTTATAACGCCGATATCTTTGCCATCTTCCGATTGTATCACCGCGCCTTCTCTGGCAATGCCGCGCTCTGATAATGAGATGCCTACACGTTTACGCTGCGGTTTGCTCTCTCGGCTATGACGGATATTATCCGCGCCCAAATAATCATCATTATCTTTCCCGACAACCCAGCCAAGGGAGGCCTCGATAGGATCTGTTTTTTCATCAATGTCATGGCCATAAAGCGGATAGCCCATTTCAAGACGCAAACTGTCTCTGGCCGCAAGGCCAATCGGTTTGGCGTCCTCGTGCCCTAGAATCTTGTCCCAAACGGCAGAGGCTTTGTCCGCAGGCACAGAGATTTCAAACCCGTCTTCGCCCGTATATCCCAAACGGCTTACATAGATTTTTTGATCCACATCATCATCACCTATAGATTTGAAAAACATATAGGGCTGATCACTGCAATCAATATCAAGCTGCTCTTTCATAATGCGCTCGGCGGATTGTCCTTGCAGGGCGATTAACGCGCGATCTTCCAAAATTCCCAGCTCGCATCCTTCCGGTAAATGATCTCGCAGATACGGAATATCAACATCCTTGCGTCCGGCATTCACAACAACAAAAAAACATGTTTCATGCAGCTTTGTAACAATCATATCATCAATGATACCGCCTTCTTTATTCAGCAGGACCGTATATTTCGCGCGGCCATCGGGCGCTTTGTCAAACCGTGTGGGCGTAACCGTGTGAAATAATTCCATAGCGCGCACGCCTGAGATAATGATCTGCCCCATATGCGATACATCAAAAAGCCCCGCATGTTCGCGCACCCATTCATGTTCCTTGATCGCGCCCTCATTATAATAAAGCGGCATATCATAGCCCGCAAAGGGCGCCATCTTTGCGCCAAGCTGTTTGTGATTTTGATTTAAGGCTGTTGTTTTTACTGTGTTCATAGGGAAACAATGCGCTGATTCTGCTTTAAAATCAAGATATCAGCATAAAAGTTTGACAGAATACAGAAAAGCTGTCATATATGCGCCAGACTTAAACAAAAAGTCGAATAAATGCTCTCGTTACAGAGATTAGAGCTTATAGAAAAACTACCCGCAAAATTAAGGGTACGTGATAATAATACCTCACCTTTTCCGCAAAGTTCACATTTATAAAATAATAAAGCGTCAAGCTTATCCCGCTCATATTGTATGAACAGGGAAGGCTTTGCTGGAACACAAGAAAGAATACTATGAATAATTTTGAAGATTTCGGTCTATCCAAAGACCTGAACAAATCCCTATTGAAAATGAACTACACACAGCCGACCCCCATCCAGAGCGAAGCGATACCGCTCGCGCTCAAGGGCAATGATGTATTGGGCTCGGCGCAGACAGGCACAGGAAAAACAGCGGCCTTCAGCATACCGCTTGTTGAAAAACTTTTGCGCAGCCCTCATGGTCGCGCTCTTGTATTAACGCCAACGCGTGAGCTTGCCAAACAGGTTTTGGCCGTCATTCACGATCTTTTGGGCCGCGACAGCCGCATTAACACAGCCTTTATTATCGGCGGTGAACAATATGGCAGACAAATGTCACAGCTGCGTAATGACCCGCGCATTGTGGTCGGAACGCCCGGCCGTATCAACGACCATCTGGAACGCGGCTCTCTCAAGCTTAATGAAACCGATTTTCTTGTGCTGGATGAAACAGACCGCATGCTTGATATGGGTTTCGGCGTTCAGCTTGACCGTATTATCAAATTCTTACCGCAAAAACGCCAGACATTAATGTTTTCGGCGACACTGCCCCAAGGCATCGTTACGCTTTCAAATAAATATCTGAACAACCCGAAACGCGTATCGGTCGGCGAATCCAACGTGGTCGCGACCAATATCAAGCAAGAGGTTCTGCGCATCGAGCAAGGCGATAAATTCAAAGAATTACTCGTGCAGCTGCATGAGCGCGAAGGATCAGCGATTGTGTTTGTAAAAACAAAATACAACGCAGACAAAATTGCCAAAAAACTGCGTAAAGAAAACTTTGATGCAGACTCCCTGCACGGCGACCTCAGGCAAAATAAGCGCGACAAAGTCATGAAAAACTTCCGTAACAAAAACTTCCGCATTCTTGTTGCAACGGATATTGCCGCGCGTGGCCTTGATGTTCCGCACATTGAACATGTAATCAATTATGATTTACCGCAAGTTGCCGAGGATTATATTCACCGCATGGGCCGCACAGCACGTGCAGGCGCAGAAGGATCTGCCATAAGCTTTGTGGCATCTCAAGATAACCGCAAATGGCACGCCATCGAAGTTCTTCTTAATCCCGATGCCAGGAAGCAGGAAGCCCCCGCGCGTAATAATAAAGGCCGCGGCAAACCCTATAGAGGGCGTCCGCCAAGCAAGAAAAATAGCAATAATGAACATTTCAAATCACGCCGCTCTAAAAAGCATCTTAACGCAGCTAGCGAAGAGCATAATAATAACGCCGCCGCAGCCAGCCCGCGTAAATTCGAGGGTAAAGCCAGCGCGAGCATAGACGGCAGAAACGGTGACGAACCGCTTAAATCACGCCGCCCGAGACATAAAAATAATGGTGGCAGCAGCAATAGCTATGTCACGCCAAATAAAACAGGCAGCGGTAAACAAAACAAAAAACGTTTTGACAAAAAACGCGCAAAACATCAGCGCGCTGCTTAAATATTACAGTTAAGTATTACGACCAAATATTAGAGCGCGGCCTGTGGCGATAAAACGCTGCCGGCCGCGTATTTCTATCCCCAATCATCGGGAACAAGAAACCATTTTTGCCCGTCTCCGCCTTCTTCTACGAACATCACACAATTTGTTTTTGCTTGCTCTAATAATGCCGCGGTAGATGTTTTTTCAAACATATCCATCATCAATGATGATATCTCCACAGGCCACAGCGCTTTTGGAATAATCCGGACATCCTTTACGTTTGCAAATTGCGCCGGCCATTGATGCACGTAAAGCCATCGCCCTTGCTGTCTTTGCGCCGACATGCTTTGCGGCTGCGGCGGATCGATGCAATCGAACGGTATGAAAAGGCAGCCATATATAAGATACTGCGCCTGAATGTCTTTAATATCAAACTGCTCGGAAAGAAATTTTCTTGCAGGCTCTGTTTGCGCCAAAACCAGCTGACGGGCGCGCATATGTTTTAATTTTCTGTGCCAGTTATCCGTCGCATTCGGCCCCGGGTAAATCCAGCCTTCAGGCGCTCTGCGCGCAAGGTAAAACTTCACAGCAAGTTCGAGATGAATATGGATTTCATTTTCGCGGTCAAACAAAACATAATCCATCTCGCCGATCGTGCGTTTATTGTCATCGAAAATCTGAAGATTACTGGCAAGACGTGATAAAGCCGGAGAGCTATCAATCAAGCTTTCCAAAGCCTGTTCATACAGATGCCCTAATTTTTGATCAAAATTTAAAACGCAATCCTCGTCAATATCCCCGAATAATGATCGATCAAAAACCGTTGCCATCGGAATGTCTTCCGCCAGCAAAGGTGCGTTTTTCAAACTCTCTATCAGCGCTGCCGTTTTCGGGTTCATCAATTTTTTTTTCATACTCTAAAATCTGTAGCCAATGCTTATCGCGCCGAATACGGAGGAATCGTCTTGTCCTTTAAATTCCTTGCTGCGGTAAACCATCGTATAGCTGAGGCGGTAAACATCATATGTCAGGGCAAGGCCTGCGTTAAGATCAACCACGAATGGTTTTTTCTCTACGCTGTGCGAACTTTTGAAACTGTTGCCGTCCAAAAATATATTTCTGGCGACGGCCCGCGTTTCCAACCCTGAGAATAAATACCAGCTCCAGTCATTTTCAGGAATTTCAAAAAATCCGGTACCGGGCAGCGCAGGTTTCACGCGCACAGGCGCATCCTGCCATTTTTCACTTTCCGGCGTTAACCGCACATTAAAACCCGCATTGGCGTATGTATATGCATTGCCCAAAGTGGCCCCGTAATAGGGAGACACATCAAGCGCATAATCCTGCAGATCCATTTGCATCGCTTGCGGAAACCGTCTGTTCCAGCCCACACCGATGGTTGGCTCGTGATCCAGTTGATTATTCCATCCCTTGGGATTTTGGCTTGAGGGTGTGACGTGCGAGTGCACAAATTTCTGGGTTTGCTCACCCAGCGCAGAAGGCCCGATCAGGCCGAGTGATATTTCTATCTCGTCAAGATGGTTATCCGTTACGGTCACAAGCGCGGCTGAACCATATAAATGCGTCGCCCAAGGACGATCATCAGGATCCAGCCTGCGCTGTGATATATCGCTCGGTGTATATAAATTCTGACCGAAAGAATAAAAAACGCTGGTGGTTTCATTCATTTCAAATGTGGGAATATACGAGGCTATGCTTTTGACAAAATCAGGAATATCCGCATTCAAATCAAAATACGTAAAACGCACACCGTTGGTATAATTATCATCTGTGTTTTTGGCTCCGATGGAATCATTTTCAAAAACAACCGTGAAAAATTTATCCTTATCGCTGTTGACAATATCTTTGGGGATTTCATCTTGAAGTGTTTTGCGCTCGGTTGCAGCGCAATCCGCACTTATCAGCATAAGGGTCAGCATAAGGGCGGCGAAACACAGAAAAAACCTTTTATAAGCAATCATGATATCGGCCTTTATGTTTAAAAAAAATAGAGTGATATTGCGATTTAAAGAAACTAAATATGAGCGTTAATCCAATCATCTATCGCCTTTACAATCACAGGATAACTGCCTTCGTCAAAAACATGATCCGCGCCATCAATCGGCAACCAGTCCTTGTCTGACACGGCAGTATCATATGCGGCCTGTCCGTCTTCAATCGGCACGATGTCATCCTCGGTTCCATGGACAATAAGCCATGGCTGCGTTATTTGCGCTGCGGCTTTTAAAGTATCACCAATACAGCCCAGATCATCGATAAAACGCTGTGACAGAATGCGGCCTTCTTCGTCCCACATCAGGCCGGTGTCCGGCGTCACATCACCAAATTCGCGCGCGACAAAATCACGCGTAAAGCTCATTCCTGCAAGTGAAACCAGCACATCAATGCGTTTATTTTGGGCCGCCGTTAAAACGCCAACTGCGCCGCCCATACTATGGCCGACATAAATAATTTTAACGTCATCGCGAACATTTGATAGAACCGCAGACAAATCCGCAATTTCCTTTGTAATCGTGCTATCTACAAATTCCCCGCCGGATTCGCCGTTTCCCGAATAAGAAAAGCGCAAACAAGGCCAGCCTTGCGCCGATAGCCCCTCAGCCAGCGCAATGAGTAGCGGGCGATCTTTGTTTCCCGTCACGCCATGCCCCAAAATAACCAGAACGTCGGATCGCGCACCTGCGCGAAAACTGTAATCAATACGCTCGCCCTGCAGATTGCTTATATCTGTGGTTTTTAAAATATCATCCATTTTTATGCATCTTCCCTATTTGGAAATGTCAGCTCCGAGACAGCGGATTTATCCAGATCCCCCTTGCCTGCGCTAACCAGCTTACGATATTGCGCCTCCGTGGCGCTTGATAGCGGGGTTTTAACGCCAGCATTTTTGGCAAGGTCATTGGCTATCCCGCTATCTTTGGCTGCATGAGCCGCCGAGAAATAACATTCATGGTCACGGTCTACCATATCCGGCGCGTCAGTTTCCAGCACGCGGGAATTTGCGCCTGTTTGTGAAAAGACAGTCTGCAGCATTTCCAGATCAAGCCCCATCGCCGCGCCAAGCCCTAAGCCCTCTGCCAGTCCTGCTGTATTGATATTCATCACCATATTGACCAGCGCCTTTATCTTGGCCGCATTGCCGGTGGATCCGACATACATCAATGAACCGGATATATCTTTTAACAAAGCTTCGTATTCTTCAAATACATCCCTATCACCGCCGACCATCAAATAAAGCGTACCATCACGCGCCTGCGTAATGCTCGAAGCCATACTGGCAGCCAGAGTTTTTGCGCCTGCGGTTTTTGCTGCATCTTCTGCTTTTTCGTGGGATTGCGGGCTGATCGTGGCGCAATTGATAAATAACGTGCCTTCTGCATTTTCAAGCAAAGCGCCGCTTTGCGCAAATATCGTATCCATCGCCGCGTCATCACTGACAACGGTAAAGACAACATCGGCCTGCGCAGACACGGCAGACAAATCCTCCGCAACGACGCATCCTGTATCCTGCACCAGTTCCTGCGCCAAAGGCATATGCATGTCATACACAACAGATATATTATAACCAAGGTCATTCAGACGGCGCGCCATATTGGCGCCCATGCGTCCTACTCCTACAAATCCGATTTTCAAATGTTTCATATGATGATCATAGAATGCACCAAGCCCATAGGCAATACGAAATTACCCGTCAAAGCTTTGCTTTTTGCCTGATTATGTTTCGGAGAGCAATTCAATAAACGCAGGGGAAATGGTAATGAGACGCTGTTTATAAAGACTGCCGATTGCACGTTTGAAGTTCTTTTTACTGACAGCAAAGCGCTCGTAAATTAACTCCGGCGGGCTTTTGTCCGATAAATCCAGACGGCCACCCGACTCCTCCAGCGCCGTCAGGATCTTTTGTTCTAATTCATCACGCGTTTTGGTATCCAGCTTATTGATATTAAGATTAATTTTTCCGTCGGCGCGGATGGTTTTAACCCAGCCCTTCATTTTACTGCCGATTTCCAGACTCTGGGATAATTCGCTATGGTGAATTAATCCCAATTGCTCGTTATTGATCGCCGCTTTAAATCCAAGTTCGCTCTCGCCGACAACCATTAAATCAACAGGCTGGTTTTCTTCCAGATCATCTCCGTCCTCGTCCAGATGCCGATGAAGCTTCATTGTGGCAACGGGTCTTTGGCCCTCATCCTGATAGACATAGACAACGCAAAAATCGCCCTCGCGCACTGCGCCAACTTGCTCCGAGTACGGCAAAAGCAAATCTTTAGGCAGCCCCCAGTCCAGATATGTTCCGCGTGTTCCGCTTGATATGACTTTTAAATAAGCGCACTCCCAGATTTTTGCATGCATCTTGGCCATGGTGGCCACGATTTCACCGTCAGAGTCGGGATACACAAAGGCCTCCACAACATCATTAACTTGTAAATTATCCGGCGCATCCCGCAGCGGTAACGCGCCATGTTCATAGCCATCTGCAAACACGCTGTAGTCCGTAATGTCCGAAATAATAAGAGAATTGGTCTGATAAAGCTTAAGCATATAAAAACATCCTGAATTAAAAACAAAACAACCCTACATGATCGCGCAGCGCAATAAAAGTTTTTACACTCACATAAGCTGATGAGGGTTCAGCAACAGCAGACCCTCATCAGCTTATGTGAACTTTTTTATGTGCTTATACAGCTAGCCAAATTTTTGGTTTACGCCGATGTCGTGGGTCTGCTTTGATAGGGCAGTCCTGACTATCTCTCCTTATGTTGATGTTAATGGTCTTTTTTATACACTGACCACCATTTTTTAAGATCTTCGTTTTGCTTTGTGATTTTTTCGTAATAATTTTTAAAAGCACTTTTCTTTTCAATAGTGTCTAAAAGCTGTGCCGCCTGATCGTGGTCAAGCTCGCCATCGACCAAAGCTTCAATGCGTTGATATATAATCATGTCCTCTTCATCTTTACTATCTTGCGTCATAATTTAACCTCTGCCTTACCAACGCGCATCTGGCAGAAATGTTCCAAAAAAATATGACTTATGTACCGGATTGCATTATTTCTTCCAATTGCTGCCTTGCGCGCGATAAGCGTGAACGCACTGTTCCCACCGGAATATCAAGTAGCGTCGCCACCCGTTTATATTTCAATCCTTTTACGCAAACCAACACAAGAATTTCGTTATGTTCATCAGAGAGTTTTTGCATTGCATCTTCTACTTCTCTCAAACGGACAACGTCTCTTTGTTTGGGCGCTGTGCTTTGTTTTTCGATGTAAGGCTCGGGATCATATTGTGTTTCGAATTTGGTTTTCCGTCTGTAGCCGGATACGAAAGTATTGTACATGATTTTCGACCCCCATTTAAACAGATCGGTACCATCTTTAAATTTCTCTTTATTACTCAGCGCCTTGACAACGGTTGTCTGCACCAGATCTTCCGCGTCTGCGTCCGAGTTTGAAAGTTTGTGCGCGAAACGTTTTAAGCCGGGAAGTTCATTAATCAATTCCTGATGTGAAAACATAGTGTAGCATCCTTTCGTTTGTTTTGATGAAAGTAAGCTACACACGCTCTGTAACATGTTTATGTTGATTTTGTTTCATTGCTGTAATAATTTGTTTCTATTGTGTAACAAAAATCTTAAAATTGCAGTCTTATGGATTATAAAGCGACAATATTAGCCGTTGATGATGATCTCGCCACGCGAACGATCGTGAAAGACTTTCTTGAAGAAGAAGGCTATAGGGTCATTGTATCCGCGCACGGGGACGAGCTTCTAAAAAGCCTGAATATTGCCCGCCCCGATCTTGTTCTTTTGGATGTCATGTTGCCGGATAAAGATGGCCTGCCTTTAATTAATGCCATCAAAAGCACGCATGCCGTTCCTGTTATTATTATAAGTGATAAAGACAGCACCATGGATAAAGTTGTCGGTTTGCAAATGGGCGCGGATGATTATCTCGGCAAACCTTATGAGTTGCCCGAGCTGTCCGCACGCATCAAAGCCAACTTACGCCTTGTGGGCATGGTGGAAGATAATTTGCAAAACGATACAGCGCAAAGCAAAGATGCCTATCTTATAAAATTTGGCGGCTGGCTGTTAAACCGCAAGACAATGCAGGTTCTGGATGAAAATAATACACCGGCGCAGCTGACTGCGGGCGAATTTCAGCTGCTTGAAACCTTTGTATTATCCCCCAACCAAGTCCTTAGCCGCGAACAGCTGTTTGATATGACACGCGAAGGTGAGCTGGAAGCCTATGATCGCACCATTGATATCCAAATTGGCCGCATCCGCAAAAAACTTGGCGATAATCCCGAAATGCCGCTTTATATTAAAACCGTGCGGGGGGCCGGATATATGCTGGTTAGCGATACGAAAACGCAAACGTAAAAAGAGCCGCTGACAAATTAGCGGCTCTCGTCTTAATTGCTTAGCTTTAGTTACATTTTGATAATTAAGCGGCTTTTTGAAGTGGTCACGGTTGGTTGAACAGGTTGGCAGCGTTGTTAAGGTGTATCGCGGTTCATTTATGCTGCCTGTTTCTTGATGACAGGGTTCGGGGTTAACCCCG
>Ga0136600_1000450_pt1 | contig 22185 bp, 20 predicted proteins | sample AntRauMFilla2698_FD_104634 | JGI IMG/M metagenome (GOLD analysis project Ga0136600, IMG submission 104634) | Saline lake microbial communities from Rauer Islands, Antarctica - Metagenome Filla 2 #698 | ecosystem: Environmental > Aquatic > Non-marine Saline and Alkaline > Saline | place...
AGGGCGCCATCAAGAGCAAAACCTGAAGACGGCGTTAGTTCAAGAGAAGGGGCTAATTCAAAGAACACATCGATGGGTGCATCTCTGGGCAGCCAGTTTAAACCGCCTACACCGCGAATTGCCAGTGAGCCGTTATCTGCGCCATAGTCTTTGAAGCGGGCGCCAATGCCATAATGGAATGCGAATCGTTCTTCCGATCTGATAGCATCAAATGAATGCCATAGGTAATCCATATGAAAGTGAACTCGGCTTCCTCTGTCTTCAAAACGGGGATGATACGCTGACCAGCCAAGTCCAAATGCGAGTGCATTATTATTGGAGGTCCAGAGTTTGGCGCTTAATCCGGTGGGTTCTCCAAGCATCACTCCAAGCCCGAACTTTTTTGCCTGTGCAGTAGCTTGTTGAGCCGATAACAACAGTGCAAATGCGATTAGTATTAGGTATAATTGTTTCATAGAAAATCCTTTTTAAATGTTGCTTAAGCTTACCCCTTGTTAGCAGCACTTGAAATCGCCTGTTAGATTGAAAAGTGGGCTAATCCTTTAGGTATAGAGAGAAGAGCAGAGTATCTCCAAAAAAATTACTTTGAGAGAATATTGATGATTTGTTTTGTAGGGACTGAATACTGTAATCATTATCCCAAAACCGGGATAATGATTAATTACCATTAAGCGGCTCTATAACGGAGAACAGGTAGAGATTTTGCTTAATATTATAAATGTTAGTTTTTACACTTTCAGGTGTTATCCCAAAGCTTTTGCCAATCTCTATGTCGCTTAACCCTTCACTAAGAAGCTTTAAAAGCTGCAATTCAAATTCAGTGATTTGAACTGATTCCTTGTGGTTAATCATCCCCTCTCCTATAGCCTGATTTACAATATGAGACAGTAATAAATCGGCATGGTGTAATGGAAGGATAATTTCACTTTTAGCTACAGCTTTTATTGTTTCTATGAATTCAGGCGATGTTGCTTCTTTTTGTATGAATCCAGTAGCTCCGGCGTTCATAAACTGGATGATTTCCATTTTGGTTGGCGCAAGATCCATCACCAGTATTTTTGCCTCGGGATATTGTCGTGCCACCTGTTTCACCACCTGTAAACTATTTTGGCTATTTAAACCAAAATTCAAAAGAATTACATGGGGTTTGAATAAATTGAGTTCTTTTTCAACCTCATCTTTATGGCCAGTCGCGGCTTTGACTTTAATACTCCCCTGGTTTTTAAGTAAGCTAAGAAGACCTTCGCGCAACAAGTCATTATCCTCAATGATTAGCAGCCTGATTTTTTCCATACCTAACTTCTTTTAAATAAATTATAGCAACACCCTCTTCCAATTTGTTTCAGAACGAGCATAAAGAGCTTAGTCGTTTTCTCTTTGAAAGACCATCGTTCTCATGGATGATAAAGGGACTATATTTATTTAGGTGCAGAATTAATAGAAGTCACGTGTCTTCATCTGCCTGAGATTATCAGAGCCTATTCATTTTTGGCAGATGCTTTTTTATCATGGGCATATTTTGCAATCTGAAGCCGGCTGTGAAGGGTTAATTTTTCGAGAATGTTATGAACATGGCTTTTTACCGTATAGGGAGAAATAAATAATTTTTGAGCTATTTCTTTATTGGTTAGGCCCGCAGCAATTGACTCAATAACTTGTAATTCTCTTTGAGTCATTTGCACAGACTCAATGATTTTTCTCTCTCCCTCCAGCTCATTTAGAGATTGTTCTACAATTTGGGCAAAAAGTGACTCTGTAAGATATTCAGGTAATACCTTTTCCCCCATTGCAACGGAGCGGATTGTGGTCAAGAAATCATTAACAGTCGCATTTTTTAGAATAAAGCCTTTCACACCGCATTCCACAAACTCTAAGACCTCAGAGTGAGTTGCAAAAAGCCCCATCAGAACCACCTTTACATCCTTGTTACTTTTCCGGAACAACTTTACAACATCTATACTGTCATAGCTTTGCAAGCCTAAATCAAGAAGAACTACATCAATGTCTGAGGTTTGAATTTTAGATAACATTTTTTCATCCGTTTGAAGAGCAGCTATCACCTCAAAATCGGATTCTTTCTTTAGCACTTCCGTGAGGCCATCCCGAAGCAGGCGATTATCCTCAATTATAAGTAATCGGATTTTTTCCATAGAAAAGCAGTACTGTAATTAGAATTTCCGATTGAATTTTTCAATCTGGCATAACTTATTGGAAGACAATTATTTACAAAGCCAGATTTGAACCTCGTTTATGAGTTTAATATACCACAAAACAACCAGAATTCTATTAAATGCCCCTTATTTCAGTGCTACTCCTTTTAAGCTATTTAGTCGAATAAACGTTTTCGCTCAACAGGTTTGGATTCTGTAAATAATAGCCCCAAGCCCGCTGCGACTCAGAGCATCGGAGCGAGGTTTTTGGATAACCCGTAGAATGGACAGGCTGTCCGTTTTACGGGTGGTAACTCCTTAATTGTCGTTTGAATCTTTAGCTGGTCGCTTCCATCGAACAGGGTCGGCGGGAGTTTTAATGATCGGATCTTCATAATTCTGTAGCAACCTAATCGCTTCCCTAATAGCTGCATCAAGCTGAGGATCATGACCATTTATGACTTCTTTGGGAAGCTGCATCACTTCGATATCCGGAGCAATTCCTATCCCTTCCACATCCCATTCACCGTCCATATTATAGAATCCACCGCGAGGGGCAACAAAACGTCCGCCATCAACAAATGGGGGCGTATCCCAGGTTCCAACGAGGCCGCCCCAGGTTTGAGCACCTACTAACGGACCGATTTCCATTTTTCGGAATAGAAACGGAAGCAAGTCACCACCGGATCCTGCTCGTTCATTAATCACCATAACTTTGGGTCCCCAGATTCCTGCACCGGGAGTTGTAAATGGTTTCCGGTCGCCGGCCTTACTGTTGACGAACCCGTGTAAATCACGAGCCATGATATCCACCATATAATCAGCAGCTGAACCACCTCCGTTATTTCTCTCATCAATAACGGCACCCATTTTATCTTGCTGAGCAAAGTAGTAGCGATTGAAATATTCATATCCGCCGGTTCCGGTGTTTGGAACCCAAACATAAGCCAGTTTTCCATCCGACATTTCATCAACCTTACGGCGATTTCCTTCAACCCAATCACGGGTTCTGAGGCCGTATTCATTGGAAATTGGAACTACAGTTACCAATCTTGCACCTTCAGTTCTTGGTCGGTCATTTACTAGCAGCTGCACCTGCCTGTTTACGGTTCCTTCGAAAGGCTTAAAGAAGTTTCCTCCCGCGGCAATCTCCTTTCCGTTAACGGCAAGAATGTAGTCCCCTTCGTTTACATCGATCCCCGGACCGGAAAGTGGAGCTCGTAAATCCGGATTCCAGCTTTCGCCGGTATAAATTTTATCTATGCGATATGCTCCGTTTTGAAGAGAAACATCAGCCCCTAATAATCCGGCCTGTACTTCTTCCAGATCGGGGTAATCTCCACCTCTTACATAAGAGTGTCCCACAGCAACCTCGCCACTCATAATATCCAGCACATAGTTCAAGTCAGAACGATGCTTGGCATGTTTAACCCAAGGTGCATACCACTCATATACTTCATTCCAGGGAGCGCCATGCATGTTATCTACGTATAGGAAATCCCTCATAAATCGCCATCCATCTCGGAATATCTGTACAAACTCTTCTTGTGGATCTACTTTGATTTGAATGCCTGAGATACTCAATGATCCATCACCGGCTTTTTTCTCACCGGTTTCCGTACCTACAATTCCCCAGGTTCCGCCACTTCTGTACAACATATTTTTGCGATCCTGAGAAACAACGCCTTCACTGAAGTTGCTCATGAACAGACTTCCTTCCCGGGCATCCAGATCATATTTATGAAGACGGGTTCCTTCATTTTCCACAGACTCAGCATAAAACACATCGCCACCGGGTCCCGGCACTAAACCAGCATAATTTCGTTGAGGAATATCAACCGCCAGTGTTCTTTCAGCGATGCCATCCAGATCAATGGTTACTTCCACCTCAGCCTCTTCATCTGATTTTTCTTCGTCATCTGCAGTTTCTTCGTCATCACTTTTTGGAAGCAGCGGTGAAGGCTCATCATCAGCCAACACAATCATATACAAAGCTCTCGTAACCGGCATATTATAAGAGCTCATATCCAGCCAGCCAGTATTCAAGCCGTAATCGGTACTGGCCAAGAAGTAAAGGTATTTACCATCCTCACTCCAAACTGGGGTAATTGCATCCGACATACCGTCCGACAATTGATGCGTTTTTCCGGTTTCCACATTATGCACTTTAACTGCTTTAAACTGATTGTCTAATAATTTCACATAGGCAATCCACTTGCTATCGGGCGACCAAATGGGATTCAGCGTTCGGTTCGGATGTGCATAGCCATCCGTATCAGCCTTGGTAGCTTTTCCAGATTCTACATTTACATACCAAAGATTGTAATCCGTATCCGTGTAGGCGATGTACTTGCCATCAGGCGACCAATCAGGGCGAAAGTAGTATGTTGGGTTGGGTAGTGAAATAGACTTCGGCTCATCCAATCCATATTGATCTCCAATCATCAGGGTGTATTCTCCACTTTGATCTGAAAACCAGGCAATCTGACTTCCATCCGGCGACCATATCGGATATCGCTCTGCACTTGAAGATGAATTACTCAGATTTCTCCAGGTCCCATTTTCTTTAGGGACTGTGATGATTTCACCCCGAAATTGAAAAACTGCTCGTTTCCCTGTTGGTGAAATAGCCGCATTACTCAAACTAAATGCACTGGGTTCCTCCCAACGCGGACGTCCCCAATTCATATCGCCGGCAACATGTATTTCGAGCTGTTCGGTTTCGCCGTTCTCCGGATTCAACAGATGCAGATAACCGCCCTGCTCATATACAATCATCCCAAAACCGGCATCGATATTTTTGGCATCAAAATCAGAGTGGAATGTCCACTGTTTTTCCTCTTCTGTCTCAGGGTTGTAGGACCATACATTATTAGCAAAATCTCTTTCTGATAAATAGAACACAAAACCATCGTGCCAAACCGGATCGGTATGACGTTCATTATCAGTTCGTGGAGTTTGCGCCAGTTCAAAAGATTCAAGATCAACAATCCAGATAGGCTGAGCCTGGCCGCCTCGGTAGTTTCTCCATTCCGGATCCCAAAACGTAATCGGGTTGTAGGCCAGGTATTTTCCATCGGGTGACATTTCGCCCGTTGCGGCTCTTGGGATTGGCAATACTTCCGGCGTTCCACCTTCGGTACTCACTTTCCAAATTCGGTTAAGCTGTGTCGGGTGAGACGTTCTCGTAGATCGAAATAAGACTTCCCCTCCGGGCGTCCATCCGGTTACTACATCATCAACAGTATGCCAGGTTAATCTTGTTGGAGATCCTCCTTCAGCAGGAATTATAAAAACATCCGAGTTTCCATCGTACTGTCCGGTAAAGGCAATCATACTTCCATCCGGCGAAAAGTGCGGGTTCGATTCCCCACCGATATTACTGGTCAGGCGAACCGCATTGCCACCGTTTTTATTCACCGTCCACAAGTCATTGGCATGAACAAATACAATGCTCGTTTCTGAGATGGTCGGCTCACGCAAAAGCTGGGTGCCTTGAGCAAAAACATCGACCGTTAAAATTGTTGTGAGAAGAATACAGAGAGTGATTCCGAATAGACGTTTCATAAAATCCCGTGTTAGTTGATGTGCTTCAGGAATATAATGAATCGGACGAGAGTGTAAAGTGATGTTGAAGAATCTTTACAAACTAAGTTCGATATAAAATTAGCCCTTGGTTGTCACCCTGAGCGCATTCGGCTATGATTAGGTTTACATTGTATTCCGCGAAGGGTCTCAACGTTCGAAATACTCGGTTGTATTATAGGTTGAGATCCTTCGCGTTCCATTTCCTATGGTTTTTTTTCGGGTATATTTGACGAGTACCGTGCATGATGGACTTGTTTGCCCCTTGCAATCGTCAGACCGCTGAAGCTTCATATGCCTATTCAGATATTTTAGTGAAGCGGTCGGACGAAGTTCGGGTAAAACCATTCTGCAAAATCTGTCAGATTCGTTTCATCAGTGTTCTATTCCTTCGTTACCACCGAACTCACTTTTGACCAACATCTCAGGCGGTCACCTTATAAAGAATAAACTTTTTACTGTTGGCCAATACTTCTCCTTTTGCGAAAAGCTCGTTTAGATGCGTCTTAAAGTTCAGGTGTTGATTGGCGACACAAATAAATTTCCCGCCCGGTTTTAGTATTTCCGAAACCTCTTTAAATAACTGGATTGAAACTTCAATATTTGTCTCATGACCAAAATGGAACGGGGGGTTTGAAACCACCAAATCAAAACTGCCTTTTTCTAAACCGTCAAGAGTATCATCCCAATGAAAATGTGCATTTTTTAGATTCATATTCAGCTTTGAAGATTCGATGGCAAGCCTGGAATCATCCACTAAGTGAATTTCGGCCTCAGGTTTTTGAATCTGAGCAGCCCGGGCAATCACTCCATTTCCTGATGCAAGATCCAGCACTTTTTGGTTCTCCTCGGAGAGACTTAGATGTTCAATCAAAAACTGTGTAGCATAATCAATGCTGCCACTTGAAAAAACGCCGGGGTATTGCTTCAGGCTTTCTTCATTTCCTTCACTGAAGGAAAAGGGAATCTCTTCGACAAAGGATTCTTCGGCTCTTTTTTTCTTCCCTTTTAAGGTTAAAATACGTGACTTCTTCTTCGCCAGACTTTGGTCCACTTCCTCAAAAAACTCTTCGGCAATAGTCAGCATTTGTGGAGAGAAATACTTGGTCATAAACGCGCACAGAATCACTCCATCTTCTTTTAGTGATTGGCTGGCATGTTGAAGATATAGTTTAAACAAATCCAGTGTTTTGGGAATTTGTATGATGGCAATATCCACAGCTTCTGGAACTTCCTGAAGAGGCGATAAACTACGATCCTCCTCCCATACAAAATCATGTGCTTTCAGATTTTGCACAATCGCTTTTTCCTGGCTTTTCCATTCAATCACCATATATGGATGGGCATCATGTAGAATGGTGCTCAAAAACCCAAACCAGTCGTTATAAATCACCATCGATTTTCCGGCATAACCCAGCTCTTCCAATCTACTCAGAACATATTCATCGCCGGCATTCCATGCCCGAAGTGACTTATTCGAGGTCTCAGGATATTGGACAATATTAAACTGCTTTTCTTGAAAGGTAAACGGCATGAGGTAATTAATTTATGAGGTGGGCTTTGAACAAGATTTCTTGCTCTTTGTTAAAACAAACTGGTCTGCTCTTTGTCTTCTTTTTGAGCCTGTTCAATTTGGGGCTCATCGGTGGGAGTAAATGTTTTGAGCATTTCGGGCATAAATCGTTTTTCGTAAATGCGCCGGGTAATTCCGTGCAATGCTTTTTCACCACGGGGCGGAATTCGTAAAAAGCCGCTTTCATCTTCGTTCAAAAAGCCAAACTGCCGAAGATCATTAACGATCAGGTAAGCCAGTTTTTCTGTGACACCGGAATTTTTCTCTACATATTCCCGATGTGGCGGCTCGTCCTCACTGATGTAAACCAGACCGAGTACATTCAGCTCAACATCGGTTAAGGGAAATCCTTCACTTCCTTTTGTAAGCAGATTATCCCAGGTTTTTTGGGAATAGTAAACTCCAAACCAAGACTTAGCTTCGCGAAGCAGGTGGCCGCTCATAGCACAACCAAAGTGCTGACCCGGCCCGGCTTTACGGGGTTCCCCACGGGTACGAAACATATTCACCATTGTGGCAAGATCTAACTCCCCTATATTCGGTGGATATCTGAAGTAAAAATCACTCCTTTTTTGCATGATGTTTGAACCCTGTCTCTTTCGTTTGAAAGCACAATAATAAATCTACAAAACTTTTCCCAAAGCCATTTCAACATTCAGTGTTGAATGTTCAATGTTGTTACGCTATTTCCCTTTTTCTTTAATCAAGGCAACCGCTTTATCCATAGTAAAGTCTTCAGGAGTTTCCCCATCAGGCAGGCTGATATTTTTCTTACCATGCTTAATGTAAGGCCCATAACGTCCCGTCATTACCTTAATCGGCTTATCTGTTTCCGGGTGGTTTCCAAGTTCCTTGATGGTATTGCTTCCACGCTTGGATTTCGATTTCTGAGCCAGCAACTCTACCGCTCGGTCTAATTCAATTTCTAATACACTGTCAGATTTTGGAATAGACTTGAACTTACCATCATGAACTACAAAAGGGCCATAGCGTCCCACACCGGCCTTAATAACCTTACCGTCTTCGGGGTGATCCCCTAAAGGACGAGGAAGCTCTAATAACTTTAACGCCAGATCTATGTCCACATCACTTGGTTCCATCCCTTTAAGTAGAGAAACACGTTTTGGCTTTTTATTTTCCTCAGTGACTTCTCCACGCTGCACGTAGGGTCCATATCGTCCGGTCAGTAAGAAAATCGGCTCTTCGGTCTCAGGATCTTCTCCGATAGGAGTATCTCCTTCTTTTTCCCTTTCAATAATGTCTTCTATTAGTTCTACTGAAAGATCACTTGGGTTATACTTTTCCGGTACAGATGCATTAATCTTATCATCGTCTTCCCCTTTACTGATGTAGGGACCATACCGTCCAACCGCTACTTTGATTCCTTCCAGTCCCTCAAGTGGGAGGTCCAGTAATCGTGCTTCCTGAGGATCAATTTTATCCTCTTGTGTATCTACTTTAGCTTTTAAACCATTTTCACCGTTGTAATAATCTTCGAGATATTTCACCGGATCCTGAGTTCCGCTTGCAACAGCATCCAATTTATCCTCAAGCTTAGAAGTGAAGTCACTGTCTACAAGGTTTGGAAAATGTTTTTCAAGCAAGGAAGAAACGGCAAATGCAGTGAATGAAGGAATCAATGTTTTCCCATCACTTTTTGCATATCCACGATTCTGAATCGTACTGATAATGGAGGCATAAGTACTCGGTCGCCCCACGCCACGTTTCTCCAATTCCTTAACCAAAGTCGCTTCCGTAAATCGAGCCGGCGGTTTGGTTTCATGGCTTACAAAATCCAGATCATCTAATGCTGTAGCATCTCCTTCAGCCATGGGCGGAAGGTAGATCTCCTGATTTTCGAGCGCTGCTTCCGGATCATCACTTCCTTCTACATAAGCACGGAAGAAACCAGGGAATAAAATCTTTTTGCCGTTCGCACGGAAGTCTGCATCCGTACCATTATTGGTAGCCCGAATCGTAACGTTCGTAAACTCAAGTTCGGCCTGCGCCATCTGGGTTGAAATTGTTCGCTTCCAGATTAAATCGTAGAGTTTAAATTCTCTATCACGTAATCCTGCTTTTTCCGGCTTCACAAATCGTGAGCCCGAAGGGCGGATAGCCTCATGAGCTTCCTGAGCTGACTTCCCTTTTTTGTTATAATTTCTAACATTTTTGAATAGATATTCATCACCATACTCTTCCGTAACGGCATCGCGAGCTGCGCTGATGGCCTGACCGGAAAGTCGGGTTGAATCCGTACGCATGTAGGTGATAAATCCTTTCTCGTATAATTTCTGAGCGACACTCATAGTATCGCGGGCAGAGAAGCCAAACTTACGGTTCGCTTCCTGCTGCAGGGTCGATGTAATAAAAGGAGGAGATGGATTTCGCTTCTGCGTTTTCACATCTACATTAATGACGGACCATGACGCTTCCTTCAGGTCGTCAACCAAGCCACTGGCTTTGTCTTCATCCAGCAACACCACACTATCAGGCTTCTTAAGCTTGCCGGTGTTTTCATCAAAATCTTTACCGCTGGCCAATCTCTTTTCGTTGAGGTGGGTTAAGTCAGCATCGAACTTATCATTGTCACCCTCTTTATGAAGCTGTGCTTTAAGATCGAAGTAAGTCGCGCTTTTAAATTTCATGCGTTCACGCTCACGTTGAACCAGAAACTCAACCGCTACCGACTGAACCCGACCTGCTGAAAGGCCCGGAGAAATCTTCTTCCATAATAAAGGAGAAACAGTATACCCGGCAAGGCGATCCAGAATTCGTCGCGTTTCCTGGGCATGAACTAAGTTCATATCAATATCCCGTGTATTCTCCAATGCGTTTAAGACGGCCTCTTTGGTAATCTCACGAAAAACCATCCGCTTAACCGGAATTTTTGGCTTCAGGATCTCCAGCAAGTGCCACGAAATAGCTTCTCCCTCGCGATCCTCATCCGTTGCCAGAATGAGTTCGTCAGCGTCTTTGAGAAGTTTTTTTAGTCTTGTAACCACTTTCTTTTTAGAAGATGGAATTACATACAGAGGATCAAAACGATCATCTACGTTAATTCCCAAATTCGACCAGCTTTCCTTTTTATACTTAGCAGGAATTTCTTTAGCTGAGGAAGGGAGGTCACGAATATGACCCATTGAAGAGTCTACAACGTACCCATCAGGTAAGTACTTCTTAATAGTTTTAGTTTTCGTAGGGGACTCTACAATTACAAGACTTTTCATGCAGTATTACTAAATTATTTCAAACTTTTGACCAACTCTTTCATTTCAGCAGCGTGGTCTTTGGTATTTACTTTTTCGACAGTGCCCAAAATAGTACCATCTGTATCAATAACAAAGGCCGAACGCGATGGAGCTTCATACTCTCTACCATACATCTTTTTTTCTACAACCGAATCAGTGGCCTTGGCAAATTTATATTCAGGATCTGAAACTAAAGTAAAATCAATTCCCTGCTTTTCTGCATATCGTTTATGAGAACCACAGGTGTCTTTACTTATAGCCACTAAATTATATCCATGTTCCCTGAACCATTCAGCTTCATCAGCCAGGTCTTTGGTTTGGCGATCGCAGCCACCGGTATTGTTCTTCATATATACTGATACGATAGTGGGCTGATCCAGCAGATCAGCGAAATTCAGTTCTTTTTCTTCACCCTTTTGTACCGCTTTTACGGTGAAGTTAAAGTCTGCTTTTGATCCTTGTTCAATCATAAGTTCTATAGATATTTGGGTTTTGTGTTGGGATGGAATAACTGGATTTAAGGACGAATTCGTTCAGATTAAGGCGAGAGCATTTGCTCATGCTGTTTAAACTCTACTTTTTTGAAGTCATACCAAAATACTTTAATTTGTTACGAGAGACGTAACACCTTTAATTATGATTAAGTCTTTTGCAGATAAGGAAACACAGAAAATTTTTAGGCGAAATTATTCTAAAAAGATTCCGGAAGAAATTCAGCGCAGAGCTTATCGTAAATTACTTCAAATAGACTTAATGAATGAATTAGAGGAATTGCGGTCGCCGCCCGGAAATAAATTGGAAAAGCTAAAAGGAGAACGAGATGGACAGCACAGCATTCGAATAAACAAACAGTGGCGGATTTGCTTTGAATGGAAAGACGCAGACGCCTTCAATGTTGAAATAACAGATTATCACTAGAATTTAGATCATGAAAAAAATCACCCCTGTACATCCCGGAGAAATGCTAAAGGAAGAGTTTTTAGATCCATTGAAAATTTCTCAGCGGGAATTTGCCCGAATTATTCAAGTCCCTGCCAACCGCGTGAACCAAATAATAAACGGGAAACGGTCCATTACCGGAGATACGGCCATTCGATTTTCTCTTGCATTAAAAACTTCAGCTGAATTTTGGCTTAGATTGCAAGATCGGTACGAACTCGAAAAAACATATGATGAGATTGGAGATTCACTCAAAAAAGAGATTCAGCCTATTGTTCACTAAACCACCCTGCACTAAAAGTGCAGGATTTTAAACTATTGTCTGGGACCAATAAAAATCCTGGGCCTCCTTAAATCAGCTTATCAGCGATCACCTTTTGCGAGGTTCGTTCCGTCGCGAAGCGTCAGGAACAAGGATAAAACCCGAGAGAATCCGTCAAATCCCTCAATCCGAGTAATCAGTGATCACCGACGCCACAACAAAAACTTAGCCACTGCTGCCACCACCAGCGAGTGATGCACTTCTCCCCGATTCACCATCTCCAAAAAATCATCCAAAGGCATCAGGTGCACATTAATCCGCTCATTCCCGTCTAATTTCTGTTCCTGAACTCTCTTACAGTTCTTGATCACAAACGTATGCGTAAAGTTGGTTAGCATGGCCGGATTAGAACTCACCTTCCCGAGATCTATGGGTTCATCCCCTGCATAACCGGTCTCTTCCAGCAGCTCTCTTTTTGACGTCTCTAAAGGAGTTTCACCGGGATCCACTATTCCACCAGGTAGCTCCAACGTGGGCTGCTCAATCCCATATCGATATTGCTCTACTAACACGATTTCATTTTCAGGCGTTAGGGGGATCACATTCATCCAATCCGGAGCCTTGATCACCGAAAAAGTAGCCGAGTGATCTTCCGACTCTATCTTCATATCCCGACTTAAAAGTTTGAATATATTCGTCGTATATTTGACCTCTTCATCTGTGGTTACCCACGGTTCAATTGTAAATAAAAAATCACTGTTACTCATATGTCAGACACGCTCAAATTGGTTAAAGATCAGTTTTCCACGGAGGCAGAACTTAAAAAAGCTATTGATAAAGCGTGCAATTTGATGGAGGAAATTTACGATTCCGGCCAATACCCACAAATGATTGTGGAACGTACCTGGAGTAAGCACAACCCTATTATTGATGGCGAACTAGCTCAACCTAAAGCTTACCGATGGTATTTAAAGCGTGAAATTGAACGATTAGTCACCAACGGCGCTACGGTTTTTGTGAAGCCATCTCGTGAAGCCTTAGCAATGAACAACCCGGACCTTTTTGACAATCTGGATGAAAGTGACTGGGACATCACCCAGAAAAAACTCTTCCTTTTTCGGGCTGAGCGCATTGATATTTCCCTTGACCGTCTGGAACATTATACCGGAACCAAGCCTGAAGATTTCCAGCGCTATATCCTCTTTACCAACTATGATATGCATGTGGAAGTATTTCTGGACAAGTTTCCGGATTGCGTGAAGCCTGCCCGCCCCGGTGTTCAGATGCCGGCTTATCATCATAAAATGGATAACAATTCAGGGCTTACCTTAATCAATATCGGCGTTGGGCCTTCCAATGCTAAAACTATTACCGATCATGTTGGGGTGCTGCGACCGGATGCCATGGTAATGGTAGGTCACTGCGGCGGGTTACGAAACCACCAGCGTATTGGCGACTTCGTTTTGGCCAACGGTTACTACCGTGCTGATAAAGTGCTGGACGACTTGTTCCCAATTGGGATTCCAATTTCCCCAAACTATGTGCTCAACCGTTATCTCAAAGAAGTTCTCGATCAGCATGAAATGGAGCACCGAATTGGAACCGTATATACTACAGCCAACCGAAACTGGGAGTTCTCGAAAGCGAAGTCGGTAGAGGAAATCCACATGAGCCGAAGTGTCGCTATTGATATGGAATCTTCTACGGTAGCTACCAACGGATTCCGATATCGTATCCCTCACGCCACCCTCCTTTGCGTGAGTGACAAACCACTCCACGGCAAGCCTAAACTATCAGGTGAAGCACAATCCTTTTACCAAAACTCCAAAGAGATGCATCTGGAAATGGTAATCGAAGCACTTCAAATGGTAAAAGATTCCTACCCGGAAGGATTGCCCAACTCCAGCATCCGTGCCTTCAACGAACCCCTTATGGGCGGAAGCGGTTGAACGCCGAGCACTCAACATTGAACAAGGAATGTTGAAGTAATAGGCATATTGCTCTTTTAACTATTGGCATTTTTATAGAATAAGTTGTCATTCCCGCGCAGGCGGGAATCTAGATCTTGCCAGCTAAATAAATAGTAATCCCTATCTAACTACCAGATCTCAGGCATTCGCCGCGAGATGACTTGGTTATTGTCTTCAATGAACTCCGCCTTATCTTTTCCAGTCTTTAGACTATCCTACAGTATGGTACCCCCAACTCGCTCCTACGCTCTGCGTCGGAGCGGTAATGCCTGTAAAAGACCTAAATACTGAGCAGTATATTTCTTTATTCGGTAACTATTTATTGTTTATCAACAAATAGTTATTGCTTTTCAAAAATTAAATACTTTAGTTAAAAGCAGATAAAAAATAAAGAGTCTGTTATGGAATTCAGAAAAGATTGGTCGCTTGCTTATTTCTTACTCTACATGTGCCAGCTTGGATATTGGATGATCGTTATCAACATTGGGATTCTTGGGGTTGATCTATTTATGTCATTCTCAAATAATTCTGTAATCATCGACAATATTCCCGTTCACCTTGAACTCGAGCAATTTGAAGAATACAAGGATGTAGAATTTGAAAACACTTATTTGAACATCTCTGAACGGATGTCCACTGATATACACATTTCAGGATCATACGACGATGTGGAAAATGCCTTTTTCTTTTATAATGGTTTAAAGATCTATGAAAATGCCGTGTTTTTTATTCTATTATTCTTTTTTGCAAAAGTCCTAAGAAACGTAGCTGAAGGAAGTCCATTTCATGCAAAAAACTCAACGTACCTTTCAACAATTGGAACAATATTATTAGCAGTAGGTGCGATCAATTTTTCCTTTCAGTTTTTGAATACCGGTCATTTTATTTCCCTACCAATATTAAATAACCTCGGCTTCCCTGATGGCATTGATATCATTTACTTAGATTTATTTGGCAAGGACTTCATTTTCGCAGGCATCTTTATGATTGTTCTCGGCTATATATTCAAAGAAGGAACACGCATCTACCAAGAACAAAAACTAACGGTGTAACATGGAATCCTTGAAGAACAAAAACTCAGTTTACTACTCCTACGCCATAATCAATTTTATGTGGTACTTCTTGTGTTTCGCTGCCATTCTCACGCTTGCAACCCTACTCACGAAACATGCCTTTGATCTTTATCTAACCGAATTCAACATTCAAATTCCTATTGATGCAGACCAGCTAACCATAGAGACGGTTATTGACCCAACAATGCTTTCGATAGAGTCCGCATCGGCTAACCTGAATGCTGACTACATTATGAATAATCACTTTGGGTTATATATTGGAATATTGATTTCCGTGGTTATCGGTTTTGGTTTATTTTTATTCGGATTTTTTCAGTTACGAATGATCCTTAAGTCCGCATGGCACGACAAAGTTTTTTCCCGAAAAAATATCCGAAGACTTAAAATCATAGCCGGATTAATCATTGCCTTCAAACCCTTTGAATGGATTATTTACAGGCTTTTTGTGGTACCCATTGATGAAATGTTGGTTGCCAATGAAATCTCCATAAGTCTGGATCTGGAACTCGGGAGCTTCGTGTATGGCCTTTTACTTTTTGCACTGGCGGCTGTTTTCGAGAAGGGCCATGATATGTATCAGGAATTAAAGCTTACGGTGTAGAATATGGATCTGACAAAAGACATCATTCCACAGAAATATTTTCAAAGAATCATGATCGCAATCATTTGTTTACTGCCCATTGGCATTCTTTGGAGCGGCTTAGAAGAACTAAAGGAATTCAAATCCACTTTTGAAGCCAATGAACTTGACGTTGGAGAAGTACTGAACTATACCGTGGAACCTCTATCTCTCACAAAAGTCAATTTCGAGAATACGATTTATACCTATGTCTCTGTAACCGACCTTTCCTATCGACCACCGAATGCTGAAACGGCCGAAATTCTCGCGTCAGCTTCCGAATATTCAAAAATATTGGGTTTACTCAGTCACCCATCATTTTTAGTTAAAGACTCTGATCTGCCTTTTTGGAGATCACAATTTTATCTTAAGATTGGATTAGACTTTTTAGGTTGGTTTCTATTCATTGGGGTTTTGATCGGGTTATCAATTACAAATTTCATGCAGAAACAAAAGCTTTTCACAGCAGAAGTTTATCGATGGGTATTTGGGTTGTATTTTCTAATATTCGCCGGGTTTTTGGCCCATCCCATTCTTTATGGCCGAATGATTCACTTTCTGAACAAAGAATTTAATTTAGGTGAACCACTTACAAGTGGAATTGCTTCCGAGTCACTTTTGGCACTAGGCATTCTCTTTTTTCTGATCATATTTCTACAAAAAGCCATCCCCATACAAAAAGACCAAGATCTAACGGTATAAATCATGGCTATAATCGTAAATCTTGATGTTATGCTGGCCAAACGAAAGATGAGCCTCACCGAGCTTTCGGAAAAAGTGGGAATCACCATGTCCAATCTATCTATTCTGAAAACTGGCAAAGCCAAAGCCATTCGCTTTTCTACATTAGAGGCTATTTGCGAAGTCCTGGATTGCCAGCCCGGTGATATCCTGGAATTTTCGGCGGGGGAATAATCCCAAAATATTTGTTCTTTTTTTGAGCTAATATTGCTCATAATTACACTTTAAAAAACCTTCTTAATAGCTTTTATTTACATTTGCGAATTTTGACATGATTTTATTTTGCTCATCTTAATCAAAATTTTGCGCTTGTTAATTAAAAGCGCTTTCTTTCTGAAAACATCTTAAACAACACAATATATGTTTATCAAAATACTCTCCTTTTTGGCAGTAGCTTTTCTGCCCTTTAGCCTTTTTTCACAAACTCCCACCCTTACCGATAATTCATTGAGAATTCGGGCCATCACAGAAACTCCATTTGCCCCGGTTAAAATAGCTCATAACCAGCAAGACAGCATGCTATATGTGCTCACGCAGTCGGACGGCATTTACCAAATTGATGCTGAAAGCGGATCCTCAACACGGGTACAATCTGCCGGTGATTTGGGACTTGAAGATATTCAAGGGTTGGATATTGCAACCGATGGCACATTCTATATTGTAGGAAATGACAAAAACGAGCAGAATGCGACCAATACGGTACAAATACGGAGAGGAGTAATTACGGACGGCAATTGGGAATGGACCACCGTAGCTGAAGCCGCACCCTACCCCTTAAGTAACACCGATTTCGACCACATTATGAATGAAATTGTGGTAGGACCAAACGATAAGTTTTTATACATCAACAGTGGTTCCCGTACCGATCATGGAGAAATACAAGATGTAGATGGCCAATATCCTGATTTAAGAGAAACGCCGTTAACTGCTAAAATTATCCGGGTTCCCGCCGACTCTACCGATTTATACCTTGAAAATGACCTTCAGTATTTAAAGGATAACGGATACATTTTTGCAGAAGGAACCCGAAACAGCTTTGGCTTAGCCTTTGATGGAAACGGCAAACTTTTTTCTGCTGATAATGCAGGTGAACGTGACGATCCCGGTGAATTCAATTGGCTGCAAGAGGGAAACCATTATGGATTTCCCTGGAGAATTGGCGGTAACAACACGCCCATGCAGTTTGAAGGATATGATCCCAGCGAAGATCCGCTTCTTTCTACTGATTCCCGAAGTGCAATATTTTATAACGACCCCAATTATCCGGCACCACCAGAAGGTGTTTCTTTTGTTGAACCGATCCTTAATTATGGCCCGGATGCGGTTAATTATAAAGATGCTGAAACCGGAGAAGTATTTAGCGCCAGTGAGCAAGATACAGCCATTAGCTCTTTTACCGGACACCGCTCTTCACTTGGTTTGATTTTTGATACTGACAGCGTCCTCACCGATTCCTATAAAGGCGATGGGTTTGTGCTCGCTTTTACCGGTGGTAACGACGGCTCTTTTCTGTTACAACATATGGATGATGCCGGGGAAGATTTGCTTCATCTCGAGCTCACCAAAGATGGCGACACCTATACCATGCAAAGCACGATTATCGCACACAGCTTCCTCAATCCCATAGATTCTGAAATTGTGAAAGATAAAATTTATGTGATGGAGTTCCGAAACGACTGGCTGAACAACAGTTCCTCACCTTGGAGCAATGTTAGAGATACTCAAATTTGGGAAATCGATTTTTCCCCAATGGCTACCGGGATAGAAGAACCGGTTTCTCAAACTCCTTCTCAATTCTCACTGAGCCAGAATTATCCGAATCCATTCAACCCAACTACTCAGATAACTTATGCTCTGAATCGGCCGGGGCAGGTAACACTGGAAGTTTATAATACCTTGGGCAAAAAGGTCTCAACGCTGGTTAATATGCAACAATCTTCCGGTCAGCATTCCGTGACTTTTAATGCACAAAACCTACCAAGTGGATTGTATTTCTATCGTCTTTCTTTGGCCGGAGATCAGTCTTCCGTTCAAACCCGAAAAATGATGTTGCTGAAGTAAATTCAAGTTTTTTTGTAAGGAATTGCTTTTTCATCGCTCTCACTTAGAAAATAAAAGTGAGAGTTTATGACACATGAAGAATCCTTTTCGATAGAACACTTCCACAGCCGGACGGTTAAAGATATGCAGCCGGATGAACAGCCCCGTGAAAAGCTGATGCGCTACGGAGCCGATTCCCTTTCCGACTCTGAGCTACTCGCAATCCTGATCCGCACCGGCACCAAAAAACTGAATGTAATCGAAACCTCAAAAGCATTGCTTACTCAGTTTGATGGTTTACACAACTTAGTTCGGAGAGACTGGCAAGCCCTGAAAGTAATCCCGGGCATTGCTAAAGTAAAAGCAATCACGTTGGAGGCTGCTTTTGAATTAGCCCGACGAATTCAGGTCGCTAACTTGGGGGAAGAAATTCAGATTACTTCTCCGGAAGATGTGAATGCCTATTTTGCCCCAAAGCTCCGGCATCTTAATAAAGAAACCTTTCTCGTCGCCTTCCTGAATAATGCCAAAGTCCTTACCGGCTTTCAGCGAATAAGCAGCGGTGGCAAAACAGCAACCATTGTTGACCCTGCGGAAGTCATGCGGCAGGCCGTCCTCAACGAAGCAAACTCTATCATCCTGATTCACAACCACCCTTCCGGTAACAACAAAGCTTCAACCGCAGATATACAGCTCACCAAACGACTTGCTGAATGTGGTAAGTTACTCTCTATTCCTGTGGACGATCACATCATAATTGCCGGATACAAGTTTGTAAGCTTAAGAAGTGAGGGGTTGTTTTAGCGAGTAAGACCTTTGCCAATAAATTGTCTATTTTTAGCCCAGAAAAATTTCAACCATGCATAAACCTTTATGATTTACGAATTCCTGAAACGCTCCCCTCAGTTTGATGAGACTGCTTTTGTGGCTCCCAGCGCAGATATTATTGGCGATGTTACCCTCGGTAAAGAGTGCAGCGTTTGGTTTAATGCGACTATTCGCGGAGATGTAAACTACATTCGAATTGGTGATCAAAGTAATATTCAGGACAATGTGTGTATTCACGTAATGAACCAAACCGGACCAACTGTTATGGGTGAGAAAGTTACCGTTGGTCACGGTGCCGTTGTACATGGATGTACCATCAAAGATCGCGTACTTGTTGGAATAAATGCTACCATTTTAGATGAAGCCGTCATTGAATCCGATGTGATTATCGCAGCGGGCTCACTGGTACCTCCCGGAAAAACACTCGAAAGCGGCTTTATGTATATGGGTTCTCCGGCCAAAAAAACCCGGGAGCTTACCGAAGAAGAAATAGCATCTATTCCTAAATACGCCTCCAACTACATCAAATATTCCCGAGCTTACCAACAAAAAGACACGTACGACGACAATCCTTTCTACTCGAAGTAATTGGAAATGTTGAATTATGGATTTTGAACTGGATCCATTCAAAATCCATAATTTATAATTCAAAATTCCCCATGAGCGGCATCTATATCCACATTCCTTTTTGTAAACAAGCCTGCTCGTACTGCGATTTCTATTTCGTGACCCGGCATCAGCAGAAGCAGGATTTTGTGGATGAGTTGATTAAAGAAATTCATACCAAAAAGAATACCCGATTTACGAATGAACCCGTTCGCACTATCTATTTTGGTGGCGGTACTCCATCTCTTCTCAGCCCGCAACAAGTGGAATCTATTCTTGAGGCTATCCATTCTGTTTTTAACGTAGAGCTGGAAGAAATCACCCTCGAAATCAATCCGGATGATGTAAGCAGAGATTATTTGGCCGGGTTGAAGTCCGCAGGGATTAACCGCGCAAGCATGGGCGTTCAGTCGTTTAACCCCGATCTCCTGAAATTCATGAATCGGGCCCATACTTCTGAAGAAGCGATGAAGTGCCTGGAGTTGCTAAGAGATTCTGCCTTCAAGGTATTTACGGTTGATTTAATTTATGGAAATCCGGGACAATCACTCGATATCTTACAGGAGGACATTGAAACCATTCTTCAATTTGACCCTCCGCATATTTCGGCTTATTCCTTAACTATTGAACCCCAAACCCGACTGGGCAAGCAGGTTAAACTTGGCCGCCTTATTCCTCCACAAGATGATACTGTTTCGGACCATTTTGATTTGGTGGTCGATAAACTTGGTGAAGCCGGCATCCAACAGTATGAGGTTAGCAATTATGCCCGGCCTGGCAGAGAGGCTGTCCATAACTCCAATTACTGGAGCCATGAAAATTATCTGGGGCTGGGTCCCGGAGCTCATTCATTTTGGTGGAACAAAGACCGGAAGTCTGCACAGCGGTGGAATAATGAGAGTAACCTAAAAAACTATTTAGCCGGGGGCTGGAAAAATCAACATGAACTTGAAGAGTTAAGTCTTTCTGATTTAGCAGAAGAGCGGCTTATGCTCGGGCTCAGAACAAAAAAGGGATTAGATAAAAAAGCACTGGAGTCGAACTACAATTTTATCCTGAATGACCGTCAGCAATCCTACCTTGAAACGCTTCAGAAAAAAGGGTTAGCAGAAATTGGACCCCACATCCGGCTTACAAAAGAGGGATTAAAAATAGCCGATTCCATTCTTCTGGATTTAATCACCATGTAAACTTTCGGCTATTATTTTCCTAGTCGCTCCCACTTTTTAGCAAAGCGGGCATATTCTTCAGCTTTATCTGTTCGCCCAAATTTTTGGTAGGCTTCTGAAACCAAAGCAGTAGCTTCGGCAAGACGCTGATAATCATTTTTAGTTGGGTTCTCAGCTGTCCCTTCCAGTTCCGGAACTCTTAACTTCACGCTATTGGCCAATGAGTCGGGATGTGTTTCTGAAGAAAAATTCTCCTGATAAATCAGTGGCCAGAATCGCGACATGCCGTAGATCTTCTCCGAAATCACCCAAAACCACTCGTTTTGACTAACCTCATAAATATTCATTTCTGAAGAAGCCATAGACTCCGCTTCAGGCTGCCGGACCGGATCCACCGTTTCTTGATCACCTGCTACCTCCTCAGCATCGAGGGCACTTTCGGGATTAACTTGTTCTTCCTGTACAGATTCTGATTCTTCACTTTCCGGACTGCTGCTTTCAGTTACAGGTGCTGTAGTTCTGGGTTGTTCAACAGCTGCTTGCTGTACAGGCTTATTCTTTACTTCCGAACGAAGAAAAAACCACCAAAATGAAACCATCGCAACCGCAAAAATTGCTGCAATAGTCATTATTAAAATCATCTTACCGCTGCTTTCTTCTTCAGCAACCGGCTCTTCTAAATCTTCACTAAATTCAATTTCTTCTTCCGGTTCAGTTTCAGGTTGATCTTCCGGCTCGGGCTCCTCTTCAGGTTCATCAAAGACAAACGGATTTTCATTTTTAACCTCATCCGCTTCTTTTTCGTCTTCATTTTCTTCCGTAGCCTCTTCATCAAACTGAAATATCGTTTCTGCAACTTTCTCTTCCGGTTGCTCCTCTTTCTGTTCGGGCTCAATACTCGGTGTTTCCGACTCAGGCTGCTCTTGAGTCTTTTCGCCAAGAAGCTCTGTTTCGAGGTGAGCATATTTCGCATTCACCTTTTCTTTTAATGCTTTATATGGCGTAAATGACACCCGATTGTGCGCCGGTATAGTTATAGGCTGTCCCGTTTGAGGATTTTGACCTTGCCGCTCGGCTACCCTTTTTACCTTAAAGCTTCCAAAATTAGTGATGGATGCTTTCCCTGTATCCTCCAACGCTTTTTTAATCAAACCGATTAAGGCTTTAGAAAAGGCTTCACTTTTTTGTTTGCTGAAATCCGTTTCCCGCGATAAGGCTTCTATAATCTCGGCATAGGTGACTTTATTACTCATTTTCAGCCTCATTTATTTGATCACGAAGCGTTGTACTCTGGGTATAATGCACAACCTGTTTTTTGGGAATGCGCATCATTTGTTCGTAATGAGGGTTATAAGATTTATGCTCCTCACGAATTTCCG
>Ga0136600_1000452_pt1 | contig 22115 bp, 15 predicted proteins | sample AntRauMFilla2698_FD_104634 | JGI IMG/M metagenome (GOLD analysis project Ga0136600, IMG submission 104634) | Saline lake microbial communities from Rauer Islands, Antarctica - Metagenome Filla 2 #698 | ecosystem: Environmental > Aquatic > Non-marine Saline and Alkaline > Saline | place...
GGCAAGATCTCAAAAACATGTACAGTTAGATGTTATTGATGCTCTGTGGCAAAGAAAAGTTTTTGTAAGAGAAACAGGATTAGGACTTATACATGGTTTCGCACTTAGTGGCGTAATTATAGGTTTATTTTCAATTATGGTATTTGTACTGGGGTTGTACTTTTTACAGTCAGATAGTCAATTTGGATATACTGAGGTTAGTAACAAAGCGCAGTTATTGACTATGAATATGAGTAACTGGACAACAACATGGTTAGTCGTATTTGTACAAATTGGTTTTGTATATGGATTAATTCACTACTGGATCACTAATAAATGGATAGCACTGATTGCCAGTATTGTTGTAAGTGCCCTTTTTATCTCTACTCTAGGTAGGTTAGTAGCTACAAATGGGGATTTTTTCGAGGACTATTTAATTTTTACAGTTATCTCGATTGCGACAATAGTTGGATATAAGCGATACGGTATTTTAACGCTTTTAACGGCATGGTGGGTGTTTGCTTGTGTTTATATGATTACACCATACTGGAGTTCTACTAGTATCGATGTAGCTTATATTTCTTGGGTACAAGCTGGAATTATAGTACTTCCTCTTATCTATGGTTTAATAGCGTATCGTTTTGGTATGCCAGTTTCTGAAATCGGAGATTATATTCCTGAATATGAAGAAAGAATGACTCAACATCTTAGAGTAGAAAGAGAGATTGAGATTGCTCGTGAAAGTCAGTATAAGTTAATGCCAGTTAAACCACCAATAGGTGATGGCTTTGACGTACATGGTTTCTTTCTCCCTTCATTCGAAGTTGGGGGTGATTACTTCGACTATGTACTTAGCACAAATAAAGACGGATCACCTAAAGCACTTACAATGGTAGTTGTGGACGTTTCAGGTAAGGCAATGCGAGCAGCTATGCCAGCGATTTTTACTAGTGGTTTATTGCTATCCAGAATGAAAGAAGATTCACCTGCACAAATTTTATCTGAAGTATCAGAACCTATTTTTAATCGAACCGATAAAAGAACGTTTATTACTTGTGCAATGGCAAGATATGAACTCGAATCAAAGATACTTTCGGTAGCTAATGCAGGCCACTGTAAGCCAATACTTAAAAGAAACGGAAAGGCTGATTTTATACAGACTCCAGATCCTAGACTTCCTCTAGGTATAAGAGCCGATGTAAAGTATCAAAATCTCGAATTTAAACTTAAGAAAGGTGACTTTTTCTTGTTATACTCTGATGGATTACCGGAAGCCGAAAATGAACAAGGTGAATGGTTCGGATTTGAAGAAGTTCCGGCATTAGTGGAACGGATTGACACAGAGAACCTTTCTGCTAGTGAGATAGCACAAGAAATTAAAAGAACGGTACAGAAATTTAGCAATTATCAACTTGCTGATGATACTACCGTCATTTGTTTAAAAGTATAACCAATAACTAAAGCCGGAAACCATGGCTCAAGAAACAGATTTCTCATTCAAAGTACCGCCAGAATTTGAGAAAATTACTAAAAATATTCGCTACATAGTTGTAGGGATAGTAGCGGTGTTAACAATATTTTCATCCTTTTTTACCGTAGAAACCGAAGAAGTTGGTGTTATAACGCGCTTTGGTGAATATGTAGGAGAGGCAAACCCAGGATTAAACTTCAAAATCCCTTTCATTGATCAGGTTGAGTATGTGCCTGTTCAAAGACAATTGAAACAGGAGTTTGGATACAGAACAAGTTCAGCTGGTGTAAATTCTACTTACAGAAAAGCGGGTTACGGTGGAGAATCACTGATGCTTACTGGTGACCTAAATTTAGCCGATGTTGAATGGGTAGTACAGTTCAGAATTGATAATCCGTACAACTATTTGTTTAAAGTTCGTAATGCAGACGAAACGCTTCGTGATGTTTCAGAAGCTGCTATGCGCCAAATAGTTGGTGACAGAACGGTAAATGAAGTACTTACTGTTGGACGTGCTGAGGTAGCAAGTAAAGCAGAACTTATTATTCAAGCTATTGTCGATGAATATGAATTAGGAATTAAAATTGAACAGATGGTATTGCAAGATGCAAATCCGCCAGATCCTGTTAAGCCGTCTTTTAATGGTGTAAATGAAGCTGAGCAGCAACGAGAGACATTAATTAACCAAGCTCGAGCGGATTACAACCGTGTGATTCCCCGTGCTGCAGGTGAAGCACAACAAACTATTCAGCAGTCAGAAGGTTATGCACTTAACCGAGTGAATACTGCTCAAGGTGAGGTTTCTAAATTCAATGATTTGTATACGGAATATATGAAAGCACCAGAAGTTACCAAGACTAGAATCTTTTTGGAAACAATGGAAGAAATACTCCCGAAAATGGGACAGAAGATTATTACAGATGATAAAGGAAACAGTGTGATTCCTTTATTACAACTGCAGATGAATGGCGCTAAAGTTAAAAACCAACAAGATTAAGAGGATAATCATGAAAAATGTTAAAGGAATAGGTTTACTGATTGTACTTGGAGTTATTGGTTTTGTACTGATGAACTCTGCTTTTATCGTAAATGAAAAAGAACAAGTTATTATTACCCAGTTTGGTGATCCAAAAGGGAAAGCCATTACAACTCCGGGATTGAAATTTAAAACACCATTCTTACAGGATGCTAATTTTTTCGAAAAGCGGTATCTAGAATGGGATGGAGATCCAAATCAAGTGCCAACAAAGGACAAAGTATTTATTTTTGTAGATACTTATGCCAGGTGGCAAATAACCGATCCGTTAAAGTATTTTGAGCGATTAGGAAATGAACGTGGAGCTCAATCAAGATTAGATGACATACTTGATGGTGAAACAAGAAATGCTGTTGCATCTCATGATTTGGTAGAACTAATACGGTCATCAAATCGTGTTGCAGAAACTGAAGGTGTAATAGATGATATCGTTAATGACTCTCTTGAAAATATTCAGATTGGACGAGATAAAATTCAGGAGGAGATCCAAAAACTAGCAAACCAAAGAACAGCAGATCTTGGAATCGCTATACTGGATTTTAGATTTAAAAGAATCAACTATGCAGAAGAAGTTCGCCGTACTGTTTATGATCGAATGATTTCTGAACGTAACAGAATTGCAGATAAATTCAGATCAGAAGGGCAGGGTGAAGCATCAAGAATTAATGGAGAGAAGGAAAGAGAGCTAAAGCGAATCCAATCGGTAGCATTTCGGGAAGCAGAAACCATTCGTGGTAAAGCAGATGCTGAAGCGGCTGCTATTTATAACAGCGCTTACAATAAATCGCGTCAAGCTCGTGATCTATACTCTTTTGTGAAAAGTATGGAAGCTTACGGCAATACCATAGATAAGGAAACGACACTTATCATTTCAACAGATAGTGAGTTTTACCGTTATTTGAATTCTATAGATTGATAACTAATTATAGTTTATATGTTAAAAGCGAGATCATAACTGGTCTCGCTTTTTTTATTCTGGCCGTGTATAGTCTCGCTTAAAACTCTCATGAATTTCTATTTTTCCAGAGTTGATTCTTTTTGAATAAGCTAAAACAGAAAATAAAATTACCGCCATTCCAAGCAGTCCAAGCAAACCCGCTTCAGGACCAAAATTACCGCCCGTAAACAAATCGGGACCAATTTCATTTGTTTGTAAAATGGATCTTCTAGAATCTAACCCGCTTACTGGTAATCCGTAAACGCCTCCCATTATCCAATTCCATGAGAAATGAATCCCAATCGATAACGCTAGTCTGCCCGTTAGCACCAACGGTACAGCAAGCATTATACCAGCAAGCACAATGTTGAAGGTAGATAAAGTAGTAGCATTTGGATTTCCTGCATGAGCAAAGCCAAATAAAATGGATGTTAGTAATACAGCAAACACCGCTGCTTTCTCTGAACTTATTGAGCCTACAGTAAAACCTTCAGCAATATTTTTTATTGGATATCCTCTAAAGATTAATTCTTCATAAAATCCTACTGAAAGCATGGTTAAAAAATAAGTAAAAGCCGACCATATCCACTTTTCAGAACCAGCACGTTCCCAGCCAAAACCTGTAATTTCAAGCCATGAAAATCCATATTCAAAACTAAAGATCATGGTTTGGGCAATGAATGCAATTAGCATTCCCAATCCGAGTTCAGCCCACCAAGTTTTGTTAATTGATAAACCAATATCATCCATTCTACGGAAGTCAATTCCTCTAACGGCAAGGAAAGCAGCTAATAGGCAACTAAATGAGATCAGTAATGTAGAAAGCCATTTAATCTCAATTAAACCACTTGGAACAAGGAAAATAAGTGTGAGTATAAGAAATCCGACAATCCGTATACCAGATCGGAACCGCTTCTCAGATTTATTGTATAGAATATTCATGAGGGTTGGTTTGTTATTATGATGTTACATTCATTAATTGAAAATAAACTCTTAAACAAAATATCACTATGGAAAGATATGTGTTACATGCTGAGAAAGAAATCATAGAAAATTATTTCAAAGTATCTTCTTCATCCATTTCATTGTTTGAAGCTTCCTATAATATTTTTCCGGGTTCACCAATGCCCATAATATTTCAGAAATCAGGCAATACAATACAATCTGCTGTCTGGGGAATAAGTAATGAGAAAGTTATAACTAGTTTTAGTAAAGAGGATATAGAAACGGATGATAGCAGAATTGAAAAATTAGGACTAAAACCATGTATTATTCCAGCAAGTGGGTTTTATATGTGGAAACAATCTGTAAATGATAAGTACCCATTTTATATACGAATGTTGGGAAGAGAAGTATTAGGGTTAGCTGGGGTTTACAGAAAAAAAGATGGTCATAAAGGGCAAAAATCTTTGGAGTTTGCTGTAATAACAAAAAAAGCAAATGTGTTGCTTCAGCCTTTAGAGTCTACAATGCCTTGTATTTTAGATCCTGAAAACTTTGCTCAATGGATGGATAAAAATGATAAAGGAGTACTTCAGTCTCAGTTCAAGGATACACAATTGATTCCAGAACTTTCTGTATACAGAGTACCTCAACTAGTTAATGATCCTTCATGTAATTCAAAAGAGCTTATACAAGCAATTCCTAAGCTTAGAGATGAAGATTAAACTTATGGTGTTTTAGTTTGAATTGGGTTTCAATTTAGAGAATTTATAAAGACCTGAAAGGAAATGGATAGTATTACATTTAAACAGTTAAAAAATTACAGATATGGTATTTGATATAGTATTGGTTATTGCCATAATCCTTTTTGCAAGACTAGGTATTAGACTACTTTATAAAGCTAACGAAGTGAATAAAGAGGACGGAGAAAAAGAAGACTGAACTGATACCAAGAGACAAACTTAGCAAAACACTTATACAGGACAAGGTATTAGTACGATTATAAATCAGAAATAAGCTTAATCTAGCTTTTGTTGTAAATGTGCATAGTAACCAGCACCGATGATACTCGCTTCATTTTTTAGAGCAGCAGGCTTCAGCTTTGTATTAATTTTAATAAATGGAAAAGTTTTTTCTGGTTTTTTACTTACCTGCCCACCAAGAATAAATAGATCCGGATGAAAAATAACTTCATAGTGTTCCAAAGTTAATTGCAGTCTTTTTGCCCAGTTTTTTCGCTTCATACCTTCTTTTTTTCTGGCTTTATTCGAAGCCTGATCTTCGATGGGAACACCTTTTATATGAATTTGACCTAGTTCTGTATTAGGAATTAAAATACCGTTATTGAAAATTGATGAACCAACGCCTGTTCCTACAGTTAAAACTATCGTTTTCCCCTTTTGATTTTTACCAGCCCCAAAAGTCATTTCTGCTAATCCAGCTGCATCTGTATCGTTAATTACACTCACATTACATCCTGTAATCTCTGAGAAAAGATGTGCGGCATCAGCATCAATCCAGGCGCTATCCACACGGTTTGCGGAAATTACAAATCCACGATTCGTTGCAGCAGGGAAGGCACATCCAATTGGTCCTTTCCAATCAAATTGCTTTACAATGGTGTGCATCTTAGAAATAATCTTATGTGGACGAGTGTCTTCCAACGGATCCGTAGACTTTTTCTTAGATATGATCTCTCCAAGAACAGTATCTACAATCGCCCCCTTGATTCCATAACTCCCGATATCTATACCTAAAACTTCCAAGACTATTTCTGAATGATGTTAGTTTTGATTTATAAAAGACTATGATAAGAAATCACTGACTTCATCCAATATTAAGATTTAGTTGGTTCAGCTCAATACACTTAAAGCGATAATAAGTTCTTAGCCATTCTTAAAGGAAGATTTGAAAAGTTAAATGACTTTCAAAATCCTATAAAATTCTTAGAGCAAAGCTAACACGAAAAAAGTTATTCAAACGATGATTTTAAATGAATACATATTTTGAGTAATAATTATTTCTCAACCATTACCCAACCCTTATGTTCCACCATTTCTTTAGCATATTTCCATTTTAACTCTTTAACTTCACCAGAATTCATGTTTTGTATTGTTACACGGTCATTTCTTCCTGGTTCATCTTCAACGACAACAGGCTTTCTCTTAACATTAGGGCCCATCGGTTTTTGTTGATTTCCGTCATCAGCTTGTCCGCCTTGCATACCCATATTAGTTGAATCTGCTTGGCTAGCTTGCATTCTGCTAGTATCGAAACGAGATTTTTGTTTTTGAGCCTGCTGAACACCGTCATTATTCATTTGAGCTTCAGGTATTGATTTCCAAATAGTAGTAATGACTTCTGTATTAATCATTCCGATTAACTGTTTGAACATATCAAATGCTTCACGCTTGTATTCTAATAATGGATCTTTTTGCCCATAAGCACGAAGACCAATTCCCTCTTTAACAGAATCCAACTCTCGTAAATGCTGCATCCATTTTTCATCAATTGTAGCAAGTACAGCTGTTCGTTCTAAGGCTCTAGCAATTTCTCTTCCTTCATTTTCTAAAGCAGCATCCACATCTACAACAACGCGCATTCTTTTAATGCCGTCAGAGAAAATAACCTGAACTCGTTCTGGTTTTGTTTCGGTATCAGATTGTGCAATTCTCTTCATTACCTCAAACAAAGGGCGAGCCATTCGTTCTTCTTTTTTACGGTAGACCTCTAATGCTTTATCGATGATCATATCGATTAATTCATCAGTACTCATTTTTTTCCAAGCTTCTTCATCAAATTCAGTATCAACAGCTAAGCCAATAAGAATTTCTTCATGAAGTCCTGCATAGTCTCCAGAGGCATAATATTGCTGAACTAGATTTTCGACAAAATCTTCGAGCATATCCATAATATCGGAGATCAATCCATCTCCAGAAAGCGCATGTAGACGACGTGCATAAACCACATTACGTTGGTTATTAAGGACGTCATCATATTCCAGCTGTTTCTTTCTAATGCTGAAGTTATTTTGCTCTACTTTTGATTGAGCACGCTCTAAAGATTTTGTCATCCAAGGATGTGTAATAACTTCCCCTTCTTCAAAATTCAAGCGATCCATAACGTTCGCAACTCGGTCCGAACCAAACATCGACATTAGATTATCTTCAAGAGAAACGTAAAATTGTGATTCACCTGGATCACCTTGACGGCCAGAACGTCCACGAAGCTGTAAATCTATACGACGAGATTCATGGCGTTCAGTACCTAATATTGCTAATCCTCCCTTCTCCTTAATTCCGGGTGCCAATTTAATATCAGTACCACGACCAGCCATATTAGTAGCTACAGTAACTGCTCCAACTTGACCGGCAGATTTTACAATATCACTTTCACTTGCGTGCTGCTTTGCATTCAACACATTATGAGGGATTCCTGCTCTCTGAAGCATTCTACTCATAGTTTCAGACACATCCACACTGGTTGTACCTACTAGAACAGGCTGGCCTTTTTCATGATATTCACGAACTTTTTCTATAGAAGCATTAAACTTCTCACGTTTTGTTTTAAAGATTAAATCTTCTTTGTCATCACGCTGGATAGGACGATTTGTAGGTATTACAATAACATCTAAGTTGTAAATCTCATTAAATTCACCTTCTTCTGTTTCAGCTGTACCTGTCATTCCAGAGAGTTTATGGTACATCCTGAAATAATTCTGGAGAGTGATGGTAGCATAAGTTTGAGTAGAGGCTTCTATTTTCACCTGCTCTTTTGCTTCAATTGCCTGGTGAAGACCATCAGAATATCTACGACCAGAAAGAACACGGCCAGTATGTTCATCTACTATATTTACTTTTCCATCCTGAACGATATATTCTTCTTCTTTTTCAAAAAGTGTATAAGCTTTTAATAGTTGGTTAACCGTATGTATACGATCCCCACGTTCCGCAAATAACCGGTAGAGTTCGTTAAATTTTTCTTCTCTGTACTGTCTAACCTCTTGCTTTGCTTCATCAATTTTCTTCTGTTGATATTCATCACTCAGGTCTTTCTTTTTAATTTCCTCAACTTTCTCTTTCTCTAGCTCTTTAACTTCTTGTTCTAGATCAGAAGTTTCAGCGCCTAAATCAGGAATTACAAAGAAATCAGGGTCTTCCCCTTTTTTTGTGATAAACTCACGACCTTTTTCAGTCATTTCAATAGAGTTCATCTTCATATCCACTGCATAAAATAAATATTCATCTACTTCAGGCATATTTTTAGCATTATCCTGAAGATAAAAAGCTTCTGTTTTTTGGATCATTTTTTGAACGCTTGCCTCTTGAAGTACTTTTCTGAACCTTGAGTTCTTTGGGAAACCACGTTGAGCTCTAAATAAAGCCAAGCCAGCTTTCTCTTGGTCACCAGCTTCAAGATGCTGTTGCCCTTCTTTAACTAATTCTGAAACTAATTTCTTTTGAGCATCAACCAATGAGGCCATTCTAGGTTTGATCTCTTCATACTTATCCGATTTATTATCATTTGGAACCGGACCAGAAATAATTAATGGAGTTCTGGCTTCATCAATAAGAATTGAATCAACCTCATCAATAATCGTGTAATGATACTCACGCTGAACCAATTGTTCTTTTTCAATTACCATATTATCACGGAGGTAATCAAAACCAAACTCATTATTAGTACCGTAAGTGATATCTTTTCTATAAGCTTTTCTTCTGCCTTCAGAATTTGGGTCATAATTATCTATACAAGCTACTTCTAACCCATGAAAATTAAAGATTGGCTCATTCCATTCGGCATCACGTTTTGCCAGATAGTTGTTAACGGTAATTACATGAACACCACGTCCTGCTAGTGCATTTAGATAAGCAGGGAAAATGGCTACTAAGGTTTTACCTTCCCCTGTTTTCATCTCAGCAATTTTTCCTTGATGGAGAGTGATGGCACCAACCAATTGAACATCATAAGGAATCATATTCCATTCTACATCATCGCCAGCTACTTTCCAGCTCTTACCGACAAATCGACGGCAAGTATCTTTGAGAACAGCGAAGGCTTCGGGCAAAATGTCATCTAAAGTGATTTCAAGTATATCTAACCACTCTTGTTCTAGTTGCTCAAGTTGGTCTGCTAATGATCTGCTTTCGCCCTGTGCTAGATTCTCAAGATCATCCATTTTTGCTTTTACTTCTTCTATCCTCTTAGAAGTTTTTGCCGTTGCATCCTGGATTTTTTGCTTGAACTCCTGGGTTTTGGCCTTTAGTTGTTCATCGCTCAGTTTCTCAATTTCAGGTCCAAACGCCTTAATTTCTTCAACAATTGGCTGTATTGCTTTAATATCTTTTTCGCTTTTAGAGCCAAAAACTTTAGTGATAATTTTACCGATCTTGTCTAACATAAACTCTGTAATACTTATTTATAAAATAGATAATGTGTACGCTACTTACATACAGCATCGTAAATTACGCAATTATTGTACCAATATTTTAAAGAAGAATAATAGATAGTTAGTAGTCTAGTAATGAAGTGAAAAGGATTATTTTAGATGAAAATAGTTAATACTGGTACTTAACAGTAAAAATCGTATATTACACACTTACACAATTAATTATATAAGTTTACATTATGAGTACAGGAACAGTTAAGTGGTTCAATTCAGATAAAGGATATGGTTTTATAACTCCAGATGAAGGAGGTAAAGATCTATTCGTACACCACTCTGAGATTCAAACCGATGGCTATGCAGAATTAAAGGATGGCCAAAAGGTAGAATACGAAGTAGGCGAAGGTCAAAAAGGACCATGCGCAAATAATGTTGTTGGTTTATAAACCAATCATTAAGCAGTTCCTGTCGTAAAGAAAGGAATTTTAGGAAGCATTACTTCCAAACAAATTAAGTCTCATTCTGTTTACAGGGTGAGACTTTTTTTTATCTATAAACTAAGTGAAAGCATACCAAAATTGTAAAAGCCGTGAAAAGGTTGTTCAATTAAAGACAAAGGGTTAAAAGATTTGTATCTTATAGGCTATTCAAATTCTAAATTTTTTTGAAATGAGCGACAAATTTAAGAGTACTAAACAGACATTTGAAACAGGTAATGGGGAAGCCACTTTTTACAGTCTTCCGAAATTAGCAGAAATGGGTTATGATAAAGTCAGCCGACTTCCTTTTTCTATAAAAATTTTACTTGAAGCTGTGTTACGTGAAAATGATGGTTATGCGATCACAGATGCTGACATAGAAACACTTGCTACATACAACGCGAAAAACCCTGAAGGAGAAATCCCATTCAAACCATCACGCGTGGTACTTCAGGATTTCACAGGTGTGCCAGCTGTTGTTGATTTAGCTGCATTACGTTCTGCTATGGAACGTATGGGTGGAAAAGCGACAGATATTAACCCTCAGGTTCCTGTGGATTTAGTTATTGATCATTCTGTACAAGTTGACATGTTTGGAAGAGAAGCTGCCCTCATGTTTAATGTTGAAAAAGAAATGGAACGTAACAATGAGCGTTACGAATTTCTGAAATGGGGTAAAGAAGCGTTTGATAATTTCAGAGTAGTACCTCCAGGGCGTGGTATTGTTCACCAGGTGAATTTAGAATATTTAGGTCGTGGGGTTTTTACCCGTGAAGAAGCTGACGGTACTAAAACGGCTTATCCTGATACATTAGTAGGAACTGATTCTCACACAACAATGATTAATGGTCTCGGTATTTTAGGCTGGGGTGTTGGTGGAATTGAAGCGGAAGCAGCTATGCTTGGTCAGCCAATTTCTATGTTAGTTCCTGAAGTTGCTGGTATGAAATTAACAGGAAAACTTCGCGAAGGTGTGACTGCAACAGATTTAACACTTACAGTAACTCAAATGCTGAGAAAGCATGGGGTAGTAGGTAAGTTTGTTGAATTTTATGGTGACGGTATCAGTAACATGAGTTTACCTGACAGAGCTACTATCGCAAATATGGCTCCTGAATATGGTGCAACAATGGGCTTCTTCCCAATTGATAGTGAGTCGCTTCGCTATATGAGAAGAACTGGCCGTTCAGAAGAGCTTGTGACTTTGGTTGAAAATTATACCAAAGCACAGGGATTATTCAGAACAGATGACACTCCAGATCCAGAATTTTCTACAACACTCGAATTAGATTTAGGTACGGTAGAGACTTCTCTTGCAGGTCCAAAACTTCCGCATGACCGAATATCGCTTGGTAATATGAAGAAAGCTTTTGAAAATTCACTTACAAGTGATAACCCTACAATGGGTTTCAATCTTGCTAAGGAAAGACTTACTAGCAAAGGGTTGTTCAAAAATGGACAAGATATTAATATGACCCATGGTGATGTTGTAATTGCTGCAATAACAAGTTGTACCAATACATCAAATCCTAGTGTTATGCTTGGTGCTGGAATCGTTGCTAAAAAAGCAGTTGAAAGAGGATTAAAAGTTCCTGCATACGTAAAAACTTCTTTAGCACCGGGATCAAGAGTAGTAACGGAGTATTTAAAAGAAGCTGGCTTGAATGAATATATGGATAAGCTAGGATTCAACTTAGTTGGTTACGGTTGTACCACTTGTATTGGTAACTCGGGCCCACTTCCTGAAGCGGTTGAGACAGCAATTAAGGAAGGAGATTTGATTGCTGCTGGAGTACTTTCAGGAAACAGAAACTTTGAAGGACGTATTCATCCTTGGGTGAAAGCTAATTACCTAGCTTCACCTCCTTTGGTTGTAGCCTATGCTCTTGCAGGAACGGTAAACATAGATCTGAATAATGATCCTATTGGAAAAGATAAAGATGGAAAAGATGTTTACTTAAAAGAGATTTGGCCAACAACAGAAGAAATTGCTGAACATCTAGATGATGCAATTCGTCCAGATCTATTTGATAAGATGTATTCTGATATTTTCGAATCACCAACATGGGAAGCAATTCCTGTTTCAGGTGGAGACCTTTTTAACTGGGACGAGAAATCAACTTATATTCAAGAACCTCCTTTCTTTATGGATATGAAGGAAGAGCCTGAGCCGATTAAGTCTATTAAAGGAGCTCGAGTTCTTGTTAAAGTTGGAGATTCAATAACAACAGATCATATTTCTCCAGCTGGTAACATCAAAGAAGATGCTCCTGCAGGTGAATACTTAAAAGCACATGGTGTTGAGATTAAAGATTTTAACTCATACGGTTCTCGTAGAGGTAATGATCGTGTTATGACTCGTGGTACATTTGCTAACGTTAGGTTCAAGAATCAATTAGCACCTGGTACAGAAGGTGGATTCACAAAATATCATCCAACAGGTGATGTAACAACTATTTATGATGCGTCATTAAAATACAAAGAAAGCAAGACGCCTTTGATTGCTATTGCAGGTAATCAGTATGGAACGGGTTCTTCTCGTGACTGGGCGGCAAAAGGAACAATTCTTCTTGGTGTAAAAGCTGTAATTGCTGAATCATACGAGAGAATTCACAGATCTAACTTAGTTCAAATGGGTGTTTTACCACTTCAATTCAAAGATGGCGATACCCCAGAATCTTTAGGACTAGATGGTTCCGAGACATTTAATATCGAACTTGATGATAATATTAAAGCTCGTGGTGAAATTAAAGTTACTGCAGTTAAAGAAAACGGAGATGAAATTAATTTTACTACAAATAGTAGAATTGACACTCCGGTTGAAATCGATTATTACAGAAATGGTGGAATTCTACATACTGTTCTTCTCGATTATCTTAAGAAGAGCAAAAACTAATAGATATTTAGTTCAATAGAACAAAAGCCCTGATTAAATATTAATCAGGGCTTTTTTTATGAAATGATTATATCTGAAGTCTCCTTCCTTTCTAGATTTGGATGAGTTTTTTCATTGCAAATTGTTGAGCAGCTATTTTCCTAAGGGGTGTTTTTAAGAGTAAGAGAACGATTAATTTATGTAGAAATGGAATTCTTTGTTTTCTACCCAATATCATATTTAATTCTGCTCTTCTGGCGGCTTTTTTAACAATTCCTTTCTGGGACTTACTAAACTGGTTAAGGAGATTACACTGGTTCTTGGGTTTACTTTGGATCAAAGATAAAGTCTTTGATAATTTCCAAGCTCCTATCCATCCAAGATTCATGCCCTGACCACCAATTGGGCTTACAACATGAGCAGAATCTCCACACAATATAATCCTGCCTTTAAAAAACTTTTCAGCCATAAAATGCTGAACACCAAAACTACTTAGCATAGTACTTTTTACATGACCGAGTTTGTGTTGAAGTCTCTCATTAACTAATTCTGCTAGAATTTCTTGAGAAGGATTTCTTATAAATTCATCTGTTTTTACAACCCAGCGTCTCATCTTATTTGGCAGTGGAAAGCACTCTATCATTCCTTGTTTTGGAAGAAATACGGCTGCTTGACCTCCAAAATCAGTGTTATCTTCAAAATCACCCATCACATAGGTATCAGGATATCTTTTCCCTCCATAAAATATCCCAGCTTCTTGTCTGATTAAGCTATTCTTGCCATCACAGCCAACAATAAAATCAGATTCTAGAATTAACTCTTCGCCTTCTTTTAAATATCTGCAAAAAGCTTTTTCATCATTTTGTTGAATTGAGGAAACATCAGCGCCTCTTATTAATCCTTTTGGGTTTATAGCAGCAAACTCTTGCTCTAAAATCTTTTCGGTTTGAAATTGAGGACAAGCCAGGACAAAATTGTAAGGCTTCTCAAGAGTACTAAAATCAATTTCACCAATTTTATTTGTTCCATCAAGCGCAATGCCTTTATCAATTCTTAAACCTTCACTTAAAAAAGAATCTTTAATACCAAGTTTCTCAAAAAGCTCCATCGAAATAGGATGAATACCCAATGATCTAGAACCAGAAATAGGCTCTGTTCTTTTTTCAAGAATAGTACACGTTATACCGATTTTTGAAAGACAAATACCAAGAAAAAGGCCAACGGGCCCTCCACCCACAATAGTTATATTTATACTTTTATTGGTCATAGCTGAGAACCAACCTAAATGGAAAAAGTCTGCGAACTTTCCAACCCTTTGGTGCAAGTTGAGTGAGCTCTTTAAAGGTATAACTTCTTCTTATTGAGATAAGCCCATCAATTGAAACAAAGGAATTCCAGAATAATAACTTTGATAAAAAAAAGAATAGAAAATATGCCCAATAATTTCGTTCTAGGTCATTAAAAATTACTTTTTTTAAAGCAAGTTGCTCAGATTCCTTACAAATAGACTGAAGCATAATTTCATCTAGATGATGGAGAACATGATTTGAAATCACAAAATCGAATTTCTTGCCTTGCTTAAGTATATCCGTCGACAAGATATTTTTGAATTCAATATTAGATGGAGTATCCAATTTACGAACAAAATTAAAAGAACGTTCATCAGCTTCAATGGCTGTAATCTGAAGTTGAAATCCGTCAGATTTAGCAAGTTTATCGAGATGGAGCGGTATATCGCCACCACCAAAACCAATATCAAGAAGACTAGCAGAACCATTTTGTTGGTTTAGTATAGGACTAATATCTTTTTTGTAGATACGATTCCATTTAGAAAGAAATCGATTAATCCACCAGAATTGACGGTAAGTGTTAGAAAGCTTTGCAGGATCACAATCAGGATCATCCATAAGCTCCTGTAATTCTGAATTTCTGTGTTTTAAAAATAAAAGCATATCAGCTAACCGATAACAAACCACTTTCAATAGTAAGTCCGGGACCAAAAGCCATTGGAAGAACTCTGGATCCTTTCTCAGGTTTAGAAGCCATAAGTTCATTTAAGACGAACAACACAGTAACACTGCTCATATTCCCATAATTTGCGAGTGTTTTTCGAGATGCTTTAACTTGATGCTCCGTAAGCCCTAAACTGGATTCAATTTTGTCAACAATTGCCCGCCCACCGGGATGCAAAGCCCAGTAATCTATATCTGAATATTCAAGATTATATTTATCAAACAAAGGCTGAATTACTTCTTTTAAATTTGCTTCAATAATATCGGGAACATAAGTTGATAAAATCATATCAAATCCATGATCACCAATATCCCACGCCATATCTTTTTCTCCTTTTGGAGTAAGAGAAGATGCAAATCCTTTAATCTCATAGGATAATTTCGGAGAGGGTTTCTGGCTAACAATTGCACCAGCAGACCCATCTGCAAATACAGATGCAGAAATAAGATTATCAATATCTGTTTTATGCTGAAAGTGGAGGGAGCAAAGCTCAGTTGCCACTATTAGAACCACCGCGTCGGGCTCATTCTGACAAAAAGAATAAGCCATCTTTAGGGCAGGAAACGCAGCAAAGCATCCCATAAATCCTAAATGAAATCTTTCTGTAGATGCTTTGAGTTCTAAATTTTTAACCAGGTCGTAATCTGGACCGGGGGCATAAAAACCTGTACAAGAAACGGTTATCACATGAGTGATATCTTCTTTATTAATGTGAGAATTATTTGCTAATAATTTTTTTCCTGTTTCAATAAATAGATTTGAAGCTTCCCTTTTATAAATCTCGTTTCTTTGCCCAGTTGTTGGAGTAGACTCAACAGAACCATTTAAATAGGGATTTACTTTATCTGTTTCGTGAAATTCGTCAATTACAGAATGTCGTTTTTCAATTCCAGACTGAGAATATATACGATGTAGAATGGACTGAGTTCTACGATCTTTACCAAGAGCAGATTTCATGATATCTCTAACAGAATCTTGTGAGTTAGATCCTTCAGGAACTGAGGTTGCTATGTCGTGTATGTATACAGGCATTTTATATAGTTGTTATACATCTAAATTTACGAAATTATATAACTAATAGTTCAGGTTTAAGTGATATATAACTATTTAGATCTCGTTAATAGATGGAACCGAACATTATGTAGAACAGCTGCTATTGATAAACCCGAGATTAATCCGATCCATAAGCCTTCGGGACCAAAATCGGCGATAATGCCCAGATAGTACCCAATAGGAAAGCCAATTATCCAGTATGCAAAAAAGTTAACAATCATTGGTCTTCTGGTATCTTTTAAACCCCGAAGAGCTCCGAATGCACCAACCTGTAGTCCATCAGATATCTGAAAGAGTCCTGCCATAAATAGCAGTGATATTGACATCTTACTTACCATTGGATCGTCCGTATAAATTGAAATAATTGCTTCAGGTACTGTGAAAAGCATAATTGCTGTACAGGTCATAATAGTGGCACAAATACCAATTCCAACAAAACCTCTAAAGCGGGCGTTTTTCATAGAGCCTTGACCGATGGAGTATCCAACTCTTTGAGTAATTGCCATCGAAAGCCCAAAAGGTATCATGAATAGAGTTGAGGCTACATTAATTGCAATTTGATGAGAAGCGGTAGCTTCAACACTTAAAGTTCCCATAAGTACACTAACTGAGGCAAAAAGTAGAATCTCCATAGCTGTACTAACGCCATTTGGAATCCCAATTTTAAGAAAATCTTTTACAATGCGAAGATCAGGACCCTTTGTACGCGCAAAAATATGGAACCGTTTAAAAGGCTTAAACTTCATCATGAAAATTATAAATACAATAGCAGCAAAAAGATTAACTAAAGAAGTTGCATATCCCGCACCGATAGCCCCCATCCCTGTAATACCCAGTCCACCGTACATAAATATATAGTTGGCGCCTACGTTAAGCACTAAACTTGCCGCGGCTATAAACATAGCTGGCTTTGCAACTGAAAGACCCTCGCTAAAATAGCGGACTCCTGCATAAGCAAATAATGGTAGTAAGCCCCAAGAAATAGCTTTTAAATAACCCGTTGCAATCGGAATAATTTCCTCTGTAATACCCACTAAATTCATGACGACATCAAGATTTCTGGTTAAGAAAAAAGTGGGTATAGTTAGCATTAAAACCAGCCAAAACATTTGCCGAGCGCTTTTTCCAATCGCATCAAAACGGCGAGCTCCTAAATGTTCTGAAACAATAGGATTAATTGCTATCAGTGTAGCCATACAAAAAATCGATAAGGGCAAATACATAGCATTCCCTATTGCTACTGCAGCAAGATCAAGTGCAGACAAATTCCCTGCCATCACAGTATCAGTGAAATTAAGTCCCATTCTCATAAGCTGTGTAGCAACTATGGGACCGCCTATTTTCAGGAGAATCGAACTTTCTTTTTGTATTTTCTGGGAAGTATCCGGCATGTTATTCATGAGCGGATAATGGTACGAAGAAGCTTGATGAATGGTAAGCTATTTATCTTCTTTTTCAACAAATAAATCGAATATCAGCTTAAAGATTGTTCCTTTGCCTTTAGTTGAGAGAAAAGTAATTTCTCCTCCGTGTTCTTCAACTACTTTTTTGGTGATGGCAAGACCCAATCCTGTTCCGCTTGTTTTAGTACTGAAGTTCGGTACGAATATGGAGAGTTGATTTTCTTTAGAAATACCTTCACCATTATCTTCAAAATCTATTACTACTTTATAATTTTCATATCGACTCTTAATAGAAATGAGACCCTTCCGCCTTTTTGGAACGGCTTCTATTCCATTTTTCACAAGATTAATAAACACTCTTTGAAGTTCATCTTTCACACCACTAATTACCAAAGGATTATCATGGAGATCCAGCTCAATTGAAACCGAAGAATCATTAGAGTATAAATCTGAAATATTTTTAAGAATTAAATTAATATCTAGTTCAACGAATTCTTGTTGCACTGGGCGTGCGAATTTTGAAAAGTCTGAAGCAATTCTACTCAGTGATTCAATCTGTTCAATCATGTTTCCATTTATACTCGCTACCTTGGTTTTAAGTTCTTCAAGGGTAATATCAGATGTTTTTATTTGTAGATCTAGATGTTGAAGGTTTAGTTTCATTGGTGTCAGCGGATTCTTAATCTCATGGGCTACTTGTTGAGCCATTTCTTTCCACGCAGCTTCACGTTCTGCTTCTACTAAATCTTTTCGAAGTTCTTGTAACCGATAAACCATGATATTAAACGTGTTCGCCAATGCGCCAATTTCATCATTACTTTTAACAGGAAGTTTAGTTTCCAAGCTACCATCTGATATGGTTTTTATCCCTTCACTTAGTTCTTCTAAAGGTCCAGTCATTCTATTAGCGATTGCAGCTGCTGCAAAGATGAATATCCCAAAAATGATAACAAAAAGTCCCACTAAATAGCTGATGGTTGTTAACAGTTGCTCGTTGAAAGAGGGCGTTTTTAAGAATGTAGGAATAGCAACGATATTTGTAATAACACCGTCTCTTTTGATAGGAGTATAGCCAATTAGAAATTCCAGATTACTTAGTTGAAAATCCTGGATTTCAAGGTCACTTCCTTGATTAATAATAGCATTATATATATTCCATGGAACCTGGGCGGGAATAAGGTGCTGTAAAAAAATCTGCGGAGCAGTCGAGCTCACGAGTTCATTCCCCTCAAATAAAACGGCATCTGAATTTATTAAAGTACTAGAGAGTAGGAGTGTTTGATTGATGTCATTCGTGTCATTATTTTCAAATGTAGAGTTGATACCCGCTAGTTTACTTTCTAATTCGCTAATAGTTATTTCTTCACTTTGATTGGTAATTGCTAACGAAGATGTTGCAATAAGTGCAATCAAGCAGAAGAGTGAGGCTATTATGAACCTGTCTACTAGTTGATCTTTAAATCTTTTATTAGCTCCCAGTACTTGGAAACTTTTTCTCCATTGCAGTAAAAGTGAAACTAAAAAGACAAACATTAACAGATAAAAGAAGAACCTCAATAATGAAAAAGCGTGATTGAATAGAGTGATTTCAAGAGCAGAAACCTTGATTACAGTGTTAGCAGAACGTTTCCAAAATAGTTCGATAACTTCTTTACCAGCAAGAACTGATGATTCAAGAAATAAAGAGTCTCGATTTAAATACTCAGAGGTTTCACTAGTTAAGATAGGGTAATTAGGGATTTCTAAAGGAAGTCCAGATAAAGAAATTCTGGTTAGCTTATCATTGGTATACTCACTAAGAAGAAAAGTCGCATTTTTATCCTCTTCTCTCTTACTTGCAATTACAGCTCTAAGTGGTTTCCTGTATTGTGGCTGCTCTTGATACACTGAACCTATAATCCATCCAAGCTTTTCCTCACTTGTTGTTGATGCAAAAAATGGAATCCATCCTTGTCGGAATGAGGTATACTTTGCTGGCGGTTGTTCTAAAGGATTTCTTCTTATAATAGGTCTAAGTCGATTCCTTCTAATACGCTCTTGTACAAAGGGGACTTCGAGACTAAACATATCATATGCTTTTGTCCAACCAGGAGCATTTAAATTAGAAGTAAACTCGGAAATAGGATCACCTTTACCATCTATGAGTTGAATCGAAAATGAAAAAGCTTGCCAGTTTGGATTTTGTAGAAATAGTAATTCAACCTGATCATTAAACTCCGATAATAATAAAGACCTATTATCTTGAATATTTTTGATTTCTAGTTCTGATAAATGACTTTCGAGCTTATTCAGGATTTCAATGGTTATATTCTCGATTTCGAGGTCACTTTCCTGAGCAAAGTTTTCAGCTTCATCCAGCATTGCAACAGATCGCCATTCAATCTGTCCAAAATAAAAAGGAGTATATGCAAGGATCGTAGCAAGGAGAGAGATGATTAAAAATAATCGTAGTCGGGATAAATTCTTCAAGATTAAAAGATTTTTCCAAGAGAGGTAAACACTAATTATAAGAATAATGAAAAGCCCTGTAACCAAATATAAAGTCCAACTAAACTCAGGAGCTAGATAAAATAATTTGAGGAAAATAATTCCAAAGAAGAATCCTAAAGCTATGGAAATAATTAAAAAGTATTGGTTTAGTTCAATAGATTTGAACAGGAATATGGACAAATAAAATATTGACCAAGAGGTTGTTATCCATAAAAGTCCTGCAAAGAAATAATAGACAAGAATAGTAGCATCAGGGATCAGTTTAAGATCATTAAGATTAAGCGTGGTCTGTGCAGTGATATTATATAAAGAAGTAGAAATCCCAGTGAAAACTATGGAAATAAGTATCCCAATAGTTAAAAGAATAAATACACCAATAGCACCCGAGATCTTTTGATCTACCTCTTGATTAGCGTAATAAAAGTCAGTTATAAAGACGGCAAATGCTAAAGCCAGAAATGTATTAAGTGCTAAATAAAACAGTTCTATTTGAACAGATTGTGCCCCGAAGAATAGCTCTAATTTTAAAAATGGGAGTAGTAACCAACATAGTATCCAAATAATAAAAATGGACATTGTTGAGATTAAGAATGTTTTATTCGGTCCTAAATAAGGTGTTAGACTAAACAGTAAAAGCCCTATTACAAAAATGATTGAGAAAATAAATACTAATCTAATTTTGGTAAGATTTACATTTCTGACTCTTTGAAAAGCTTCAGAATCCAACTCTGTAACATAAATGGATGCAGTTAAACTCCTATCAGCATAGGTCTGCTCTGTTTTATAAATGATATTATCTGGAAAAGTGTCATCAAGGCTAAAATGAATTGGAAGATCGAACTCAAGACCCAAGATAGCTGAAATGGCTGTCTCAGTATCGTTTCCCAGCTCTAAAATGTTATTCTGTTGAAGTTTTTTAGAGCTAGTTAGTATATAATAATTTCCTTCATAATCAGAAAACCTCTCAGCAACTGTCAACGCTTTCACATTTTGAATAGTAGTAATTGCTATGTAAGTATGTGTAGAATCTGAAAAATTTAGGCTGTCTAGTAATGGAATCTTGAATCCCGTCCAAACTATGGATGTACTATCATTTCTAAGTGATTTCCCCCAATATGAATTATCCTCATTCATTTTATTAAATAAATCCTGATTAGAGGCACCCTCATTAACTAGTGTCTGTAGCTCTGATGAAAGAATTTTATTGTCATTTTGAAATTCTGAAACGAATTGCTCGAATGCTATTGAGGCAGTGATGACATTCTGAGATGCTAGGCTCTTTATCTCATCCTCAGAAGGAATATTATTGGAATATTGGATTTCTGAAACTATGAAACCCAAAGCGAGTAGCGCTAAGAGGGTAGCAAAAAAGTATAATTTTATTGTATGCTCAGAGCTCAAAATTTAATTAGGTTAGGGATGCTATTGTCAGGCTTTCCATTAAGCACATCAATTATCGCCTCAGAAGCAAGCATTCCAATAGCTTCTCTGGTCTCAAAAGTTGCACTAGCAATATGAGGTAGAAGAATACAATTAGGAGCAGTTAAAAGTTTTGTATGAATTTTAGGTTCATACTCAAATACATCAATTCCTGCACCAGCTATTTGGTGGGAATGAAGTGCATTTGCCAATGATGCTTCATCAACCACTTGACCCCGCGAAATATTTATTAGAATTGAATGAGCTGGCATAACGTTAAAAATTTTATCATCTATTAAATGATAAGTGTCTTTTGTAAGTGGGCAGTTTAAACTTAATACATCACTGGAAGCTGCAAGTTCCTCAAGTGAGTTAAAATATGTTGCTTCAAGTGTTTGTTCGATACTAGCTGAAAGAGGAGTCCGATTATGGTAGGCGATATTCATTCCAAAAGCTTTAGCCCGAGCTGCAAAAGACTGCCCGATTCTTCCCATTCCAATAATACCTAGTTTTTTACCTCGAAGTTCCATTCCTAAAACCCAAGAGGTTCCCATCCTTCAAATTTACCCACTTTTAGATATTTTTCGGCTTCATTGAATCTTCTGGTAACAGCCATCAATAAACCCATAGCA
>Ga0136600_1000454_pt1 | contig 22066 bp, 20 predicted proteins | sample AntRauMFilla2698_FD_104634 | JGI IMG/M metagenome (GOLD analysis project Ga0136600, IMG submission 104634) | Saline lake microbial communities from Rauer Islands, Antarctica - Metagenome Filla 2 #698 | ecosystem: Environmental > Aquatic > Non-marine Saline and Alkaline > Saline | place...
ACTATGGCAGAAAACTCCATAGACCTGCGTGCTAGGAAATTCAAGCTTTGCCCTGCTATGAAGCGCATATCTCCACCCGCCTCGAATGTCATGTGCTTTGGTGCTGAGTGTGTCATATGTCCGTTGAACATAGTCTGTGAGCTTCCATAAGCATCCAATACAACCCAGCCCCCGTCACGGGTGAGTCTGAACGTTGCATATCGTTCAACATACTCGGAGGGAGCTGGTCCTGGTTCTGCTTCAGAACTCCAACTAGGGGCGTCTGTTTTCTGTTCCGTTTGGATGGAGTAATCCGGGTGTAAACGTGCACGATAGTTGGCCATATGATCTCCGAGGATCTTAGACATCTCCCGGAGTCTGAATACATTCTGGGGGAACATTAACTTATCATTATTCTCAGTCCATTTGTGAGAAAGCTCCTCACTCAACTTCCGGATGGTGTCGGGATCTGCGGAGCCTGGATCTCCGGTCTTCTTACTGCGTATCGGAATCGGAATTCTCATTACACGCTCGAATGCTATCTCGGATATGGATTGAACTAGGAGGGATCCATCTTGCCCTGCTTTCATTCGCATCCGTCCTGATCTTCCGTCAGCTAACTCACCTAAAACTTTACCGGGATCTGTGATCATTAGATCTACCATATCCCCAACCCAGCCCGTCCACATACTTAGTCTTGAGCGGAGCACATGTTTGTATCGATCCTCCTCACTTAAGTCTTCGGCCTTGTCCTCTTCTCCCTTCAGTGGGTGTATCTCGTCGTCCATCTTCTTGGACCCCTCCCGCTCAAAATCGTAGGGAGTCCCCTCGAAGGTGAAGTTTAAACCCCCTTCCTCCGATATCTCGGTATGCCCTAATGCATGTAGGTGTTGGAAATTACCACTGATGATACGCACCATATCATTGAGTAGATGTGTCTCGACCATAGCCCTATCAGACCCCGCCATGCGTGTCATGAAGGTTAGGAACTGGATGCCTACTCCTAGGAGATTTGAGATGTCGAACTCACCCTCCACCATGTCCGAGTGGGGTGTTCCCCTACCTCCGGCACCGCCATCCACTCCGGGAATCTTGGCCCCTTCTAAACCATCCCAGTCGTCTTCAGTGGGTAGGTTTCCGGCTTGTCTAGCAGATCCAGCAACGGGGTCGAAATCATCAATGTCGTAAAAACGGAGTATGAAATTTTTATCCCCACCATAGGCCACAAGACATCGAGCGCCGCGCTCTGGTTTATAGTGGTCTCTGAATCCAAACAGCCCGGCCACACAGGAGGACGTCAGGTAGGCTGTGACGTCGTTATCGAACTGATCCAGGACAACCTCACATACCTTACGCTCAGGGTCGTATGTGACAACCTTACCCGTGTAGATGGAGCCTATTGTAGCTTGTTCATTAGCTTCAGCCCCTTGTCTCTTGTTTGCGGTATCTGATAGATTATCGTTCATCATAAAAAAGCCCCTTCCGAAGAAGAGGCTTTAGTATAAACAATGACAACAAACAAACAAGAAAATTAAGTTACGATCAGGCTGGATACACGGATGGACCCACCTTCGTTGATATCTAGACCGCCTGCAGACCAGTTAAACGAGTAGTTCTCTGGGATAGCACCATCAAAAGTCAGCTTGGACTTCTTGGGGGATACACCTACCGAACAGGAGGATGCTCCAGATAGATCTACGTTAAGCTTAACAAGCTTTCCGCAGGCATTTCCGAAGGCCTCTTTTAGTTGATCTAGGAAACCACCCATACCAACCAGACGTCCGAAATCTATCTTACCTTGAGATTGACCAGTCTGCCAGAATAGATCCGACGAACCACTCTCAAACTTACTGATAACTTGATGTCCGAAACTGGCGTTCACTGATTGAACTAGATTAAGCGGGTCAGATCCCACTGAGATTACGGCGTAATCCGAGGAGGCCAGAACTTTACGTCCAGCTTTAGTCTCCCGGGAGTATCCGAGCATATCTTTTTGTGCCATAATATTTATTTAGTTTGGGTTAGACGGTTTCGTTGAGGAAGATCTCTTGATCTACGACAACTTCGATCGATAGGTTGTTAAAGGGAAGTGGGACGGAAAGTTTCACACGTAGGCGTGCTCTATCTGATAATTGACTGTCCACGACCAGAGTTAGATCTCTCCATGAGGTTAACTGTGATCCCAGATCTGTATCATCTGACAGAAGACGTTCATTGAGAATACCCACCATGTCATTTTCGGCACGTAGTAGCGTGCGAGTGGTTACATTGGTCTTTCCAATATACTTACCCATCACATCTTTCATCTCATAGAGGATACTATCCACATTAGAGGTTACAGAATCTTCATAGTAGAGTGCACCATTACTGGTGTCCGTTGTGAGTTGGTGACGGATAAACACAGCGCCACCTTCGACAGCCTGTGTGAAAATAAGAGTTCCGCCCTCTGCGATTGCGTTCAGATGCTCTTCAGAGAACTTCAGATACATACTAGGCGCAGAGGTTGTAAACTCCATCTCCATGCGTGTGAGGCCTTGATGTGGGGGTAAAGCCGCACGTAGTCCGGCGATCTCACAGGCCCCATACATGGGCGAAACCTTAATGGTTCCCTTGTCGGAAGAGTAGAGTAGGCGATCACCCCAGCATTGCACCAAGCGTCGTGAATTACGAGCAGCACTTCGGGCATTTAGGAACTCCACAACATTTGCAGGGGTGTCAGCCTTTTTAATGCTGACTGGTATTGCAGGGTTGATTGGAGTTGCAGGACCTGACTGGAGAATGAGTTCTATATCAGAAATCACAGAATCAACAAGATACTGAGCTCCTAGTGTTGGCACCTCGATAATGTCTCCACGGGTCAAAGCATAATCAGCCAAGTCAAAATCATCAGCAGCGAAAGACATGCGAACATTGGCCCCGTCGATCTCAGAAATGGTGACAGGCGTATTGGACAAGACTACGTACTCCCCGGGAGAGGAGACTCCTACATAACCTTTACGCCAGTTCATCTTTGTAGATGTAGAAGCCTGTTCCACATGTGTGGTCAATACTTCGTGAACATCATCACGCTCACTGAGGACAGCGATACTGTAAAAGTCATCGCGGCTATCCAGCTTAGCTAGGGCCTTACTATAGGCCTCCGCAGTATCTTCCCCTACACGGATGAAGCGCATTGCTTTTCCTGTCGAGGCAGTAAAGGACGCAGCCAAAGTGATGTGAGCTCCGTATGAAGCTGGATTGTCAGGATCATTCACTCCCAACTCTCGGCTGATGTCAGCTGTGTTAGAGAGTGTAATAGTTCCTTCATCCTCACCAGGAACCACAAGGGCTCGGAAAGATGCAAACAAGTAACCAACCCCAGATACAAATGGAACCCACTCAGAATCCCTAGTAGTTACACGTAACGACAGTCCGGTGGGAATGTTGATACCTTGATTACTTGCGGACCACGAGGTGGAGGCAGCTCCAGCGGTATCAATTTCGCCTGTATAGACAGCTCGAAATCCAACCGTAAGCTTTTGGCTTGCATCGGAATTTACAGAGGTATCTACCGCAGGACCGCTCAGGATAATCTTGTCGAAGTTATCTTTCGACACTGTAGCAGCTCGAACGTTAACATGGTAAACATCTCCTGCCTTAAGACCCCCTTGGTCGGGCACCATAGTGTTGTCGAATTTGAAGATAAGACCTGTGTTACCCACATCGAAAGGAGTGTCTGTGGTGATTGTCTCAGTCAGGATAGGCTCTAATCCCAAGGAGTCGGTAATAGTTACTACCGCCCCATCGAACTCGGAACCAGAGGCTCCCCCGAAGGATCCTTGGGTTACTCGCAGGATGTATGATCTAGATTCAGCACCGCTGTATGTGCCCGATACTTGTAAATTAGGATTAGCGCTGTCTAGACTTAATGGAGTATAATCTGCCAGGATCGTGGCGGTTACCACTTTGTTGGCCGCGAAAGTAAGGGAAGGTGCCTCCATGGTGACAACTACCCCGGAAAGGGATGGGTCGCCGGATAATTCAAATACCCCAGCTCCAGCATCTGTAGATTGGATAGATCCGTCCGAGGTGTATAAACCTGATTTGGATGTCACCTTGAACTCAGCCACACCTGCTACACCGGGAAGGGTGCAGGTGATATAAAATATGTCCCCAAAGCTCCCCGCAATGGTGGGGCCTTTTGTGTTGAAGTCCACAGCGCTTGCATCCACGGAAGCTGTGTAACCTGCGGGAGTTACTACAGATTCCTCAGCTACGGTTACGTCTGGATTATAGGCGGAGGCTCCCATCAAGGAGTCCTCGGCATTGACTCCACGACCATAGGTAGAGGGCATTGTTACACCTACAAAACCTGTGATCTTTCGGCGGAACGTATTACTACCATCGTCTACGACGACCACATCACCAAGTTGAGCTGCACGACCCGAAAACCCATCAGGCAGATCTGAACCCTTAAAGTATAGGTTTGTTCCAGAGCTACCCATCTTCAAAATGTTTGGGGTATTCAGTGAATCAATGGTGAACTCTGGAACACCCTCCGAGGCGGACTGAGCTTCCTCGGTCTGATAGAGTTCAACCTCTAGATCCTCACCATACAGACGCACAGCGCCTAGGTCGACGTCATGCGAAGAGGATAGAGGCGAGAACCCACCAGAACCATCGTCGACAGTGAATGGGATGGTTTGCGTATCACCAGTAAAGGTGAAACCTTGCACAACCTCGGACCCATACCGAGAGAGTTCGTATTGAGGACCAACCACGATAGCTGTGTATCGATCGAGAGAACCAGTGGTTAACCGTTCGAGCTTATCCTCGATTTCGAGGCGGGGAACTGTGTAGTTTTGTATCTTCATATGTGGGTGGATTCTGGTTAAATTTAGACATCGGTGGAAAGTTCTAATACAAACTTCTTTAAACGATGACTCTCTGTCGTGGTTGTTATGACGTAATCGAACTGGATTGCAGCTATTACGTCAACGGTGAAGTATTCTTGAGGTGATTTCTGAACTTCCCGGGGAAGATTGATTGCGGCCATGTCGAATCCGCGCAATCCCAGCTTGTCTTTGATGTCTTCCATAAGACCCGCCAAAGCCTCAAAAGTTATAGATCCTAAGGCCGCGGCACCATCGTGTGTAGGCATTACATTATGCACTACCAGATTACAACTCGCCTCATACACGCGGACCACTCCAGACATATCTTCCGTGTAACTGTGGGAGTGGTCGACCACGCCTTTCTTGAACTTAAGGTCAGTGAAGCCAATCCATACAGCAGGCTTGTAACCCTTCTCTGCAGTTAGATCGTAGATCATATTTAAAGCTACATCCAAAGTCCCGGCACCTCCTTCGGTATCATTTTCTAAACAGGCAAACTCATCGGAGTATCTACCATAGGCACTAGAGTCTGAATACACGAACTGCATGAACTTCAAAAAGAACCTACGAAGTATGACTAAATCAGTCGGTTGTATATTTTGTGGACACTCGGAAAATGTAGGTGTTACGCTCATGGTATGTATGGTAATTCTGTTACCAGCTCAGGGAGGTCAACCTTATATCGATTATCACTCTTATGCAGTAGCGCCAAGGAGACCTCAAATAAGATAGGAACAATACCTCTAAATTTCTTAGGCCTGGAACCTATCACCACATAGCGATCGTCCATGGCCCTGTTTACAATCATATCCCCGAACCTTGCGTAAGGAAATCCCAATAACATACCTTCATTCATATCTGCATCATCAAGACCCATACCATCGGAAGCTTCCCTAGTGATGATGTTAGGCGGTTTTAGGTGAAGCCAAGACTGGATGGGTGGATAGAATAATTGTGAATAGTCTGTTGTCTCCGCGCAGGAGGGTCCGAAGTCTTGCTTAGTATCTTCGTCTAGGTTGGGAAGTTGTAAGTCAACTCTAGGTTGGAAGTGTAGAATAGGAATACCATCTCCCCGGGAGAGTTGTGTGTAAACCACCTGCATCATTCTACGGCAGGCCCCATACTCAAGACGGTTCAATGTTTCATAGGGTCCGAATATAGGACTACTATGTTGCTCGGGGGAATCCCCAGCCAAGAGCCGGTAAAATGGCTTGTCATGCCGGGAGAGGTCTTTGAGAGTCTCATCCACATACTCCCCCGTTGTTATAGGGGCGCTGGGGTTAAGGAGGGTCCAAGGAGCCGTTCCTGTTAGCGATCTGAACACGCGCACACCCAGACCCATATGAGGCTGTCCGAGAACCCACCTGATGGCGGCTTGGTGCTGCCCATACATAGGGTGTACCGATACATCTAGAAAAGCGCCCATTAGGTATACCTGCGGTTACAACGCCTGTGGTTGATGGTGGCTTTCAGTGTTCGAGCACCTGTCACAAATTCTGATTTGAACATAGGCAGGTTACTTTTAATGTGATCTATACGCTTTTGAACCATGTTGGTGGTAACTCCTCCCGCGGAGAAATCTATGTCACTACGCTGCCACTTCATCAGGGCTGTTAGATAGAGCTGATGGGCTACACCATACTTGAAGAATAATTTACCGCCTAGGTTGTTCTCGGTAACACTGGAAATCAGGGGTGGTAATTCATTGAAAGCCTCTGCCGCCCTAACCTTGGCGTCTGCAATATCCTCCGGAGTGAACTCAAGATCCATATCCAAAGAGTTACTGGCGACTTGTTGGTCGGCCAAGAATCGGCGTATTTCATCATCAGATAGGACGGACATGTGCCTATGGTGGCATTACAGTGGGGTGTGGCAAGTCTGGACTAGGCACAAAAAAGGTGCCCCTGTTAAGGAGCACCTTGAAATGTTTTCGATCAGATAACTTACGCTACGATCTTCGCACGATTCACTGCAGCTACGTTTGCGATAGTACAGCCCACGATCTCTTCAGCACTGAAGCGGATGATGTCGCGTTCTTTCTTCACATACATAGTTGGCTCTTGCATGACGCAAGCACGGCCGAGGTGACCCGGCTCAGCGAACTGATAGATGACATCATCAGGAACGAGTTCACTCTTCATAGTGAAGATGTGGTTAACGCCCATGAACTTACTCTGAGTAAGTGCACCGAGACCATCCGTAAGGAGTTCCTCAGCAAGATCACCACCTATTTGATCGCGCCCCCAGCCGAGGAACTCGACTGCAGTATCGCGATTCATCAAGAAGGAGCCGTTATTCAAACGACGCTTCGTAATGAGGCGGAAGATGTTCTTGTAGTTAGCACGAGTCCAACCACCAGCGAACTGGTAGTTCTGAGCTACGCCAGCTTCACCGACACCACCAACAGAACCGACGATTTTGTCGACAGTCTTGATTAGGCGGCCATCACGAACAGTGCCGAGATCCTTGATTGCATTGTCAGTTACGATACCACGAAGGTCGTATTTCCAAGTGCGGAGCTCATTGATGTTCTTGGTGAATTCCGGTGTTGTGTTCTTCGAGAAATAAATCACGAAGTTTTCGCCACGGAAGATTGTCGATTCAGGCCCATCATTGAATGAAATGGTCATCGCACCACCTTGGTTTTCCGGTTCGATTTCCCCGATAACAACAGGAAGCTCCGATTCAGGAAGCTTAGTGAGGTCATCATCAGTGATGTTTTCGAATTCGAGAATCAATGGAGCAAACGCACTTTCACGAAGTTGACGCTTCACCCAGTTCGTAGAACTAGCTGATGCATTCTTCATCATGCCATCGCCTGCTGCGGAGATCTGATCCCACAACTTCGAGTTGAATTGCTCAACCGACATTTCTGAGTCTGTGTTTTCAATTACAGTATCCATATTATGTTATTCCAGTTGGGGTTAGGCGGAAGCAGGATTCTGCTTCAGCATGGTGTTAAGACGAACGACGTTTAGGTCAATCGCAGTACTATCTTGTCCGTATTGGATATGAACAGGAGGATTTTCACCAGCTGTAAATACAGGACCGAGATTGATAGGACCGCGCATCTCAACGTGGCAAGATCCGACGATGATCGCTTCGGCTACGTCTTCTGTGGTCTTCAGGTAACCCCGAAGTTCCCCAGCTGCGTATGTGCCTGTGAGCAGGTCAGCATCAGTGCAAGGTGTGAGATAGACTCCGCCATTGTAAGTCTGTGCGCCATCGGCGTCAGTCTCAGTTGCGAAGTAACCTGTATGGAGATCGAACGTCCCGGAGCATAAGAGCCCAGGAAGCACCCCAGCAGCAGCGATATCCTCATCGAGGGAATCACCGTCAGCAAATGCCAAAGAAGAGATTTGAGTAGAATCGTCAGGAAGACCTGCGACCCATTCTGTTTCTTCTGTAGTAGCATTAAATACTGCAGAGATGATCATACCGGAGTAGATCAACTCGCCTGCTTTAATGGGTAAACGCAGTTTGCGGTGTGCCGATTGCGCTGACTGTGGATCATACCCACCGTAAGGACGCAACTTAGGCTTTAACCGTTTAACCGAACCAGTTCCGTATGGATTATATTTGGTCATTTGTTTACCTTTGTGTTTTGGTTGTGGAGCTAGGCTCCGTTATGGACAACATCCCAGAACGGATCATCAAGGGGAACAGTTTTCTTGTTTCCAGTGACCGAAGCCCCCTTTAACAATATACTAGTAGAACCATGACCTTCCGAACTGACAGGTTGAAGAGTTTCGAATGCCCGAGAAATAACCCCGGGAATAATGTCGGGCTGCGTTTGTAGTTTGGTAACGAACGCGGCTTGTTTTTCTGCGGGGACGATGTCGCAATCCACTAGGATCTGCACAATCCCTGAGCAGACACCACTTAGTTGGGTGGATGCTACTTTGTGTAGATCTGTTTTTGACTGCTCTGGTTGTTCCTGTGCTGCTTTATGCAACTCAGCAATCTCCTTAGCCTGTTTCTCACACACCTCTAGTAGCCCACAATAACCAGGTAATAGTTCGCTGAGAAGATTGAACATACCTGCAGTGTCCCCTTTAGCCTGAGCGGCCTTAAGAAATTGCAATGTGTCCTGTTGATTCAGAGCTGTCATATGGCGTAGGGATTAGTTGAGATTACGCGAGAAGTGCGTCAACAGTCTTATTGACGTCAGAGCTTGCAGCTTTTATGGCAGCATCGTCGATAGCACCACCGGCCTCCGCAGGAGGGGCACCCTCTGCGCCCATCATAGCAGGATCTCCAGGCATGCCACCTTCTGGAGCTCCACCCATTTCACCGCCTTCAAGTTCCGCGAGGATCTGTTCAGCTTCTTCCGGAGTAAGCTCACCGCTTTCGACCATTGCTTGGACGACCGCCATGATTTCCTCAGGACCCATAGGCTGCTCAGGATCTCCACCTGGGATCATGCCGCCCGGATCTTCCATCATCGCACCACCATCGGCAGCACCTTGCATGTAAGCCAGCTTGTGCAGATCATCCGAGATCTGTGAGAGATTTTCTTGGTGTGCTTCACCAGCCTTCTTTACCAGAGCTTGTTGTTCCGGAGGAAGTGCGTTAAACTGATCAGAGGCCTCCTTTTGGAAGGCAAGCATCTGCTCTTGATATTCATATTCCTCGGCAGCTGCTTTGCAGAAGCCCTCTTGCTGCGCCCGTGCCTTATTGATAAGGTCATCAGCAGCCTCAGCGTTAGCACGCTTACTTAGGTAAGTATGTGCCAAAGCAATACCCTCCTCTGAGGATAGAATTTCAGAAGCAAGCTTCATATGAAAGTGGTCAGTGAGGTTGGCGTAGATATCATCCCCAGCATTCTTTTCCGCGTCGTCACCCTTCGGCGCTTCTGTGGCGGGCGTTGCACCATCCACTTTAGCTGTAACCGCGGTTGCCGATTTTGTCCCAGGTGTTTTTGAAAAACCTTGAATTGCTTGTGCAATTTTATCAAGATTGGCAATCTTCGCGAGGGGTGTGGTAGGCGTAGTAAATGCATCCTCCTTGGTGTTACCATCCGCGAGTGTTGCGGGGTTGCCATCAGCTGCCTTTGGATTTGTATCAGAGTCAGTAACGTCCTTAGGTTTAGGCGCATTGCCTTTCTGTCCAGACACTCCAGAGCTTGGGTTGTCATTTGGATCTTCACCCTTAGTTACGGCGGGTACAGAAGTCTTAGTTGGATCTTCTGGACCTGTATCGGAACCACCAGCTTCTTTTCTGGCGGCAAATTTAGTTACTTGGTCGGCAAGTGCCTTGAAGTTTTGTGGTTTCTTGGATTCTGACATAGTATGTTTGGTTGTGGGTTCTAGTGTTATGTGTAAGAGGAGGGTGTCAACGGTGTTTTCCGTATATGAAATTCTGGGAAACTGCTAACATAAATTCAGTGTCGTTGATCTTCCCCGCTCCATGTATGTTTGCGATATCATTAAGCGCTGCAACCTTATAATGACCATACATAAGTGCCCAAGCATCTGCCTCCGGGGTAATTACAGGGGAGACCTCTACGGTCTTCTTTTGTCCTGCTGACTTTGTCACGGATATCATTAACCTACGTCGGACGGGTTCGGAATCAATACTGAGTTCGGGGCTTAAGCTACCCATGATGTTATCAATCAGCTTGTCCGATGGATCTCCATAGTAAGCGCTTTGCAACTCGGAACCAGCCTCACATAGATGTTCCATTGGTTGACTGTCTGGATTGTTAAACATGACTCGAAAGATATTCGGAACGGAAGCGCAGGCTTGCTTAAACAAGTCGTCATTTGAGAGCTCTTCAAAATCTTTACCTGTGCAGATGGACATGAATGCATCGAAAGGTAGAATAGCTTGACGCTTGGCCAGTTTCCTAAATGTCCCGGAGAGTTCCTTCTCCCTGATGGAATCAATATGAGATTTATCCATGCGGTGATCCCAGGCATCCAGAAGCAGCGACGCGAACTTAGCTTGATGATCCTGTGCCACCGGTCGTGATAACTCAAACCATTCCTCCATAGATGCAAGCTTCTCAAGGATCTTGAGTTTCTGCAGTCCCGTTACTGCGGGTCCAGTGGCATTTGAATCCGGAAGGTTAACACCCTCAAATTCTGCCCAGTCCGCACCGGAGATAGTTAGGTCAGCTGAAGCTGCCTTCTGCATGTCCGGAAATCTGTAGGAAATGTAATGCGCAATTCTATCAGCTGGGTTCTTAACACGAGAGATATCGAAGTAGGTTGGGTCCGGGTTGAATGCGAACGCATACTTCTCGAACTCAGGGTGATACTTCCCCATGCCATGTTTTAGGTGATCGCAGTATTGGAATCGGGTCGCTGCCCGTTTTGTACAGATACTACATTCGTCAGCTTTCAATCGAGCACTCATGGAATAGGAGAGCGCCTTACCCTCCTTCGCCATTTGATACTCTTCTTCTGCTTTGTCTTTGTCCCCGAGAACCAAGAGCTCAATGCGGGCCATCTTCTCATTGTAGGCCGAAGCTGGGATGGTTCCGATTCCTTGAGTCTTAGCATCGCGGTTACGATGCTCCCGGAAGAAATGCCCATGCGATACGAAAGTTTGGTGCCGTCCTTGGTTGGCCGCTTTAGACCAGGCATCCCAATTGCGGTTAGGTCCATACATCTCGTAGTCCCCCATGGCGATCACATGCTGGAGGAACTGATTCTTCCCGGGAGCATGGCGTGCCATATCCTCTGCGGAGAAAGCGGAGTCAGAGGCCATTTTGACCCCATCCTCAATTAAGAAGGAAAGCTGCCCTCCTGCTGCCTCCAACATATTGTCGGAGTCACATTGGTAATGTATTTTTTCAATCATTAGTTGCTAGGGGCGAAAAGATCTTGTCGGAAGCTATTGGCCCTGCTTGCGCCACCCATGACAGTTGGAGCCATCATTAGTGCGTTCAAGAGCATATACTTGTTGATACCTGGAATCTTCTTGAGCTTGGAGAGAAATTTCGGGGAGAGTCGTTTAGCTATGGGAGAGTTACCTAGGTTGGTGTGTTGCTCTATACCCATCCTACGTTTGAATGTGTGCTCGAAGTCTTTATCGGATAGTCTATCTTTACCATGCCTATATGCCCCCGCCCCAGCTCTAAGTCTTAAGTCGTTAAACTGCTCCGGACCCATACTACCTTCGGCGGCGTTTATCGCAGACCGCATGCGCAAGTCCGGGGTACGCATGTGGGCATTCATCATGTCTTTAGTGTAGACCTTCTTACCCTTAGTATTAAAGCCTGCTCCTGGGATATCTAGTTTCGCGCCTAACACATTACGCGCCCGGGCCATCTCAAACTCCCTTAGCCCTTGGTTTGCCCCCGCGGCTAGGCCTAGGCTGGCTAAAAATCCACCGGTGGTACCTGCCGATTGAAGTGGTGTGAGATCCCCAGATGGGCGAGACGTGTTGAGCTGTCCCATACCATAGCGCCCGAGGGCCATAGCACCTCCACCCATTCCGGCGGAGAGTAGTGTGTTCTTCAGGATACGCCTCATGCGATCCCCCTTAGACTCTAAAGGGTCTTCTGCTTTGGAGCTCAGGTATCCACCGCCTGCCCCAGCTAGGCCTGCTGCGGCTAAGGTATAGGCTAGATCTTTATTCTCGCCGAGAACATCTGTGATATTAGAAAGGCTGTCTTGTAAAACGCTCATAGTTTAATCTTTTTTGGGTGAGGATCCTCCATACATGTCAGTTCGCTCTTGGCGCTCCGCTTTACGGTTACCAAGTTCCATGTTCTGACGACGCTGCAGGTCTGCGATAATATGAGACGGAACAGTGCCCTCTTCCATATCATATTGCAAGACTTCCCGAAGCATCCAACGCATATCTGCCATATTTGCCCCGATTCCTGGGTAGGCTTGGCGTAGGCTATTTGCCGCATTACTTACCGCTCGGTCTGAGGCATCGCTGATTACAGGATCTGTCATAGCAAGGCGCATCACGTTCGCCGAAAATTGTTCTTCCCCTGCCGCATCATCGATCACTTCTTGTCGATTGTTGCGACCGCTAGAGGAGATGGAATCTCCTTCCATAAGCTCCATCACGGTATTAGGGAAGTTAGAGCCTGGTGCTTTTCCTAGTTCCTTTCCCATGTCCTCACGCTTACGGGTACCGAACCCACCCCCTACAGACTTAGAAGGTTCCTTTTCTTTCTCCTTCTTCTTCGTCTTTGCGGCTTCCGACATAAATTCATTTACCACGTCGTTGACGGTCTCTTCCTTAGGACTCTTCTTCTCCTTCTCTTTAGGCGCGGCGGCCCCGGCTTCTTTGAGTATAGTCAAGGCAGCTCCGATATGGGAAAGTTTGGTAGCTACCTTTAGGACTAACTCAGCCTTACCTGTGCTATCGCGGTATAACGGCTTCGTGGCGGCAGGCTTCTCTAATTTGAAACCTTGAGCACTCGCGCAGTTAAGTATGTAATCACAAGCTGAAGCCACCTTGGTGCCATACAATCCCTGAGCATCCTCAAGGATAGTAGGTAGATCACTATGGATTCTGTGGGATCTAACCAAACTTCCGCCGATGTCCATCATGTCAAACTGACACTCAGCCCGAAACTGATCAATGTGTCCGTTCTCCACAGCACTCTTGGTGATACCTAAGATATCCCTAGCTACCGATTCAGCCTTAACCGATGCTTCCTTGAAGTTTTGACGCTTCCCTTCCACCGCCTTAAAGTCATGTCCGAATGAATAAGGATCATGTTCGATGTAACCATCCACACTGGCAGATTTTTCGGATGATGGATGTGCATCTGGGTTAACCTCCAAAGTGGCATACTTCTGCATCATACCCGGGACATCTAATAATTCGAAGTCCCCGCCTCGATCAGCACGCTTATCCATAAAGGTAAGGGTCTTCGCTGTATTGAATAGTTGACCTAACTTCTCAAGTTGGGCAAACGCTAGATTCTCAGATCCCGCATGTTTCAGTAATGTGTACTCAGGGTCTTTAGTTTTACGAATCTCCGGGATGAGGGCTTCGAGTGCGTCTATGGCTTCGTGGTGTTGCATACTATTTTGTATAGGTGTAGTTAGTGGTGCGGCAAGACTGTTCTTAGGAGCCGCCAGACATCTTATGCTTGTCGGATACGGTGACGGTGGGGAGCAATTCGTCGTAAAGTTCTGTTTGAACTTTTACAGCCTCACGGGCTTCACCGCCCTTGGCCCTGCGGATCTCTCCTAGCATGGCTTGGCTGAGTGATTGGAATGGGTCAGTTTCTTTATCCTCCGCACCCCCAGCTTTAGCTGCGGTAAGAAGCATCCTGGAACTACGCATCAACTCCGACTTATCACTATGTAGCCAGCCATTACGTGCGTAGATATATCCCGTAGCCATGATAGTATCCTCCAGTTTAAAGGGAGCGTCACCGGATGAGAGTTTGTGCATCATATCCGACTTTATCCCAGCTAGTTCAGCTACGTCTTGGATTCCATTATTATAACCGGCACGCATTAGTATCCTGGAAAAGTCCGTGGTCTCGAGGTAGCCTTTGAAGGTCTCTTCGATCTTGTATCCAGGGTATACGACGTTGGCTAAGAATAGGCGGTCGGCCATGCGATCTCGAACATTAAAGAAAAGATGTTCATAGGCATCCAAGATAGGAACTCCCCACCCAGTCAGCATAGAGATGTCCTCTAGGGTCGAGTTCACATCCATTAGCATCGCCTCGATAATCTCCCGAGGGACTTTCATCTTCTTATGTCGAAGTGTACAGGCTTTGAATACAATATCATCCTGAGCCCCACACCGGAGCATCCAGTAACGCATCATCCACTCATGGTCTTCTTCCTTTAACCACAGTGGAAACTCTCCCCGCCTCGACAGTAGTGCATCTACACTATCTGCCGCAAATTTCAGGTTTGTGTAGTTAGTTGCGAACGCATCAATCTGCTCCATAAGTCTCCCAGGGGCCATGGGGTTGATTTCTACGTGTAGTCTTTCTATGTCGGCCTCGTTCACTTTAGTTAGATGGGAACGAAATTTCTTCCATGCGAGAGTTTTGACTCTTCTTGATAAGATTCATGATGAGTTCTGCTTGTGATTTAAAGTTTGAGATTAACTGATTCTCCAGGTTCTCCATATCATCAACACCATAAGCTGCTTGGAAATCCCCGGGCTTCATATAGAACAAGAAGAGCATACGACCCTGCACATCGAGTGCCTGCTCCATCTTAGGAATCCATTTGTCTACCATAGATATGGAGTCATAGGTTTGCACCATACTGCCTACAGCTCCGTGATCAAATATTTGAGACATACCCATTTCCTGAGCCAAGGATGCAAGATCCGATGGAGGTGTGTTCAAGATCATATCAGTAGGGAATCCATTTTCAGGGTCCATCTGATCTCCAATGCGATGGCGTGGAAATTGGGGTGCATCGGTCTCTGTACCAATGGTGAAATGCTGAGGCCCGTCACGCATGATACCAAATCTATCATCTACATCTGTTTCAAACTCTGGGGAGTCCAGCAGGCGGACAGCCGCAGCACGTTTAGTTTGATCGGGTATAGTGCAGAAGAACTTAACAGGCACATTCTCGCGTTCCACATCAGCAACGAGCTCTACCGCGGCGTCCTTGTGCATACCTAAAGTCTTCATCAGGTGGACAGTCATCGAGAGTGGGTCAATCCCATCTGTAATGCGATTGTTCACTTGGAGTCGAACACCGAAAGCACTTTTCTTAAGCTCTCCCTTAAATGCTCCAGTACCGCAGGCCCATTCACGTAGATCTGAATCACCTCCCGTGGTTCCTGGACATTCGCATTCAATATTTTCATACTCACCCCAGTCTGCTTTTACCTTGTAGAATTTAATCTTGGAGCCTAAGTATGACTCCGTATAATCGGACTCTTTAGCTTCTGGGTTATGGCGAACTTCGTTATCCTTCGAATCCTTGTCCTGTCTTACCTGGTAGTAACGAATGCCATCGTCTTCCTTCACCTTGGACACATAGAATGGTCGACTAATACGACCGCCCTTCTCGATCGCCACATAGAATCCCTTACCTGTGATCTCAGTTAGAAATTCGAAGGGTTGTTCATCCACTGCAATGCAGGGAGATCCATATACGGAGGGTGAGTCCTCCAGCAGCTCCCCATCCTTAGTCAGGAGTGTCAATTGTTTCGGGTGATTACTCAAAGGTGGCATACAAGGTGTAGCATTACTTTCCGATCCTATTGTGAAGGAGTAGTCATGGAAGAGGCCCACATAACAAGGTATGGTTCCTTTTCCGCGAAAGACTACATCCCCAAAACCACCCTTAATGTCCTCAAGGCTCTCCTCCATGTCCCGATAGATCACAGAAGTATCTTCGCGGTTGTCCTCGATTACATAGCCCTGCTTGAACATCTCAGCAGTCTGGGCCTCGGAGAACTCACGAGTATGCCCAAAAGGTGTGCCGGTGAAAATCTCAATAGCAGGAACTATGGGAGCAGAAGCCTCCTTACGGAGATCTAACTCTGGGGGCATATAGTCCTCAACTTCTAGGTGCTGCACTACTGCAGAGGCGAAGTTGAAGTCACTCTTAAGTGTGTTAGCAAACTTCACATAGTTATCACCTTCGCAGAGAAACTCCCGGAAGAAGCCAGCCACTTCTGGAATTTCACAGGCTGACTTTAAGAAGCCCTCAAGATCTTCATCTTTTAAAATAGAGGCGCTCTTTGATCCGGGGAATCGTAGTGTTTCCATTTCGAGCTCCCGACGACCTTGTCTGGAAATGTTTCGGTTGATGCCCTTACCTTCGGCTCTTTTATCTTGGCTGATAAGGTATGGAGCCCATGTGTCCGTGTGTTTAAACATCTTGGACTTAACCATATAGAGCAGGTCATATCCTTTAATTTCCCCGTTGAGGAAGAAGACTGGAATATACACCAGTTGGTCGGTCACCTTGAAAGCGAAGATACCAACCAGCTTCGTATGGTCCTCATTTTTGTATACCACTTCGAAACCCAGAAGATAGGGATCCTTCATGAGGGGTCCGGCCTTGTTAGATACGAAGGTGAAAGCTTGGTCGAGAAATGTCTTCTCCACGTTCTCTGTATCGAGAATAGCTGCTGCGTTTTTGATCCAATCTGGAGTAGTATTTTTCATAAGTTTAAAATTACATTAAGCCCTTTTTGCGGTAGTATTCACCGAGTGCAGGGTAGCGTTCGATCATCTCATTGAGTATTCTTTCTTGAGACATAAAAGGTTTTTGATAGACGGGGGCATTACCCATAGTCTCGGCTGCCTGAAAGGCTCCCATGGCCATACCCTCCTGATTTCGCATATCCCCATATTTACCTGCAACCATTCCAGCAGCGGGGACGACACCATAGAGAAGTCCAGCATTCCTCAGTGGCTTCTTACCCGGTGAGGCAAAATCGACAAGGTGTCCGGGGATACGGGGGACTTGTGCGACGGCTCTTTGCCCTAGACCAACTGGGTTCCACGCACTTCGCGTCTTCGACCAATCATCCAGTCCTTTTAACAATTCCTGAGACTGTCCCCGATTACGCGCAGCAACTCTTTGCGTCCTCCAAGCTGCATTGCCTGCACGCTCACTGATACCCTTTAACCCGGGACGTGATGATTTTCCTGTAAATTCGGCAACTTCCTTAAGCGCCCTACTGGCTTCGTGATTTACTTTTCCAGTGAGGTGTTTACTACTACCTCGAATGCCCTTCCACAATTTACCCAACTTACCTACCTGTTTTACCGCACTCCCAGCTAGCGCCAACGCAGCCGTCCCAGACTCCTTGGTGGTATACATGTTATCTGCATAGGCCAGACTTAAGATTGCGAGTTTCTTGTGTTGCATATGAGTAGGAAGGACTTATGCGGCCATTCTCGCAAGTCTAAAACCTGCCAGTTGTACGCACGTCCCTGCCAAAGTTTTTACCGATGGCCAAGCGTGGGGCAAAGTGTGGGTTATTCTCAATATCTGAATCCTCCCCACGTATGGCACTATCCCGAAGGTTCTGTGTCAGATAGCTGGTGTGCTGTTTGGCCAACCAGTCATCGGAAGAGAAATTGGCCCGAGTCAGATTCGTCATTTGGGACTTAAACCTAGGCTCCACATCAGATGTATAGATGTCTGATATCTCGGAATCCTGTAGACGTTTAATCATGGAGTCCGATACCCGTGTTCCTACCGTGTAGTGCAGAACTGGTTGTTCCAACCATTTACCCTTAGAATGTGCGTCAACTTTTGATCGCTTAGATTCCTTTCGAGGCGCATAGTTCTTCTGGAACATGTTGTATTTGATGATATCATCCGGCAGGTAGAAGGAATCATCCTCCGGATCATCCACGATAACATGGTTCACCGCGGCTCGGGCTAACATCTCCACGTTGCGGGGCATGGTAGGCATACCTGAATCCTCTAGGATCTTACCTAGACGTTCTGCGTAGTAGCGCCTACCTTCACCAATACCTTTTAACCGGATGATGTCTTTCGGATCTACTAGACCCTCTCCTAACTGCTGGCCCTGCTCTACGCGCTCCCCAGGTTTAACCAAGACGTCATACCCTGGTAACACATAATACTCAGTATCCGACACCTTGACGTAGGTGCCACCTTGGGGTGCTGGTCTTACTGACTGAACCTGACCATCTACTTCCGAGACAGATGCCTTTCCGGGGAACTTTTCAGGGGACTGTACAAATTGTTGAATCACCTCGAATCCGGAGAAGTCCTTCTTGGCTGAGGCCATCCCGGCGGTGTGTTTCGAATTGCTCACTATCAAACCGTTTGCTAAGACGAAAAGGTGGTCTGGGTGGTCTACTGTGATATCGTGGCATTGAATTTTTCCGAGGGATTCTATTGATCTTCGAGACCCACGTATAAGATCTGCATCGTTTGTATATACTGGCACGCTCAGACTCTTGGAGGTTCCTGATTTTCTGATATGAAACTTATCACCAATCCCGGGGTTCTTCTGCAGAATCTTATGATTCTCAGTACATCCAACATCTATATCAGGAACATCCCCCGGAATGGTATAGCTGTATTTATTCACAGGTTGCATACCTTGATCCCATGTGTGTGTCACCTCTACCGGAAAGGTTTCGCCTTTAGTATTTGACCCTAGGACAAACTCTCCGGGGAGTATGTCTTCGATGGGTTTAATGTTGAAATCAGCCATACGAACAAGGGTTCCATTGACTAAGCAATTTAACGCCATTTGTGTCAAAGGCTCCCCGATCGATTGAGCGGAGGTCATCCCTACATGATCCCCGATCGATGGAAGCTTACCTCCGGGCTGGGAACCGGAGCACTTGGCACACACCCCATATTCTGCTTGGCAGGTGATGGGACTTCGAACGATAACAGAGCCCTTTCTCTTCTTTTTACGGAGGGCGGATACTGCGTGACCATCCATGAAAGTTCCACTGGGTATTCCTTCCACACCCGAAACCATAATGCGCCCTTTAATGTCACCATCAATGACATCCACATCGATACCATTGGTAGTTCCGCAGTCCTCGGATGTCACTACTTGGTCAGAGGTTACTTGGTTGAGTAGCTTGGATAAGTAACCGCCCTTAGCGGTTGAACTTTTCGTGGAAATAACTGAATTCCGTGCACCAAATGACCCGGCTAAGAAGTCGACGGGTCGTATACCCTCGCTGAAGGACTTACGTGCGAAGTTTGGGATAACACGTCCTTGGTAATCTGTATACGCTCCCGGGGTGCTTAGCATGGCTTTCAGCTGGGGTGCTTTACCCCGAGCACCAGACGCTACGGAGAGTCCTATTGGGTTATTGGATCGCATGGCAGCATCCATGGTTCTCTTCTCAATCATGTCAGAGTATCTCTGCCATATCTGCTCCCGCTTGGTTCTAAATTCTGGGGTGGTCTTACCTAGCTTCTTAGAGGCTTGGATAATCTCCTCATCCATATCTGCTAGGATGGCGTCCCGATCAATGACCGGTGCGAGATCCTCGATTCCGATCGTGTCGCCATTCCGGTAGGAGGCAGCGCGTCCCACATTAGATAATATACTGCTGATCTCCTCATACTTCCCAGGGTGGGTTCTGGCAATCATACCCAGCAAATTGTTCACTCCCTTGACATCATAGGAGCGGCTCATATCCCGGAGCTCTTCGGGAAGTTTACTTTCAATGTAGAGGTTTATCGCTTTCATCTGTAACTGCGATGTAAGCTGCTATTAACTAGGTAGGCGAGAGTAGAGTTAGTGAAATAGATCTAAGATGCTGTCTTAATTTCAAAGAATCTCCTTACCAGCAGTCCACATATCCATAACAACTCCAGTATGGATATAGTCCTCTGGAATCCAGAAAGATCCTAGGATACCTACGGAATTACCCCAAGATCCTACTTTCTTGAACCACACCTTATCCCCTACGGACATCCACCCGACGATTAACTCCGCGTGGTTTCCCGTCCAGGAGTCCCCCTTTGTGCTTTCCGGGAACCAACCTGTCTTGCAGGCCTTATCAGTGCCTCTCTGAAACATACGGGAGCCGATCATGACGGGTAAGCGCTCGACAGACAGTGTGCTTATAAGGTCACGCACTGAAGTTATCCGCTCCACCGAGGGTATTTTAAATGTAGGTAAGTCTGGGTTTCCAACCAGATTACCCGGGGGTGTTGTGCTTAGGATTCGATCGGGCCAATAACTACTTGGAATAAATCCATGAGTTACGGCAGCCATAGCAATATCGCGCATACCCGTACCCTGATCCTTTGAGTAATCGCCGGTGGCTTTAACATAGGTGTAGTTGGGAGAAAATTTAAGATTTGATTGTGCGTCTATCTTTTTGGCAATCGCCTCTCCGAATTTCCGCGCAGTGAATCCAGTGCACCGATTGGTTAATCCTTGGTCATCACTACCGATGTTTAACTCATCACTTAAATCCACCGGGACTATGGTGCCACGCATCGGAGATTTAATGCGGTCTAAGCTCGAAGTAGAGTCGGGGCCAGTTAAACCAAACTGCTCCTCAGGGAGAGGTTGAAGCTTAAAGACACGTCCTACAAATTTCTCGACATGTCTTCGAGTGCTGATACGTGGTTTATTTTTCATTATTGACCATCCCATCTAAGCGCTAGGGCGGCATTTTGCAGCTCTATTAGTTTTGTGGCGGGAATACTGCGAAGTGTAGAGAGGCGTTCACTCACACCGCTCCCGGTGCAGTCCGCCTTGAAGTCAAAAACACCGTCGCAGCGAAGATCCATACCTAGATCTAAGATTGCTTGAGTGTTCCATATCTCACTGGACATTACATCCGATTCGGAGGTGTAGGGTATGAGTGGTTCCGCGGTCTTACATGCAGTTAAAAAAAACAGACAAAGAATCGTGGCCAGCGTGTGTAGATATTTCATGATTAAGAAATTTCACCTTCGTGACTTAGTAGAGGGCAGAATTTTATTTTAAATACTCGACTGTAGTCCTTAGCCTCTGGGGAGTCTTTGGTTATCATGTTAACTCCCTGTTTGGTGGTATGAAGGGCAGCACCGACGAGCCCATCACTGTCGAGTATCTCCACGAACTCGGCATCGATGTCCAACACTTTTCCCTCTGAGTCTCTAAAACGTAACATTACATTTTCGGGTTACCGCCGCCAGCAGCGGTTAGTCCAGCTAACCCAAGTGGGCTCGATAGCGCCTGCTCCATGATGGATTGTTTAGATACCTGCTCTGTTAGCATTTTCTTCATTTCAGCATTTTCAGCTTTTAACTGCTGCACCATGGGCACCATCTCCTGCATTCCTGCGATCAGACTAGCCAGTGCTTCTTGATTCGCGGCAGGGTCTGGGGGAGGTAGACCTCCTTGTGGCATAGTGCCTTCTTGTGGTGGACCCCCTTGTGGTGGACCCCCTTGTGGTGGCATAGCTCCTGGAGGTGGTGGACCCCCTTGTGGTGCCGCCTGTGGGGGTGGTGCAGATAGGTCCTGAAAGGAAGTCTTTAATAGATTTCCCAAAGAAAGGGAGAGGGGTGTGCTTGTTTCCATATTACAGCTGAGTTTTTGGTGAATGTGGTTTAGGGTAGCTGTAAGGATGCCTCGTAGGTATCTGCATCTACAACACCAGTGTCCGGGTCGGTGGCGGTCATTAGTGCCCGAAGTTTACCGAAACGAACGCGATTGGCATCCCTCTGCTCTTGCAGGTAGTTATCCGAAGTTAGGGCATACTGTTCTGGGGTAGTTAGCTGTTCTCTGTGTGAGTTGTAATTTGCTACCCAAGCTCGAGTCTCCTTAGATGTTAGGTATCCATACAG